>Ga0307374_10006932_pt1 | contig 17532 bp, 7 predicted proteins | sample OX3MG_FD_202532 | JGI IMG/M metagenome (GOLD analysis project Ga0307374, IMG submission 202532) | Soil microbial communities from Risofladan, Vaasa, Finland - OX-3 | ecosystem: Environmental > Terrestrial > Soil > Coastal area > Acid sulfate soil | place: Finland: Risofladan, Vaasa | collected... | reverse complement strand
AAATTTCCGGCAAGCCACGCACCGAAAGCGGGGTGCCGAGGCAAGTGATCCTTGCGTTCCTCGCCGCAGGGATCGTCCCGCTCGCTTCACTATCGGCGCGCGGTGCGAACGGCGAGCGCAGCGGCAAGGAGGTCGTCGATGCGGTGTGCTCGGCATGTCACGCGAGCGGCCTGCACGGCGCGCCGAAAATCGGCGACGCCGCGGCCTGGAGCGAGCGCGCGTCGCAGGGTCTGACCACGCTCACCAAGCATGCGATCGCGGGCATCCGCCAGATGCCGCCGCACGGCGGCAATCCCGGCGTGAGCGATTTCGAGCTCGAGGAGGCGATCACCTACATGGTCAACCAGTCCGGTGGCCACTGGGCCACACCGCTCGACAAGTCAGCGCTGCCCGCCGAGCGCAGCGGCGAGGAGATCGTCCACGAGCGCTGCATCCAGTGCCACGGCACAGGCGTCAACGGCGCGCCGAAGATCGGCGACCGCGCGGCGTGGATCCCGCGCGCAAGGCAAGGGCTCGACGCGGTCGTGCGCTCCGCGATCCGCGGGCACGGCGGCATGCCCCCGCGCGGCGGCATGGCTGACCTGACCGATACGGAGGTCCGCAGCGCCGTGATCTACATGTTCAATTACGGCACCGGCGCGGGCGGCGGGTAGCATCGAGCGGCGACCCTGGCCGCGCGTCGGGCGTGCGCCGTACCTGACGCGTCAGTCCGCGTAGCGCGCGAGCTCTGTTACGACCTTCTGGATCACGCTCTCCCAGTCCCCGGCAGCTGGCTGGCGGAACAGCCGCGCAGTCGGGTACCACGGACTGTCCTCGCGATCGCGCAGCCAGCGCCAGTCGGCGCTGAACGGCAGTAAGACCCACACCGGCTTTCCCAAGGCGCCCGCGAGGTGCGCGACGGACGTGTCTACGCTGATCACCAGATCGAGTGCGCTGATCAGCGCAGCCGTGTGCGCGTAGGTCTCCAGCTCGGAGGCGTCATCGATCACCCGCTCTCCGTCAGGGTCGAGCTCCTTCAGCTGAGCCGCGGCCTCGCCCTTTTGCAGACTGAAAAATGCGCACTCGGACACCGTGAGCAACGGCGCAATCTTCTGCGCCGGGATAGAACGCACCCGGTCTCCGGGGTGCTTCGGATTCCCGGCCCAGACCAGACCGACCTTCGCGGCGGCCCCGTGCACCGCCAGCCGCCGGCGCCAGCCTTCGACGGCGGGCCTGGGCGCGTGCAGATACGGAACTTGCGAGGGAATCGTGGCAAGGACCGTCCGGAACGCGCGCGGCAGGCTCATGATCGGAGCGTGACAATCGAACGGAGGAAGCTCCGCGCCCGCCGCCAGGATCTGCTCGACTCCGCTCACGCTGCGGAACAGATCAATGATCGGCGCGTAGCACACGAGGATTACGCGGGCGCCGCGTGCCGCCATCAAGGGCACATAGCGCACCATCTGGATCGAGTCGCCGAATCCCTGTTCGGCATAGACCAGGACGATCTTGCCTTCGATGTCGTCCTGCCCGAGCCAGAGCGGCTTGTCCACGGCAAGTCTGGGCAGCTTCTGAGTCCACGGCCGGGAGTGAAGCTGCCAACGCCACTCGTATTGCGCCCAACCGCGCTCGTAGTCGCCCGTTGCGAGCTGCGCAAGCCCCCAATTCCAGTGCGCGTCGGCGTCGTCCGGTTGAAAGGTCAGCACCCGCTCGTAGCTGCGCAGGGCCTCTTCGATGCGTCCCAAGTCGCGAAGCGCATTGCCGCGGTTGTTCAGCGCTTCGGCATGCTGCGGCTGGATCGCGAGCGTGCGCTCATAGCTGACGAGCGCATCCTCGAGCCGACCGAGAGCAAACAACGCGTTGCCGCGGATGCAGTGGGCGTCGGCGGAGGCGGCGTCGGCTGGTCCCGCAAGCACCTCCCCATACGCGGCGACCGCGTCGACATCCTGCCTGAGCGCATCCAGCGCCATGCCGCGATTGAAAAGTGCCTGGGCATAGTCAGGCCGGATGCCGAGCGCCTCCTTGAAGCTCTTTGCCGCCTCGCTGTGCCGATCCAGCGCGTGCAGTGCGCTGCCGCGGCCGTTGAGCGCTTCCGCGAAGCGCGGTTGGAGCACGAGAGCCCGATCGAAACTGGCCAGCGCCTCGACATAGCGACCCATGTCGCACAGCACCTGCCCGCGCACGCAGAGCGCGAAGGCGGAGTCCGGTCGAATCGTCGATGCCCGCTCACAGCAGGCGAGCGCCTCCTCATGGCGCAGCAGCGCATTCAGGAGGAGCCCCTGATGTACCAGCGCCTCGAAGCATGCCGGATTGACTTCCAGCGCACGCCCGAGGTACTCCAGCGCCGCCGCGTGCGCCGATTGCTCGTGAAGCAGCGCCGCCATCAGCAGGAGCGCATCGAGCTGCTTCGGGTCCGCCTCGAGCGCCGCCTTGCACAGCCGCTCTGCGTCCTTCGGCCGGTGCTCGCCGCGCGCCGCAATCGCCAGTTGAACGTTCTGCGGTAAAGCGATGCGGCGCGCCGCGACGTCGCGGCGCCAGCTCGCCTCGGCGTCATCGGGAACCGCATCGAGCGCCGCGTTGTAGCTCATGAGCGCCTCGTCGTGCCGGCCGAGCATCGCCAGCGCGCGGCCGCGCCCATTGAAGGCGCGAGCGTCTGCGGGCCGCATCGCGATCGCCCTGTCGTAGCTCGCCACAGCGTCGGCAGCCCGGTCCAGGGCGCACAGTACGTTTCCGCGGTTAAAGAGCGCTTCGCTCAGGTCCGGGCGCAGGGCGAGCGCGCGATCGCAGCTCGCGAGCGCCTTGGCGTGCTGCCCGAGGGTAAGGAGCACACTGCCCCGGTTGCTAAGCGCCTCGGGGTACGCAGGTCTGATCGCGAGCGCGCGGTCGTAGCTGGCGAGCGCCTCTTCGTGCCGTCCCAGCGCGCGCAGCGCGTTGCCGCGATTGTTCAGCGTCTCAGGATGATCGGGGCGCAGCACCAGCGACTTGGCGTAGCTCGCGACAGATTCGGCATGGCGGCAAAGGGCCTGCAGAGCGTTGCCGCGGTTGTTGAGCGCCTCGACGTAGCCCGGCCGCGCCGCGAGCGCACGGTCGAAGTCGTTCAGCGCCTCCGCGGGTCGGCCGAGCTCGAGCAGACACACGCCGCGGTTGTTGAGCACCTCGGCGTCCTCCGGTTGGAGGCGCAGCGCGCCGTCATAGCTCGCAAGCGCTTGCGCGTGACGTCCAATAGACTGCAGCAGCCAGCCGCGGTTGTATAGCGCATCTACCGACTCCGGTCGCAGCGCGAGCGCCGCGCCGAAGCTCGCAAGAGCCTCCTCGTGCCGCCGAAGGGCGCTGAGGACCGCGCCGCGATGCAACAGCGCGTCGAACGAACCGGGATCGAGCGCCAGGGCGCGGGTCACCAGATCGAGGGCGCCCGGCGCATTTGCGCGTCGGTGCTCCACCATGCTTCCCAACAAAAGCGCGTCGACGCGCTGCGGAGCGATTTCGAGGACGGCGCGGCACACTCGCTGCGCCTCGGCCAAGTCGCCGGCCTCCAGCGCCGCGGCCGCCCGCCCGAGGGCCTGCGCAAGCGAGAGGCCGGGCGCCCACGTCGGCGACGAGTGCGGTCCGTGGGGCGGCATCTTCGAAGTATCGCCCATCGCTCAAGGCAGGCGCTGCAGAATGTGCTCGCGCGCCTGCCAGACGATCGCCTCCAGCTCGCCACTGCCGTCGACGACCACGTCAGCCTGCGGGCGCACCCTGTCACGCTGCAGCAGCATCAGGCCCCTCACGAGCGCGAGATAATTCGCCAGGTAGCCATCCAGCCAGGCGATCCGTTCCCGACCGGCATGCGTCTGCCCCTCGCGCAGGGCCTCGGCAGTGAATTCCTTCAGCTTGCGCGCGAGCGCGATCTCGAGCGGCGTGTCGATCCAGATCAGCAGATCGATCTGCTCGCCGGTCGCCTTTTGCGTACGCCCGAACTGGGTCTCGAACACAATGTACTTGCGCGGCGCGATCCGGGCGTGTCCTGCCGGTTCGAGCACGGACTCGCCGCGCTTGAGCCTCCGGAGGTGCTCGGCCAGCAGAGGCACCGAAAGCTCATCGACATCCGCGCCGCGCTTCGCCCATTGCATGACGTTGCCGATCGGCTCGCGCGTCATGCGCTCGTAGCTGTCCATGTAGATCGCGACCGCGTCTCCCAGGTGCGCCACCAGACCGCGCACCATGGACGTCTTCCCGCTGCCGGCGGGTCCCGCAACGGCGACGACATAGCTCACCGTCGTCCCCCCGCTCGGGTTCAGTGCCCCGCGTCGGCCACGGGCTTAGCCGCCTTCAGGTGCGCAAACTCCACGTGGCAGCGGACTCCGGCAGGCAGGGTGCCGTGCGGGTTCGGCAATTCCAGGCGCACCCCGAAGGTGCCGCTGGCGGCATCGAAGACCCGGTCGATGACCTTGACCGTCGCGCGATAGGTCCCGCCCAGTCCGTCCGGGGAAACTTCGCCCTTCATGCCCAGACGCAGCTTGTCGTAATACTCCGACGGAAGCACCACCTCGACGCGCAGTGGATCGATCTGGGCGAGCTTGAGAATGGGCTTGCCATCCGTCGTACCGGCCTCGGCGAGGTCTCCGGGGTTGAGGGTGCGCTCCATGACGACGCCGTTGAACGGGCTGCGCAGCGTGCGCAGGTCGAGCACGTCCTCGGCGTGGCGATACTCGAGCCGGGCGAGCTCCCGGTTCTCGTGCGCGTCCTCCAGGTCCGACTGTGCGACGAGCAGCTCGGCCTGCGCGTCGTCGCGCGCCTGGGCCGCGACGAAATGCCGCCTCTGCAGCTCCGCCGCGCGCTCGAGCTTTTTCTCGGAGTACTCGACGCGCTCGCGCGCGGCGGCGATATGGCCCTTCATGTCGGCACGGTACTTGGCTTCCGCCACGGCGGAACGCTCGGCGCGCGACTCGAGCTGGACCAGCTTCTCGCCTGCCTTCACGCTGTCGCCGCGCTGCACGTACACCTTCTCGATGAGGCCTTCCGTGGGACTGCGGATCTCGACCACCTGGTTCGGCTGAATTAGGCATTCGAAGGATTGAGCGTAGCCTGCGGCCGGCATCGCGAGCGCCGCCGCCGCCGCCAGCAGCCCCAGCTTCCCTGCGCGCACGGCGCGTACTCCCATCCGCCTCACTCGCCTCTCCCGGAGAACGCCAGCACCTCTTCGAGCCGCTGGTCGAGCTTCAAGTTCTGCACCCTGGCGTAGGCACTTCGCTGCTCGGCAGCGAATTGCGCCAGGACCCGTAGCCCGGCGTAGATGCCGCCGGGCAGACTGCGCCTGTTCGCGCGCAGGCGCGCGACGAGGCGCACGGCGCGCGGCGCATAAACCGCAAAGGTATCGTCCTCCAGCGACACGATCGCCTCGCAGCTCCCCGCGTCGCCCTGGCGCCCGCAACGCCCGAACAGCTGCCGGTCGATGCGCCGCGAGTCGTGGTACTCGGTAAGAATAACGTGCAGACCGCCGCGCTCCACGACACCCGCTCCGAGACGGATATCGGTGCCGCGCCCTGCCATGTTGGTCGCCACCGTCACCCGCCCGGCTTCGCCGGCAAGTGCGATCACGTCGGCCTCAGCCTGGTCTTGCTTGGCGTTGAGCAAAGCATGCTCGATGCCGCGTTGCGCCAGAACCGCGCTCAGTTCCTCGGAAGCCCGCACCGAGCGCGTGCCGATCAGCACCGGGCGCCCTTCGCCGCGCGCCTCGCGCTCGACGCTGTCGGCGACGGCGCGCCACTTCTCCGCCAGCGTCGCGAAGTGGCGCGCGCCCCGGTCGACGCGCGCCAGCGGCCGATGCAGCGGCACGCGCACGACGTCGAGTCGGTAGACCGACGCGATCTCGCGCGCCACCTCCTTGGCCGTTCCGGTCATTCCGGCCAGGCGCAGGTAGCGGCGGAACAGTCTCTGGTAGGTCAGGCGTGCGAGCGTCTCACGGCGCTCGCTGAGCTCGCACCCCTCCTTTGCCTCGATGAGCTGGTGCAAGCCGCGCTCCCAGGAGCGGTCGGGCATCACCCGCCCGGTAGACTCGTCCACGATCTGCACCTTGCCCTCGCTGACCACGTAGTGCTCGTCGCGCCGGAACAGGATCAGCGCGCTGAGCGCCTGCGTCGCCAGTTCCTCGCTCGCACGCACCGAGGTCCACACGCCCTCGAGACCGGCGGCGTATGCCGCCACCTTTGTCTTGCCGGCCGAGGTCAGAGTGACGCTGCGCTCGGCGAGATCGAGCGCGAAGTCGCGCCCCATCTCGAGGCGGCCGGCGAGCTCCAGCGCCTGTGCGCACTGGTCGCGCTCATCGACTGCGCGGGTCGTCGCGGACAGGATCAGCGGCGTGCGCGCCTCGTCGATGAATACGCTGTCGGCCTCGTCGACGATGCCGTAGTGCAGCCCACGCAGCACCAGCTCGGCATCGCGAGTGGCCTCGCCGCGCAGTCCCTCGAGCGCAAGGTGCAGTCGGCTCGCGCGGCGCGCCAGCGCGGCACGGTCGCGCAGGTAATCGAATGCGAGCTCCTTGTTGCAGCAGTACGTCACCGAGCGCGCGTACGCCTCGCGCCGCTCGAGCCGCTGCATGCCCTGCACCACCACGCCGACGCTCAGTCCGAGGAAGCGGTAGAGCGGACCCATCTCCTCGGCGTCGCGCCCAGCCAGATAGTCGTTCACGGTGATCACGTGCACCGGGTAGCCGGCCAGGGCGACGGTGCAGGCCGGCAGCGTCGCGGCAAAGGTCTTGCCCTCCCCGGTGGCCATTTCGACGAGCTTTCCCTGCAGCAGGGCCCAGCCCCCCATCAGCTGCGGCGGGTAATGACGCTTGCCGAGCGTGCGCGACGCCGCCTCGCGCACGAGGGCGAAGCACTCGCCGACGAGCTCGGGCGCAAAGCCCCCGCGTCGCAGGCGCGCGCGCATGCCGCGCGCGAGCGCAACGAGCTCGGCGTCGCCCGCCGCCGCCAGGCGCCGCTCGTGGCGCCCGGCGAGTTCGACCATCACCTGCAGCCGGCGCGCCGGATCGCGCAAACGATCGCGCAGGGGCCGCACCAGGTGGGACAGCAGGTATTCGGCTGTCCGGTCGTGCCACGCCAGTTCCTCCTCCGAGCGCTCCGGGTAGGGGCGGCCGGGCGCGAGCTCCGCGGCGTTCGTGAGGATCGAGGCTCTAGACACTGAAGCGCGACAGGAACAGCAGGCGAATGCTGCGATACCACTGCATGGCGAGAGGCTGCTTTCGGTGGTCGAAGCGCACATAGACGCGCTCGCCGAACAGGCCGAGCGGCGGAGCGTTCGATAGCGCAACGTCGAACTGGAACATGCGCTCGAGCGCCTTGGGGCCCTTGGTGGCGCGCGGATCGGTCGCGATGTCGCCGCCTCCTTCGGTGGCGAGCGCCAGGCTGGGAAGGTAGGACTCGCCAGCGGGAACCTGGCGCACAATGCGGCCGTCGAAGGAAACGCCCGGGCGATCCGAGAGCCGGACCCGGACGCGATCGGTCCCCAGCCGCACCATGTCGACCGCATCCTGCGGCACGACCACTCGGGCGAGCGGGCGCACCCGACCGATGACGTAGCCGAGGAGCTCGCCCTTGCGGTAGTAGCGGCCCGGAATGTCCGCCGCCTGCGGAACCACGAACACGCCGTTGCGTTGGGCACGCACGATCAGCGCCTCGGCCCGCTCGCGCGCCACCGCGAGTGCCGCGCGCCCGGCGTCGAGCCGCTCGCGCACGATCTGGGCCTTGAGCTGATCGGTCACGAACTCCTTATCGTATTCGGCGCGCAGCTCCGCGACCCTGGCCTCGCCCATGCGCAGCTGCGCCTCGAGCTTGGGATCGTAGGTGTGCACGAGCGGCTCGCCGCGCATGACGCGGCTGCCCGGGGTCGCCAGGAACGCTCTCACGAAGCCGTTTTCACGCGCGCGCACCATCGCCTGCTCGGGCAACCACACCACCCCGTCGGCCTCGGAGTGATACGGGATCGGAATCGCGAACAAGAACACGAGCAGCCCGGCCACCGTGCCGGAGGTCACCGCGATGGCCCGGCGCCGGTGCTTGCGCAAGCGCGGGCTGCCGGCCAGGTGCCGGATACCCCGCGCCACGGGCAGCACCGCCATCGCTACCACCCCCCAGGCAGCGAGCAGCACGCCGACGATGAAAAAGCGGCTCGCGATGAACAGCGCGATCACCACCGTCACCAGCACGCGGTACGCCGATGCGGCGATGCCGTAGCACACGAACCAGGCCTTCTCTCCGGTCGAAGCTTGCGGCGTCTCCGCGTCGCTCACGCCGAGCACGTAGCGCTCGATGAGGTAGCCCCAGTAGCGCAACGAGCGCATCGCAAGGTTGGGAATCTCGATCAAGTCCGAGAGGATGTAGTAGGCGTCGTAGCGCAGCAGCGGGTTGCCGTTGAAGATGAGCGTCGAGACGCTGGCGATGAGCATCACGTTGAACAGCACCGCGCGCGCGAGCCCCGGCTGGATCATGAGCCAGGTGTAGAAGGCGAGCGCGGCGACGAACAGCTCCGCGGCCATGCCCGCCGCGCCGACCATGGCGCGCTGGTACTTGGAGCGGAAGGTGGTGGCGGCGGAAGCCTCGACGTACGGCACCGGCAGCAGGACGAGGAAGATGATCCCCATGTCGTGCACCTCGCCGCCGCCCGCCTTGGTCGCGGTGGCGTGGCCGAGCTCGTGCAGCGCCTTGATCACCGGGAACGCCAGGTACAGCGCGAGCAGGTTGTTCACCGCCAGCACCCGGTCGGTGAAGTCGTGCGTCAGCTCGGTCCAGTGCGGCGGCACCAGCAGCACCGCGGGCACCACCACTGCGAGCCACACGAGTCCTCCCCAGCGGCTCCAGATGAGCCCGATGATGCCCGGAATGCGCTCGAGGAAGGCATTCGGATCGAGCAGCGGGATGCGCAGCGCCATCGGGTTGCCGAAGGATTGCTGGCGGCGCGCCTTTTCCTCGCGCTCGCTGCGCGCGAACAGCTCGGCGACGTCCGGCGTGACGTCGCTTTGCAGCAGATCGGCGGCATGCAGCTGGCCGAGCAGCTGGAGCACCTCGTCCTGGGTCGGCGCGGCCTCGCCGAGCCGCCTGTTCGCCAGGGCCCAGAGGTCGTCGACACTGCGCTCGCCGTCCATCGCGGCGATCAGCAGGCGCGCCGCGGGCGTGAAGCGGTGTACCCGGCCGGAGGCCGGGTCCTGCAGCAGGTACCAGAGCTCGCCGCGGTAGCGGTGGCGGTAAAGGCGCGCGTGCGAGCGCAGCCGCGGCCTCAGGCTCGCGGCGCGGTACCAGGTGTTGCTGAGCAGCGGTGCGCTCATGCGCCCGGCAGCCTCAGGGCAGCCACTTCCAGGCCTCGAGCCCCGCCCAGTCGACCAGGCTGTGAGTCCAGATCCAGATCAGCCTGCGCTGGCCGACGGCGATCTTGCCGATGCCTTCCATGCCGGGGCGCAGGCGCTGCGAGGGATCGGCGAGCTGCGCGTCGACGCGGAAGTAGTTGCGGCCGTCCTTCGCGGTTGCCACGGGCGTGATCTGCTTCACGTCGAACCGCAGCGCATGGTAGGGCATGCCCGACAGCGCCAGCTGGCCGCGATCACCGTCCCGGATCTGTGCGATGTCACGCTCGTCGACCTGGAGAATGACGCGATAGGCGTCGAGCGGCGCGACCTGGAACAGCACCTTGCCCTTCTCCACCGGAGAGCCGAGCAACTGGCTGAGGTCGCCGGATACGACGACGCCGTCGAAGGGCGCGACCAGCGTCGCGCGTGCGAGCCGATCGTCAACCAGCGCGAGCTGCGCCTCGACCTCGTTGACCTGGGCGGCGATCACCGCCATCCCCGCGCGGTCCTGATCGGCGAGCGCCTGGCGGTGCTTGCGCAGCAGCTGCTGGCGCTCGGAGGCGAGCTGGGTCTGTTCGAGCTTGAGGTCGCGGTCGTCGAGCCGGCACAGTACCTGACCCTTCTTCACGATGTCGCCCGCGCGCACGAAGCTCTGCGCGATATAGCCGTCGAAAGGCGCCACCTCGGCACGCTGCACCGCGCCCTCGATCACGGTCTTCGCCGTCACGCGGTAGGTGCCTGTTGCGAAGCTCAGGAGCAGCGCCAGCCCGAGCACGCACAGCGCGATCAGCTTGACCCCGGGGTGGCGCGGTCCGAACAGGGCGCGCGCGCCCGCTCCCACCGCGGCGCGCAGGTGCTCCCATTCGCCGCGCTCATTGTCGCGCTTGAGCTCCAGGATCGGTCCGAGCAGCAGACCGACGGTCTTGCACAGCTCGAGCGCTTCCGCGTCGAAAGGCTCACCGCGGCTGCGCTCGAGCGTTAGCACGCCGAGCGCGTGGCCGTCCTGCAGAAGCGGCACCGAGACGACCGCGACATCCCGAAGCTCGCGCGCCAGCTCGGCGTGCGCGATCGCCCCGAGCTCGTCCTCGCCCGCGGCCGGATAGACGATCGCCAGGTCGAGGTCGAGGACCTCGTCCATCGCCTCGCCGATGACGCGCACGAGATTGCTCTTGCGGTCGAAGCTCGCGGTGTGAGAGATCGCCTGTACCTCGACGCTGCCCGATTTTTCGAACCCGATGCTCACGCGGTCGCAGTGCAGCCGCGCTGCGAGCTCGTTCACGACGCCGAGTGCCGAGGGGACCAGGCGCTGCTCCTGCACCGCGGTAGCGACGATGTCCATGGCGAGGGCCATGCGCGCGAGGCGCGCTTCGCGCTCCCTGAGATCCTCCTGGCGGAAACGGTCCACCAGCCAGGCGCTCGCCCAGTGCAGCAGGCGCAGCGCGCGCTGCAGTCCCGCCTCGGGGCCCGGCGACAGGTCCAGCACCACCGCGCCGCGCAGCGTGCCGGAAACGTCAATCGGGTAGCCGACCAGCGCCCCCTGTTCGCGCGTCGGCGCCGAGATGCCGTCGGGGGCCACCACGATTCCGCGCCGCTCCCTGAGCGTGCGTTCCGCCGCGGGGCTCAGGTACTGCATGTTGCGCGCGGGATCCGGCCACACCGCCGCCGCCGTGTAGGCGCCCTGCCCATCCGGCCCGAGCAGGAGCAGCGCGCCGCTCACGCGCTCGACCTGATTGCACAGGATCGCGAGCCATCCGGCGCAGAACTCCGCCGCGTCCTGCGCCGAGGAGAACCGCGCCCAAGCGGCCGCCTCGGCGCGCTGGTGGTCGTCGACCGCCAGGGAATAGATCGGAGCTGTGCCTGCCATGGGTTCTGCGTCAGCCTCCTGGGCGAGGCGCGCCTCGCCCAGTGCTTCGCGAGAGCGCCGAGCGGTGCCGCCCGGCGCGCACTATACCGTCAAACGCGTTGCGCGCCTCACTCCGCGGCGGCGCGCTTCGCGCCCTTCGCAGCCGATGACTTGGGCTTGTCGCCCTCCTTGCCGGGCGCGTCGGCCGTTGCCGCCACCTCCTGCTTGCCACCCTGCACTACGCTCAGGCGGTCCCTGATGGTATTGAAGTTGCGCATCGACTGCAGGTGCAGATACAGCAGCTCGAGCTGGTCGGTCTTCGCGAGCTCGGCGAGCTGGTCGCCGGACAGCGCCTTAAGTTTGCCCCGGTTGACGGCCCAGAAGCCGCCGAGCGACATGCGTTCGCCGCTGCCCATCGAGATCTGCGCCTGCATCGGCTCCAGCAGACCCAGCTCCTGGACCTTCTTGCAGAACGCCTGCGTGCGCAGGAACTGCGCCTGGTACTCCTGCAGGAACTTGAGTACGTTTTCGACGTACGGGGTCGGCTTGCCATCCTCAGCGAACAGGCGCTGGCCGCGCCCTTCGCCGTTGAACCCGGGGAACGCCTCGTCGACGCACAACGTGAAGTTCTTGCCGCCGTCGCTGGTCGAAAACACGAACGGGTATCGGCGCACGAAGGCGGGGATGTACTTGGCGTCCCAAGCGCCCTGCGCGGAAAGAAACAAATTCTCGTTACCGCGCAGACCCAGAATCACCGCCGGCATCATTGCCTCGGCGCTGCCGGCGAACACGATCGGATACTCGGAAGCCGCGTGCGGAAATTCCACTGCCATCAGCGGCACCGAATTCACATTGCGGCTGAAACCGTAGTCGCCGCCGGCCGCAACCGAGCTCTGGGCATGGCGCGTCCGCGACACTGGAACGGCGGTTTCGTAAATCAATAACTGCGTGGTCATTGCCGTTGCTTCTCCTGTGGGCGGTGGCCGGATGTCGATGGCGCCGCTGGGTTTCAATCAGCCGATTCGATCGATCAGCTGTGGCCGCTTCCCTTGACTCCGAGCTGCACGCGGATGCCAGCGTTCGCGTTGCCCTGCCCGAGGTTGTTGACGAATTCGCCGACCCAGGCGGATGTCTCCCCGCCCCCGGCCGGCGGCTGCGGCCCCTGCGCATCGAAGAAGCTGCCCGACCAGTCAATCGTCGGTTCAGCAACGTTACCTGCAGCCGCGTCATCGTGCAACGTCGGCGGCTGCGCCGGGGCCGTGTCGCCTCCGTACAGCGCGTCGTGGCAGGGATCGCCGAAAATGTAGTCGCCCTTCTGGCCGTGCAGCTCGCCGAAGGGCAGCACGTCGGAGGCCTTGAAGAACCAGCCCGTGTCGTTGGCGAACAGCAGCGGGCCGTTCGGCTCGGCCTCGGACCACTGCTCGCGCGCCTGGCCGGCGAACGCGCCGGTCGTCAGGCTGCCACCCCAGATGACGTCCTGTCCGGCGCCGCCGTAAACCGTGTCGCGGGCGTTGACGATCTCGATCTCGCCCTGGTCGTCTCCTTGGTCGTGGCCGAACAGCGCCAGGCTGTTGTCGCCGGGCTGCGGACCGCCGTCCTGATGCTGCGGCTGATCGTACTGCTCGACGTGCAGCCCGTCTACATTGTGGTCGGCCGTTCCGCTCACCACTAGGACATCGCCCACGATGGTGTCGTTGCCGGCGCCGCCGTGGATAGTGTCCTGGCCCGCCTGGATCTCTGCGCCGCCCAGGGCGCTGATCGGGTCTTCGTGGCAATCGGGCGAGACCGCCGTCCCGTTGAGCGTCACGCTGAGCACCGCCGGGCGCACCATCAGCGCGTCGTCGCCCACGATCACGTCGCCGGCCGCCCCTCCTTGGATGACGTCGTTGCCGTCGACCGAGTAGAGCTCCCCGATCACCGGCGCGAACTGCAGCGCAGGGGCGTCGTCCGAGTGAAACTCGTGCTCGCCGGTCACGGTGATGCTGAGCGTTTCCTGCGCCGCCACGGTGATGGTGTTGTCGCCGACCAGCGCGTTGCTGCCGGCGCCGCCATCGATCGTGTCGTTGCCCCCGCTGAGCACCAACGCCCCGAGCACATCGTGCGCCACGACAACGCCATCGCCGCCTTCGTGCAGGTTGGTGGTGAGACTGGCGTCGATCACCGGTGCGACCACGATGCGGCTGTCGCCCGCGATCATGTCGCTGCCGCCCGGGATCGATCCGTCCGCGCTGCCGCCGTAAATCGTGTCGTTGCCGCCCGTGACGCGCAGCACGCCGACGAAGCTGCCGAACAGGTTACCGCCCACACCCGAGGAGCTCGTGCCGTCACCACAGCCAAACGTAGCGAGGTCGATCTGCGTGACGCTCACGTCGATTTGCGGCGTCACCAGGACCAGGTTGTCACCTGCCAGGAGGTCGTTGCCGGCGCCACCCGACACGATATCGTTGCCACCCTGCACGCTGACGTTGTCGACCAAGTCGCCGAGCAGCCCGGGCGCCCCGGGCGCGACATTCTGGTACTCCGCGTGCCAGCCGTCCCCCGCGTAAGTGATGCTTTGGTCATAGGCCACCAGCGGCTCGATGAGCACACCGTTGTCGCCGAACACGCCGTCGTTGCCGGCACCTCCGGCGATCGTGTCTGCGCCGTCGCTGAACGACACATCGCGCACCACTCCATGCTCCAGAGCGGTGAGCTGCGCGGCCGACAGATCGAGGCAACCGAAGTCCTCGCTCCAGCCCGGCTGGCCGTGCGCGTCGGCGCTGTAGGTCACCGTTTGCGTGAGCGTGACGACCGGCACGACGATGCCGAGGTTGCCGCCGAAGAGCAGATCGTTTCCGGTGCCGCCGTAAATGCCGTCGTTGCCTCCGGTCACGTTGACGCCGGACACCAGGGCGTCGATCAGATCGCTCTGTACGAAATAGCTCGGATCGGACTCCCGGCTTTCCGAGCCCGGCGCCGCAAGCTGCAGCGGCACGCTCGCCGCATCCTGGAAGACCACGTTCTGCATTGCGGTCACCACGGGCGCGATCACCACGCTGTTGTCGCCGGCAATCAAATCGTTTCCGGTGCCGCCCTGGATCTGGTCGTTGCCCCCCACGACGTTGATGCCGGAGACGAGGTCGACGCCCGGCTGCACGACTGTCGCGCCGGCCGGATCGCCGACGAAGACGTTCTCGACGCTGGAGCTGAGCGTCACCTGCTCGGTGATCACCACGCTGTTGTCGCCGATTATGGTGTCGTTGCCGCTGCCGCCGGTGATGACGTCGCTGCCGCCGCTGACGCTGACGTCGTGCACCGCGACGTAGCTTCCTGACTCGCTGGAGGCGTAATAGCCGTCGCCGCCGTCCTCGCCGCCGTGTGCACCGCTGCCGTTGACCTGCTGCTGGCTCACGTTCGCCTCGGCTGCGATGACCACGCTGTTGCCGCCGATGATGGTGTCGTTGCCCGCGCCGCCCGTGATCGTGTCGTTGCCGCCGACCAGGTTGGGCGAGGCCACCACGTCCTGGCCCCCGCCCGGGCCGGCCTGCGGGATCCAGCCGTCCACCGCCGCCGAGATGAAGACGCTGCTGTTGCCTACCAGGACGGAGTTGCCCGTACCGCCGACGAGCACGTTGGAGCCGCCGATCATGGTGTCGTTGAAGACAGCCGGATCGCGCGTGTCGCTCGTCCCGGCCACGACTTGCGCCAGCATGACGCGCTCGCTGTACAGCGCGTCGAGCGCGCTCGAGAGCCCCGGAGTCGCGTCGAGCGACGCCAGCGTTCCCGCCATCGCCTGCAGCGCCCCCTGCTGCGCGCCGAGCCGCGCCCCGATTCCGGACAGCGCGGTGTAATCGGTGCCGAAGGCCTGCGCCTCGATGCCGTTCAGCCCCGCCACGTACGGCAGCGTGTTGGTCGCGGGCGACAGATTCATGCCGACATCGCCGATCAGGACGTCATTGCCGGAGCCACCATAGAGGTAATCGTTGCCGCCCTGCCGGTCGAGCAGGGTCGCAAGCAGATAGTCGTGCTGCGCGAGCTCCGGCCCCGAGAGTTCCTGCGCCAGCTCCACCGGACCGGGCGCGACTTCCGTGAGCAGCGCCGTGTACGTGCTGCCGTAGAGCAGCGCCTTGGGCAGGATCACCGTGTTGACCGGTGCGACCGTGGCGACGCTCGCGGCGTCGACCGCGCCGGGCAGCACCTCGAGCCCGCGCAGAACGCGCGGGAAGCCGCCCCCGCCGGGCGCCAGGTTGATGCCCGAGCCGCCGATCAGCACCGAGTTGCCGCTGCCCGCGTCCAGATGGTCGCTGCCGCCACCGCCTTCGATGTAATTGTTGCCCGAGCCCCCGTAAATGAAGTCGTTGCCGCCCTCGCCGAACAGCCAGTTGTTGCCGGAACCGGCGTGGATGGTGTCACTGCCCGCGTAATTCGCGTTGTTCGCGAGCACCACGTTGCGGCTGCCGTCCGCCAGCACCTGCCCGGCCAGCACAAAGTCGGTGCCGGTGAGATCGGCGCCTCCGCCGAGCAGCGAGCTCCCGGCCGGCACGTTGATCACCTGCGTCGCCGTGACCGCGCGCGTGAGGAGGATCTCCTGCACCACACCTCTCGGCCCGAAGTCGATCTGGCCGTTGTCGCCCAGAACGATGTCGTTGCCCGAGCCCGACGTGATCTTGTCGGACCCGGTGCCGCCGAGGATCACGTCGTTGCCGTTCCCGGTCGTGATGGTGTCGTTGCCGCCGTACTGGACGTCGGTGGTCTGCACCGTGAACAGCGCGTTCGCGGACTGATACACGATCTGTCCGTTATCGCCGAGCACCACGTCGGTGCCGTCGCCGGTGGTGATCGAATCCGCACCGTTCCCGCCGATCACGACCGCGTTGCCGCCGCCGATCGTGATCAGGTCGTTGCCGCCCACCTGCGGGTCGATCGAATAGGCCTGCTCGAGCCATCCGCCGCCAAGCCCGGTGGCGTATTGCAGCTCGCCTTCGTCGCCCAGTACTACGTTGTTGGTGTTCAGTCCGCCGCCGGCATTGATCGTGTCGGCGCCCGCGCCGCCGATCACGACGTCGCTGCCGAGGCCCATGTTGATCGTGTCGTTGCCGCCGATGCCCAGCCCGGTGCTCTTCACGTTGAGCAGCACGCCTGCGGACTGATACACGATCTTGCCGTTGTCCCCGAGCACCACGTCGGTGCCGTCGCCGGTGGTGATCGAATCCGCACCGTAACCGCCGATCACGACCGCGTTGCCGTCGCCGATCGTGATCACGTCGTTGCCGCCCACCCCGACGTCGAGGCTCTTCGCCATTTGGAGCCAGCCGCCGCCCGGACCCGTGGCGTACAGCAGTTTACCTTCGTCGCCCAGCACCACGTTGTTCGTGCCGATGCCGCCGCCGGCATTGATGATGTCGGCACCCGCGCCGCCGATCACGACGTCGCTGCCGAGGCCCATGTTAATCGTGTCGTTGCCGCCGATGCCCAGCCCGGTGCTCTTCACATTGAGCAGCACCCCATCCGCTTGATACACGATCTTGCCGTTGTCCCCGAGCACCACGTCGGTGCCGTCGCCGGTGGTGATCGAATCCGCGCCGTAACCGCCGATCACGACCGCGTTGCCGTCGCCGATCGTGATCACGTCGTTGCCGCCCACCCCGACGTCGAGGCTCTTCGCCATTTGGAGCCAGCCGCCGCCCGGACCCGTGGCGTACAGCAGTTTACCTTCGTCGCCCAGCACCACGTTGTTCGTGCCGATGCCGCCGCCGGCATTGATGATGTCGGCACCCGCGCCGCCGATCACGACGTCGCTGCCGAGGCCCATGTTAATCGTGTCGTTGCCGCCGATGCCCAGCCCGGTGCTCTTCACATTGAGCAGCACCCCATCCGCTTGATACACGATCTTGCCGCTGTCGCCGAGCACCACATCGGTGCCGTTGCCCGTGGTGATCGAATCCGCACCGTAACCGCCGATCACGACCGCGTTGCCGTCGCCAATCTGGATCAGATCGTCGCCGCCAACCCCGACGTTGAGGCTTTGCGCCGACTGGAGCCACCCGCCGTCCGGACCCGTGGCGTACTGCAGCGACCCTTCGTCGCCCAGCACCACGTTGCTCGTGCCGACGCCGCCGCCCGCGTTGATGTTGTCGGCGCCCGCGCCGCCGATCACGACGTCGCTGCCCAGGCCCATGGTGATCGTGTCATCACCACCGATGCCCGAGCCCGTGCTCTGCACGTTTAGCAGCACGCCCGCGGCCTGATACATGATCTGGCCGCTGTCGCCCAGCACCACGTCGGTGCCGTTGCCGGTGGTGATCTTGTCCGCGCCGTAACCACCGATCACGACCGCGTTGCCGTCGCCGATCTGGATCAGATCGTCGCCGCCAACCCCGACGTTGAGACTTTGCGCCGACTGGAGCCA
>Ga0307374_10006931_pt1 | contig 17537 bp, 15 predicted proteins | sample OX3MG_FD_202532 | JGI IMG/M metagenome (GOLD analysis project Ga0307374, IMG submission 202532) | Soil microbial communities from Risofladan, Vaasa, Finland - OX-3 | ecosystem: Environmental > Terrestrial > Soil > Coastal area > Acid sulfate soil | place: Finland: Risofladan, Vaasa | collected... | reverse complement strand
CGGCAGCCGCAGCGGCCCGTCCTCCTATGTCGTGCGGCGACGGGTGATGGTCGGCGGCGACATGCTGACCGACGCCCAGGCCACCTTCCAGAACAACGAGCCGGTCGTCAGCTTCAAGTTCGACACCGCCGGGGCGCGGCGCTTTGGCGACGCGACGCGCGAGAATGTCGGCAAGCCGTTTGCCATCGTGCTCGACAACAAGGTGATCAGCGCGCCGGTCATCAAGGAGCCGATCCTCGGCGGCAGCGGCATCATCTCGGGCAGTTTCACGGTGCAGTCGGCGAGCGATCTGGCGCTGCTGCTGCGCGCCGGCGCGTTGCCGGCGCCGATCAACATCCTCGAGGAGCGCACCGTCGGGGCGCAGCTCGGCGCCGATTCGATCCATGCCGGCGCGCTCGCCAGCATTGTCGGGGTCGCCCTCGTCGCCGTCTTTATGGTGTTGTTCTACGGGCTGTTCGGGGTGTTCGCCGACGTCGCGCTGTTTTTCAACCTGTGCCTGATGCTGGGGGCATTGTCGCTGCTCGGTGCGACGTTGACCCTGCCCGGCATCGCCGGGATCGCGCTGACCATGGGCATGGCGGTCGATGCCAACGTCCTCATTTACGAGCGGATCAAGGAGGAAGTGCGCGGCGGGCGCACGATCCTCTCTTCGCTTGAAGCGGGCTTTACCCGCGCCTTCGGCACGATCCTCGACAGCCATGTGACGACGCTGGTCGCCGGCGTCCTCTTGTATTGGCTGGGGTCGGGGCCGGTGAAGGGATTTGCCGTGACGCTCAGCATCGGCGTCCTCACCTCGCTGTTCTCGTCGATCCTGGTGACACGGCTGCAGATCGTCACCTGGTTCCGCCGCACCCGGCCCAAGCTGATCCCGCTGGAATGACCATCGCCCGCCATCCGCCTCACAGATTGATCGAGTATCGATGAGACCGCTCATTGTCATCCGGCACGTGCCGACCATCGATTTCATGCGGTGGCGGTTTTTCGGGTTTGCCTTCTCGCTGGCGCTGACGGCGTTGACGATCGGCCTGTTTTTTACGGTCGGGCTCAATTACGGCATCGATTTCGTCGGCGGCACGCTGATCGAGGCCAAGTCGACCAGCGGCCCGGCCGATCTCGGCGCGATGCGCGCCAAGCTCGATGCGCTGCATCTCGGGCAGGCCTCGCTGCAGCAGTTCGGCAGCCCCGATGACGTACTGATCCGCCTGCAGCAGCAGCCCGGCGGCGATGCCGCGCAGATGCAGGCGGTCAAGGCGGCTCAGGCGGCGCTGGGGCCGCATATCCAGTACCGCCGCATCGAGGTGGTGGGCCCCACGGTCGGCGGCGAACTGATCCGCGCCGGGGTGCTGGCGACCGTGCTCGCGCTTGCTGCGATCCTGATCTACGTCTGGTTCCGCTTTGAGTGGCAGTTCGGCGTCGGCGCGACGATCGCGACGATGCACGACGTGATCACGACGGTCGGCCTGTTCGCGATCTTCCAGCTCGAGTTCAACCTGACGACGCTGGCGGCGATCCTGACGATCGCCGGGTATTCGATCAACGATACGGTGGTGATCTACGACCGGGTGCGCGAAGACATGCGCAAGCATCGCACGATGTCGTTCCGCGAGCTGATCAATCTGGCGCTCAACGAGACGCTGTCGCGCACGATCCTGACCGTCAGCACCGTCGCGCTGGCGGTGCTGTCGCTGCTGTTCCTGGGGGGCGAAGTGCTGAAGGGGTTCAGCATCGCGATGCTGTGGGGCATCGTGATCGGCACCTACTCGTCGCTGTTTATCGCCGCCCCGGTCGTCTACTACATCCAGCCGAACCGGCGGGCGATCGCCAAGGAGGCCGGGCGGCGGGCGGTCGGCGCCGAGCGCTGAGCCGGCGGCCGGACGGCAAGCGCGATGGAATTGACCCAGATCGTCCAGCCCGGCCGCCAGATCATCGAGCGCTACGGGCCGGGCGGCTTTCGCGTCAGCGGCGTGGTCTACCGGGGACCCGTCCTGGTGTTCCCCGATCGCACCATCGAATGGATCGGCGCCGCAATGACGGTGGCGGGGCTCGCTCCGATCGTCGAGCATGGCCCGATCGTCGAGCACGGCGGGATTGAGCTTCTGCTGCTCGGGCTCGGCCGGCATATGCAGCCGGTCGGCGCCGCGCTGCGCACTGTGCTGAAGGCCGCCGGGATCGCGCTCGAACCGATGGATACGGGCGCCGCCTGCCGCACCTACAACCTGCTGATCGGCGAGGATCGGCGCGTCGCGGCAGCGCTGCTGCCGGTCTGACCTTGATCCGCGTGCTGAAGTAGGCAAGGCCCGGCCGCGGGGCAACGGGGAGGCGGCCTTCTGGCGCGAGCGAATTTCACTCACGTCGAAGCGCCCCTTCCTTCGTCATGGCCGGGCTTGTCCCGGCCATCCACGTGGATCCCCGGGTCAAGCCCGGGGATGACGAATTGGGGGTGATCGATACGATCGGATACCGCCCTCAGCGGGCCTTGGCCAGGTTCTGGGCGACGAAGTCCCAGTTGACGAGGTGGTCGAGGAACGCCTGCACGAAATCGGGCCGGCGGTTCTGGAAGTCGAGATAATAGGCGTGCTCCCACACATCGCAGGTCAACAGCGCGGTCTGCCCCTCGGCGAGCGGGTTCACCGCGTTCGGCGTGCGGGTGATCGAAAGCTTGCCGCCGCTGGCGACGAGCCAGGCCCAGCCGCTGCCGAACTGGCCGACCGCAGCCGCCTTGAAATCGTCCTTGAACTTGGCGAGACCGCCGAGGTCGCGGTCGATCGCCTGGGCGATGGCGCCCGACGGGTTGCCGCCGCCATGCGGCTTCATGCAGTTCCAGAAAAAGGTGTGGTTCCACACTTGCGCGGCGTTGTTGAAGATGCCGGCCTTGGAGGCGTCCTTGGCGGTCGCCAGGATGATCTCCTCGAGCGACTGGCTCTCCATCGGCGAGCCTTTGACCATGTTGTTGAGGTTGGTGACGTAGGCCTGATGGTGCTTGCCATGGTGGAAATCGAGCGTCTGGGCCGAGGTATGCGGTTCGAGGGCGTTTTTCGGATAGGGCAAGGGCGGCAGTTCGAAAGCCATATCAGCCTCTCCAGCTCTGTGGGGTTGCGACTGTGGTGACATATTGGCTCCGTGAGGGCTTGTGAAGGGAGAAACGACAGCGGCGTACCTGTCGCCGGTCGGCGCGCTGGTGCGCCAGCACGACCGCGAGCGCTATCAGACCGCGCTGTTTGCGCCGCCGCATCAGCGCGAGGCGATCTTTGCGCTCTACGCCTTCAACTATGAGATCGCACGGGTGCGCGAGACCGTCCGCGAGCCGATGCTCGGGCAGATCCGCCTGCAATGGTGGCGCGAAAGCGTCGCCGCCGCCTATGCCGGCGAGACGCCGCGGCGGCATGTCGTCGTCGCGCCATTGGTCGCCGCGATCGGCGAATTCGGCCTGACCCGCGCGCATCTCGACCGGCTGATCGACGCCCGCGAGCGCGATCTCGACGACACGCCGCCACCGACCCTGAAGGCACTCGAGGACTATGCCGCGGCCAGTTCCGGCAGCCTCGTCGCGCTGGCGCTCGAAGTTCTCGGGGTGCCGGGCGCGGCGGCCGACGCAGCGGCAGCTGAAGTCGGCATCGCCTACGCGCTGGCCGGGCTGCTGCGGGCGATGCCGTTTCATGCCGGTGCCGGGCGCAGCTACCTGCCGGCGGCATTGGCCGAAGATGCCGGGCTCGACCCGCGCGACTATGCGGCGCGGCGCGCCAGCCCGGCATTGCGCGACGCGGTCCGCAGAATCGCCGATGCCGCCGCGGTGCATCTCGCCGCCGCCCGGCAACACCGCGCCGAACTGCCGCGCGCGGCCTGGCCGGCGCTGCTGCCGGCGCTGGTCGCCGACCGCGCTCTCAGGCGGCTGCAGCGGGCCGGCTGGAACCCGTTCGAACCGCACCTCGCGACGCCCGATCGGCTGCTGCCCTGGCGCCTGGCCGGAGCCGCGCTGCGTCGCCGATTCTGATTCTAGCGGCCCTGGAAATCGGGCAGGCGGCGGTCGGCCATCGCCTTGATGCCTTCGCGGAAATCCTCGGTCTGGCGCAGCCAGTCCTGTTCGACCAGTTCGCGTTCGGTGGCCGCCTCGATCGCGTCGGTGAGGCCGCGCCGCAAGGTCTCGCGCGTCGAGACGACGGCGAGCGGCGCCGATTGCGCGATTTCGAGCGCCAGCGCCTGCGCCGCGCTGCGCACCTCGGCCTGCGCCACCAATAAATCGGCGAGGCCGAGGCGGACCGCCTCGTCCCCGGCAATGCGCCGGCCGGTATAGAACAAGAGCGCCGCCTGCTGCGCCCCGACAAGGCGCGGCAGGGTCACGGTCAGGCCGAAGCCGGGATGGAAGCCGAGCCGGTTGAAGTTCGCGCTGAACCGCGCCTCCTGGCAGGTCACCCGGAAATCAGGCACCAGCGCGAGGCCGAGCCCGCCGCCGACCGCAGCGCCCTGGATGGCGCCGACGATCGGCTTCTGGGTGCGGAACAGGCGGATTCCCTCCTTGTAGAGATGCTTGCCGCCGCCGCTGCGCGTCGCCTCCTTGACCGTGCCGGTATCCAGGCGCTTGGAAAAATCGGCGCCGGCGCAGAACGAGCGGCCCTCGGCGGCGAGCACGATGGCGCGGCAGGCCGGATCGGCGTCGAGCCGTTCGAAGGCTTCGCCAATCTCGGCAATCAGCGCGGCGTCGAAGAAATTATGCGGCGGCCGGCGCATCTCGACCGTGGCGACGAGCCCGTCGAGGCTGACGCCGATCTCCCGGAAGCCGGTGTAGTCACCCATGATCGTCTCCTTTGCCGCGTCTGGTCCGCCCCAGACTGGCGCCGACGATTGATCGTGTAAAGCCGCGGCCGTGCCGGGGTGTCGGCGCCCGAGAGAGGCGCCGGCACAGCGACGACCGGCACGGCGCCCTCCGCGAAGTTCGGTCGGGCATGTCTGCCTCGCGCTTGTCAAGCCGGCGGGCTTCATGGTTCGATCGGCTGCACCGCCGCCCGAGCTCCCAGGACCTCAGATGACCGACAGCATCATCGTCGACACCGCCACCCGCATCTTCGCCGATTTGTGCGAGCCGGGCACGATCAACGCCGCCGAAGACGGCAAGTGGCCGCAGGCGTTGTGGGACGCGCTCGAAGAATCGGGCCTGACCCTGACCTGGGTCCCCGATACGCTCGGCGGCGCCGGCGCGGAAGTGGGGGACGGCTTTGCGGTATTGCGCGTCGCCGGGCGGTTTGCCGCACCCTTGCCGCTGGCCGAGACATTGCTTGCCGGCTGGCTTTTGGCGCATGCCGGGATAGAGTCGCCCGCCGGGCCGATGACGATCGCCCCGGTCTATGAAGACGGCCATATCGAGCTGGCGGACCATACGCTGCGCGGCCGGGCCCGGCATGTGCCGTTCGCCCGGCAGGCGCGTCACATCGCCGTGCTCGCCTATCAGGCCGGCATTCCGACGGTCGCGCTGGTGCCGACTGCTGGCCTCGCGATCAGGCCCGGGACGAGCCTCGCCGGCGAGCCGCAGGATGCCGTCTCGTTTGACGGCGCGACGGCGATCGCGGTCGGCGCGGCCCCCGACCTCGGCACGCTCGGCGTGGTGCAGCTCGGGGCGGCGGCGCGGGCGCAGCAGATGGCCGGGGCGCTCGAACGCATCCTCGAACAGTCGGTGCAGTTTTCGCTCGACCGGGTGCAGTTCGGCCGGCCGATCGGCAAGTTCCAGGCGGTGCAGCACAACCTCGCGACGCTGGCCGGCGAGGTCGCCGCCGCCGGCGCCGCCGCCGATGCCGCCGCCGAGGCGATCGCGCGGCACGGGGTCGGCAACGAACTGGTCGCCGCCGAGGTCGCGATCGCCAAATTGCGGGTCGGCGAGGCGGCGACGACCGGTGCGGCGATCGCCCACCAGGTGCACGGGGCGATGGGATTTACCTACGAGCACTCGCTGCACCACGCGACGCGGCGCCTGTGGGCGTGGCGCGAGGAATTCGGCAACGAGACGCATTGGGCCACCCAGCTCGGCCATATGGTGGCCGCGCGCGGCGCCGACGCGCTGTGGCCGTTCGTGACGCAGGGCTCGTAACGGGCTCATAACGGGCTGGGGAGGACGCGATGGCCTATAATTTTCATTTTGACCCGGTTGACCTGCCGCCCGAGGCCAAGGCGCTGCGCCAGGAGGTCCGCGCCTTTCTGCGCGCGGAGATCGACGCCGGCACGTTTTCTCCCGAGACCGAGCGGGCGCCGTTCTCGGTGGCCCGCGCCTTTGCCCGCAAGGTCGGCGCCAAGGGTTGGATCGGCATGACCTGGCCGAAGCAGTATGGCGGCCACGAGCGCTCGCATCTCGAACGCTACGTCGTGATCGAGGAGATGCTGGCGCACCGCGCCCCGACCCGCTCGTATTCGACGGCCGACCGGCAATCCGGCCCGGTCATCCTGCGCTACGGCCAGCCGGCGGTGAAGGAGAAGATCCTGCCGCGGATCGCCTCGGGCGAATTGTGCTTTTGCATCGGCTTGTCGGAGCCCAATTCCGGCTCCGACGTGTTCGCCGCCTCGACCCGCGCCACCAAGACCGAGGGCGGCTTTCTGGTCAACGGGCGCAAGATCTGGACCAGCAACGCCCACAATTCCGACTACATGATCGCGCTGCTGCGCACCTCGCCCGCGACCAAGGAAAACCGGCGGCACGGCCTCACGCAATTCCTGGTCGACTGCAAATCGCCGGGCATCACGATGAACCCGATCGTCAACCTGACCGGCCAGCACGAGTTCAACGAGGTCGTGTTTGACGACGTGTTCGTGCCTGATCTGCATGTGATCGGCGACGTGGACATGGCGTGGAAACAGGCCACCGACGAACTGGCCTACGAGCGCAGCGGTCCCGACCGCTGGCTCGAAACCTTTCCGGCGCTGGTCGAACTGGTGCGCCGCGCCGGCCCCGAGCCGAGCGAGCGGCTCGCCGAGGGCATCGGCCGGGAAGTCGCGCATCTGGCGACCCTGCGCCGCATGTCGGTCAGCGTCGCCGGCATGCTGCAGGCCGGCAAGACGCCGGCCGTCGAGGCCGCCGTCGTCAAGGATCTCGGCACCAATTGGGAGCAGGCGCTGCCCAACAAGGTGCGGCTCCTGGCGCCGCCGACCGGCGATGCCGACCCCGAGACCAATGACGACCGCTTCGAGGAGGCCTTGCGCCACACCACGCTGATCGCGCCCAAGCTGACGATCCAGGGCGGCACCCGCGAGGTCCTGCGCGGCATCATCGCGCGGGGACTGGGGCTGCGCTAACACCCAATGCAAGACGCTAATCAAGCCTCATGGATGAATTCCGACAAAAGATCCCAACGCCGTCATTCCGGGGCGCCGCGCCGCGGCGAACCCGGAATCCATGAACACTGGCCTGTGTGCCTGGATTCCGGGTTGCCTCGCTGTGCTCGGCCCCCGGAATGACGGCTGGATTCGGAGGGACAGTTGGTTTGAGTGTCTAACTCGGACCATCAGGGGGAGGATGCGATGAGCGGTGACTTGATCCGTCCGGCGGTGGCGGAATTGTTTGGCACGTTCTGGCTGGTGTTGGGCGGCTGCGGCGCGGCCGTGCTGGCCGCCGGGTTCCCGGGGTTGGGGATCGGCTTTCTCGGGGTCGCGTTCGCCTTCGGGCTGACGGTCATGACGATGATCTATGCGGTCGGCCACATCTCGGGCGGGCATTTCAACCCGGCGGTGACCTGCGGGCTGTGGGCCGCCGGGCGCTGCGAGGCCCGCTCGGTCATTCCCTACATCCTCGCCCAGGTGATCGGCGCCATTCTCGCCGCCGCGGTCTTGTGGGTCATCGCATCCGGCAAGCCGGGCTGGGTCCCCGACGGCTTCGCCGCCAACGGCTACGGCGATCTCAGCCCCGGCAAATACGGCCTCGGCGCCTGCTTCATCACCGAAGTGGTGATGACGTTCTTTTTCCTCTTCGTCATCATCGGCGCGACGGCGAAGCGGGCGCCGGCCGGGTTTGCCGGGGTGGCGATCGGCCTCTGCCTGACGCTGATCCATCTGGTGTCGATCCCGGTCACCAACACCTCGGTCAATCCGGCACGCAGCACCGGGCCGGCGCTGTTTGCCGGCGGCGGCCATGTGGCGCAGCTGTGGCTGTTCTGGGTCGCACCGATCATCGGCGCGGTGATCGCCGGCTGGCTGGCGCGCTGGCTGCAGCAGCCGGACGCGGCGGACGCCATGGGCGAGGCACAGGAACGCCCCGCCGCTTGAGCTTTTGGAAAAAGAGCGTGTAATGCCCGATCTCAAACCCCTTCTCTCGCCGGACAGCATCGCCATTGTCGGCGCCGCCGGCGACGATTCGCTGCGCGGCCGGTTGACCAGGCAGCTGGTCGGGCACGGCTACGACGGCCGCCTCTACCCGGTGACGCGCAGCCAGCGCGAAGTCCTCGGGCACAGGGCCTACGCGACGATCGGCGAATTGCCGGAGGCGCCCGATCTCGCCATCATCCTGGTGCCGGCGGCGCATGTCGTCTCGGCGATCGAGCAATGCGGCGCGCGCGGCATCCCGGCCGCGGTCATCATCAGTTCCGGCTTCGCCGAGGAGAAGAGCGAAGCGGCGGCCGAGCGCGACATCGCCTTGCAGGCCATCGCCGAGCGCACCGGCATGGTCATCGCCGGCCCCAATTCGGAAGGGCTGGTCAACCCGCTGCGGCCGCTCGTCGCGACCTTCAGCCCGGTGTTCCACGACCCGCAGCAAAAGCTGCTGTCCGAAGGCAGCCGGGCCCGGCCGATCGCGGTCAGCTGCCAGTCGGGGGCGCTCACCTTTGCCTTCCTGTCGCGCGGCCGCGATCGCCAGCTCAACTTCACCTACCAGGTCAGCGCCGGCAACCAGACCGTTTTGGAAGCGCACGATTATGTCGATTGGGTGCTCGATGCCGGCGGCGCCGACATTTTCCTGTGCTATCTCGAAGGCATCCGCGATCCCGCCCGCTTCCGCGCCGTCGCCGACAAGGCGGCCGCTGCCGGCAAGCCGCTGATCGTCGCCAAGGTCGGGCGCTCCGACGCCGGGCGCCGCGCCGCCGCTTCGCATACCGGCGCCTTGGCGCATGCCGGCGCGGCCGACGACGCGATCTTCCGGCATCACGGGATTATCCGCGGCGAGGATCTCGACCACATGGTCGATGTCGCGACCGCGTTTGCCTACTGCAAGCTGCCAAAGGGCAACCGGGTCGCGATCATTACGGGGTCCGGTGGCAGCGCGGTGTGGATGGCCGACATCCTGTCGGCGCACGGCCTCGAACTGCCGGTGCTGGAAGACGATATCCAGCGCCAGATCATGGCGCTGCTACCGTCCTACGGCTCGGCGCAGAACCCGATCGACGCAACCGCGCAGGCGATCGGCGAGGTCGGCTATGCAAGGCTCGTCGAGATCGTGCGGGCGAGCGAGCGGATCGATACGATCCTCCTGATCGGCTCGCTCGCCAACGAGACCCGCGCCAAGGCGGTCGCCGCGGAACTGGCCGGCATCACCGCCACGACCGACCAGCCGATCCTGCTTTCGACCTACACGACCGCGACGCCGGTGGCGATCAGCGCCTTCGCCGGGTCCGGCATCCCGTGCTACACGGCGATGCCGAGCTGCGCCCGCGCGATCCGTGCGCTGGTCGATTACGGCGCCTTCCAGCAGCATCTGGCGCGCCGCGCGGCGTCGCCGGCACCGCCGCCGCTGCCGCGCGAGGAGGTCGCTCGGGCGCTGGCGCGGTCTGGGCCGGTCCTGACCGAAATTGCCTCCAAGGCGCTCCTGGCCCGCTATGGCGTGCCAATGCCGCCCGAGGCGCTGGCCGCGAGCGAAGCTGAGGCGGTCGCGGCGGCGGCGCGCATCGGCGGCGCGGTGGCGCTCAAGGTCCAGTCGCCCGCCATCCTGCACAAGACCGAAGCGGGCGCGGTGCGGCTCGGCCTCGCCGGCGAGGCGGCGGTGCGCGAGGGCTATCGCGGCGTCCTGGAGCGGGCGCTGGCGGCCCATCCGGGCGCGCCGGTCGAGGGCGTCCTGGTGCAGGCGATGGCGCGGCGCGGCGTCGAGATGATCCTCGGGGTGACGCGCGACCCGGATTTCGGCCCGCTGTTGATGGTCGGGCTCGGCGGCATCCATGTCGAGGTGTTGCGCGACGTCGCCTTTGCCCCGGTGCCGATCGCGAGCGAGGAGGCGCTGGCCTTGCTCGATCAGCTCAAGGGCGCGGCGATGCTCGACGGCGTGCGCGGCGAACAGCCGGCCGACAAGGCGGCGCTGGCGCAGCTGATGGTCGCGCTGTCGCGCTTTGCCGCCGACCACGCCGAGACCGTTGCCGAGATCGACCTCAACCCGGTCATCGTCCATCCCGCCGGCGAGGGCCTGACCGTCGTCGATGCGCTGATCGTCAAAGGCTGAGCGATCCGGCGCCCTCCTGCGGCCGGCGGCGGATCAGGCTGATCGGCTTGAGGCTCATCACCACCTCGCCCGCCTGGTTCAGCACCTCGACGAAGCTGCGGATGACGCCCTGCTCGGGCCGGCTGCGTGACGGGCGCGCGTCGAGGATCGTGACGCGCAGGCTCAACGCGTCGCCCGGCCGCACCGGCTTCAGCCAGCGCAATTCGTCGATCCCGGGCGAGGCGAGGCTCGAGACCGGCGACAGGAAATGGTCGGTGAACAGCCGCATCATCAACGACGCGGTGTGCCAGCCGCTGGCGATGAGGCCGCCGAAATGGCCGCGCGCCGCCGCCGCCGGGTCGGTGTGCATCGCCTGCGGGTCGAATTTGCCGGCAAATTCGATGATCGCGGCCTCGCTGACCGCGATCGTCCCTGCGGTAAAGACCGCGCCCGGCTTGTAGTCCTCGAAATAGCGGTCTGGCATGTCCCCTGGCATGTTCACTCGTAGTCGCGCTGCGGGTCGGGAAAATCGATCATTTCGACCGCGTCGCTCGCCGTGTCGAGGACGGCGCAGCTCAACTGGCCGCCGTTGCGCGGGTCGCGCGCATCGCCGGTCGAACCGGGGTTGATCACCAATAACCGGCCGGCGCGATGCACGAGCTGGTGGTGGGTGTGGCCGTACAGCACGAAATCCGCGTCAGCTTCGGCAAAGCGGTCGAGCAGCGGGCTTGCCGGAAAAACATAGGTACCGCGCGGCTCCCATGGCGTCGAATGCACCAAAAGGAGGCGCTTGCCGCCGATCGTCAAGGCCCGGCGATGCGGCTGCCCGGCGAGCCACGCGGCCAATGCCGGGTCGATGCCGTCGCGGGCGCGGGCGCGGGCGCCTTGCGGGCCGAAGAAATATTCTTCGTGGTTGCCGACGATCACCTGCGCGCCGCGCTCTCGCAACAGCCGCACGACCTCGTTGGAAAACCGGTATTCATAGATGCTGTCGCCGAGGCAGATCAGCTCCCCGACATCTCCCATCAGCGCCAGGCCCCGCGCCAGCCCGGCGGCGTTGCAGTGGATGTCTGAGACGATACCGACCCTCATGCGCCCGCCCCCGCCAGCCCGGTCGGATTCGTCTGTCTGCCAAGAAAGCGTCGGGGCATGCCGGGAAGCCTCATGATGTCGCCGTTAGCGGTGAATAACCTGCCGGGGAACCAGCCGGCAACGGCGCGCATCAGCGAAACGGCAGTATCCTTGCCGTCGGCGTCGCGATAATCTGTTGCCGCGGCCGCCCGCACCCCATCTCTTGCCCGAGCACCGCAGGAGGGAGCCATGGCTATCGTTCTCGACCACACGATCGTTCCGGCGCATGACAAAGTCGCTTCGGCGCAGTTCTTCGCCCGGATCTTCGGTCTCGAATACAAGGGGCCGCATTCGCATTTCGCGCCGGTCCAGGTCAACGAGGCGCTGACCCTCGATTTCGACGAGCGCGGCGATTTCCAATCGCACCATTACGCCTTCAAGATCAGCGAGGCGGATTTCGACGCGATCTTTGACCGGGTCAAGGCAGAGCGCATCCCTTACGGCAGCGGGCCGCGCTCGCGCGCCGACATGCAGATCAACACCCGGCGCGGCGGTCGCGGCGTCTATTTCGAGGACCCGAACGGCCACGTGCTGGAAGTGCTGACCGCCTGATCCGCGGCGGCCGCCTTCGGGAACCGGCGCGGTCCTGACGCGTCATGGCCGGGCTTGTCCCGGCCATCCCGGTGGATCAAGACGCGGGATCAAGACGCGGGATCAAGACGCGGGATCAAGACGTGTATCCCCGGGACAAGCCCGGGGATGACGAATTAAGGGGTGAACGGTCAGGTCAGGATCGTGCTCCGATCGAGGCGGCAACCGCGCGCTATTGCGGGCCGCCGCGCATCGAGGCGGGGTGGCCGGGCAGTTTGAAGTGGCCCGCGTCGGTCAGCTTATCGCCCGCGACCGTCATGACCGACAGATTCTGGTCGATGAAATTGCCGACATAGAGATAGCTGCCGTCGGCGCTGAACGCGGCGCCCTCGGGGAAAGCGCCGACCGGCGCCTCGCCGATCGGGGTGACCTTCGTGCCGTCGATCTTGAGCACGAAGGCCGCGCCGTCGTGATGATAGAACCAGGTGCCTTTCGGATAATTCGAGCCGCGCGCCTCGATCGCGACGGCGACATCACCTTTGGGGCTGAAGGCGAGCCCCTCGGGGGAATCGCCGACTGTGATGTGGTCGATCACCCGGACCGGGTTGGCCGTCAGGTCGATGACGCTGACCGTATCGGCATTGCCGTCGGAGGTTCCGTGGTTGCCATTGTCCGCGGTCAGGGCGAGCTTGCCGTTCGGGCTGATGACGACGTTGTAGGGATAGATGCCGACCGGCAGGTCGCGCTTGTCGTAGGTCACCTTGTCGCCGTCGATCGACAATAGGGCGATCTTGTTGGCCGCCGCCTTGGCGACCAGCGCGCGCTTGCCGTCCGGGCTGATCGCCACCGCCGACACCGAATCGGCGGCGGCGCCGACCGTCACGGTGCCGACGACCTTGACCTCCTTGCCGGCGATCGACAGCACCGAAACCGTGCCGTCGTCGCGGTTGCTCACCAGCGCGAGCTTGCCGTTGGGCGCGATCGCCAGGCCCGAGGGCCGCTTGCCGGTCGTCACCGAGCCGATGATGGCGGGCGGGCTCGCCGTCAGATCGACGAGGTACACCTTGTCGTCGGAGACCAGCTTGTACTCGGGGCCGGTGCCCGACGGCACGACCGAATTGGCGACCAGCGCGAGGTCGCGCGACGGGGTGATCGCGAGGTTGGTCGGCGGCCCGATGATCGAATTGTTCAGCGGGATCGTCGCGACGATCCGCAGCGATGCCGGCTTTGACATGTCGATGATCGACACCGTGTCGTGCCCCGGCGGGCGCAGCATCGGTTTGCCGTTGGTGTCCCAGCCGGGCTTTTCGTCATTGCCGACGATCATCAGCTGCGCGCTGGCCGAAGCCATCGCCAACCCCATCGCCAGCCCGAACACGATCGCCGCCGCGGCGGCGCAGCGAAGCCGCAATCCAGGCATTTCCTCTCCCTTTGCTTTGCTCAGCGGCGCCGTTGCGCCTTGCGTGATGCTGCTCCGAGATCGGCGCCGCGGCAAGCGCTACCGGCGCGGTCAGAACCCGTCACATTGCTCTGCCGCCCGGACAAACGCCTCGGCATCGGCCGGCAGCAGCAGCCGCTCGGCGACCAGCGCCGCGGCCGCCTCGCGCACCTTCGCGACATAGGCCGCGCGGCTGCCATAGCGTTCGGCGAGCGAGGGGCGCGGATCGTCGGCTGCATCGCGCTCGGCGCGGGTGGCGGCAAACGCGATCCGCGAGCCGTCGCGATCGGCCAACTCGTCCGGTTGCGCGCGGTAGACGTTCCAGCCGGTATGGGTGGCGAGCGGCACGGCGATCGGCGGCAGGCGGATGCCGGCAACCTCGTTGCCGTCGGCGTCGACCGCGCTGACAAAGCTCGGGTAATGCCGCGACGGTCCCGCCTCGGGCGGGTCGACCCAGTCAACCGGCGCGGCGATCGGGTTGGCGCCCGGCGCAAGCGCGAAGCCCCCGACCCGCGGCATCCGCACGCCATCGGCCGGCACGGCGGTGCCGTGGGCCTTTAGCCCACGGGCTGGTCCCGTGGCGGCAAGCGTCGGCACCCGGCTCGGCGGCGGCGCGATGCCCCGCGTCACCCACGCTTCGAGCGCGTCGAACAGGGCGCGCAGGGCCGGGGTCGCGCTGTGCGGGTTGCGCGGGTTGAGGCAGGGGCCGGGGCGCGGATCGGCACCCGGCCGGCCGCCATGCTGGGTGCCGGCGATCAGGTAGGCGCGGGCATTGGCCGGGAGCACGGCGTCGCTCTTGCCGTCCGGCGCGGTATGAACCAGCGAGGCGCCCTTCTGCCAGTATTCGGTCGAGCTGTTGGTCTCGATCACCAGGGGGTCGCTGGCGTCGCCCTTGAGGATCGCGGCGGTCCGGCCGGAAAACGGGTCGCTCGCCGGCATCATGCCGAACGGGAACCAGTTTTCCGGGTACAGCCGATCCTCATGCTGGGTCGCGGTGCGGCCGGGCATGCCGAAGCGGTGGTTGGCGAACACCTTGCCGGCGCCGGCGACGTGGCTGAAGACGCCGTCGAAGACGCGCCGCCCGCCGTCGTCGCGGTTCATCCCCAGTTCGAGGAAATGGCGCAGGAAGCGGCCGCTCTGCGACACCCCGAAGGCGAGCGCATGGCGGATCTCGCCGATCCCGCTGGCGCTTTCATGACGCAGGAACGAGACGAGGTCGCGCACGCTGGCAAAGCCGATGCCGAGCACCTTGGCGCCGTTCGCCTCGTACCACAGCTCGTAGATCTTGACCGGCGCGAACTTGCTGCCTTCCGGCAACAGGCGGATCGAGCGCTCGTCGACAAATTCCCATGCCTCGCGCGCGATCTCGGTGCGCCGGTCACGCTCGCGGTCGCGCACCGTCAGCCGCGCCGCGGGCTGGTCGCCCGAGGCGGCGGGGTAGGGGAGGCGGCGCAGGCCGCCGTCGCCCGGCGCGCGCGTGCCGAAATGGAATTCGTCGCGGATCCGGCCGGTCACCGGCCTGCCGTCTTCGAGCACCATCGGGAAATCGGCGCCGAGCCCGTGATTGGCGCGCGGCGCGCCCGGGTCCCAGCCCGACCAGACGATCGAATGGCCGCGCCCGAGCAGAAACCCGAGCCCGGCATCGGCGGCGTTCTTGGGGTCGTTGATGGCCTCGACATCGCTCGCCGGCACGTCGTCGAGCAGCGTGAAGATGCGCTTGGCGCCGCGATTGGTCACGTCGTAGACGAGGATGCCACTGCCGCGCGCCGGCTCCTTGGGCCGCAGCATGAAGAAATCGGTCGCATATTCGACGAGGCCCTGGGCGTTGCGCGGTGCCTTGTCGAGATCGACGATGCCGGCATTCTCCGGGGCGTCGGGAGCGAGCGTGCCGCGCGCGACGCCGGTGATGCGGACGTAAGGTCCGGCCGCGCCATAGGGCTGGCCCGCAGCAAACGGCTCGATCGTCGTGACGCTGATGTCGGTTATCGGCATGGTGGGTCTCCCGGTCGGTCGGCGCGGTCGATCAGGTGGATGAACGATCCGGCGACCGAGCCGCACCGCAACCCGCCGGCGCCGAGATCATTACCGGACGCATCGCCGAGCGCGAACAGCTTCTCGCCGGCGGCGCTCAGCGTCGTCGCATAGTGGAACTCGTGGCCGCGAAAGGTTGCGCCCGCCATCCCGAGCGCCATGCCGCGCAACAGCGTCGCGCTACGATAGCCGAGATGCAGCCGGCGCTCGGCGAAACTTGACTGCAACGGCAGCAACCCGGCCATCCGGTGGACGCAGCCCGCGGCGTCGGTCAATGTCTCGCCGAGCGCCATGTAGCCGCCGCACTCGCCGTAAACCGTCGCGCCGGCGGCGGCGGCCCGCCACAGCCCGGCGCTGAAATGCCCGGCCGCGGCCAGCCTCGCGGCATGTAATTCGGGATAGCCGCCGGGCAGGTAGACGGCGTCGGCCGCCGGGTCGGGCGGCTGGTCGGCAAGCGGCGCAAAAAAACTCAGCGCGGCGCCCTGCCGTCGCCAGCCCTCGAGCACCGCCTCGTAGGCAAAGACAAACGCGTCGTCGCGCGCCACTGCGATGCGCATTCCGAGCGGCGGCAATGGCGTCGGCGGCATTGCATCGGCCAATCTGGCCGGGCGCGCCGATGCGATCAGCCGATCGATGTCGAGCGCCTGCGCGACGGCGCTTGCCGCCTGGCGGATGACAGTTTCGGCGGTGTCCTGTTCGCCGGCCGGAACGAGGCCGAGATGGCGCTCGGGCAGCCTCAGGGCCGCGTCGTGCGAGAGCGCGCCGAGGCAGGCAATATCGGGCAGATGGCGCGCCATCGCGGTTTCGAGCAGCGCCTGATGGCGCGCCCCGGCGACCCGGTTGAAGACCACTCCGGCGAGCGCCAATGCCGGGTCGTGGCGGGCAAACCCGGCGACCAGCGCCGCAGCCGAGGCGCCTTGGCCGCGCGCATCGACGACCAGCACAAGGGGCCAGCCGGTCAGCCGGGCGAGCGCCGCCGTCGAGCCGGATTCGCCATCGGGTCCGGTGCCGTCGAAAAGGCCCATGACCCCCTCGCACAGCACGATGTCGGCCGATGCTTCGAGGCCAGCGACCAGTCCGGCGAGCGTCGCCTTGCGCATCGCCCAGAGGTCGAGATTATGGCAGAGCCCGCCGCTCGCCAGCGCGTGAAACGTCGGATCGATGTAATCGGGACCGGCCTTGGCCGCGGCGACGCGCCGCCCGCGGTCGCGCAGATGCCGCAACAGGCCGAGCGTCACCAGCGTCTTGCCGCTGCCCGAGGCGGGCGCCGCGAGGATCAGCCCGCGCCCCTGCATCTGTGCGACACTCCCGCTGGGCAAACCAGGTGCGATCGGGCCATAGTTCGGCGCGCGAGACAAGGAGGCCGTCATGCCGAACACTGTCCCAACACCGCAAACTGTCCCGGCAAAGGTCGCCCTCGGGGTCGGGACGATGGAGTTTCCGTTTTCCGGCGCCGCCGCCTATTGGCGCTGGGTCGATCTGTGCGAACAGGGCGGCATCGATTCGATCTGGCAGACCGACCGCCTCGTCAGCCCGACGCCATTCCTCGAATGCATGAGCGTGATGGCGGCGCTGGCCGGGCGCACCCGGCGCATCAAGTTCGGGGTCAATGTCCTGTCGCTGGCGATGCGCGACGCCGTCTTGGTGGCCCGGCAATGCGCGACCATCGATTTTCTCTCGGGCGGGCGCCTCCTGCCGGCCTTCGGCATCGGCAGCCCGTTGGGGCCGGAATGGAAGACCCTCAACCTCGACCCCAAGACGCGCGGCCGCAAGACCGACGAGGGACTCGAGGTGATCCGCCGCTTGTGGAGCGAGGACAAAGTCGATTTCGAGGGGGTGCATTATCACCTGTCGGGCGCCTCGTTGTCGCCGAAGCCGGTGCAGGCGGACCTGCCGATGTGGATCGGCGGCTCCTCCGAGGCGGCGATCCGGCGCACCGCGCGGCTCGGCACCGGCTGGCAGGCCGGCCCCGAGACGCCGGCCCAGGCCGCCATCGTCGTCGCCGCAATCAAGAAGGCGGCGGCCGCAGAGGGC
>Ga0307374_10006930_pt1 | contig 17538 bp, 14 predicted proteins | sample OX3MG_FD_202532 | JGI IMG/M metagenome (GOLD analysis project Ga0307374, IMG submission 202532) | Soil microbial communities from Risofladan, Vaasa, Finland - OX-3 | ecosystem: Environmental > Terrestrial > Soil > Coastal area > Acid sulfate soil | place: Finland: Risofladan, Vaasa | collected... | reverse complement strand
GCCGTCCCTGGGTTGCTAGTTGTCCTCGACCGCGGCTGAGTCGGCCGGGAGCGATCCGCACCTTCCCCTGGGGATCAGCCGGGGGTTGGTCGCGACCCTGGCCGTCGCCTGCGGGCTGGCGGTGGCGAATCTCTACTACGCCCAGCCACTGCTCCATCTCCTGGCCACCAGCTTTCACACCGGATCGGGCAGTGTCGCCATCGTTGTCACCCTCGCCCAGCTGGGCTACGCCGCCGGGCTGCTGCTGCTGGTGCCACTGGGTGATGTCTGGCAACGGCGCCGGCTGGTGGCGGGCGTCCTACTGCTGGCGGCACTGGCGCTGGCGGCTTCCGCCCTGGCCCCCAACCTGGTCATTTTCGAAGTGGCCGCGCTGCTGGTGGGGGTCACCTCTGTGGTGGCCCAGGTGCTGGTGCCGCTGGCGGCCGATCTCGCCTCGGAGCGGCGCCGTGGCCAGGTCGTCGGCACTGTGATGAGCGGGCTCCTGATCGGAGTCCTCCTCTCCCGAACTTTGTCCGGCCTGCTGGCGGCGCTGGCGGGATGGCAATTCGTCTACTGGTTCGCCGCCGTCGCCATGGTTGCGCTGGCCTTCGTCCTGCGGGCGGTTTTGCCCGTGGACCGACGCTCTCAGGAGCTCAGCTACCGGGCCCTGCTGCTCTCCACTCTCAGTCTGGTCCGCTCGGAGCCGGTGCTGCGGCGGCGGTCGCTCCTGGGCGCGCTCGGGTTCGCCGCCTTCAGCGCCACCTGGACCACCATCGCCTTCCTGCTCTCAGGACCGCCGTTCCACTACGGGGTGGCCGTGATCGGACTCTTCGGGCTGGTCGGTGCTGGGGGGGCCGCCTGCGCCACCCTGGCGGGGCGCTGGGCCGACCTGGGCTGGGCCAAGGTCGAGACCCTGGGCTTCGCGCTGGCCGTCGCGCTGGCCTTCCTGCTGATGATCCTGGGCCGAGCCCAGCTGCTGCCGCTGGTCGCCGGGATCCTCCTGCTGGATGTGGGCGCCCAGGGCATCCACGTCACCAACCAGAGCCTCATCTACCGTCTCTCGCCGGGGGCCCGGAGCCGGATCAACAGTGCCTACATGACCACCTATTTCGTGGGAGGGGCGGCGGGTTCGGCCGGCGCCGGCGTGGTCTATGGCAGTTGGGGCTGGACCGGGGTATGTCTATTTGGAGCTGGCCTGGGGCTGGCGATGGTGGCGGCGTGGGCCTGGGACGCCAGTCGCCGGGACGCGTCCAGCCCGGCCGGGTCGCCGCCCACTCAGCGTCGGGGCTGACCGTCAGCGGCCGGGCGCCCGCGCCGTCACGATATCCGCTCCAGGATCATCGCCATGCCCATGCCGCCGCCTACGCACATGGTCTCCAGGCCGAGGGTCGCGCCCTTGGTGCGCAGCCCGTTGAGCAGAGTGCAGGTGATGCGGGCGCCGGTCATCCCGAACGGGTGCCCAAGCGCGATCGACCCTCCAAAGATGTTGAGCTTGTCGCCCATGGGGTCGATCCCGATCCCCCGCGCCGAAGGTATTACCTGAGCCGCGAACGCCTCGTTGATCTCGACCAGGTCGATATCGTCGATGGTCATGCCGGCGCGCTGCAACACCTTGTGGGTGGCCGGGATCGGACCCAGGCCCATGTACTCCGGGTCGAGGGCCGCCACTGCGGTGGCCACGATCCGGGCCAGCGGGGTGATCCCGAGCTGGCGAGCCCGCTCCAGTGACATCACCACCACCGCCGCCGCACCGTCATTCAGCGGGCAGGCGTTGCCGGCAGTCACCGTCCCGCCGTCCTTGAAGACTGGTTTGAGGGTGGCCAGGACATCCACTGTGGTGTTGGGGCGGGGGCCGTCGTCCCGGTCCAGGACCCGACCGTCGGGCAGGGTCACGGGAACGATCTCCCGGGCGAAGAAGCCGTCCGCCTGGGACTCCACCGCCCGGTTCTGGCTGCGGGCCGCGAAGGCGTCCATCTCCTCTCTGGTGATCCCCTCGCGCTCAGCCACGTTCTCGGCGGTCAATCCCATCGGGATGTAGAGGTCCGGCAGGCCCTCGGCGTTGCCGGCCAGCAGTCGGGGATTGCGGGCGTCGGGCGGGTCGGAGGTGCCGTAGCCGTAGCGGCTGACCGTCTCCACGCCCATGGAGACGAAGGTGTCGCCCTCGCCGGCGCGGATGGCGTGGGCGGCCATCCTGGTGGTCTGCAGGGAGGAGCTGCAGTAGCGGGTCAGGGTCAGACCCGGGGCGTTGACGCCGGCCAGGATGCTGATGGCGCGGCCCAGGTTGAAGCCTGATTCTCCCCCGGGCAGGCCGCAGCCGCAGATGACGTCCTCGATCTCCTGGGCGTCGAGCTGAGGAATCTGAGCCAGCACCCGCTGCAGGACCTGGGCGCCGAGGTCGTCCGGCCGGAAGTCGACCAAGGAACCTTTGCCGGCTCGCCCGATCGGGGACCGGCCCGCCGCCACGATGACCGCTTCGGACATGGGAAACCTCCTCCGCTTCCGGGGCACGGCCAGCACCGTCCCTCACCTTTCGGCTCCCCACTATGGCGCATCGGCCCGCGGTCGCAGCGCGCTACCCTGGCTAGGCCATGGCCGCCACCCGAACCAACGACTGGGGTTGCCGATGAGGCTGGGTCTCTCACTTGGCTATTGGGGTTCCGGCCCGCCCCCTGCCAGCGAGCGCCTGGTCGCCTCCGCCGAGCGGCTCGGGTTCGACTCGATGTGGACCGCGGAGGCCTATGGCTCGGACGCCCTGACGCCGCTGGCCTGGTGGGGGAGCCGTACCTCTCGACTCCGGCTGGGGACCGCCGCCGCCCAGATGCACGCCCGGACCCCAGCCGCCACCGCCATGGCGGCCGCCACCATGGACCATCTCAGCGGTGGCCGGCTGGTGCTGGGACTGGGCGCATCCGGGCCTCAGGTGGTCGAGGGTTGGTACGGGACCAGGTTCGCCCCCCAACTGGCCTCGACCCGGGAGTACGTCACCATCGTGCGCCAGGTCCTGCGCCGAGAGGGGCCGCTGGTCTTCTCCGGGGAGCGTTACCAGCTACCCCTGCCCGGCGGTCGGGGCAAGCCGCTGCAGCTGACGGTCCATCCGCTCCGGAGGGAGCTGCCGATCTGGCTGGCGGCTGAGGGGCCCCACAACATCGCCCTGGCGGCTGAGATCGGAGATGGCTGGCTGGCAGGCTTCCATGCCCCCGGCCATTCCCAGTGGCAGAGGAGGGCCTTGGCGGAGGGATTCGCCAGGCGCAGTCCCCCGGGTCGTCCCGAGAGCTTCGAGGTGGCGGCCAACCTGCTCCTTGCGATCGACGATGACCTGGAGCGGGCCGCCGACCACTTCCGGCCGCTGCTGGCTCTCTACATTGGCGGGATGGGCAGCCGCGCTCACAACTTCCACTTCGACCTCTTCTGCCGCATGGGCTTCCGGGCCGAGGCGGAGGTGGTCCGCGAGCTGTACCTGGGCGGGCGCCCGGCGGCGGCGGCGGCGGCGGTTCCCACGCGCCTGGTGGAGGCGGTGGCTCTGGTGGGTTCCCTGGCCAAGGTCCGGGAGGAGTCGGAATCCTGGCGCTCCGGCTTGCCCACTCTGCTCTTGGTGGACGGGCCCGAGGCGCGCCTGCAGCAGGCCGCGGAGCTCTTCCTGGGATGAGCTCGGCCAGTCGGCTTTGGAGCGTCACACAGCCCCGGCGGCTGATTGCTGTGGCGGTGCCCATTGCCCAAAATGCCCGCCACAGGTGAATACTGCTCAGCGAACATCCCGGGGCGCGGCGGGATGGCTGGCCCCAGTTCGACACTAGGAGAGACGCCATCGGAGTTCAGGAGTCGCTACGGGCACTGCGGGAGTCGGTGGGCAAGCCCCTGGGGGTCAGCCCCTGGCATCAGATCACCCAGGCGCAGGTGGACCTGTTCGCGGAGGCCACCGGCGACCACCAGTGGATTCACGTGGATCCGGAGCGGGCCCGGATGGGTCCCTTTGGAGGCACCATCGCGCACGGGTACCTGACCCTCTCGCTGCTGCCCATGCTCCTCCAGGGCATGGTCAGGCTCCCCGGGGTGGCCCTGACCGTCAACTACGGGCTGAACCGGGTGCGCTTCGTATCCCCGGTGCCGGTCGGATCCAGGGTTCGGGCGACCGCCGTGCCGCAGGCGCTGACCGACGTCGAGGGGGGGGTGCAGCTGGTGCTCGAGGTGACAGTGGAGATCGAGGGCCGGGAGAAGCCCGCCTGCGTGGCGGAGACGGTCACCCGTCTCTACACCGGCTCCTAGCGCGGATGGAGGTGATGCGATGAGTCTGACCGAGAAGGTGGCGCTGGTCACCGGGGCCGGCCGCGGCATCGGGGCCGCGACGGCGCGGCGGCTGGCTGCCGGAGGGGCCGCGGTGGTGGTGTCTGACATCGACTACGCGGTCGCCGAGGCGACCGCGGCCAGCCTGCGCGGCGAGGGTAGCCGAGCCCTGGCCGTGGCCTGCGACGTGAGCCGCCGCGCAGATGTCCAGGCGATGGTCGAGCGGACCGTGGCTGAGTTCGGTCGACTTGACGTCCTGGTCACCTGTGCGGGCCTGATCCGGGACAACCTGGTCTACAAGATGACCGAGGAGGACTGGGACCTGGTCATAGACACCCACCTCAAGGGCAGCTTCCTGTGTGCGCAGGCGGCCCAGGCGGTGATGGTGCCGCAGAAGTCAGGTCGGATGGTCCTGATCTCCTCGACCTCCGCCCTCGGCAACCGGGGCCAGGCCAACTACTCGGCGGCCAAGATGGGCATCCAGGGGCTGGCCAGGACCCTGGCCCTGGAGCTGGGTCGGTACGAGATCACCGTCAACGTGGTGGCCCCCGGCTTCATCGAGACTCGCATGACCGAGGCCACCGCAGAGCGGATGGGAATCAGCTTCGAGCAGCTCACGGCCGGGTTCGCGGCCACCAACCCGATTCCTCGCACCGGTCAGCCCGAGGACGTGGCCGGAGTGATCGCGTTCCTGGCCGACGATGAGGCCAGCTACGTGACCGGGCAGGTCATCTACGTGCGCGGGGCGCCCTAGGCCATCACCCGATGAGCCCCGATCGCGGCGGGTCGCCCAGCCTGGAGGGCCGGGTCGCCATCGTCACCGGCGCCAGCCGTGGGATCGGGGAGGCGATCGCAGCCGAGCTGCTGGCCGCCGGCGCTCTGGTGGCCATCACCGGGCGCAAGCCAGATGGGATCGCGGCTGCCGCCGGACGTCTGGGCGGCGAACGTTCCGAGCGGGTGCTGCCCGTGAGCGCCCACGCCGGCCGCCCCGAGGATTCGGAGCGGCTCGTCGAGCAGACCATGGCCCGCTGGGGCCGGATCGACATCTTGGTCAACAACGCCGCCACCAACCCCCACTTCGGCATGACTCTGGATGTCGACCTCGGGGCCTGGGACAAGACCTTCGAGGTCAACCTGCGGGGGCCTCTGGCCCTGACCCAGCTGGTGCATCGCGCCTGGATGGGCGGGCACGGCGGGGCGATCGTCAACGTGGCCAGCATCGGCGGCCTCCAGCCCGCCCTGGGGCTGGGGGTGTACGACGTCACCAAGGCGGCCCTGATCATGCTCACCCGGCAGCTCGCCCTGGAGCTGGGTGGGGATGGGATCCGCGTCAACGCGGTGGCCCCGGGGATCGTGAAGACAGACTTCTCCGCGCCGCTCTGGGGCAGCGAGGCGATCTCCCGCAACTGGCTGGAGCACAACCCTCTGGGCCGGTTCGGCGAGCCTGAGGAGGTGGCGCGGGCGGTGGCCTTCCTGGCCTCCGACCAAGCCTCCTACATCAACGGGGCGGTCCTACCCCTCGACGGGGGCCAGTGAGGTGGGGCTACGGACACGGCCGCTCCCCGGCGGCTGCTGCACAGCTGGTGGGGGCTGATCTTGTGGCTTTGACCATTGCCCCTCGGCGGCCCCAGCCGAATACTGCGGAGCATCTCCGGCTGGGCTAGCCGAGCCCCCTTGGGGGGACCGCTTCGTCACCCCCGAGGCTGCCCGACTGGGCTTGACAGTTCGAAGCGGAGCGGAGAGGATGCCATCGGCGTCCCGCGGAATCTCAGGAGGTGGGCGGTGGATCTCAGGGACAGTGCGGAAGAGGCGGCGTTCCGGGGCCACTTGCGGGCCTGGATAGCGGCCAATCTGCCCGCGAGCCTGCGCGGTCAGGGCACCCGGACCGAGCAGTTGGAGCCGCTCAGAAAGTGGAGCGCGGCTCTCTCGAAGGCGGGCTATGTGGGCCTGACCTGGCCTCAGGAGTACGGCGGCGGCGGCGGCAGCCACGCTCTGGACGCGATCCTGCTGCAGGAACTGGCGCGTGCCGACGCGCCCCAGCATGTGGGCGCGATCGGGCTGGGGATGGCGGGCCCCACCATCATGGTCCACGGCACCGAGGCGCAGAAGAGCCAGCACCTGCGCCCAATCCTGGACGCGGAGGAGATCTGGTGCCAGGGCTTCTCCGAGCCCGGCGCGGGCTCGGACCTGGCCTCCGTCCGCACCCGCTCCGAGCTGCGCGGGGACACCTTCGTGGTCAACGGCCAGAAGGTGTGGTCGTCCTACGCCCACATCGCCGACTGGTGCATCCTGGTCACCCTCAGCGACCCGGCTGCTCCGCGCTACCACGGCCTCACCTACATGTTGGTTGACATGCACTCCAAGGGAGTGGAGGTCAGGCCCCTGCGCCAGATCACCGGGGAGGCCGACTTCAACGAGATCTTCCTGACTGAGGTGGAGGTTCCCCGGGCCAATGTCCTGGGCGAGATCGGCGAGGGGTGGCAGGTGGCCATGACCACCTTGCTGCACGAGCGCGCCACCCTGGGGTTCGCCTTAACCGGCCTGCTCGACGCCAACGTCCAGGGCCTGCTGCGGCTGGCGGGGGAGCACCCTGGGGAGGCGAACGAGCTGCTCGGAGAGATCGCCCGGGAATGGATCCAGCTGCAGGCCCTGCAGCTCACCGCCTACCGGTCCCTGGGTGAGCTGGACCGCACCGGCATGCCCGGCCCGGAGGGGTCGGCGATCAAGCTGGCCTGGTCGGAGTCGAACCAGCGGGTCACCAAGCTGGCCCGGTTCTTACTCGGGGAGGAGGGCGTCGTGGACGACGGGTTCTGGAACTACCAGCAGCTGCGCAGCCGGGGCAACACCATCGAGGCCGGAACCTCCGAGATCCTCCGCAACATCATCGCCGAGCGCGTGCTCGGGCTGCCCAGGTCACGCTGATGGACTTCACGTTCAGCTCGGAGCAGCGCGAACTGCGAGAGCAGGCCCGCTCGTTTCTGGAGGCCCATTTCCCACCGTCCCGGGTGGCTCAGCTGGCCGAGTCCGAGGCCGGCTGGGACCCCGACATATGGCCGGAGCTGGCCCAGCTGGGCTGGCTGGGGGTCTCGGTGCCCGAGGATCTGGGGGGGGCTGGCCTGACCTTCATCGAGGAGGCGATCCTGATCGAGGAATTCGGACGCTCTCTGTTCCCGGGCCCTTACCTCTCCACGATCGGCTTCGCCCGGCCGGCCCTCTCCGGGAACCAGCTCGCCCAGGTGGCTGCCGGAAGCCGGCGGTGGTCGGCCTGCCTGGGCGAATCCAATCTGGTCCCGGACCTGGCCTTCGTGGACCAGGTGGTCCTTCTGAGGGGCGATCAGCTGCTGGCGGTGGCGCCGGAGGGGCGGCCCGCCACCTCGATCGACAGCACTCGTCGGATGGTGGCTCTGTCCAGCTCGCAGGGGGAGGTGCTCGCCTCGGGGCCGCCGGCCCAGGAGCTGGCCCAGGCGATGCGGCTCAGGCTCGCCACCGCGCTGGCGCTGGAGGCGGTCGGAGTGGCGCAGCGAGTCCTGGAGTGGGGCCTGGAACATGTCCGCACCCGGGAGCAGTTTGGCCGTCCGATCGGTTCCTACCAGGCGGTTTCCCATCCCCTGGTGGACACCTTCGTGGAGGTGGAGCTGGCCCGCTCCCTCGCCTACTGGGCCGCTTGGTGCATCAGCGTCGACGATCCCCAGCTGGGCCTGGCGGCGGCGGCCGCCAAGTCAGCGGCCGCCGAGGCCGCGGTGCACGCCTGCGAGCGCGTCATCCAGGTTCACGGCGGCATGGGGTTCACCTGGGAGAGCCCGCTTCACCGCTACTACAAGCGAGCTCTTTGGATCGAGCACTTCGGCGGGTCACCCGGCCAGCATCGCCGCCGTCTGGCGAGCCAGCTGCTGGCCGGTGGTGGGTCCACCGCCGAGAGCCAGCCGGCGCACCGAGGAGGGTGACAGCCATGGGCATGATGCACGCGTCGCTCAACACCTGGATGATGTTCGAACACGCAGGACGCTACTTCGGGGACACCGAGATCGTCACCCAGGTCGGCCCCGGCCAGCGCCACCGTTACACGTATGCCGACTTCAGCGGCCGCAGCCAGCAGTTGATGCACGCTCTGGATGCCCTGGGGCTGCCGCCTGGGGCACCGGTGGCGACGCTGGCGTGGAATGGCTACCGCCACCTGGAGTGCTACTTCGGGATCCCCTGCACCGGACGGCTGCTGCACACCCTGAACCCGCGCCTGCCGACCCCCGACCTGGAGTTCATCATTCAGGACGCCGGCGACCAGGCGATTCTGGTCGACAGCAGCCTGATTCCGGTCTTGGAGCGGATCCAGGGGTCCCTGGGCGGCGTCAAGCACATCATCGTGCTCGCCGATCAGGCCCCCGAGACCACCTTGCCCCAGGTGCTCGCCTATGAGCAGCTGCTGGCCGCCCAGCCGAGCAGCTACCCGCGCCGGGAGATCCCCGAGGAGACGGTGCTCGGCATCTGCTACACCTCGGGCACCACCGGGCGACCCAAGGGGGTGGAGTACACCCACCGTTCCACCTACCTGCATGCGCTCACCACGACCTCAGGGGCGGCCACCGGCCTCGGCCCCCAGGACTCCGCCCTGGCGATTGTTCCCATGTTCCACGTCAACGCTTGGGGGGGGCCGTTCGCGGCGGTGATGGTCGGCGCCAAGCAGGTCTTCACCGGGCCTTTCATGGACCCCGCCACCGTGGTCAGCCTGCTGGAGGAGGAGGACGTCACCCTGGCCACCGGAGTTCCCACCATCTGGGCGGGGGTGGTTGACGAGCTGGCGCGGCGTCAGGTCGAGCTGCCCGCGCTGCGCTTTCTGATGGCGGGAGGTAGCCAGCCCCCGATGGCCCTGATCGAGCGCTTCGAGAAGGAGTTCGGGATCACTCTGGTCCAGGGCTGGGGAATGACCGAGACCTCGCCGGTGGCCGCTTTGGCCTGGCCCAAGCACAAGATGAGGGGTTGGGACCCCGACCGCCTGCGCAAGGAGGTGCGGATCAAGGCCGGGCTGCCCTTGCCCGGAGTCGACGTCCGGATCGTCGACGAGTCCGATCACGATCTTCCGGCCGATGGCACCGCCATCGGGGAACTCCTGGTGCGCGGCCCCTGGGTGGCGGACTCCTACCACGGCGGCGCTTCGCCGGAGCGGTTCACCAAGGACGGTTGGTTCCGCACTGGGGATGTCGCCACCATGTCGCCCGAGGGTTACTTCGTGATCGTGGATCGCACCAAGGACCTGATCAAGTCGGGAGGGGAGTGGATCTCGTCCGTCGACATGGAGGGTGACATCATGGCCATGCCGGGGGTGCTGGAGGCGGCCGTCGTAGCCCTTCCCGACGTCAAGTGGCAGGAGCGGCCGATGGCCGCCGTGGTCCCCCGGGACGGTGCCTCCGTGACCCTGGAGGAGGTGCGTGGGCACCTGCTCAACCGCGGATGGGAGAAGTGGCAGCTCCCCGATCGGATCGAGATCCTGGAGGCGGTGCCCAAGACCGGGGTCGGCAAGTTCGACAAGAAGGTCCTGCGCGCCCGCTATGGAGTCGCGGACCCCAAATCCGGCTAGGCGGGTGGGCCCCACCGGTGGGCAGCCCGGTCCGTGGACCCTGGCCCGGCAGCTGTGCACCTGGCCCAGGGCGTAGCATTTGGGATCAGCGCTGCCACCTCAGGGAGCGGCCTGGGTCGGTCTTCCGGTGTGCAGCCGCACATTGGCGCAGGGCAGAGAGGTACAGCAGGGTGGCGCAGGTCGCCGTACCCGGGCCGGCAGCGAGGCGGTCGCCGTCCGGGGAGTCCATGCGGGTGCTGGCGTCGCTGGCACGATCCCTCTACCAGCGGCTTCCCCAGATCTCGGAGCGCACGGTGGCCGCCATCTGTGAGCGCGAGGAGGGCTACCGCGAGGAGCGGCTGATACCCCTGGCGGAGCTGCGCCGCTCCGTGCACGACAGCCTCCAGGAATATCTCGCGGCCCTGACCCGGATCCCACAGGAGCAGGCCCCCAGCCGGGAGCAGGCCTGGGCGACCGGTCGCAGCCGCGCCGAGCTGGGGGTTCCTCTCGAGAGCGTCCTGCGCGCCTACCGCCTGGGGGGTGGCGTGATCTGGGACGCGCTCCTGGAGGAGGCGCGCAGCCGGCCGGAGCCTCCCACCGACCAGCTGATGGAGGCGGCGGTGGTGGTCTGGGAGATGACCGACGAACTATCCGCGGCGGTGGGCCAGGCCTACCGCCACGCCGAGGCGGGCATGCTGAGCCGCGACCGGACTCGCAGGCAGGCGCTGCTGCAGGGGCTGTTCACGGGGATGGCGACCGAGCGCGACCTGGTCTTCGCCGCGGAAAGCCTGAGCCTGCCCGAAAAGGGACCCTACATGGTGGCCGTGGCGGAACCCGCCTTGGGGACAGTTGAAGCCGTGGCGAGGCCCCTGCTGACGCACGGGATCAGGTCCGAGTGGACCCGTCAGGAGGAGCGCCTGGCCGGCCTGCTGGCACTCGGCAGGGCCAGCCTCGAAACCGTCAAGCAGAGCCTGGGCGAGCTGGCGCCGCTACGGGCTGGTCTCAGCCCGGCGGTGGGGAGCCTGGCCCAGGTCGGCACCGCCTATCGGCAGGCGGAGCTGGCGGTGCGGGCGATCCCTCCCCACCAGCACCTGATCACCAGCCTGGACGAGCGGCTGCCCAGCGCCATTCTGATCTCCTCGCCGGAGCTGGCCCAGAGGCTGGCGCAGCGGGTCTTCGGGGCCATCTTCGAGCTGCCCGGGGGAGAGCGCAGCCTGCTGCTGCGCACCCTGCGCAGCTACTTCGACCTGGGCGGCTCGGTCGCCGAGGTGGCCGACCGGTTCCCCTGCCACCGCAACACCGTCTTCAACCGGCTGGCCCGGATTCGGGAGCTCACCGGCCTCAATCCCGGCCTGCCTCGCGATGCCGCGCAGCTGGTGCTGGCCCTGGACGCCTCAGAGCTGATGAGCCTGGCCGGCTGAGCGAGCGGAGCGCTGGACCGGCGCGGCGATCGGGTGGTCAGCAGCCGAGTGTCCGGTAGGCCGGTATCGGCCAGCGCTCCGGTGCTGGGGCGCTGGGAGCGCTGGGGGCGGAGCGTTTCATCGCTGAATAGGCGACGCGAGGGAGAAGGGCCTCCCCAGGCCGTGCCCTTGGCGCAGCACGCCTGGGGCCCAGATTCCCGCATCGGCCGACGTCGGCCAAGGCGGGAGGCAACGGCCCTGTGGAGGCGGCTGGGGAGAGGTCCCTATCCCGACCGCTTCAGGCCCTTCCCGAGCGTGGAGCGAAGGATCGCCCGGGAGTCCTGACCCGGCTGGGGCCCTGGTGGTGGCGAGGCTGAGGTCCGCGATCGTTGAGCCGCTCCGGACGAGCCTCGACGTACTTCATGGCCCCGGTGCTGAGCAGGTGCTGGGCGTCCACGAAGCGGAGCTCGGGGGCACCCAGGCGGCGCAGCTTGCGCCACTTTTCGGTGTCGTCCTCGCTGAGGAAGGTGAGCGCCCTGCCCTTGGCGCCGTTGCGGGCGGTGCGGCCGACCCGGTGGGTCAGCCACTGAGCCGTGTCCGGCAGCTCGTAGTTGACCACCAGGTTCACATCCACCACGTCGATCCCCCGCGCCGCCACGTTGGTCGCCACCAGCACGGTGGTCTCCCGGCGTCGAAAGGAGGCGATGGCCCGGTCGCGAGACGCTTGCGAGAGGTTGCCCTGGAGCTCGGCTGTGCGGTGCCCGAGAGCGGTCAGGTCGTGAGCCAGCTTCTTGGCTCCGTGCTTGGTGCGGTGGAAGACGATCGTGGACGCCGACTGCTTCAGCAGTTGGCTCAAAACGGCCACCTTCTGGGCTCGGGGCACCGACACCAGGCCGTGCTCCAGGTCGGACTCCGGGTTGGGCGCCACCGCCACATGCTGGGGGTCGACCAGGTGCTTGCGCGCCATCTTGGCCACCCAGTCCGGCATCGTCGCCGAGGCCAGCACGGTCTGGCGGCGCTGGTCGCTGGTGCGCTTGTTGGTGCGGTCTGTGATCTCCTCCACATCCTTGGCGAACCCGGCGTCCAGCATCTCATCCGCCTCATCCAGGACCAGGTACTCCACCCCGCCCAGCAGCGCCGAGCCGCGCTTGCTGAGGTCAACCAGCCGCCCCGGGCAGCCGATGATCACGTCAGCGGTGCGCAGCTTGTTGATCTGGTTGCCATAGCCGACGCCACCGAAGACCAGGGCCTGACGCAGCTGCGGGTCGAGCTGAGTGAGCACGGCCCCGATCTGGGTCGCCAGCTCCCTGGTGGGGGTGACGATGAGGGCACGGGGGTCGCGATTCTGGTGGCCACGCAGCTTCTCAGCCAGCGGGATCAGGAACGCCAGCGTCTTGCCCGAGCCGGTCGGTGACTGAATGACGCAGTCCCGGCCCGCCATCAGGATCGGCACCGCCTCGGCCTGGACCGGGGTCGGGACCGAGAGGCCCAGGCCGGTCAGGGTCTGCTGGATGCGCGGCCGTAGTTCGAGATCTGTGAATGAGTTCACTTGATGCCCCTGGGCGAAAGCGCCCGCTTGTGCCCTCGCCGGATCAGGTAGTCACGCTTCTCGAAGATGCCGCTTTGGAAGCGGGACGAGGGATCACCAAGAGGCTGCAGCTGACTGAGTGCAGCTACGGGAGCCAGCATAGCAGCAAACTCGTAACCACGCTTCCCCAGTTCGCATAACGGCAGCTGGGCGAGGCTCCCTGGGGCCAGAGGGCCGGCCCTGGCTGCTTGGCGGGGCTCGCACCAGGCTGGGACCAGGAGCGCTCCTCGGCCCGGCCTGTGGATGCGTGAAACCGTCACCTCTCGCCGGATCATGAGCTGAACCAGAGCCGAACCGTTGCTCGAGCCGGGCCCAGCCCGCCCCGGGGATTGGCGCTGGCGGGCCAGAGACCTATGGTCATCGCCTCCCGGGAGGCGCTCCCTTCAGGGCCCTTACGCAGTTGACACTCTGCCGGTTCCCGTTTGTATGCTGCGGGCGTTGTGAAACCGCCCCCCTTCGCCTACCGGGCACCCGAGTCGCTGGGCGAGGCGCTCGCCTTGTTGGCGGAACACGGGGACGACGCGAAGGTCCTCGCGGGCGGTCAGAGCCTGGTCCCCCTGTTGAACCTGCGCTTGGCGCGCCCGGCGCTGCTCGTCGACCTCGCCAGGGTGCCTGGGCTGGCTGGCGTGGACCAGCGCGATGGGGGGCTCGCCCTGGGTGCGATGGCGCGGGAGCGAACCCTGGAGCGCTCCCAATTGGTGCGACGCCTGGCCCCACTTCTGAGCGCCGCGCTGCCATTCATCGGCCACCCCGCCATCCGCAGCCGGGGGACTTTGGGAGGCAGTCTCGCTCATGCCGATCCCGCGGCGGAGCTCCCCGCCGTGGCGGCGGCATTGGACGCCGAGATGGTGGTGCTGAGTGCCGCCCGGGGCGAGCGGACGGTTGCCGCCAAGGACTTCTTCTCCGGCTTCTTTAGCACCGCCCTTGAGCCCGACGAGATCCTGACCGAGGTCCGGATTCCTCGCCTCGCGACCGGGATGGGCGTCTGCTTCATGGAGGTGGCCCGGCGCCACGGTGACTTCGCCATGGTGGGGGTGGCTGTGGCCGTCCGGCTGGAGGCGGGGAACATTGCCGAGGCGCGCCTGGCCCTGACCGGGGTGGCCCAGGTGCCGGTGCGCGCGATCGACGCGGAGAGGAGCCTGGTGGGGGCCGCGCCTGACCCCACTCGCTTCGCCGGAGTGGCCGAGGCCGTCGCCGACGGACTCGAGCCCAGATCCGACCTGCACGGCTCGTCCGGATACCGGCGCCAGGTCGCCCGGGCGCTGGTGCGCCGGGCCCTTGCGGTTGCCTCCCGGCGAGCTGCAGTCCACAATTCACAGCGCGATTTGGGGGAGGGAGATACCGGATGAGCGGACCGAGCCAGGCCATCTCCGCCGACGAGATCATCACCATCGAGCTGACCGTGAACGGCACGCCCCGGCGGGGGTATGCGGAGGCCCGCAAGACCCTGGCCGACTTCCTTCGAGAGGACCTCGCGCTTACCGGCACCCACCTCGGCTGCGAGCACGGCGTCTGCGGCGCTTGCACCGTGCTGGTCGACGGAGAGCCGGCTCGAGCGTGCCTCATGCTGGCGGTGCAGGCCCACGGCTGCGAGGTGCGCACCATCGAGGGGCTGGCGCCAGAGGGGACCCTGGGGCCCCTCCAGCGAGCGATGTGGGAGAACCACAGCTTCCAGTGCGGTTTCTGCACCCCCGGCTTCTTGATGCAGATCACAGCCTTGTTGGCTGAGAACCCAGCCCCGAGCGAGGCCGAGGTGCGCGAGGCCCTGGCCGGCAACCTCTGCCGCTGCACCGGTTATCAGAGCATTGTGAGGGGCGTGCTGGCGGCCATTGGCGCTCCCCCGGCCGGAGGCTGACGGCCATGGCAGACGCCACCCAGCTACCAGAGCGCGACGGAGGGATGTCCTCGATGGCGCCGCCGAGGTCGGACAGATCGGCCGTCGCCGAGCGCTACACCGGGGCCGCGGTGCGGCGCACCGAGGACCTCCGCATCCTCACCGGGCGAGCCAGCTATGTCGGTGACCTGCGCCTGCCTGGCACCTTGGATGTCGCCTTCCTGCGCAGTCCCCTGGCCCACGGTAGGCTGCTGCGGATCGACACGGAGGCCGCCCGCCGGGCTCGTGGCGTGGTGGCCGTGTTCGACGGCGCCGCCATGGCCAAGCTGGCGAGCGCGGGCGGTGGGCAGGCGTCGGAGCTGGGGAGCGCCGAGGCCGGTCCCCCGAGCTTCACCCTGCTCGCCACCGACAAGGTCCGCCTGGTAGGCGACCCGGTGGCGATGGTGGTGGCCGAGACCCGCTACCTGGCCGAGGACGCCTGTGAGCTGATCGAGGTGGCCTACGATCCCCTGCCGGCGGTGGCCACCGCCGAGCAGGCGCTTGATCCCGCCAGCCCGCCCATCTTCGATGACCTTGGCAGCAACATCCTGTCGGGCCCGACCGAGCGTCAGTTCGGCGATGTGGCGGCGACCTTTGCCAGAGCCGACCGGGTGGTCCGGGCGAGCCTCAGCCAGCACCGGCAGCAGAACGTCCCCATGGAGTGCCGGGGCATTGTGGCCAGCTTCGACCAGGCCAGTGGGGACCTTCTGGTCCACATCTCGACCCAGGGCGTCCACGGTGTGCGCCAACAGCTCGCCAGACAGCTGGGCATGCCGCTGGAGCGGGTGCACGTGCGCGCCGGGGACGTCGGGGGCTCGTTCGGGCTGAAGTTCGGGGCCAGCCGCGAGGAGGTGGCCTGTGCCGCCGCCAGCCGCGAGCTGGGCCGGCCAGTGCGATGGATCGAGGATCGCAACGAGAACCTGACCGCCTCCGGACAGGCCCGTGAGGAGAGCTTCGAGGTGGAGGCCGCAGTCACCAATGACGGCGACATCCTCGGCCTCAAGGTGAAGATGGTGATCGACTCGGGCGCCTATCCGGGGATTGCGGGGGAGCTGGTTGGCGCCGTCCAGGAGTTGATTCCCGGTCCCTACCGGATCTCGGCGATCTCATTTTCTGGGACCGTGGTGGTGACCAACAAGGCCAGCTATGTCGCCTACCGGGGGCCATGGGCGGCGGAGACCTGGGTCCGCGAGCGCATGATCGACCTGATCGCCTCTGAGCTTGGCATCGAGCCGCTTGAGATCCGGCGCCGCAACCTGGCCGTACGGGGGGAGCCGCCGCTGGAGATGGTGACCGGCCCCAGCTTGGCTGGGGTAACCGCCCGCGAGTCGCTGGAGCGGATGGCGGAATTAGTCAAGTTGAAGGAGTTCCGAGACCGGCAGGCGGCGGCCCGCCGGGAGGGCCGCTACCTCGGTCTGGGCCTGGCCACCTACATCGAGCCCGCTCCCGGTCCGCGCTCGCCCGGCGAATCCCAGGATCCGGAGAACTGGGAGCGGGTGCGGATGCGCCTCGAGCCAGATGGGACGCTGGCGGTCTTCACCTCCCAGATGCCCCACGGGCAGGGCCATCAGACAACTCTGGCCCAGGTTGCCGCCGACTGGTTCGGGGTGGACATCGAGCAGGTCGCGGTGATTGTGGGCGACAGCGACCAGGTGCCCCAGGGCTTTGGCACCGGCGGCAGCCGCTCGGCGACCATGGCGGGCGGAGCCACCCTGCACGCGGCGCGGGCTCTGCGGGTGAAGGTTCTCGAGGTTGCGGCGCAGCTGGTCGACGCCAGTCCCGACCAGCTCGACATAGCGCACGGAGTGGTGGTGGGGCGGGCCCCATCCGCCCCCACCCTGACGCTGGCCGAACTCGCCGCCGCGGTCGCGGTCGGTGGTCGCCTGCCTCCGGGGGTCGACTCGGATCTGGAGGTGACCTTCGCCTTCGACGGTGGCGAGAGCGGCTGGTCGGGTGGTACCCACTGCGCGGTGGTCGAGGTGGACGCCGGCACCGGACTGGTCAACATCGAGCGCTACTGGGTGGTGGAGGATTGCGGGGAGCTGATCAACCCCGCCGTGGTGGAGGGCCAGGTCCGCGGCGGGGTCGCCCAGGGGATCGGAGCGGTGTTGCTCGAGCGCTCGGTCTATGACGAGACCGGTCAGTACCTTTCGGGGTCGCTCATGGACTACCTGCTCCCCACCGCCACCGACGTTCCCGCAATCGAGATCGAACACCTGCCGACCATTCCGCTGGACCCCGACGTGAACTTTCGGGGCGTGGGGGAGGGGGGGATGATCGTGGCCCCGGCGACTCTCTGCAATGCCATCGCCGACGCCCTGTCGTCGCTGGGGGTGCGAGTCACCGAACAGCACCTCCCCCCAGCCCGCCTGCTGGAGCTTATGGGCACCGTCCCCGCCTAGGCTGGGCAGCCAACCGGACCGGCCGTGATCGCCCGTCAGACCCCGAGAAGGTTGCCCGCCATCCGTTCCGGCGGACTGGCGGGAGTCCCTGCGGAGCCAGCCAGGCCGCGGCCCTGGCGGTCCGCGGCTACGTTCAGCTGGGTCACGATTGCGTGGGCCAGCGGCGGCCACTGGCAAAGCGCCACGGTCCCGGGGCGCGGCCGGTGCCGGACACCAGGGGCGATGGCTGGCTGAGGGCCGGGGCGGAGGCGGACCGCGGTGTCCGCCGGCGCCGGTGGGGCTGAGCGCTGGTCCAGTCCCGTCCAGCGGCGACTGCGTCGCTCGCCTCCCTCCCTCGTCGGCCGTAAGCTGGGCCAACTGGCGGGGAGTGGAGGTCGTGCTCGTGGGTACTCTGAGGCTGGCGGTCAACGGAGGAATCCGGGAGGTCAGCGGCGAGCCCTCCCAGTCGCTGCTGGGGGTGCTGC
>Ga0307374_10006929_pt1 | contig 17539 bp, 19 predicted proteins | sample OX3MG_FD_202532 | JGI IMG/M metagenome (GOLD analysis project Ga0307374, IMG submission 202532) | Soil microbial communities from Risofladan, Vaasa, Finland - OX-3 | ecosystem: Environmental > Terrestrial > Soil > Coastal area > Acid sulfate soil | place: Finland: Risofladan, Vaasa | collected... | reverse complement strand
CCTCGGCCGACCATCTCGAGACCTCCTGCTGCAACGTGAACTGCTTCAGCAGGAACCTCGCACACCCGGGCTCGGGTGGGGAATTTCAGACCGGCGCTATCTGGGGAGTTTCACACCGGCGCTGACATGGTCCGCCATGTAAGACGGAGGTGCTCCGCTGCCCCCGCGCGCCGAAACAGCACTGGCCCCAAACGTCCAGTTGTAATAAGCGATGTACTCCCATGTATGACGGGATCAATAGGACCCCTGGTGATCAAGCGATCTCGTGGCGATCGGGCCTGACCGGTTCAAAGTGGTCTTTCCAGGGCCACCCGCCTCGGTTCTTGACCCTTGCTCAAAAAAGCACTATAGTCCGCGGCATGCCATCAAAAGAAGCCCCGGATGGACCCGGCAAGGTGACCGTACCGATGCTGCGTGTGCTCGACGTGCTGCTGTCGGAGCCAAACCGCGACGATTGGTTTGCGCTGCAGATCTGTCGGAGTACGCGACTCGGAAGCGGCACGGTCGTGCAAATCCTGTTCCGGCTTGAGCGTTGGGGCTGGATCGAGAGCCGATGGGAAGACGTCGATCAGGCCCGCGACCAGCGTCGGCCGCGGCGGAAGTTCTACCGCCTGACCGGAATGGGGGCCAGCCGAGCCGACGCCTACCTCCAGGAAGCGCTTCCGAGGACCCTTCGGTTGCGGCACGCATGAGCAGGCCCGCGCCCAAGCGCCGTCGGGTCCAGAGGGTGCGCCTGACACCGGCGTCTGATTCCTTGCGGTCCGCGCCCGACCTCGCGGTGCTTTCGGACAACGAGTGGATCGAGTACCTGGTGACGCACTATCCGACGCGCGTCGTTCTCGACCTGGTCGGAGTCGAGCAGCCGGCCGAGGACCGCTTGCGGGCCGCCGACAAGAAGCTCATCAAGCGAGCATTGGCTCCGTATTCCCGAAGCCGCGTTCTTGACCTGATCGAAGTCCTCGAGGGCATCCAGCGCCGGTCTGAGAGAGACCGACTGAGGGTCGATCCGCATCCCTCTCGCTCTGAACTGTCCGGGCTTTCGCAGGAAGAGTTAAGGAAATACTTCCGAACACACTACCCACGCCTTGTCTTCCGCGAGCTTGAGGGAATCGAGCAGTCAACCGCGGACGCCGGTCATGTCGTCAAGCGCCCAAGGCGGGTCAGCGCCAGGGAGAAGACCAAGTACGCTCCTCCTCCGCGCGACCACTCGGTCGAACGCCTTCATCGGTATGTCGTGCACCTGATCCTGGTTACCGTCGGCGCGGCGCTGATGTCGCGCAACATCGCGCCCCTCGCGGCTGTAGCCGTTCTCGGACTCGTCGCCGGGTTGGGCCTGTTGTTCCTGAAAGACGGCCTGAGCAGCGCGCTGGCCTTCACCGTCCGCGGTCGGTCGAAGACCCGGTCGGTCGAAGTGACCGTTCGAGTGAAGACGTCCGCATGGGGCAGTACTACGGCTGCTCGGGTCCTGTCTCTGGTATCGATCCTGCTGCCGCCCGAGTACCGAGCTGAGTATGTAGAGGAGCAGTACGCCAACCTGGTTCTGACTGACTCGCAGAGCGAATGGTTCGAGTACCTGATCGACCTGATCCTGGAACTCCCGCGCGTTGCTTGGCAGTTCTACTCGGAGCGCAAGCGCGAGTCCGCCAAGTAGAGGATCACCATGGATGAGGCAACGGCGTTCGACCTCGTCGGTAAGACCGTATCGCTGATCATCGACGGCGGCCGTGAGGATGGAGTGCTGGTGATCGGCCACAACGTGTCCACCCACAGCCCTACATCGATCGACCTACTGTTGCGGACCAGAATCGGCGAGCCCGAAAAGCGCATTCGAGTTCCCATGGATAAGGTCGAGTTAGCGCCATGACCGCGATGGTCGAGGAGATCGTTGGGTTCCTCAGCCGGTCCGGCTGGTCTCAGGAAGAGGTCGTGTACGTGAGGCACGACCTTCCGCGCTGGGAGCGCCACCTGCGAAGAATGGGCGTCACCGTGATTCCCAGCGCTCACGCGTATTGGTCCGAGGAAGAGGATCGAGCGCACGACCACCTCTTCTTGTTGATGATACAGGCAGGACACGGAACCGATCCTTGGATCGAGCACTGGCAACGCAACCTGACAGGGGTCCGCCCGTCCAAGCCATGAGGCATACCTTCGTCGGTCGTCATGGCTGAGGTCGTCGAATTCGGTTCGCCCAAAGGCTGGCAGTACACCGTTGGCGGTGAGCCGCAGACCTGGTGGCGGGTGCCCATCACAAACCGGAAGGGTTCGATGTGGTCTCGATGAGTCCGAGGGTCCTCGGCTTCAGTGGTGGCGGCGGGATAACCAACACCAGTTCATCAAACACGCAGATCTACTGGAGCGGCGGCAAGACCTGGCCGATGCCCGTCGATTTCTGCATCCGCACCGTGGACCGCCCTGACTACAGGATGGCGGTCGAGCTCGATGGCACGTACGAGATAACCCTGTCGGCACATTTCGGGTCGAAGAGTCGAACGCGGACCTACCGACTCGAAGCCGATGCTCACCGCCGCGTGCTCACGATGTCCGACTTGGCCAAGACCCGGCGCTGACACTCATCAGACGGGTGAAGAATCAAACGGTCGGTCGGGGTCTTGGCACGTGATTCGTCAGCGTGATGTGCCGACCGTCGTTCGCAATCTGACCGGTCGGAGAAAGTGAACACCTCCCACCTCGGCACTGGCTGGCAGGATCAGGGCGCGCGAGTGGGTCGATGGCACAAGCGCCTGACCGCCATCAGCTACGGCATCCCGACCGACGTGAGCAAAGCCGAAGCTCTGGACGATGTGTACGCCTTCTTTATGAACTGCTACCACCTGCGCGACTGGATCATCAATTCGGGGTTCCGGCAGCAGGCAGACGTCGACGCGTTCATACACGGCAACCCCGCTCTGGCCCTTTGTAGGGACATCTGCAACGGCCTCAAACACTTTCGTCTGGATCCAGCACGCGCCTCGTCGGCCCCGAACTGGTCGACCGTGACCACCTTCCCGTCCACCACGACGGGGCCTGCGGTGCCGCTACCAGTGCCCGGCCGAGAGCCAATCCCTGACGAGCGCTGGGATATCACCACCGGGACCGACAACATTGACATGTTCGACCTTGCGGACAGTTGCCTGGCCGCGTGGGACCGTTTCCTCGCCGGACCCTGACCCGGGCGCTCACTCAGGACAACCCGGTCATCAGGCCGACAAGATCACGAACGGTCCGCGAACGCTCGACGTGTGGGCCTGTGCCTGTGCGGCTCTTTTATTGTCCGTGGCCTCCTACCGTCTCCCCGCAGCGACCTAAGACGAGCGAATCGCGGGCCCCGGGGCGGACTCGGACCCCGGTGGAGGTGGAAGGCGATGCCTTGACGTGCCTCCGACTGGATATACAGCGCGCTTGAAGTCGGGTATCCCGTTAACCCCGGTCCGTCAACCCAATTCGGCCCGGTCGACCGCGTGGCAAAGGAAGTTCGCCGGCCTGAGGGGCGAGGAGTTCGAGTTCCCGCCCTCGTTCCCATTGGCCCTTGCTGGGAGATGACGGAGACGGGTTAACGGCGCAGGCTATGCACCCAATGCTGGGTAGGTAGGACGGGGGCTACACGGAGGGCCGGGCAGCGCGCCCGGCCTTACATCAAGGTGAGCAACGCCGTTAAAAACTGACCCCCGGGGTCATCGACGGCCGGTGTTGAAGGGAAGCAGGGTGTGGCGAGCACCGAGTCCGGCTCCCAGCCGTGGGCCTGGAGAACGGGAGAGCCATCGCCCTGCACCCCTGACCTGCCTCCCACTGACAGCGTAAGCCGAAATGAGTCGCTTGCCACCGGGACTCTGTCCCATCTGCGACAAGTGCTTTTGACCTAACCCCGGAAGCGAAACCCAGCCCCCAGCGCATTTGAACGCCGAGGGCCAGGTTTTGCTGGGGCCGAGATTTGGGGGGCTTAGAGATGCGAACCTTCTGCCCGTTTAACCTCGGTTCCCCGCAGCCAGTTTGGACCGGTTGGCCGGCCTGTCGCGCCTTTTATTCCGGTGGAATCAAGTCGAGGTCGCACTCAAGACGAACGTGACCGGGTTCAGGCTCGCCGGTTGGCTCAAACCCGAGCTTTTTGAACAGGCCGATGGTCGCGAGATTGTCGGCATCGATGACCGCCTGCATCCGCCCATAGCCGAGCGCTTTCGCTCGAGCTCCGAGCGCTCGGACGAGTGTCTCGCCGATCCCGCGGCGCCGGCGCTCAGGCAGTACTTCGACGTTCACGCCGGCGCAGTTGCTGCTGGTACACTGACTCGGCGTGATCAATGCTGCGCACCCGACCAGTGCTCCGTCACGCATTGCACACAGCAGCGGCAGCCTCGGCCCAGGGTGGCTGTAGGGCAGACAGAGCCGCCGGGCCGCATCGGCCACCGCCTGAGGCGCCTCAGCGCTGTCCATGACCTTCACCGAGGGCTTGAACTGTCCTCGCGTATGTGCCTCGCCCGCCTCGGCTTGCTCTTGCCAGCGGCGCGTGTTCTTGTACTTCACCAGCTTCACGTTGGCGATCCGGATCACATCCTGAAGAGCTACGAACCGCTCAGCGCCATGGCCTTGGAGGGCGACGGTCCCGCCCGGGGTCGTCCAGCCGGGCAGCATGGCAGATGCTCTCCAGTAGCTCTCTTTGAAGTGGAGCCGCACCGGCAAATGCAACGGCTGCCCGTCGACGTCGAGTAGGACTGATGTGTCCTCGACCTTGTTCTCGGTCACGCCTTCAGTCTGAGCACCAGGAAGGCGCCTGTCAGCGTTCGCGTGCTGCCGTCGTTGTTCTTGAACGCGATGGTGTAGGTCCCTTGGCCCTGGAACGCATTCGTGACCACGACCAGGCCGCTGTCGGTGCCACTGGTTTGCGTGACGCCATTCTCACAGTTCAGAAAGTACATCAAGCGGCACGTGGTGCTCTGAAATACTCATTCAACAGCCCTCCCAGCCTCGCGCGTCTTCTAATAGTGGCGCTTGGCCCTCCGATTGCGTCGCCTCGACACTCAGGAGGTCGGAGGCCGCAGCTGCGGTGAGGGCGTTCACCGTTGTAGTGCGCACAGTACTCGCCTAACACTGCCTCCAAATGCCGCTGGGAGACGATCAGCATCCAGCCCAGGTCGGGAATCTGTCCGGGTGGATCTCCCTTTGAATCCGTACCCCGAGATGCTGCCCCCGAATCACCGCCCGAGGGAAGATCCTGCTTCGAGGTCAGCTACGTCCTCTTGGGACTCCTGAATGGTGACCACGGGGTCTGAAAGCGCCGCCAGACGGTGCGTAAGTCCCACAGACAATCGGACGTCGCAAGCTTAGGTTGCATTCCGAAGGCGCCCAGGTGATCGTGACTCCATTGATGGCACCGAGGGCGAACGCCCACGCCGAGCGCTGGGTGGGGAGTGCGGGACGGGCGTCGGGGCCGAGTTCTTGGAGAGGCGAACCTTAAGGGCGGGGTAGGGGCGTCCGCCCTTACGCTCAGCTCGTCGTATTCAGGGCGGCACTTGAATGACCCGATGGCTTGACATTCCGGCCTGTCAGTCGGCGCGATTACAGGTTGCTGACCTGAGGAACCTGAAAGAAGCGGCGGAACCCAGCGTTATACGAGTCACGGTTTCAGACTCTCGCGCTGCGAGAAAGGAGGTAAGTTGCCATGCGTCGTCTGTTAGATCGTCGCCAGAGCGGCCAGGGAATGGTCGAATACGCATTGATCTTGGTTCTCGTCTCAATCGTGGTCATCGTGATTCTCTTAACTATGGGGAACCAGATACAGAACGTCTTCTCAAACGTCGTCGCCGCGCTGGGCTAAAGGCCCTGAGGGGTCCGAACCGGGCGGATTCATCCCCGCCTGGTCCCCCCGTCAGAGCACATGGAACCGAGCGTTCTGATGTTCTCCCTTGGCTGTCGAACCCTGCGGGCTTCAAGGCCAAAAGGCCCCTTGAGTTAGGGCATCGCGAGGGTGCGTTCCCGAGGCGTACGCTCGCGGGCAGGGATCGAGGCATGGCAATGGCGCAAAGTAGGGGCGTGCGTCCCAACTTAGGACGGAGGAGCCAGGAAGCAGCGTCCGCCACGCCGACCTTCCTCCAACTGGCCGTCGGTTCTGAAATGGGATCGGCGGTCAGGTTGCAGTCGGCAAGATGAGCAATCGCATCCTGATCGTGGATGACGACGACGCGAACCTCATGCTCCTGAAAGCCATTTTGGCCGACGTCAGCGAAGAGATTGAGACGTTGAACGACTCGAACCAGATTGAGGAGGTCTTCAGGAGGTTCGAACCGGACATCCTGCTCCTCGACCTCCACATGCCCAGTCCTGACGGGCTCGAGGTTCTCCGATTGTTGAGGAGTGCCCGGGATAGCCTTGGATTTCTCCCGGTGGTCGTGCTGACAGCGGACTCAACCAAGGTGGCTCGCAACAGCGCTCTTGTCCTCGGTGCCGATGACTTTCTGACCAAACCCTTCGACCGAGTGGAAGTCATCTTGAGGGTTCGCAACCTCCTTCGAGCTCGCCACCTATTCGAGGAGATCGCCGAGAGGAAGCGCCGCAAATAGGTCAGTCCGCTTTTTCTGGTTCAGACCAGAACGCCAGATTCATCCGCGGCGCGAGGAACCCGGCACGGTTGCGGGACGTCCGGTACAAATTGCGTGCCGCCACCACCACCCCTAATGGACTCTTTGGATATAGGTGCCGCAAACTTTTCACACTACCGTCCGAACAAGGCACGCCCTTGCTACACCCCCGACTCTACCCGCGAGGAGATCGGCGACAGGAGACGCGGACATGCCGCGGGCCGCCAACTTGCCCCGAACGTGGCCCGCTGGGCTCTACTCCATCGTATCGGCGACTTCGTCGAACGCGAACTTCCTGATGGCTGGCGGCCTAACGTCCAGCCTCTTCTGAAGGCCCGCCCTACTCCGGAGGTACGGAAGTCTATTTCTGTGCGAGCATCCTTAAGCAGGAGCTAAACGGATTTCATCCGTCTAGCATTCGTAACCTCTTGATCCGCACGACCTCCCTGCTCAGTCCATCCAACGCGACCAACGCTGCCCCCCAACTGGCGGGGCGACCGTGATCGTGTGCCTGGGCTCAACCGCGTCTCATTTCGTCAACGAGTCTATCCCGCTGTAGATGGAGGAACAGGACTTCCAGGCGCTGGACTTGGTGCCCGATGCCATGTTGATCACCAACTCAGCCGGGATCATCGAGTTTGCCAATGCGCAGGCTGAGCGGTTGTTCATCTATCCACGAGCTGAACTGCTGGGCCAGTCGATCGAGATGCTCATGCCCGAACGCTATCGGTCCGACCATGTCGCCCAACGGGGTCGGTTTATGGCGAATCCTTCGGCCCGGCCGATGGGTACTGGTCTGAAGCTCACCGGCCGCCGGAAAGACGGTGCCGAGTTGACGGTCGACATCCACCTGGCTCCGTTCAACACCGACGAAGGAGTCAAGGTGGTCGCCGCGATCCGAGACATTTCCGAAGCGCGCCGGGAGCGCGAGGGCCTGGAAGCCCTGCACGAAGTCGCGGTGAGCTCGAGTGGACTACTCGATCCGTCCACACTCGGCCATCTGGTTGTGGAGCGAGCGCGCAGCCTGCTGCGGGGCGACGAGGCAACCCTGCTGTGGTGGGATCCGGTGAAGCGCAGCTTACGGGTACTTGCCGACACATTCAGCCGACCGTTCCCGCGCGACGTCGCCATCGGAGAAGGCACTGCAGGAATCGCGTTTCAGAGCGGGCAGCAGGTGATTGTCGAGGACTACCCCAACTGGGAGCACGCGGTTCCGGATGCAATCGCGCGAGGGATGAAGTGCGTACTTGCAGTTCCGCTGGTGGTGCGTGACCAAGCGGTCGGCGCTCTCACCCTCTCGTTCACGACCTCGCGGCAATTCAGCAAAGAAGATCTTCGCTTGGTGACCCTGCTGGCTGCCCAGATCGCACCCGCGCTGGAGTCGGCCAGGCTGCACGAAACGGTGCTCCGGATGAGCTTGGAGCTGCAAGAAGCAAGCGAAGCAAAGAGTCGCTTCCTGGCCAGCATGAGCCATGAGCTGAGGACGCCTCTCAACGCGATCATCGGGTTCTCAGAGTTGCTGATCGACGAGCCCCAGCATGGTTACGAACCTGACCGGCGAAACCAATTCCTAGAGCAAATCCTGAAGAGCGGCCAACATTTGTTGGCACTGATCAACGACATCCTCGATCTTTCCAAGGTGGAAGCTGGACAGATGGAGCTGAGGCTGTCAAACTTCGACCTTGGAGCGAGTGTCGATTCGGCGATCGATACTGTGCGTCCGCTAGCTGAACGAAAACATCTCATCGTGCACGCCGATCCTGAAGCCAACGTGAGCTTGTTTGCGGACGAGGGCAAGGTAAAGCAGATGCTCCTGAATCTCCTCTCGAACGCTATCAAGTTCACGCCCGAAGGAGGACGAGTCACGGTCTCAATCGAGCAACTAGAGGATGAGGTGATGGTCAACGTGGCTGACACCGGTATCGGTATCGCGGCCGATGACCAGAGCCGGCTCTTCGTTGAGTTTCAGCAACTGGATTCCGGTCCGGGACGCAACCAGCAAGGCACGGGGCTAGGGCTGGCCCTGACCAAGCGCTTGGCTGAGCTCCATGGCGGTCGGGTGGGTGTGGAGAGCCAGCTCGGCTCTGGTAGTCGATTTTTCTTCGTCGTGCCGCGGCGAACATCGACCCTGGTTCCCCCTGAGATCATTCCGGACTCTGAGCCCAGAGGCCCGTTGATCATGGTCGTCGAGGATCAGGAGAGCGCGGCCACCCTGCTCTCTTTCACCTTGCGCCGCGCCGGCTACCGAGTGGAAGTCGTACGCAGTGGCCACAAGGTGCTGGAAAAGGCAATCCAGCTTCGTCCTCGCGCAATCACGCTTGACATTCTGTTGCCCGACCCGGATGGCTGGGACATCCTCCGCTCGCTCAAGGAAAAGTCCGAGACGCGGGACATCCCGGTGCTCGTAATTTCGGTTCTCGATGACCGCTCGCTCGGCTTCGCGCTGGGAGCCGACGATTACCTGGTTAAGCCGGTGGCACGCGAGTCTCTGTTGACCTTCATGACCAATCACGTTCCAACCAACAAGGTAGGCGACGGCAAGATCAAAGTCCTCGCTGTCGACGACGACCCCGTTGCATTGCAGCTGTTAGTGGAGAGTCTGGAACCTCAGTTCCAGGTGCTGACCGCCGGCGATGGCCCGGGCGGCATCACCCTGGCCCGATCAGAGCGGCCCGACGTCATGATTCTTGATCTTGTGATGCCTGGCATGAGCGGGTTCGAGGTGGCGGCAGCTCTCAAAGCCGATTCAGCAACTCGCGACATCCCAATCCTCATCCTGACTGCCAAGAACGTCAGTGAGGAAGACAAAGCACGGCTCAACGGGCACGTGAGCAGCGTCATGCACAAAGGCAAGGCTGGCATCTCCGACCTCTTGAGATGGCTGCAGAGTCAGCCACGCCGAGCCACTGAGGCTGAGGTTCCTGGTCGAACAACCGCTCACCTATAGCGCGATCCAGCGCCTTCGTCGCCTGATCGCCTAACCAGGCATCACGTGGCTGTGAATGTTCGAGATCAAGCGCTACTGGGCCATGCCCCTTGCACAGGCGAAACAGATCACCCTTAAGACAAGATTCCTCTGGGGCAATCCACTTCCTCGCAGGCCCCGGGGAAATGGGGCAACACTTTCTTCGGGGATTGATCAGTCGGTCGAGACCAACCGAGGGTTCGGCGCCGAAACACCTCCCCGGCTATCAGCCCAAGCCTGCCAACAGGACGTCGGACGGCCTTGGCGAGCACCCTGCGGTCAGGCCTTGTCGCTTTCGCCTTGCCTCGTTTCTGCCAGATCCTCGTACATGCGCCGGCTTCGGAGCAGGTTGCGTACCCTCAGCACGACCTCCATCCGGTCAAATGGCTTGGTCAGGAAGTCGTCGGCTCCGAGGATTAGCGCGCTGTTTCGGGCCACATGCCCTGTGTCCCCGGTGAGCATGACGACCGGGAGAAAGCCGAGGCTTTCACGCGCGCTCCGGAGAAGCCGAAGAACTTCAAGACCGTCCGGCGCCGGCATGTGGAGGTCGATGAGCACAATGTCCGGCTGGAATGTGCTGAAAACTGCCTCGATCTGCCGTGAATCATTGAGCGTCTCGATCTCCTCGCTAACGTCAGCCAGGATGGTCTTCAGCAGGAGGAGGTTGCCTTCGTCGTCGTCCACGATCAGGATTCGATTACTCATCTCCGCACCGGTTAACCACCATGTCGCTCCATCGCGAGCGAGTAACGCTCGTCGAGCGCGACGAGTTGCATGATCTCGATGCACATTGGGTAGACCAACTCGTCGAACCAGCCGCCGCGACCAAGCTGATCGAGCTGAAATCGAACGCCCATAGTCGGCTGGTTTAGTTGCCCACGTCGCAGCGCCGGTTACAAGCTCTGCTTCGCGGGCACCCCAAAATCACGCGGTCTCGGAGTTGACTTGTTCTGTGAAGGTCTCCAAGTCCGGCCTCGAAACTACGACCGCCCGGCTCATTTGCTCCAACGCACCTTGAATGTCTCCTCGTTCCTGGAGGAGCTTGCCGTATGCGGCTAGGCAACTGATCAGACGCTGGGACATTCCTGCGCGCTCAAGGATCGAGATGGCGGACCTGAACTCCTGGTCAGCCCCAACCCTAGTGCCAGTGGCCTCGGCGACGCGGCCCAGAAGCTGATGGGCCAACGCCAGACTTCCCATTTCGTTCGTCTTCTCGGAAATCTCACGCGCTCGCTCCAAGTGGCGGCGTGCCCCCTCCGGATCCCCTCCGTTTAGATCCAACTCCGCCAGGCTCAAAAGCACATGGCCCTTACCAAGCTCAAGGCCGGTCTCCTCACAAATGCGCAACGATCGGTTGAGGTGTTCGCGGGCCTGATCCAACTCGCCCTGGCGGATGAGAACGGATCCGAGGTTGTTCTCAGCCCTGGCGATCGAGAGTTGGTCTTGCAAGAGTTCGTGGATGGTCACCGCCTTTTGCGAGTGCGCGCGAGCACGGGGGAGGTCACCCAGACGCTCGTAGGCGATGCTGAGATCGCTGTACATCTTCCCGAGTCGGCTCAAGTCCTTCAGTTCGCCGGCCACTTCGATTGCTTCGGTGTAGTACTCGATCGCTTTTGGCCATTCGTGGTTAGCTACCAAGATGGAGCCCAGCCTTCCCAGGATCCTGGCCTCCAGCGCACGGTTAGGCGGTTGCAGTTTCCTGCTGGCGAGCAGGGCCGACTGAGCTACTGTGAAGGCCGAAGCATCCTCAAGGAGATGAAGCCCGGCACTTTCCCAATCCATGCATTCGACGAGCATCCACTGGTCGCCCGCAGGTTCGAACACTCGGCGCGCCTCGTATAGTTCCAATAGGGCTGCGCGGGGATTGGCAAGTCGAATCAAGGCCTGGGCCAAGTAGAAGCTTGCCCAAGCGGCGTCCAGTGGGTCGCGAGCCTCTGTCTTTGCCTTTTCAGCAACTAGCCGGAGCTCTTCAAACCTCTCCGCGGCAGCGATCTCGCGTAACTTTTCCAGCAAATGAGTACTTGCCTCGGCGTCATTTGATTTGGATGGTGGGAGAAAGTAGTCGACGGACTTTTTCGTGCGTTCGGCGATCATTTGGAGCGTTGGCATGGTCGGCCGAGTCTTTCCTGTCTCGGCCAAGTGGACGGCGGTCCTGCTCATTTGGCCGGCAGCCACTTGAGCAAGCGTTAATCCCGCTTCAAGTCGTGCTTGTCTTATCGACCCCGGCCGAACCTCGAGGCCGGGTAGCCGGCGGCGCGTGGCAATCCGCGGGGAGTCAGTAGTCACGTCAGATAACACGCTAACACCTCCCGAATAACATAAGACCGCCTAGCTTACCCGGTCAATCTAGCGGTCCTAGCAGCAGGACGGCCAGCCGTCGGCCCCGACTGTTGTAGCTGTCACGGCCAAGGCGGCGCCGACGAGGAGCAGTGAGATGAGGAATCTGCGCATGAGAATGCCCTCCGACTAAGCCACCCGTGGATGGGTGAGAGGGCCCAAGTCAAACCTGTATCTGGACTGTTGTCAAGCACTGCATAACAAGAAGTCAGTCTGCACAGATCGCGAATCTAGATCGTGGCGCGTCGGAAATTGCGCCGGACAAGCCTGTTGGGGTGCCAAATCGCCGGTAATTTGTTAAGCAGGACGAATGACAGAATACAATCGAGGGCGTGAGTTCGTCGACACCTTTGGTTGAGGCCCGGATGGACGACGAGGGCGTCGCAGGCGCTGAGACTTGGTTCCCGGCGATTAGAACCTCAAACTTGCCCTCGCCGTCCGAGCCGTTGCGCGGGGGAGCGGTCCCGACAGAAACGTTGACGGCGCGCGACCTTGCTAGGCCTCGGGACCCTGGTCAAAAGCTGGGCGATGCAATCCGCCTGGCTCCGGCACCTAGGTTGTGGCCGGAGCCGGGCGCACGTCACGCCCCACCGAGCGGAGACGTCGAGTGCGTTACGCCAATTTTGCAAAGCGAGAACGACACCTACGACTCCCCTGCCGACTTCCAACCATCGGAAGCTGCGCGGGGGTTAGGCAAACCTCAATTTGTAGTCCTGACCCTGTTGGTGGTGACCGTGCTGGTGACCGCACCGAGCGTAATCGCAGTCATCGTAATGATCAACAGCAATTTCGACGTGAGTAGTGGATGGCAAAAGTTGACCGCCGATCTGAGTTCGTTCGTGACCTACGCACGCTTTGTGGTAGCTCCGATCCTGGCCTTCACCGTGTGGAGGGCGCCCCGTGAGCAATAACCCATCTGAGCTCGCCCCATGAGCCTGTACGAAGGTGTCGCGCTCGGACCATACAGAATCATTGAGCGGATCGGCCGTGGCGGCATGGCTACTGTCTACAAGGCTCATCATCCAGCTCTCGATCGCAACGTCGCAATCAAGGTGCTCCCCGAGTTCTTTGCTGAAGACGAGACTTATCGCGATCGGTTTCAACAAGAGGCCAAATCGGTTGCTCGCCTAAAGCATCCCAACATACTCAATGTTTTCGACTTTGGTCAGGCCAACGGAATCACATACCTCGTTCTTGAGCTGGTCGAGGGCGGAACGCTGGCTCAGCGGCTCGGCCGCCCGATGGAACTCGAAGAAGTCGTTCGCATCTTGAGACCCCTCGCAAATGCCCTTGACCATGCTCACGTCCAGGGAATTCTTCATCGCGACATCAAACCCTCGAATATCCTTATCCAGAGAGACGGCACGCCTGTGCTCGCCGACTTTGGACTGGCTTTGATGGCAAGCTCTGTCAGAAGACTCACGGCCAGCGGTAGCGTAATTGGGACTCCCGAGTACATGTCCCCTGAGCAAGCTCTCGGCGAGGCGCTCAGCCCCGCATCCGACCTGTATTCGTTCGCGGTGGTGGCCTACGAGATGTTGACCGGGCGGGTTCCATTTCAAGCCGATACTCCAGCAGCTGTCTTGCTGTCACACATGAACACGGCCATGCCACCGACTCGCGAGCTCGTAGGAAAGCTTTCGGCGCACGTAGAAGGTGCCCTGCGAAAAGGGCTCGCTAAGACTCCTGCCGACCGCTACCCAAGCGCAAGTCAGTTTGTCGCGGCCCTCACGCCGGCAGCATGGCCAAGCCGATCCGACAGAACTATCGCGGGGGCTGGAGGGATTCCGCAACGGCAGGGCGGAAGTGTCCTAAGCCCTCCGTTAGTAGTGGTGGTTGACGATGGGATCGCGAATCGCCAGTTAATCGAGGCTTACCTGGCGGATCTGGAATGCGAGGTCAACTTGGCGGAGGACGGTCCGAGCGCGCTCAAAATCATCGAGGGTTCGCAGCCGAGCCTGGTTCTCCTTGACGTCCAAATGCCAGGTATGGACGGATACGAAGTCTGCCGGCGTATCAAGGCGAGGCCACGAGGTCGGCTACTGCCGGTGGTCATGATCACCGCCCTTGATCAAACGGAAGACCGTGTGAAAGCGCTTGAGGCCGGGGCCGACGACTTCATGACAAAGCCTGTCCAAAGAGTCGAGCTCATAGCCCGGGTAAGGTCCGCACTCCGCCTGAAAGCCATTTACAACACGCTGGACAGTGCCGAGCAGGTGATCTTCGCCTTGGCCGCTGCAGTCGAGGCAAAGGACCCCTTCACGGGGAGACACACTCATCGGGTTGCGGAATCCGCTCGCCATCTGGGTATGCAGATGGGTCTCCCGGACTCGGCACTGGATGCCCTGTATCGCGGAGGTATCATCCACGACATCGGCAAGATTGGCGTGCCCGACGCAGTTCTGCTGAAACCCGGACCACTTGATCCCAAAGAGTTGGTGCAAATGCGAGCGCACACAGTGATTGGCGAAGGCATCGTCAGGCCTTTGCGGTCCGGATTCGACCTCCTGCCGATCATCCGACATCATCACGAACATTTCAACGGCGATGGGTACCCAGACCGTCTGCGCGAGAGTGAGATTCCACGCCTCGCCCGGATTGTGTCCGTGTGCGATGCCTATGACGCATTGACCAACGACCGACCGTACCGCGACCGCCGCTCAGAGGCCGAAGCGATCGCGATCTTGACCGAGGGTGCGGGCAAACAATGGGATCCCGAAGTGGTTGGCCTGTTCAAGGCTGAGATGTCGACCATCCGCATCTACGGGGCGGCCTAGCAGCCAGACCCTAAAAGTTGTTGCTTTCACGTCACACGCGCCAGATGAATACCCGCATCCTGACCGTTGACGACGATCAGAGAAACGTCCTTCGTCTGGATACTCTTCTGGCTGACTCCGCAGACGAAATACGAGAAGTGACTGACTCGCAACAGCTGGAGCAGGCTTTCACTGAGTTAGAACAGGAAATCGTCCTCCTCGACGCACAGACACCAGAGGCCAACAGTCTCGAAATTCTTCGGCGCCCGCATAGCGCCCGATTGAGTCTAAGAGGCGTCACGTGCGTACCTAGTGAATCGACATGCCAGAGGCGAACGAAGGCGTGAAACAGGTGGTTCAGGACTTGCAGGCGGCGGACGCACTGGCGTTCGTGCTCCTCGGTCTCGCTACGGCCGTGAACTGAAGGCAATGACGCTCAGAGCTGGGATACTGCCGAGCAGAATAGCCAGCGACAACAAGACGATTGCGAGGGCAACGTAGCCCGAGGGAACGATCACGATGTCTCAGCCATGGGCTCCGCGTATGCACTACTCCGGTACAGAGACGCGCTGATCCCCCTCCGTCCACGCTGGCACGTGGTGGTAGTGGTGAGCATGGTGGCCAGCGTCGGTGCCCTCCTCGCGACCCAGACTCTTATTCCGCCTGGTGCGACTCGGACCAATCTCGAGATTGGAGCCGGGATCCTATTCGTCCTGGTGTGGGCAACCTCAATTGTTGAGCCAACTGTCCGTTTCTGGCTCGTGTCTCGTCATTTGCCAGCGATCCAGGCGTGGCGCCTGCGCACTCTGAGTTTCGGCTTTGGTGGACTCGTGGCGGTCGTGCTAATCGCAGTGAGCGCAGGCGCAATTGCCGTCAACCCATTGGTGCAGATCTTGCTGGGGTTGATTGTTCTGGGAATCGTTCCACTTCTCTATGTGAGCTTTTCACCACCCTCGTGGCTTCGCCGGCAATGGCGCTCGACAGAAGAAGAATCTTTACGCCAAGTCATGCAAGACTTGTTGGTACTCGAGGGCAGTCGAGACACCCTCCTTGACCGGGTTCTGGATTCTGCCACCAGACTGGTGGGGGCGAGTACAGCCGTCGCTATCGATCCCAAAGGAATACCAGTCGTCTCTCACGGCTTCGATCGAGCGGCCCTCGCAGCCCTTGGTGACCGTCTGGCAGCGATTCAACTTGGCTACGGTTCGGTTGTCGTCAACGGATCCCAGCGTGCGACTTTGACTTTCCCGCTCTCATTCACCACCGGACGGGCCGACCGCCTGGTCTTGATTGCCGGCGCCTTTACGCCGACTTTTGGACCGGATGAGTCGAGCCGTGCTCACCAGGTCGTCACTGCTATGGCAACCGCCTTGGACCGATTGAATTTGATTGATCGGCTCGAGGCGGCAAACGTCCACTTGATGGACGCCAACCGGCACAAGAGCGTATTCCTGGCCAACATGAGCCATGAACTTCGGACTCCCCTCAATGCAATCCTGGGCTTTTCTGAGTTGCTAAGCGACGACACAACCGGGCGTTTTGACACCAACACTCGACGTCGCTTCCTTGGTCAAATCCACAGCAGCGGCCAGCACTTGCTTGAGCTCATCAATGACATCCTCGACTTATCGAAGGTTGAGGCCGGGCAGATGGATCTGCACAAACAGAACGTGCGGGTTAAGGAGATGCTTCAGGCTGTGGTCGCCACAATCGACCCCCTGGCACTGACCAAGGACATCCGAGTTGACAGCGAGGCCGATCTTGAGCTTCAACTGGTAGCAGACGCGGCCAAACTAAGACAAATGCTGTTGAACCTCCTCTCCAATGCAATTAAGTTCACGCCGACGGGCGGTCGGGTCTCGGTACGCGCCCACGCAGTAGGGCCCTGGATTGAGATTGCGGTCAGTGATACAGGCATTGGAATCGCGAACGCGGACTTTGGCCGTCTCTTCACCGAGTTTCAGCAACTCGATGCCGGCCCGGGACGCGAGCAAGAGGGAACCGGTCTTGGGCTGGCTCTAACCAAACGCTTCGCAGAGTTGCATGGTGGACAGGTCAGCGTGCAGAGCGAGCCGGGGAAAGGCAGCACGTTCATCCTGCGATTGCCCGCGGGTGCCGCAGTTCCGACCACGACGCCCTCCCCACCTCCGGTGGTGATCCGATCCTCCGACCCTGCCCGGCCCCTCATTCTTCTCGTCGAGGACAACCCAGAAGCCGCGGAGATTTTGGCTCGACATTTGGACGCCGGAGGATTCCGTATCGAGATAGCTCGTACCGGAATTGAGGCGGTGGCCATGGCGCGGGACCTCAAGCCGGTCGCAATAACGCTTGACATTCTTCTTCCGGAGATAGACGGCTGGGAAGTCCTCACCCGGCTGAAAGCCGAAGAATTAACTCGCAATATTCCGGTTGTGATAGTTACTGTAATCGACAATCCCGCGCTGGGCCGCGCGCTCGGCGCCTTGGACTATTTTGTCAAGCCCGTGGATGGTAGCGCCTTGCTATCACGTTTGGGTGAATACACGTTCACGACCAAGGTGGTGACAGAAGATATTCGTGTACTTGTAGTGGACGACGAACCAGCGAACCTAGATCTACTTGGGGCCTTGCTGGAAGCAGCTGGATTCAGTGTCCTGAGGGCGACGGGCGGTCAGGAGGGAATCGACCTGGCAAAATCGCGGATTCCTCATCTGATTCTCCTTGACCTCATGATGCCGGCCGTCACAGGATTCGATGTCGTCGAGGCTCTCCGAGCAGACGAGTCGACTCGCTCCATCCCGATCATGGTGCTGACCGCCAAAGGACTCACCGAGGATGATAAACGGGCGCTCAACGGACATGTTGCGGCGATCTTCGAACGCCACTCGGTTGCAGGTGCTGAGCTTGTTGACTGGATTCGAGGACTCGTTGCTAAG
>Ga0307374_10006928_pt1 | contig 17542 bp, 10 predicted proteins | sample OX3MG_FD_202532 | JGI IMG/M metagenome (GOLD analysis project Ga0307374, IMG submission 202532) | Soil microbial communities from Risofladan, Vaasa, Finland - OX-3 | ecosystem: Environmental > Terrestrial > Soil > Coastal area > Acid sulfate soil | place: Finland: Risofladan, Vaasa | collected... | reverse complement strand
CTGGACACTTGCCGTCCTGCTCGGCATCGAAAGAATCATCGCGAGCGCCGAATCATGCTGCCGCCGGGCGGCCGGCGAAATCCGCCTGAAATTCACGGCGCGACTCGCGGAACGTAGGATTGATGTTCTCAAGTGACCGACATTATATCGGGCGACGGGCGGATTGCGAGCGACAGGTGGGAACTCGTCTTGATCCTGGCCGCCCTTCAGGGATAATCAGGCCAAGGAGACCGCTATGAAAACTCAAGGAATCGTCGTCGCCGTGGTTCTGCTCGTTGTCGCCAGCCAGTTGCCGGGCCAAGACCAACCCGCCGAGGCCGAACCGAAGGCCGCCCAAGACGAAACGCTGCGGGAAGAACTGCTCGACCGGGTGGAGAACGATCAGGTGGCCCGTAAAGCGATTGATGAATTGATTCGGCGAAAGGAGGTAACGCTCGACAATCCCGACATCAAGAAAATAATGGAGATCGACCGCCAGAACACGACTTGGCTCAAGGGAATTGTCGAAAAACACGGCTGGCCGAGTAAGAGCCTGGTCGGCGAAGAGGGTGCCCATTCGGCATGGCTCTTGGTTCAGCACGCCGACCATGACGTGGCCTTCCAGAAAAAATGCCTCGACCTGTTGAAGGCGGCGGTCGAACAGGAGGAAGCCTCGCCGCAGGATTTTGCGTATCTCACCGACCGGGTACTGATCGCCGAGAAGAGAAGGCAGATTTACGGCACGCAACTCACCCAAGAAGGCGACAAGTTCAAACCGCTGCCCATCGAGGACGAGGAACACGTCGATGACCGCCGCAAGGAAATCGGCTTGCAGCCGTTGGCGGAATACTTGAAGTTTGCTGAGGAGGCTTTTACGCCGAAGGAGGAGGAGAAGGGGGAGTGACGGTCAGCGGGTTGCGAGCACCGGGAGGGAAATCCCTGCGGGCGGCGGGCCAGAACCAGCCCGCCGATCCCGAGGCTACTTCTCCTCCGTCGTCCCAATCAACCATCGAATGACGACGGCGGCGGTTCCCCCAAGCAAGGTGGCCGACCAGACAAAAGTAGCCAAGGTTTTCAACACATCCGAATCCCAAGGTTGCTGAAACACAAACTCTACCAGTTCACGCCCCGCCAACGTGCCACCAAACCTCCATTCGTGTGCGACCAGAAACCGGACAACGACGGCGAAACCGATCAACGTTGGAGCGACCGCACCCATTGCGAAAGACCGAGCATAACCGCCACCATTCCCGGCATCACGAGAAAGATCAGTTGAATCACGATGCTTGAAATCCAAATGCGTTCGACCGACAGGGCAGAAAGAGCAAGGCCCACGATGGCCGTAGCGGCGAAAATCCAACGGATCGAGAATTGAAAGCACATGGTGATTATTCTTTTTTGCCGACAAGCCAACGGGTCGCGACGCAGAGAATTCCGACCAACGGGGCGAACGACCAGAAGAACACTATTAAACGGAAGGAACAAAAGAAAACGACGGCTGCAACCGCCGACGACATCGGGTCGGCATCGCAGCCCGGTCCCACGGCCATGCCGACCAAGGCAAACCCGGTGGCCCAGACCACGAACGAACCGATCTGGCGCTTCGTGTAGCCCAGCCCGATGATCGCACCGAGGACAACACCGCACGCCGCCCCGGCCAACTGCCGCTCGGTAATCATTCCGACGAACGCAAACACCAGGCCCCAGATGGCGGCTCCGCCAACTATGATCGACAAGCTGAAGGCTGGTGGGTGGTCCGCCATTTCGACACCGACGCTGTTGGAGTGGCCGTCTCTTTGCCATTATAGCGGGCCGAACCAACTCGACGACCTAGCCCGACCACGGTTAGAATGACCCGATGGCCGCCACATCCCGCCTTCTTCACCAGGTCATTTCCGAGATGCTGGCCCAGAACAGGTCGTACTTCGGGGCAGGTGGGCTGGGGTATTACGGCGTCGAGGTAGAAAACCTCGCCCCGGACGGCACCGAGTTCGACCTGATGCTGACGTTCAAATCGGGCGTCCGCTATTGTTGCATCGAGCGTGGTTGCCACATCCCGCTCCAAAATCGCTGGTTCTCAACACACTCTAAGCGGATCTCGGCGGCCGTCTTCGGCTGGCGAACCTCCTTGTCTCTATCCATTTTGCAATTCCTCTCCCTGATGAAAGCCCCCGGTACCGGTCGCCTTTTGCTGTCAGGGAGAAGCGGCCATGGTAGCGGTGGACTAAGGTGAGCGACGAACGACCGCTGTAGCGTTGGGCCACCGCCGAGGGCCGCGTGGCGCGGTGAGTGGCCGCTCAAAGAGTTGTGCAATGTACGGATCGGCCCAGGGCAACACGTCCACGGAGGGACGGTCGTGGAAAGTCGAAGCGTCGTCCGCGTTGGGTTTCGGCCCCGGTGGCGCATGTTCGGTCCGCATGGGAGGATTCCTCTATCTCGAAGATTTGCCCGATGTTGGTCGCGAACGCCGCAAACACCGTGCCAAAAGTGAATAAGGGGGGGTTTCCACAGTTTGGCGATCCTGCAAGGTACGGCGCGGACGTTTTCGGCCCACGCTGGCCGGCGGCAGATCGGGTAGTGATGCCTCCGGCTTTGACGTCGAAAAACCGCGCCTCGTGGTTGCGCCGGACGTCGATTTGCGGTAGAATCGGCGTGGCACGCGTCGAGCGACGTATTGTTACGCCCTCGGCGGATACCCCGGTGCCTGCGCGGCCACAGGCCGCAACATTACTGCGAAAGGTCTCAGACGGTGGACACTCACGTCGCATGCATCGCCTCCGACAGGCCAGTCGTCTTTGCTTACGGGCGAACACGTTTCCGGTTGAGGTTCGTGCCCGCGTCCACCGCCGCGTGCCTGTGGTTGATCCTCGCTGAAACCCTCGCCTGCTCGGCCGAGCCGACGCCGCCTGAATGGGCCCAGGCCGAACGACTGTTTCAGGCGGGCAAGTACGCCGAATGCGTCGACACCGCGACCAAGGCGATCGGCGACGGCGCCGAACAGGAAATCTGGCCGGAGCTGAAACTGAAGGCCGAGTTGGCGCTGGGCCGCTACGGCGACGCCGCCAAGACCCTCGACGCGGCGCTGCCGCGGTTTCCCTACGGTGTCCGACTGCGCTGGATCGGACACGACGTCTGCCGCTTCAACGACGACCCCCAACGCGCAACGCAGATGCTCGAGCAGATCGCCGAAATGGCGAAGCGATCGCCCAGCCATTTTCGCAATCCGATCCATTTGGTCGTCTTGGGGCGGGTCCAACTGAGCCAAGGTGTCGATCCCAAGAAAGTGCTCGACGGACTGTTCACGCCCGTCAAGAAACAGCGGCCTGACACGATTGCGGTGTACCTCGCCAGCGGCGAGCTGGCCTTGGAAAAAAACGACTTTGCGCTGGCGGCCGAAGCTTTCGAAAAGGCGGCGCGTCTCGACGGCGGCGAACCGGAAGCGCACTTTGGCTTGGCGCGCGCATTGGCACCCAGCGACGAGCAGAAATCGAAGGTCGCGCTGGCGGCCGCCCTGGCCGCCAACCCGAACCACGTCGATAGCTTGCTCTGGGTGGCCGACGGCCAGATCGATGTGGAACGCTACGACGAGGCGCAGGATACGCTCGACCGCGTCCGCCGGATCAACCCCGACGAGCCGAAGGCATGGGCCTACCAGGCGGTGCTGGCCCACTTGCGGAACTTGCCCGAAGACGAAGACCGCTGCCGCCTTGCCGGGCTGCGGCACTGGACGACGAACCCGCAGGTCGACCATCTCATCGGTAAGAAACTCTCGCAAAAGTACCGCTTCGCCGAAGGGGCCAGCTACCAGCGACAGGCACTGCAATTCGATCCCGATTACCTGCCCGCCAAGGCGCAGCTTGCTCAGGACCTGTTGCGGCTCGGCGACGAGACCGAAGGCTGGCAGTTGGCTTTCGACGTTTACGACCAGGACGGGTACAACATCGTGGCCCACAACCTCGTCACCCTGAAGGAGCACCTGGCCAAGTTCGTCACACTCGCCGGCGACGGCTTCCTGGTGCGGATGGAAGCGCGCGAAGCGAAGATTTACGGCCCGCGGGTGCTCGACTTGTTGCGACGTGCCAGCGAGCAATTGTGCGCGAAGTACGAAGTGGCCGTGGACGAGCCGGTCATCGTCGAGCTGTTTCCGCGTCAGCAGGATTTCGCGATCCGCACCTTCGGGATGCCGGGCGGGGCGGGCTTCCTGGGCGTTTGCTTCGGCCGCGTGATCACGGCCAACAGCCCGGCCTCGCAGGCCGAGCACCCGGCCAATTGGCAAGCGACGCTGTGGCACGAGTTCTGCCACGTCGTCACGCTCAAGAAGACGAACAACAAAATGCCGCGCTGGCTGAGCGAAGGGATCTCGGTTTACGAAGAACGTCAGGCCGACCCCACGTGGGGCCAGGCGATCAATCCCCGCTTCCGCGAATTGATGCTGGGCGACGAGTTGACGCCCGTCAGCCGGCTCAGCGGGGCGTTCCTGCACGCACGCTCGCCGCTCGACTTGCAGTTCGCGTACTACGAATCGTCGCTGCTGGTCGAGTACATGGTGGAGAAGTACGGGATCGAGACGCTGAAGTACGTGCTGGTCGACCTGGGGGCGGGCATGCCGATCAACGAGTCGCTGGTTCGCTATACCGGCTCGCTGGCGGCGCTCGATCAGGAATTCGCCGATTTCGTCCGGAAAAGGGCCAACGACATGGCGCCCGAAGCCGACTGGTCCGCCCCTGAACTGCCGTTGGCCAGCGACACGGCGACCCTGGCCTTGTGGGTCAAGAAACATCCGACCAACTACCAGGCGCTGGCGCAACTGGCGAAGCAATTCATGGTCGAGAAGCGCTGGCAGGCGGCGACGGCGCCGCTGGAAGAAATGGCGCGGCTTTACCCCGGCAACGGCGGCCGAGGCAACCCTTACGCCTCCTTGGCCATCATCCACCGTGAACTGGGCCAAACCCAGCGCGAGCGCGCGGTATTGGAGAAACTGGCGGCCTTGTCGGCTGACGATGCCGACGCTTTCATGCGTTTGGCCGAGATCTGCGCACAAGCCGAAGATTGGCCGGCAACGCTGAAGTACGCTTTACGCGTGCTGGCGGTCGACCCGTTACAACGAGCACCGCACCGCACCCTCGCGGAGGCCGCCGAACATACCGGCGCCGACGCGCTGGCCATCGAGGACTATCGCGCCTTGTTGCAGTTGGAGCCGATCGACCCGGCCGAACTTCATTTCCGCCTGGCGGTACTGCTTGACCGCGCGGGCGACCTGAACGGCGCCAAGCGGCACGCGCTGGAGTCGCTGGAAGAAGCGCCCCGTTACCGTGAAGCGCACCGTAAATTGCTCGAAATCGTAGCTGAAATCGAGCGACGCGAACCCGGCGCGGAGCGAAGCGGCTCCAACGGTCGCGCAACGTCCGACTCGCTTCCCGTCTCGCCCGTCTCGCCGATCTTGGAGAAACAGCCATGAAATGCAGGTGGCCGACCAGGTTATTCGAGCGGGTACCCCACGGCCGCCACGGCGCTTGGCTGCTCGCGGCGCTGGCATTGTCGCTATCGGTTGGCGCCCTGGCCGTGGCACAACGGTGGCGGGGCGGAGAGGGCGGTTTCCCAGCGGAGCAGGTCGATCGCGGCGGTGTCGATCGCGGCGGTGTGCCGGAGTGGGATGTCGACCCTGAGTTCAAGGACGACGTGTTTACGTTCGCGCGGATCAGGTACACATCGGCGGGGCGCGGCGGATGGTACGGCGGATGGAGCTGGCGGGTCGACTATCCCGACAGCGACCTGAACTTCTCGTACCGGCTGCACGAATTGACGGCGCTGGAAGTCGACCCCAAAGGAAAGGTCCTGGAACTGACCGACGACGAGCTTTTCGATTATCCCTTCATCTACCTCGTCGAACCGGGACGCGGCATGTGGCTCGACGACGCCGAGGTGGCGGCGCTGCGCCGTTATCTGCTCAACGGCGGCTTCCTGATGGTCGACGACTTCTGGGGCGAATTCGAGTGGTCGGTTTTCAATGAGCAGCTCGAGCGTATCTTTCCCGATCGCAAGCCCGTCGAGCTGCCGTTGGACCACGAGATCTTCCATTGCGTCTACGACCTGAAAAAGAAGCCGCAGGTCCCCAGCATCCACGCCTGGTACGGCGGCTACACGTCGGAACGGCCTGATGCCCAGGAGCCGCACTACCGGGCGATCTTCGACGACAAGCAGCGGATCATGGTAATCATTTGCCACAACACCGACCTGGGCGACGGTTGGGAACGCGAGGGGGAGGATCCGAACTACTTCAAGGAAATGTCCGAGAAATGGGCGTACCCTTTGGGGATCAACATTTTGACGTATGCGATGACCCACTAAGGATCAGTCAATTGTGGATTGATGGTCTACGAGCTCGCGTGGGACCGGCTTGCGCAAAATCGGAGTGGATGTGGATGAATCACACCAAAGTCTTGAACACGTTTTCGTTCGGCAACGCGCGGCGATTTCAAAAGATGCCATCGGCTTGCCCGATGGAGCGTCACGCTGGCGGCTACCAACAGCGGGCCACTTCCGTTCTTTTCACTTTCCATCAAGACCGCCGCCCCTTCGCTGCCGATGGCAGCGAGGGGGCGGCGGACGGAAGAAACGGAGGGAGGCGACGCGCTCGATTAGCAGCCAACGTCACGGACCACCGGGCGAGCCGGTGGCATGGCATGGTCCATGCCGTGGAGGAATAAACTAGATTTCCGATTTGAATCAAGAAGATCCGTGGAGCAACCTCCCGTGGCAACTGAAGTCGACGCCTACGACGTCGAGCAACAAGTCGTCGAACAGATCCGCGCCAGCCGCGGCCGCATCGACATCGAGCTGTCGAAGGTGATCGTCGGTCAAAAGGAGGTGGTCGAGCAGCTCTTGATCAGCCTGTTTGCGGGCGGGCATTGCCTGATCACGGGTGCTCCGGGGCTGGCGAAGACCTTGCTCGTGCGTTCCATCGCGCAGATCTTCCACCTCAAGTTCCAACGCATCCAATTCACACCCGATCTGATGCCCGCCGACATTACCGGCACCGAGATCCTGGAGCAGGCCGCCGACGGCCATCGCACGATGCAGTTCGTCAAGGGCCCCATCTTCGCCAACGTAATCCTGGCCGACGAGATCAACCGCACGCCGCCGAAGACCCAGGCGGCGCTGCTCGAGGCGATGCAGGAGCACCAGGTGACCGTCGGCGGCGTGCGTTACCCGTTCGACGAGCCCTTCTTCGTATTGGCCACGCAGAACCCGATCGAGATGGAGGGGACTTATCCTTTGCCCGAAGCCCAGCTCGACCGCTTCATGTTCAACGTCCGCATCGACTACTTGCCCGAGGACGACGAAGTCACCGTGGTGACTCAAACCACCTCGCGCCGGCCCCAGCCGATCGAACCCTTGTTCACCGGCCAGGACGTGCGGAACTTCCACGAGGTCGTGCGCAGGGTGCCGGTGGCCGAAGATCTCGTGCGATACGCCGTTCGGTTGGCCGCCGCCAGCCGGCCGGGTCAGGCCCATTCGCCCGATTTCGTCGACGAGTGGGTTAGCTGGGGGGCGGGGCTGCGCGCGGCGCAGTACGTCGTGTTGGGCGCCAAAGCCCGCGCGCTATTCGCCGGCCGCGCCCACGTCACTCTCGACGACCTCCGCGCGCTGGTTCACGCCACGTTCCGGCACCGTATCCTGATCGGCTACCGTGCCGAAGCCGAGGGTATCTCAGTCGAGCACGTCATCGATCGGCTGTTGCAGTTGGTCCCGGCGCCCAACGCGTGAGTTCATGAAGGTTTTTTGTCATATCCGCAAGGATGGGGCTCGCCCCTCATTGTGCTTCACATCTTTTGTAGCGACCGGATGCCTGTTTGCCCCGTTCACGGGGCTCCCGCGCAGCGGTATTCGGCCCGGCGTTTACGCCGGGTTCGCAAACCGCCCCACTTGATTTCCTTCCAGCCCCGTTCACGGGGCTTCCAGGACGGCTTAAGCCAAGCAAATGGTAAGCCCCGTGAACGGGGCTGAACACACAATAATGTGCTCCCGTTTCCCCGGCATGAATGCCGCGGCTATGACCGCTTCGCGGGAGGCCCCGTGAACGGGGCGGTGCATCCAAAAACTAGGCACGCCTCGAACCAGCCCGGCCTTCAATTCTCGGCTTGGAACGCTCGCAGCCCATTTTTTCTGGCACTTTTTCAAACGGTTTCACCACCCACCGACGGGCTCCTTTGACAACGCTCGTCGACAGTTGGTAGACGACGGCGTTTTGACGCCGGCAACCGCGCATGCCGCCGCGTGCGAGAATAGCCCCCGGCTCTTCCTCCGCACAAGGCCGCCCCGGTACAATGACGGGATGGACGAGAACCCGTACAAATCGCCAAGCGCCGCTCAGCCAAATTCCGATGGGTTCCCGTCAGAGCGTTTCGTCATCGTGTTTTGCGGTGCGCTCTTGGCCGTCATCGCGTGCTTCGTGATTGGCGGCACAATCTCATTCCTGCACGAGTCCTTCGTGCCCCATAATTAGGCACGCCTTCTTCTCCGGTTCGGCCGATTTTCGGCAAGCAATACTCTGATGCCCCACTTCCCGGAAAAGGCGCCACTTGCGTCACCAACGCTCCGCGCTGCACAATACGTGATTGACACACAACGGAGAAACCCCGGCGCGCCATTTCGAAGAGTGCGGTAAGACATTGCCTGAACGACTGCCGACCAGCGCCGCTTCCGCCGCCGAGTTAAGATCCGGCCGGCCGCCGGGCAAGGGAGCGACGTTCATCGACCCGGCGACGCTCATGCGGATCAAGGACCTGCAACTGCGGGCCAGGATCGTCGTCGAGGGGTTCTTGGGCGGCCTGCACCGCAGCCCTTACCATGGTTTCTCGGTCGAATTCAGCGAATACCGGCAATATACGCCCGGCGACGACCTGCGCAATCTCGATTGGCGGCTCTTCGCCCGCAGCGATCGCTACTACGTCAAGCGCTTCGAGGACGAGACGAACCTGCGCTGTCACCTGCTGGTCGACCTGAGCCGTTCGATGGGCTACGGTTCCCTGGGCTACGACAAGGCCGCTTACGCCAAGACCGCGGCCGCGACCTTGGCCTACTTCCTCTCGATGCAGCGCGACGCCGTGGGCCTGGTGACGTTCGACGAGCGAATTGCCGAGCAGCTCCCCGCGCGGTTTCGACCAGGCCACCTGCACCGGCTGCTGCTGGCCCTGGAGCGCGCGTTGGCCGGCACGTCGACCGAGCTGGCGTTCCCCTTGGAACAGATCGCCAGGACGGCGACGAAGCGCGGGCTGATCGTGCTCATCTCCGATCTCTTGGCGCCGATCGACGCTCTCGAAACGCAACTGGGCTACTTACGCTCACGCGGCCACGAGGTGGTCGTACTGCGGGTGCTCGATCCGGCCGAAGTCGATTTTCGCTTCGAAGAGTCGGCCGTGTTCCATGACCTGGAATCGGGCAGGGAGCTGTACGTCGATCCGCTGTCCGCCCGCCAACGCTACCTGGAGCGATTCGGCGAGCACGCGGCCGCCATCGCCTTGGCGTGCGGCCGACTGGGAATCGACTTGCGCCAGGTCACAACCGACCGGCCAATCGAGCTGGCCTTGTTCGATTTCTTGAGCTCGCGCCTGCGTCGCGGACGGCGGACGCTGGTTCGCCCGGCCGGCCGGCGCTAGAATGTCGAAGAGGAGAGTGCCACAGTGCCGTTACGCAGCCCGCACGAAATAATCTACTATTCGACAGAGTCGCCTTTCGCTCCGCGAAAGGACGTTCTTTCGCGGAGCGAAAGACGACAATGGGTAGATAATTTCCCGTGGGCTGCCTCACGCAAACCTATTCGACCGCGACTCGCCGTGCGCGTCGTTCACGACATGGTGGCGCGGCGGCAATTCTCCAGGGCGCATGCCGCCGGGCAAGGAGGCGACTGATGGGGCTCCTCACGCCACTCTACCTGGCCGGCCTGGCGGCCATTTCACTGCCCCTGCTCTTTCACCTGATCCGCCGCACGCCGCGGGGGCGGCAAGCCTTCAGTACGCTGATGTTCCTCTCCGCCGCGCCGCCGCGGCTGACGCGCCGCAGTCGCCTCGACCAGTTGCTATTGCTACTGCTGCGTGGAGTGGTCTTGTCGCTTTTGGCTTTCGCGTTTGCCCGGCCGTTTCTGCGCGAGTCGGCCGCGCTGCACTTCGACGCACTGCCGAAGCGCCGCGTGGCGGTGCTCGTCGATACCAGCGCGAGTATGCGGCGGGGCGACCTTTGGCGGCAAGCGGTTCTCAAGGTCGAGGCCGTGCTGAGCGACCTCGGACCGAACGACGACGTGGCGCTGTTCACGTTCGATGACCGTTTGCGCTCGGTCGTCGACTTCGAGGTGGAGCCGGGCGTTGACGCGGCGGGCAAGGTCGATCTCGTTCGAAATCGCCTGAGCAGGCTGGCTCCCACCTGGGGAGGGTCCGACTTGGGAGCAGCCTTGTCCGCCGTCGCCGGTGGCTTGGACGCGATCGACGACGTGCGACAGTCGGCGGCCGAAGCGCGGCTGGTGCTCGTCAGCGACCTCGAACATGGCTGCCGGACCGAGGCACTGCAAGCCTTCGAATGGCCCCAGCGCGTGAGCGTTGTCGCGCACGTCGTGTCGCCGTCGCTTTCGACCAACGCGGCCGCCTGGCTGCTGGTCGACGAAGAATCGTCCGAGTTGGAGTCGCCGCGAATCCGCGTGACGAACGCCGCCGATTCGACCGGCGACGAGTTCTTCCTGGCCTGGTCCCATGGCGATAGAACGCGCCCCGACGGCAACCGTGCGGACCAGGCGGGGCTGGCCGCGGCACTCGCCACCCAAGTGCCCGCGGGACAAAGCCGCGTCGTGCGTCTGCCGCGGCCGGCGGTAGACGTCCATGCAGACCGCATCGTGCTTGGCGGCGACGAGGCGGAATTCGACAACGTGTATTACGTCGTACCGCCGCGGCCGCGGCATATCGCGCTGGCGTACCTGGGCGCGAAGGCGGCCGACGATCCGCAGGGGTTGCTCTATTACCTCCAACTCGTCGTGGCCGACGATCCGCTGCGAAAGATCGACCTTGAGACCGTGACGGGTAACGAAGCCCAGTTGCTGGCCGACAAGCGCCCCCAGTTGGTGGTCGTCGCGGACGTGGTTGACGAGCCGGTTCGCCAGGCGCTTCGGCGCTACGCCGAAGCAGGCGGCACATTGCTCTTGGTCCCCGAAGGCGACGAAGCAGCCCAATCGGTGGCGGCCCTGTTAGGCGACGTCGAAACGCCGGGCACGGAGCCCGCCGAGGCTTCCGATGGGACGAGCTATTTGATGTTGGGCGAGATCGACTTCACACACCCGCTCTTCGCCGCGTCGGCCCACCCGCGTTACAGCGATTTCACGAAGGTTCGTTTCTGGAAGCACCGCCGGCTGCTGCTGAAGCCGGAGGCGGTCACACGCGCCCTAGCGCGGTTCGACAACGGCGATCCGGCAATCCTCGAACAGTCGATTGGCGCGGGCAGGGTCTTCGTGCTCGCCAGTGGTTGGCATCCCACCGACAGCCAATTGGCGCTCTCCAGCAAATTCGTGCCCCTCATGCAAGGAATCGTCGAGCTGGCCGGCGGCGACGAAATGAGAGTGGCTGACACCGTCGTCGGCCAGCCGGTCGTGTTGCCGCGAAATCCTGGTTCGTCCGCCGCGGTGGTCTTCAAGCCGGACGGCGCCCGTGTCGAGTTGCCGCCGGACACGCGAGTTTTCGACCAGACCGATCGGCCGGGACTTTATCGGGTACAATCGGGGGACGACGAATTCCAATTCGCCGTGAACCTGGCGGCGTCCGAAAGCGACACGGCCCCGTTGGGTCTCGAAGCCCTGACGCAGTTGGGGGTCCGTTTCGAACGAGCACAGACGCGGGCCGAGCGAACCCAGCGGCTGCGGCAACAGCGCGACACGGAATTGGAAAGCCGCCAGAAGGCTTGGCGGTGGTTGATCGTCGCGGCATTGGGAGTTTTGATCGTCGAGACCGCAGTGGCCGGCCGGGCGGCCCGTCGGATCAGGCAAGTGAGTTTTTGAGGAGACCGACCGCATGATGGACTCTCGGCTCTGGAGCCAACTTGAAAGGGCCGCCTCGCGGCTTCAACGACTGCGCCTGTGGCGCTGGCTTTCGGCGGCGTGGTTGCTGGCGGCGATCGGCGGCCTGGCCCTCTGGGGATTGGACCGCGTTGACGTTTGGCATTTCCAGCACCCCCTTGCAATCGTCGTCGGGACGGCATTGGCGACCACGACCGTCGGCGTCTGGTTCGCCCGCGCCCCGCTCCGCGACCCGCGATGGGTCGCGCGGCAAGTCGAATTGGCATTCCCTGAATTGAATTCGTGTCTGCTGGCGGCGATTGAGCAACAGCCCGAATTGCCCGGTAGGCGATTCGGGTTCCTGCAAGACTGCGTGATCCGTTCGGCCCTTCGTCACGCCCGCCAACATGATTGGGAAAGGGTCGTTGGGCGCCGGCGATACGCGGCGGCCTTTTCCGCCAACCTGGCCGCCTTGTCGGCGTTGGCGTGCGTGCTGGCAGGTTTGGAGTGGTATCCGGGTGAGCGCCGCGCCGGAAGCGCTCTGGGGAGCACGCGGGACCAGGCGCAGGGGAGTTTGTCGGTGGCGGTCGAGCCGGGCAACACCGAGGTCGAACGCGGCACGAGCCTGTTGGTCTTGGCCCGATTCGCGGGGCCACCGCCGGCCGACGCGACGCTGGTTTACAAAAACGCCGGCGGCGAGGTGACGCGGCTGGCGATGGCCAAAAGTCTTGACGATCCGCTGTTTGGCGGCCGCGTGGCGGTGGTCGATGAACCGCTGGATTACCACGTCGAGCTGGCCGGACAATCGACGGAAACGTACCACGCGGCGGTGTTCGAGTACCCGCAGTTGGTCCGAGCCGACGCGACGCTCGTTTTTCCGGCCTACACGTCACTCGAAACTCGTCTCATTGAAGATGTGCGGACCGTTTCCGCCGTCGAAGGGACCGAGGTTACCTTGATCTGCCATCTGAACAAGCGCGTCGCGTCGGCGACGTTGCTGGAACAGGATGCCGAGCCGATCGTGTTGGCGGCCGTGGACGAGGGCCAGCAGGGCGGCGTATCCGGCGGCGGGCTACGCTATCACGCCATTCTGCATTGCGACCGCTCGCGCCGGCTGGAGCTGAAGCTGATCGACGAGCAGGGCCGGCCCAACAAGAAGCCGGCCCAGTTCGCAATCAACGTGCTGCCGAACAAGCCGCCGGACCTGAAGCTTGTTTTTCCGGCGCGCGATATCGAAGTCTCGCCTTTGGAAGAGGCCGACATCAAGGCCACCGCCTGGGACGACTTTGGATTGAAACGCTTCGGCGTGGCTTACTCGTTTGGCGGCGCCGAGCCGGCCGAGATCGTGCTGGGGACCGACGCTGCCGGCCGCCGACGGCACGAGCTGGCGCACGTCGTCCGTTTCGAGGAATTGCGGGCCCAGCCCGATCAGTTGCTTTCGTACTATTTCTGGGCCGAAGACGCGGGACCCGACGGCGCCGCGCGGCGCACCGAGAGCGACATGTTTTTCGCCGAGGTGCGGCCCTTCGAGGAGATCTTCCGCCAGGGCGATCAGCCGCCGGGCGGCGACTCGCAGTCGCGGCAACAAGGCGGCGGTGAGAACGCCGAAGCCGCCGGCAATCTCGCCCAACTCGAAAAGGAAATCATCAACGCCACCTGGAAACTGGTCCGCCGCGAGACGGCCGACCGGCCGTCGGACGCGCTGGCCGACGACGCGGAGCTAGTTTATCAATCGCAGGGCTCCGCGTTGGAGCAGGCCGTCGCGCTCGCCGAAAAACTCGACGACATCGAAAGCCGAAGGCACGCGGCCGAGGTCACGCAGTCGATGCTCGACGCGCTGGCGCACCTGCAAGCGGCCAGGGACGGTCCGGATGCCAAGCCTTTGACCAAAGCGCTTTCCGCGGAACAAGCCGCCTACCAGGCGCTGCTCAAGCTCCGTGCCCGCGAGCACCACGTCATCCGCGGCCCGCAGGCGGGCGCCAATTCGGGCGGTTCCGCCGCGAGCCGCGCGCAACGGCAACTCGACGAGCTCGAGTTGACGAGCGACGAGAACCGCTACGAAACGCAACGGACCGCGCCATCGGAGCAGGAGCAAGAAGACCGCGAAACGCGGCAAGTGCTCAATCGTTTGGGCGAGCTCGCGCGCCGCCAGAACGATCTCAATGAACGGCTCAAGGAGTTGCGATCGGCCCTGGAGGAGGCACGCGACGAAGAGCGCCGCCAGGAGGTCCTCCGGCAATTGAAGCGGTTGCAGGAGGAAGAAGAGCAGATCCTCCGCGACACCGATGAGTTGAAGGCCCGCATGGAAACTCCGGAAAACCAGGAACGAATGGCCGCCGAACGGCAACAACTCGAGGATACGCGCGACCAGGTACGCCGCGCCTCGGATTCGATGGACCAGGAGCAGGTTTCGCAGGCCGCCGCGGCCGGCACGCGCGCCCAACGCGATTTCGAAGAGCTGCGCAATGAGTTCCGCCGCCGCGCCTCCGGCCGCTTCCAGGAGGAGCTGCGTGAGATGCGCGATACGGCCCGCGAATTGGACGAAAACGAACGTCGCCTGGCCCAGCGGCTTTCGCCCGAACGACCGCCGGACGCCGCGCCGAATTCACCCGGCCATCCAGGGGAATTCACTCCCTTGGGTGGCGATGACGAGCGTGAGGATTTGCCCGACGACTTTCGCCGGCAGCAGGAGCGGCTCGACGAGCTGCTCCAGCGCATGCGGCAGACGGTCCAGGAGGCCGAACCTACCGAACCGCTCTTGTCGCAGCGGCTGTACGACGCGGCGCGGAATGCCCAGGAGCAGAACCTCGATCGTGCGCTGGCGGCCGCGGAGCAATCGCTGCGGCGGGGCTTGCTCGACGACTCGCGGCAGCAGGAAGACGTGGCGCGGCGCGGCATTGGCGAGCTGCGCGAGGGGGTTGAACGCGCGGCCGAAAGTGTGCTGGGCGACGACACCGAGTCGCTGCGGCGGGCCCGCGAAGAGCTCGACCGGCTCGCCCGCGAGCTGGGCGACGAGGTCGAGCGTAACGTCTCGCGCCAGCCCGGTTCGCAAGACGATCCAGACGCGACGGACAGTCCCGATGGCGACCGGCCCGGCGGCCGGAGCTCCAGCGGTACCAAAACAGACGGTTCTCCAATGGCGCAAGACGCAGTGGCGCAAGACGCAGTGGCGCAAAACGCCGGCGGTCGCTCGCCGGCGCCGATTGCCGGCGAGGGCTTTCTCGATTGGTCGGACCGTCTGCGCGACGTCGAGGAAATGGTCGATGATCCGCGGTTGGGGGCCGAGGCCGCGCGAATCCGCGACCAGGCCCGGGGGTTCCGCATCGACCTGAAGCGGCATGCGCAACCGCCCAACTGGGGCCTGGTGCGCGTCCAGGTGCTTGCACCGCTGGCCGAGCTGCGCGATCGCGTGGCCGAAGAGCTGCTGCGCCGCACGTCGCGCGAGGCGCTGGTCCCGCTCGACCGCGATCCCGTGCCGCCCAAGTACTCGGAAAAGACTCGCCGCTACTATGAAAGGCTGGGGATCGGAAAATGATCGTCGCTGAAGTGGTGCTGGGCGCCCGAGGCTGGCTCCCCTGGGCCGCGCCCCTGGCCGCCGTGGGGCTGGCGCTGGTCGCCTGGTCGTACTGGCGCGCCGGCTCGACGGCTTTGGTGCGCGCGTCCGCCGCGGTGCTCAAGGCGGCCGGATTCGTGGCACTGGCGATCTGCCTGATCGAACCGTTACAAAGCGGCGTTCGCCCGCGCCCGGGGAGCAACCTGTTCCTGCTCTTGGCCGACAACAGCCGAAGCCTTCAAGTGTACGACCCCGGCAGCCCGCGCACGCGCGGCGAAGAGCTGCGAGATCGACTTTCCGAAAAGTCCGCCTGGCAAGCGCGCTTGAGCCAGGATTTCGACGTGCAATCGTACGCCTTCGACGGGCGCTTGCGAGCCGTCGCCGATTTCGCCGAGCTCTCGCTCGACGGCGACAGCTCGGCCCTGATGGGTTCGTTGACGGCGCTGGCCGAGCGCTTCCGGGGCCGGCCGATCGCCGGCATCCTGCTGTTCACCGATGGGAACGCAACCGATCTTTCGACCAGCGGCAGCGACTGGAAGGATCTGCCGCCGGTCTATCCGGTGGTGCTAGGGACCGACGCCGAACTGGCCGATGTCAGCGTCGCCAGGATTTCCGTGAGCCAAACGAATTTCGAGTCGGCGCCGGTGACGATCGCCGCCGAGGTCGATTGCCAGGGTCTCGGCGGCCGGGCGATCGTGGTCCGAGTGATCGACGAGGCGCGGAAAGAGTGCGAGCGGCGAACGGTGAAAGCGCCGACGGATCGCCGGCCACTCGTGGAAAGATTTCAACTCCGCCCCGAACGGCCGGGCGTCAGTTTCTACACGGTTGAAGCGAGCTTGGATGGCGAAGAGCAGGTGGCCGACGGGTCGCGGTCATCGGCCGAGGCGACGCTCGCCAACAACCGCCGGCTGCTCACGGTGGACTGGGGAGGCGGGCCTTACCGCGTGCTCTACGTCGGCGGCCGGCCGAACTGGGAGTTCAAGTTCCTCCGCCGCGCGCTGGCGGAAGACTCCGAGCTGAACCTCGTGGGCCTGGTACGGATCGCCCGGCGCGAACCCAAGTTCACCTTTCGCTCCCGGCCGGGCGAACGGACCAATCCCATCTATCGCGGCTTCGGCAACCAGGGCGACGAAGAGGCGGCGCAATACGACCAGCCGGTGCTCTTGCGGCTGGGAATCGACGACGCCGACGACGCCGACGAACTGCGCGGCGGCTTTCCCAAGTCGGCCGAGGATCTGTTCCGTTACCACGCGGTCATTCTCGACGACGTCGAGTCCGGCTTCTTCACCCATGAGCAGATGTCGCTCGTCCAGCAATTCGTCAGCCTGCGGGGCGGCGGCTTCTTGATGCTCGGCGGACGCGATTCGTTCAGCAAGGGGGGGTACGACCATACACCCCTCGGCGAGATACTGCCGGTGTACCTCGACCGTGTCGAGGACACGCGACTCGATGAAGGCTTCCGTCTGACCCTCACGCGCGAGGGTTGGCTGCAGCCGTGGGTGCGCGTCCGCGCGACCGAAGAGGAAGAGGAGCTTCGATTAGCCGAGATGCCCGGCTTCAAGGCCGTCAACCGCGTCCATGCGGTCAAACCGGGCGCGTCGGTTCTGGCGAACGTCCAGACGACCGCCGGCGCAAGCCGGCCGGCACTGATCGTGCAGTCTTTCGGTCGCGGCCGTACGATGGCGCTGGTGATCGGCGACTTGTGGCGGTGGCACCTGCGGCGCCGGGAAGGCGCCGAAAGCGACCTGGAAAAATCGTGGCGCCAGATCGTGCGCTGGCTGGTGGCCGACGTGCCCCAGCGCGTCGAGGTCGAAACGCGGCGGCCGGCCGAGCGGCAAGCGGGCGCGCAACGGATTGCCGTGCGGGTCCGTGACGAAAAGTTCGAGCCGCTCGACAACGCCGCGGTGCGGGTCCGTGTCAAAACACCCGACGGCCGCGAGATCGAGCTTGCCGCCCAGGCCGCTGAGCGTCGTTCCGGC
>Ga0307374_10006927_pt1 | contig 17544 bp, 12 predicted proteins | sample OX3MG_FD_202532 | JGI IMG/M metagenome (GOLD analysis project Ga0307374, IMG submission 202532) | Soil microbial communities from Risofladan, Vaasa, Finland - OX-3 | ecosystem: Environmental > Terrestrial > Soil > Coastal area > Acid sulfate soil | place: Finland: Risofladan, Vaasa | collected... | reverse complement strand
GTTGCGTTTGCGGATCTTGGCGGCAGGCAGACTTCGGTCACCGGCGACCGGACAGAATTTCTTGGCCGCAACGGAACGCCGGGGAGTCCGGCCGCGCTGGAAAAAGGAAACCCGCTTTCCGGAAACATGGGAGCGGGGCTCGACCCCTGTGCGGCGTTGCAAACTTCCATTGAACTGATGCCCGGCTCAACCACGGAGATCGTATTTTCCCTGGGCCAAACCGAAAATAGGGAGCAGGCGCGCGAACTGCTCCGTCGATATCGTGCCGCTGATTTGGACGCGACCCTCTCCGAGGTGACGCGCCAGTGGGACAGCCTGCTCACCACCGTGCAGATCACCACGCCCGAACCGGCCATGGATATTCTCATGAACCGATGGCTCCTCTATCAGACGCTGGCCTGCCGGATCTGGGCGCGCGCGGCTTTTTATCAGTTGAGCGGCGCATACGGCTTCCGCGACCAACTCCAGGATGGTATGGCTTTGAGCGTCGCCAAACCCGAGATTACGCGCACACATTTGCTGCGAGCAGCCTCTCGGCAGTTCATCGAAGGAGACGTGCAACACTGGTGGCATCCGCCGTCAGGCCGCGGTGTGCGAACGCGAATTTCCGACGACCTGCTGTGGCTGCCGTATGCCGTCATCCACTTTGTGGAAATCACCGGTGAACTCGCCGTGCTTGACGAAGTCGTGCCTTTCCTGAACGGAGACAATCTGGCCGAGGGCCAAAAAGAATCCTATTTCCAGCCGAGCGAATCGGAAATTCATGCGACGCTGTTTGAGCATTGCGCGCGCGCTTTGGACCGGAGTCTCGCAGTCGGCAGCCACGGCCTTCCGCTGATGGGCACGGGCGACTGGAACGACGGCATGAATCGCGTCGGCGAGCGAGGCCAGGGAGAAAGCGTCTGGCTTGGCTGGTTTCTGCACACGATACTTTGGGAGTTTGCCAAAGTTGCCGATTCGCGCGGAGAACACATGCGCGCGGAGACCTGGCGCCTTCACGTCAGTGCCCTCAAAGCCGCTCTGGAGCGCTCTGGTTGGGACGGCGAATGGTATCGCCGCGCCTATTTCGATGACGGCACGCCGCTGGGCTCGGCTGAAAACTCGGAATGCAGGATCGACTCGATCGCGCAGTCCTGGGGAGTTATGAGCGGCGCTGCCGATCCGGGCCGCGTGGCGCGAGCCATGGCTGCTCTGGATCGACAGTTGATACGACGCCCCGAAGGACTGATTCTGCTCTTCACGCCTCCCTTTGACCGCACACCGCATGACCCCGGCTACATCAAAGGGTATGTGCCGGGCATTCGTGAAAATGGCGGCCAATACACTCATGCTGCTACATGGTCGGTGATTGCCTTTGCGGAGCTCGGCGACGGCGATAAGGCCTACGAACTATTCCGGATGCTGAATCCAATCCCCCATGCCTCTTCGCGTGCCACCGTGCAGCGCTATAAAGTTGAGCCATACGTTCTCGCGGGCGATGTCTATACTGAGCCTCCCCATGTGGGCAGAGGCGGTTGGACGTGGTATTCAGGTTCCGCAGGCTGGCTATATCGCGCCGGCTTGGAATGGATTCTCGGGTTCCGAGTTCGTGGCGCAGCGCTTTCCATTGATCCTTGCATTCCCCGGAACTGGCCAACCTACTCCATCAATTTCCGGCATCACTCGGCGACCTATCAGATCCGGATAAACAATCCGTCCGGCGTTTCCCGCGGCGTTGCTTCCGTCAGCGTGGACGGCAAGGAATTAGCCGATCACACAAATATTCCACTGATGGATGACGGCGCCACGCATCAGGTTTTAGTCATATTAGGGTAGCAGCGCGCTTCCTTTCGGTCCTGGAGAGGCTTGGGCAATCGGGAGGCGGCACCTTGAGGCTTTCCGTTGCGTGCTGTTCCACGGACCGGTATTTGGTGTCTATTTTTGGTGTTTCATAGACACCCAGACGCTACCAGCTTGAAAACCTATCTGAAATAGGGGAATGGCGGAGAGGGTGGGATTTGAACCCACGGTCGGGTTTCCCCGACACTCGCTTTCGAGGCGAGCTCTTTCAACCGCTCAGACACCTCTCCGCAGTCGTGCAGCTATTCTAGCGGACGCACGTCACCGGGGCAACGCCGGCAAAATCATGCCGGACAACTCATAACGAGAAGTTCATGCATTGTCCCACATGCATACGGGATACTTTTTCATTTTCCGGCTCCCATGCGCCGGATTGGCAAGAACGCAGGGGTGCGACGGCGGTAATCTGTATACGCTTTGCCAAAACGCGCGGCCAGTTCCCTTTCCTCCTGCCCGATCACCAGGAGGGCGAACACCAACCACACCGCCAGCACGGCCCACAATCGCGGAGTTCCGGCCATCAGGGCCGCCCCTAAAACCGCGCAAAACATCCCGGAGTAGCGCGGGTGGCGCACATGCGCGTAAAGGCCGCCGGAAAACATCTCGCCGGTCCCGGTAATTTCCGCGTGGCCCACGAGCCTGCGGCTGCCGAGTTCGCGCTCGACCCGCGCAAACAGGTAACCCTCGACGCCGATCAGGGCAAAACCTGCAACGATCGCCGGCCAGGACGGCCGCGCCGCTGCCATCAGCGAGTGGCGGAACATCCACAGCAGCACCCCGCCCGAGATCCATGCCGTGAGCCCCGCAAACCAAAAAGCGGCGCGCACGCGAGTTCTCCAGAACGAATGGAACGGATGAACGATCAACCAATAGATGGGGATGGGCAGTTCAAAAAAGAGGACAAAGCCGGCAACGGCATGGAGAATACGCATTCAGTTCGCTTTCGCGCTACTTTTCGAAAACCACGCGTGCAACGGAGAATATCCGATCAGGCCCAGAACGAGCAGCGCTCCGCCCAGGACAAGCCAGGTCCATTGCGTCCAGCCCTGATTCGCGCCCCAGAGCCCCCAACTCGCGAACGCCGCGCCCCCCACGACGTACAGCAATCGCGCCATTCCCGAAACATTCGGTTCCGCCGGCATCCGCTGACCTCACTTGATCCTGATTTCGGTACCCTTAGGGCGCCTTTTTAAAGCTCAGGGAAAACATGCTCCCTTTCAGGAGCCCGGCAGGAAGACGTGGCCGGCCCATCACGAGTCTCATCTTATCAGATGATTCACGGTCTTCTGATTTACGATCTTTCCCCGTAGGCATTAAGACGGGATTGACGCCACCCGCGTTTCCGTGGAGGATGCTGGCGCACATCCAATACGCTCAGGAGGCACCGGTGAGCACACTTGAAAAGACTTCATGGAAAGCACTGGAAGTGGAAAAACTGAATGATCTGATCTCGCGCCAGATGATTTCGGGAGAAAACGCGACGCTTTCGCAACTCCTGCTGAAACGCGGCGCCGTGGTGCCCCGGCATTCCCACGAGAACGAGCAATACTCGTGGATCATTTCCGGCGCGCTGAAATTCGTGTTTGATGACCGCGAAATCCTGGTCGGGGCGGGCGAAGTGTTGCTGATCCCGCCGCATGCGCCGCACTCGGCGGTGGCCATGGAAGATACCGTGGACGTCGATTTCTTCGCTCCCCGCCGGGAAGACTGGATCCGCAAAGAAGATTCGTACCTGCGCGGATAAAACGCGTCCGCAGGGCCCTGGTTTTCCGTTCCATGGGGAAACCCATCGGCCGGATGCGCGTCTAACGATCACCAGGAGCCATCCATCACTCCGCATGCGGATACAGGTATAATGGCCTTGCCGTTTTATGGTTGGCGATTTCCGCGATTTCATTGATGAGGCCGGAATGAACCTTTCCTGGAAAAAGCCCTATCGATCCGTGAGAATGACCGCGACGCTCGCGGGGATCTTCCTGATTCTGGCCACGATGTTCGCGGGGATCGTGCGCGCGGACCGTCCGTATGCGCCCAGCCGCGATTACGACCTGCAGAATGTTCGCGTATCTCTGCATTTCGACCTTCAGCAGCGCGAAGTGTTCGGCGATGTGACGCACACGCTCGCGGCCTTGCGCGACGGGCTTACGCAACTCGATTTCGATTCCGCGGACCTTACGATTTTGAGCGCCAGCGTAAACGGCAAGCCGGCAACCTTCGATCTGCGCAATAACGAACTGTACGTGCATCTGGCCCAGCCCTCAAAATCCGGCGAAGCCTACGAAGTCAACCTGCGTTACGAGGGGAAACCCTCCTCCGGCCTCTATTTCATCCTGCCGGACAAGGACAATCCGGGCAGCGCCGAGGAAATCTGGACGCAAGGCGAGGCCGAAGACACGCACCATTACATCCCCATTTACGACTACCCGAATGACCGCACGACCTCGGAAATGATTCTGACCGTGCCGGACGATTGGCTTACGGTTTCCAACGGGAAACTGCTGAGCGTACAGGACGCGCCAAACGGCCAGAAAACGTGGACCTGGCGGCAGTCTTTGCCGGTTTCCACCTACCTGATTTCCTTCGTGGCCGGGCAATACGATGAAAAGAAGGACACCTGGCACAACATCCCTCTGACGTACAACGTGCCCCGCGGCATGGAAGACACCATTGACGCCACGTTCGGCCACACCAAGCAGATGCTCGATTTTTTCTCGAATCGATTTGGCGTGCCCTACCCGTGGGCGCAATACGCGCAGACAGCGGTTAATGACTTCGTCGCCTCCGGCATGGAAAACGTAAGCGCGACGACGCTCGCCACGCGCGACATGGTGCACGCCGCGCTTGCGGGGGAAACGCCCGAAGGGGCCGACGGCCTGATTTCCCACGAAATGACGCACCAATGGTTCGGCGACCTGGTCACCTGCAAGGACTGGACGAACACGTGGCTCAACGAGGGCTTCGCCACGTTTGGCGCCAGCCTGTGGGAGGAGCATTACTACGGCGCGGATGCGGCCGATTATCACTACTGGCGCACGCAGAATCACTGGATGACTTCTCGGGAACTGTTCACCATTCCCATCCTCACGCGCAACATTGACGACTCGGTGGAATACGTCGGCAATGTGTACGATAAAGCGGGCTGGGTGTTGCACATGCTCCGGGAGCAGATGGGAGATGCCGCGTTCTTCGGCGCCATGAAGCATTACCTGCAGGCCAACCGCCTGCAGAACGTGGTCACCTCCGACCTGGTCAAGGCCATCGAGCAATCCACGGGCACAAACGTCGACCGGTTTTTCGACCAGTGGATCTACGGAGCGGGCGCGCCACGGTTCGTGGTCAGATCCACCTACGACGCGGCGGAGAAAAGAATCAGCCTGGATGTCCGGCAGACCCAAAAGGTGGAGGGCCGCGTCGGGCTGTTCCGCGTGCCGGTCCAGGTCGCCGTGACGACGGCAAGCGGCGAAAAACTTTTTCCCATCGAAGTCTCCAAAGCCGATGAAACATTTTCGTTCCCAGTTGACGGGCCGCCCCTCATGGTGCTTTTCGACAAGGGCGACAAAATTCTGAAGTCCCTCGATTTCCAGAAGACGCCGGAAGAGTGGATCCGGCAGCTGCAAACCGCCTCCGACGTTCCCGATCGCGCCGACGCCGCCTATGCCCTCGGCTTCATTCGCAACAACGACGCCGTAACAAACGCTTTGGGGAAAGCTGCGCGGCAAGACAAATTCTGGGGCATGCGGGAAGAGGCGCTGCGTTCACTGGGCCGCATCCATTCGTCCGCCGCCAGAAAACAAGTGCTGGCCGCTCTTTCGAACGAACAACCCTGGGTGCGCCAGGTTGCCGTCGAGCAAATGGGCCGCTTCCCGAATGACGGAAATATCGCCAAGCGCCTCAAGAACATCTATAAGGATGACACTGCTTATTACGTTCGCGGCGCGGCGTTGCAGGCGTTGGCGATGGATAAAGCGCCGGGCACCGCGGACCTGCTCGAAAAGGCGCTTGCCACGGCGTCTCCCGATGACGTTCTCCGCCGCGCTTCGCTTCGCGCCATGGGCGTGCTCGGGGGCGACGCCGTTGTTCCCACGCTTCTGAAATGGTCCGCGCCGGGAAATCCGTCGCGTCTGCGCGACGCCGCCATTGGGTCTTTAGGGCGCGTGGACTTGAAAAATCATGACATCACCGCGCGCCTCATCTCGTATCTCGGGGAAAATTCGTTCGACACCCGCTTCTCCTGCATCTTCGCCCTGGGCCGCCGCGGCGATCCCACGGCGATTGAGCCGCTTGAGGCCCTGCTGAAAAACGGGGAGCTTTCCATCAGCGTTCCGCATTCGCTCGAAGGGCTGATCGCTGAATTGAAGGCCCGGAACGAGCCCCGGAAAGAAACTCCAACGGCCGATGAGAAAAGCGGCGATGCGGCGGCAGGCGCCGCAAGCAACAATCAAGCCGTCCTGGATCGCCTGGACCATCTCGAACATCAGATTTCGGAGATGAACGACACCTTGCGCAGAATTGAAGCTTCCCTACCCGGAAGCAAAAGCGATTAGCGGAAAAGGAATGACAGTTTGTGGCTTGTGATTCGCAAAATTTCCAGTTCGCCGCAGTTCCCGCACAGCGTTTCCAATCCTGCATTTTGAATTTATTCCGTCGCAGGTTCGGCTACAAGGATGCGCAGGTCGCGCAGGTTATTTCCGGTGGGGCCGGTGATAATGGCGTCGTTCAGCTTGCGGAAAAAGGCGTGCGAATCGCTGCGCCTGAAATAATCGTCGGGGTTGAGCCCTTGCGCCTGCGCGCGCTCCAGGCTGCCGCCATCGGCAACGGCTCCCGCCGCGGGACTTGAGCCGTCAATGCCGTCTGTGCCTACGCTGAGCACGGCAATCCGCCGGCCGGCAATTTTTTTCACGCAGTCCAGCACGAACGCCGAGTTTCGCCCGCCAACACCGTCGCCCGTCACCGGTGAACTGACTTCCCCATCCGCGATCACGGCCACGGGCCGACCGGGCCTGGCGCGCTGCAGCGCCGCAAGCTGCTCCAGCAAAAAATCCGCGGCCCGCGCGACGGGCCAGTTGTCGGTGGTATTGTCGCATACCGAGGCGAATCCTGCGGCCTCCGCAAAGCTGTGCGCGGGGTGAAACAGGTCGTGACGCCCGAGCAGAATCTGAAATGTGGCGCGCTTAAAAACGGCGTCCCTAGGTTTCGGAGTTTCGGGAATCGTTTCGGGATGTTCGACCCGCGTTCGAATGCGCGGGGGCAGTTTCGAAAGCAGGCCGTAACGGCCGATCACAGCGCAGGCATCGCTCACGGTTGTCGGATCGGGCAGCGTCGGACCGGAAGCCAGCGCCGACTCCTGTCCATCCGGAACATCCGTGATGGCCAAAGAGATTTTCATTGCCCCGGGAGCAGCTGCCGCCAAACGTCCGCCCTTCACCGCCGACAAATGTTTCCGCACCGCGTTGACCTCATCGATGGACGCCCCACAGTTGATCCGAATGTCCGCGAGCGTGATGTCCGGATCGAGGGGCTGCTCCACCATCGCCGAGCCTCCCCCGGACAGCAGAAAAATCGCCAGGGTCCGGTCATTCGTTGTTTCCAGCATTTCCAGAATTGCTCGGCCGGCCATGAAACTTCCCTCATCCGGCAGCGGATGCCCGGCAACGATGGCGCGAAATCCCGGCGGCGCATTTCCGGCAGGCCCAGGGCCCGCGATGATGCCTTCGGCATGAAAGTCCGGCGAGAGAATTTCCACCAGCCCGCGAGCCATCGCCAGAGAGGCCTTGCCAATGGCGATGGCGCAGATGCGGTCGAACGAAGCCAGGTTCACCGCCGCTCCGTTGACGTGAATGCGCGAGCCGGCGCGGGCCAGCTTGCGCCGCATCGTGGCGGGAATGTCGATCGCCGCGAATGTTTCTTGAAAAATCTGGAGCGCGATTTGTTTGAGGTCGGCCACCGGATCACGATTGGATTGAGATTGCGGCGCGGCAGCAGAACGCGCCGAGGCGGTACGGAACTTTATGACTTGCGGAACGCCGCCACACCCGCGCGCGCCACTTCCACATCCTGGTCCTCAGTACCGGCACTGACGCCGATCCCGCCTACGCACTGGTCATTGGCTTCCAGTGGTAGCCCGCCGCGAATCGGCGTTTGATTCGCATGGCTTGCGATGGCCAGGCCCAGAGATAAAAGAACGCTCACCTCATCGCCGCCGCGCGCGGGACCCGTGGGCTGGCGGCGGATGGCTGCGGCGTGCGCCTTGTTGATGGCGATATCGATCGAGGAAAGCTTCGCGCCATCCATTCTCGCGAAAGCTAGCAAATGACCGCCATCGTCCACAACGGCGATATTCATGGGCACGCCGATGCTTATGGCATGAGCTTTTGCCGCGGACAATGCCGCTTCCGCGCCTTCCAGCGTGAGTTTTGAATTGTTACGCGTTACGTGCGCCATTCGATGCCTCCCTGGAGAATTGGAATTCAGGCCGCATTCATTTTCGCCGCAGCACTTCCGGATTCAAAATTGTCGGAGGACGCTGGCCGGCGAAAAATGCGATGGCATTCTCGACGGCAATCATGGCCATGCGCGTGCGCGTTTCCACCGAGGCCGACCCGAGATGCGGCGCAAGCACCACGTTGTCACGGCGCAGGCCGTCGCTGATCAGCGGTTCGCGTTCAAACACGTCGAGCGCCGCCCCCGCGATCACGCCCTGGTCCAGCGCCTCAACCAGAGCCGCCTCCTGCACCACGGGTCCGCGCGTGGTGTTGATCAGAAATGCCGTGCGCTTCATCCGGGCAAGTTCCGCGCGGCCGATCAGCCCGCGCGTTTTCTCGTTCAACGGAACATGCAGGGACAGGAAATCCGCCTGCAGGAGCACCTCATCCTGAGTCCGGTATTCCGCGTTCAGTTCCTTTTCGATCTCCGCGGAGGCGCGCGTCCTGCTGTGATAAATCACGGGCATGCGAAATCCCTGCGCGCGCCGGGCCACGGCGCGGCCAATGCGCCCCAGTCCGATAATGCCCAGCGTTTTGCCCCAGACGTCGGTGCCGCACAGCAGATCGAAATTCCACTGCAGCCATTCACCCGAGCGTGCCAGCCGGTCGCCTTCGACCAGGCGGCGCGCGACACCCAGCAGCAGCGTCCAGGTAAAATCAGCGGTGGTTTCGTCGAGCACGCCGGGAGTGTTCGTGACGGCGATGCCCCGCTCGGTACACGCCGGCACATCGATATTGTCGAAACCGACCGCCACGTTGGCGACGATGCGCAGTTTCGGCCCCGCCGCATCGAGCAGTTCCCTGTCCACTTTCTCGGTGAGCAGGCAAACCAGGGCGTCCATCCCCGCGACGCGTTTCAGCACTTCGGGACGCGGCGGCCGCTCGTTTCCCCGCCAGTATTCGACGTCAAAATGTTCCTCCAGACGCCGACGCGGCTCCTCAAACAAGACATGTGTCGAAAATAATTTTAGCCTGCCCACAGCGCCGCCTCGCTTCAAAGCTTCCGGAAATGATATCGAAGAGTAGCACAGCTGCGGGAAAATCCGGGCGCAGCGTTGGGGCAGGAATCGGGGCGAACATCTCATCAGCGGCGGAAGGAACAGCCGCAAAAGGGCAATAAAATCCGCCGAAAAACAATTTTCGCTTCCCGCAAGGTTCAGCAGGAAGGGTCAGGATGGAAGATGAATGACGCGCTTCGCGGTTCTCCAGCGGTGCGGGCCGTACCACAGCGTCACCTTGGCGCCGCGCATGAAGCTGGACTGCTCCAGCAGCGGCTGAATCACGCGAAACAGCGCCTCCGCATCCGGGCCGTACATGCAATATTTCGCATCGCTGCCGTCAACGGCGATGATATGTCCATCGTATTGCCCCACGGCGGCATCCACAATCGCGGTGCGAATCAAATCCTCCAGCGCGAACAGGTGCTGATAGTTCGTGGAACCGTACGCAAAGTGGACTTCCACCTCGTGGTCGGGCGTAACCTTCTTATTTGTCGCACCTAATAATTTGGATAGCAGGCCCATTTCCCCCTATTCCAGGTCGCCGTGCTGCAACGTCACGCATGCAGAGTCGATCATTCCCCTACCCCCGCGAATCGCGTCAGCAACTCGCCGCACACCACGGCTTCCAGTAAATTGTAAACGGAATGGCTTCCGATGCCCTTATCTTTTCGAAAGCGTCCCGCACAGGCCAGCGCGGCGCGCGTTGACTCCACCCGAAGCCGCGGACTATAGTGAGAAAAGAGCCGGCGAAAGATATTGATGCAACCACAATTAATCCGCGAATTGATCGCCCTGCTGGGACCGAAGGGCGTCCTGTACCAGGCGGAAGATCTGATGCTGTACGAATACGACGGATCGGTGGAACTCGGATCTCCCAAGTGCATCGTTTTCCCAGGTTCCGCACGGGACGTTTCGGAGATTGTCCGCCTCGCAAATCGGTATAAGACGCCTCTTGTGGGGCGCGGGGCCGGGACGGGTCTTTCGGGAGGGGCCATTGCCCGCGATGGCGGCATCGTGGTCGAATTTTCACGCATGAATTCCATCTTGGAAATTGATGCGGTAAATCAACGCGCCGTTGTCCAGCCCGGCGTAGTGAATCTCGAACTCTCGCGCGCCGTTGCACATCTGGGCCTGTATTACGCGCCTGACCCTTCCAGCCAGCGGTCATGCACGATTGGCGGAAACGTCGCCGAAAATTCCGGCGGGCCGCACACACTGGCGTATGGCGTGACGGCCAATCACGTGACGGGACTCGAACTGGTCCTGCCGGACGGCGAAATTGTGCGCACGGGCAGCAGGAATATAGAAACTTCCGGGTACGACCTCGACGGATTGCTGGTCGGTTCGGAAGGGACTCTGGCGCTGGTCACGGAAATTACGGTGCGCCTGCTGCGCAAGCCGGAAGCGGTGAAAACGCTGCTTGCGGTTTATGACACCCTGGACGACACGACCGAATCCGTCGTGGACATTACCGTGAAGGCAATTACGCCCGCGGCCTGCGAGATGCTTGACGGATTCACGCTCCGCGCGGTCGAGGATTTCGTTCATGCCGGTTTTCCTAGGGATTGCGCGGCAGTGCTTTTGATCGAAGTGGAGGGCCTCACCGAAGCCGTGGAAGCGCAAGCCCGCCAGATCACCGAAGTCTGCCGCGAACATCGTGCGCGGGAAGTGCGCGTGGCGCGCGATGATCGCGAGCGTGCGCTCCTGTGGAGGGGCAGGAAGGACGCCTTCGGCGCTCTCGGGCGCCTCTCCCCCATGTACTACGTGCAGGACGGCGTGATTCCGCGGACGCGCCTTCCGGAAACCTTGCGGCGCATCGAGGAAATTGCCATAAAATACGATCTGCAGATCGGCAACATTTTTCACGCAGGAGACGGCAACCTGCACCCGCTCATCCTGTTTGACGAACGCAATCGGGAGCAATTCGATCGCGTGGTCGCGGCGGGCGGAGAAATCATGCAGCACTGCATCGCGGTTGGCGGCGCCCTGACCGGCGAGCACGGTATCGGCATGGAAAAGAACGAACTGATGCCGCTGATTTTCACTCCGGACGATCTTGCGCTGATGGGGCAGGTCCGCGCGGCGTTCAACCCCGACGGCCGGTTAAACCCGGGCAAAGTTCTACCGCTCGGCAAGGCCTGCGGCGAAATTCGCATTCACCCGATATCGGCCCCCGTGACCTCTCCCGCATGAGCCACATTGCGCAAGCCTGCCTGACGCGTCTGGAAGAAATCGCCGGGGCCGCGCACGTCCTTGCCGACCCGGCCAGCCTTGCCGCCTATACGGTGGATGGTTTGCTCCCGGCCGCCGTGGTGCGGCCCGCGGATGCGGCGCAAATTGCCGCGATCATACGCCTTGCCGCAAGCCAGCAACTGGCCGTGATCCCCTGCGGCGGGCGCACGAAGCTGGGCATCGGCGCGCCACCAGCGCGGTACGATGTCGCGCTTGATCTATCGCGCATGAACCGCGTGCTGGCCTACGACCCGCAAGACCTCACGCTCGGAGTCGAGCCGGGCGTGCGCATCGAGGAACTCACGCGCGTCCTTGCGGAGCAAAAACAATTCCTGCCGCTCGCGGTGCCTTTCGCCCAAAGTGCCACGATCGGCGGCATCGCCGCCGCAAATTCCAGTTCACCCCTGCGCCACGCCTACGGCGGTGTGCGGGATTTTTGCCTGGGCATGGAATTCGTGACCGGAGAAGGAACAGTGGCGAAAAGCGGCGGGCGCGTGGTGAAAAATGTTACCGGCTACGACCTGCACAAGCTCCTGATCGGATCGCTGGGCACGCTTGCCGTAATCACGCGGTTGAATTTCCGGACATTTCCTATGCTCCCATCGCAGAAAATGTTTGCCGCGTCATTTTTGAGCGCCGAAGCGGCCTTCGGATTTTGCCGCGCCATCGCCCAATCGGTCCTGACGCCGCAAGTGATGGAGGTTGCGGATCCCGGCGCGGCGCACATGCTGTTTTCCACCGATCCCGCGGCGCGCATTGAACCGAAGGCATGGGAAGTGATGATTTCCGCCGCCGGCCAGACGGAAGTGGTGGCGCGCTACGCGCGTGAACTCGGCCACATGGCGGCGGCCGCTGGTGCAGAACAATTTGCGCCGCTGAGCGATGCGGAAGGCCATGCCGTGACCTCCCGCATGAGCGAGTTTCCCAGGCTCATCCTGGAAGCGGCGCCGTCAGCGGCGATTTTTCGCGCCGGCGCGCAGCCCACGGTGATGCCGGCCCTGCTGGAAAACATCGCTGAGATTGCCGAACGGTGCGGCATAGGCCTCGCAACACTCACGCGTGCATCGGGCATCGTGTATGCCGCGCTCATTCCGAAAGCAGATGGCGCGCCCGTTGCTCCCGCCCTGGCCGGAGCGATACCGGAAATATTCCGCGCATGCGGCGCGCCCGAAATCAACGCTTCGGCAATGCTGGAATGGTGTCCGGCGGAAGTGAAGACGGCCGCAGGAGGCGTCTGGGGCCCGGCGCGCGCCGATTTTGCGCTGATGCGGCGCGTGAAGAATGCGTTCGACCCCAAAGGCGTGCTCAGTCCGGGACGCTTTGCGGGAGGAATCTGATTTTATGGCAGAGCCGATCTCAAACACGGAGCAAGCGCCCGAGGCCGGGCGGACAAGCGGATTTTCCGGCGCGGATATTCCTTCGTACGACGATTACGCGCACTGCGTGCACTGCGGCCTGTGCCTGAATCATTGCCCCACCTACAAGCTCTGGGGACTGGAGGCCGACTCTCCGCGCGGACGGATCCGCCAGATTGTGCTGGTGGATCAGGGTCGGCTCCCGCTCGGCGATTCGTTCGTGAAACATATCGATCAGTGCCTGGATTGCCGGGCGTGCGAGACGGCGTGCCCCTCAGGCGTCGAATACGGAAAACTCGTCGAAGCCGCGCGTTCCCAGATCGAGCAAAATTACCGCAGGCCGTTTTTCTCGCGGCTGGCGCGCAATTTTGCTTTTCGAGGATTGCTGCCCTACCCCGGCCGCATTGCCTTCGTGGCGCGCCTGCTTTATGTGTACCAGCGGTCGGGACTGCAAGCGCTGGCGCGTGCGACCGGCATTCTTCATTTGCTTCGCCTGGCGGACCGCGAGCGGCTTCTTCCGCCCATCGATCGCGATTTTTTTTTCTCGAAGCTTGGGCGCACGTATCCCGCCCTGGGACACCGCCGCGCTCGCGTGGCCCTGTTTGCCGGCTGCATCGCGCAAGTCAGCTTTTCCGCGTTGCACGAAGCCACTATTCGCGTGCTCACGGCCAACGGCTGCGAAGTCGTTGTTCCCGGCGGACAAACCTGCTGCGGCGCCCTGGCGGCGCATGCCGGGGTTCGCGATGCCGCGAGGTCTCTGGCTCGCGTGAACATGGACGTCTTTCTGCGCGAGGATTTTGACGCCGTCATCACCAACGCCGCGGGCTGCGGGTCGACGCTCAAGGAGTACGAACATCTGTTCTCGGCCAATTCCGCAGAGCACGCCCAGGCAACCACATTTCGAGGCAGGATGCGGGACGTTACCGAATTTCTCGACGAACTGGGAATGACCGCACCCCTCGCGCCTCTGCCACTTCGCGTCACCTACCAGGATTCCTGCCACCTGCTGCACGGCCAGAAAATTCGCGAGGCCCCGCGCAACCTGCTGCGCGCCATTCCCGGCCTGGAACTGGTCGAAATGGCCATGGCCGATTACTGTTGCGGTTCGGCGGGCTCCTATAACGTCACCGAGACGCAGACTTCGCTGGCAATTCTTGCGGAAAAAATGAAGCACGCACGCGCCACAAATGCTCCCGTAATCGTCACCGCAAATCCCGGCTGCCTGCTGCAGATGCGCGCGGGAACGAAAATTCATTCCACCGGACAGGAAGTCGTGCACGTCATCGAATTGCTGGACCGCGCGCTGACCAGGCAAGCCTAGCCCGCATTTTTAACAGGACCATTTTCCAATGGGACAACCGGGGATTGTGGCGCAGTCTTCTTATCCCGAACATAGCGAAGGACAATTTGCGGTTTTCGTGCGCGCGCGAAAAAAGCGGCGGGGCGAACAGCTTGCGGAAAAACTTCTTCGCTTTCAGGACTCATTTCTCGCCGATCAGGTAGCGGCATCCGCGCGGCCCCATCTTCGCGGAGTGCACCGCGCCCGCCGGAACGTCACAGCGCTCTCCGGCGGAGCAGGTGATCGTTGTGCCGGCCTGCGTCAACGTCATCTCTCCTTCGAGAATGATGTGGGCCGTCTCCGCGGCATGCGTGTGGTCGGGATAATACGCGTTTGGCCCGTCCTGCCAGACATAGGTATGCAGAAATCATTCGCCGTGGAGCAGGGCTTCCAGCGATTTCAAGTCCGCGGGCATGCTTCCCTTTCCATGAGCCGGAAATAGAGTTTCACTTGTTCTTCGGACGGAAGATTCCGCCCGCGATGCGCGTGACCGCGCGGCGCGGCACGACCCGCACCGTTTCCGCAGTCATCCAGTTCGTGAAACCCGAAATAACGGTCGTTTTCCCCGCTGCCAGCCCCGCAAGCCCCACGTGCGCGACCTTCTTCGCGGTTTCCGGAGCGCGGCGCGTGTGGTTGCGCTGCCCGGCAACCTGGAAAAACTCTGTTTCCGTGGACCCGGGACATAAAGCGCACACGCGGACCCCGTATTGCCGCACCTCTTCCGCGAGGCCTTCGGCAAAATGCAAATCAAACGTTTTCGTCGCTGCATACGTCGTGATGTACGGCACGGGCAGGAACGCAGCCGTCGAGGCAACGATCAAAATGTCTCCGCTGCCCCGGGCAATCATTCCAGGGAGATAGAGATGCGTCAGGTGCACGACGGCGGTGACATTCACTTGCGTCATTTCGATGAGCCGGTCGAGGCGCACCTTATGGAATTCGCCGTACGCCCCGAAGCCCGCGTTGTTCACCAGCAGGTCCACGGCAATGCCCTTGTCCTCGGTGAACGAAAATATTTCCTGAGGCCCCAGAGGCTGCGCCAGGTCCGCGACGCAGACCAGCGTTCGAATGTCATGCTTGGCGCTGAGTTCCCCGGCAAGTCCCGCGAGGCGGTCGCGTCGCCGCGCCGTAAGCACCAGATTCGTGCCGCCCGCAGCCAATTCCCGGGCCATCGCCGTTCCAATCCCCGCGCTTGCCCCGGTGATCAACGCCCATTTGCCCGCCCACTTCCCCTGCCAGTGATTCATTGCTGCCTCCGGAGGGATTCTACAAGACGCCGACGCGTTTTAGGACAACACATTCGACAATCGGCACGCCCTCAGGTGAACCCGACAACACCAGTTTGCAGAAAATCCTATGTACCGATTGCGATCACAAGTAAGCTCAAAGCAATGCGGTGCAGCTTGGTACATCGGCAAATTCGCCGTCTCCTCGGAAAGCAAATCGTTAGGTAGCTTTGAGGTCCAAAATGGGAATCCCGATCACGAAGTTAGTATTCCTGCGCGTAGGACAGGAGGACTGAATGGATGGATTGCCAAAGAAAATCGAAGAACTACATCAATCGTTTCAAATAAAGCGTGAAGTGCCCCGCTATGCGCTTAGCGCGAATGTGGAGGTCACAGAACTGGGTACCGGCACACAGACGTCCGGCCGAGTCTCGGAAATCAGCCGCAAAGGCTGCTATATCAAGATTTCGGACACGCTTCCGGTGGATACGCCTGTCAAAATCGTGATTCCCAGGGACACAGAGACCTTCAGCACAGACGGAAAGATCATCTACGCGCAGGATGGCACGGGCATGGGTGTGGCGTTCCAACAGACGGCACCCGAACAGTTGGAAATCCTGGACGCTTGGCTCGGGGCGAGTATTTCCCTCTGCTTTTTCATGCCTGAGGAAACTCATACAAACTAGCGACGGCAGCGAACCCGGTCTGCATCGATGGTTCTACCGAAGCGCTGCCCAAGGTCCAGAGGACCTGTAAAGAAAAGACGTTGGTTCGATATCCTGCCGCCACTGGGATAAAAATAAAGGGTCCGGCTCCGCGGAGCCGGACCCTTGCTTCAGCCGCTGCCGGTGCGATTTGTATGCCACCGGGTGCGGGATACCCTTTGCAATCCCCTAGTGCAGGGAGACGGAAACGGCGATCCGGTCCTGCGGATACCTGCTGTTATACAGGTAATAGCCATCCCCGGAGTAGTCGATATATACGTTATCGTTGTCGTACCAGTTGCTGGACCAGTATTGTGGCCACGGGTCAACCACACTGAACCAGAAGCCGCCGTACTGGAAACGGGGATACCCGCCTGAAATAACTAACGGAAGATTGTTGATACGGAACCTGTGGTTGCGGCCAAAGTAGCGACCATAACGGTCGCTGGGAATCCGGTAGCCGTTGTAGCCTCCGCGTTGCCGCCAGTCGCGGTGATCTCTCTGCCAGTTGCGTGAGCGATACTTAAGCCACACGCCTCTCCGGTCATTTTGCGGCACGAAATTTATGTAGACGCCAAGTGAGAGCCGATCCTGAGGATACCTGCGGTTGTACAGGTAATAGCCATCCCCGGAGTAGTCGACATACACGTCATCGTCTTCGTACCAGTTGCTCGGCCAGTATTGCGGCCACGGGTCAACGATGCTGAAATAAAATCCGCCGTACAGGAACCCGGGATATCCTCCTGCCACCACCACGGGGTTCCTGTAAATGCGAAACGCGTGATTGGGACCGAAGTTGCTGCGATAACGGTCCTCAGGAATACGGTCGGCGGTATAGCCGCCACGCTGCTGCCAGGTGCGGTGCTCGGCCTGCCAGTTCGTTGCTCGGCGTTGCTGCCAGGTGGACTGCTGTTGCTGGGCACGCTGCCGCTCCTGCCTGGTCAAGGCCTGCTGCCGGTTCTGTTGTTGCCTCTGCTGCTCGGCCCGCTGTTGCTGCTGCCGGTTCCTGTCCGCCTGCTGGGCCTTCTGCTGCTGTTGCTGCCGGTTCCTATCTGCCTGCTGGGCCTTCTGCTGCTGTTGCTGCCGGTTCCTGTCCGCCTGCTGAGCCTTCTGCTGCTGTTGCTGCCGGTTCCTATCTGCCTGCTGAGCCTTCTGTTGCTGTTGCTGCCGGTTCCTGTCCGCCTGCTGGGCCTTCTGCTGCTGTTGCTGCCGGTTCCTGTCCGCCTGCTGAGCCTTCTGCTGCTGTTGCTGCCGGTTCCTGTCTGCCTGCTGAGCCTTCTGTTGCTGTTGCTGCCGGTTCCTGTCCGCCTGCTGGGCCTTCTGCTGCTGTTGCTGCTGGTTCCTTTCCGCCTGCTGAGCCTTCTGC
>Ga0307374_10006926_pt1 | contig 17544 bp, 14 predicted proteins | sample OX3MG_FD_202532 | JGI IMG/M metagenome (GOLD analysis project Ga0307374, IMG submission 202532) | Soil microbial communities from Risofladan, Vaasa, Finland - OX-3 | ecosystem: Environmental > Terrestrial > Soil > Coastal area > Acid sulfate soil | place: Finland: Risofladan, Vaasa | collected... | reverse complement strand
CGGGCTATCACCAGATCGAGACCGCTTTCCAGCGGCTCGACCTGGCCGACGAGGTGACGGTACGCACGAACGTTTCCGGGCGCGCGGTCGAGTGCACGGGAGACGTGGTTCCCGACGGGGGGCTGGGGCCTGCGGAACAGAACCTCGCCTACCGCGCGGCATTGGCGTACCGCGAGGCAGCGGGTTGGCCCGACGGATTCGCCATTGAGATCGTGAAGCGCATTCCGGTCGGGGGCGGACTGGGGGGCGGCAGCGCCGACGCCGGCACCGTGCTGCGCATTCTCGAGGCACTGGCCCCGCGGCCGATGGGAGTGCGGGTGCTCGAACTCGCGGCGCGTCTGGGGGCCGACGTGCCGTTCATGACCACCGAGGCCCCGCTGGCGTTCGCGTGGGGGCGCGGCGAACGGATGTTGGGGCTCACCCCGCTCCCGCGTCGGCGCGTGCAGCTGGTGGTGCCGGCATTCGGCATCGGAACGGCCGAGGCATACTGCTGGCTGTCGGATTCGCGGTCGCCGTACGAGCTGACGGGCGCCTTGCTGCCGGCGGCGGCGCTGCAGTCGTGGCCCGAGGTGGCGGACGTGGCGGAGAACGATTTCGAGGGGCCGGTGGAGCAGCGGCATCCGGAAATCGCCCGCTATCGGAAGGCGCTGGAACGCGCGGGCGCCCGGATCGCAATGCTCGCGGGGTCCGGCTCGACCGTGTTCGGGGTGTTCGAGGATGGGGGCCGGGGGGCGGTGGCGGCAGATCTGGACGGGGCGCGACTGATCGAGACGCGGACGGCCGCTCACGTTGTTCCGATTCGGATGATCGAGTAGGTTGCGGGGGCCGCAACTGCCCCCTCGTCCAACGGCAGGACATCGGACTTTGGATCCGAGAATGGTGGTTCGAATCCACCGGGGGCAATGTCGAGCGTCGCCACCCCACGACGTTGATTAACTTCCGACCCTCTAGTAGCTTACAAGGCTAATCATGGACGGCCTTTCGGTTCCCAGCCACGGATTCAAGCTGCTCTCCGGAACGGCCAACCCGGCATTGTCGGAAGAGATTGCACGGCAGATCGGCACGGAGCTGTGCAAGGTCACGCTCACGCGGTTCGCCGACGGCGAGATCTTCGTCCGGATCGACGAGAACGTGCGCGGCAACGACGTATTCATCATCCAGCCGACGAACCCGCCGGCGGAGAACATTCTGGAGTTGCTGCTGATGATCGACGCCGCCAAGCGGGCCTCGGCGGCGCGGGTCACGGTGGTGATGCCGTACTACGGCTATTCGCGGCAGGACCGCAAGGATCAGCCGAGGGTGGCGATCGGGGCGAAGCTGCTGGCCAACATGATCATGGCGGCGGGCGCGCACCGGGTGTTGGGGATCGATTTTCACCAGCATCAGTTGCAGGGATTCTTCGACATTCCCGTGGATCATCTGTACGCGATGCCGGTGTTCACGGCGCATTACCGCAAGAAGCAGCTCAAGGACATCGTGGTGGTGGCCCCGGACGTCGGCTCGGCCAAGATGGCGCGCGGGTTCGCCAAGCGGTTGAACGCGTCGCTGGCCATCATCGACAAGCGGCGGCCCGCGGCGAACGTCGCGGAGGTGGTGAACGTGGTAGGCGAGGTCGAAGGCAAGGACTGTATCCTGGCCGACGACATGATCGATACGGCGGGCACGGTGTCGGAGGCGGCCCGGGCATTGAAGACGCTCGGCGCCAACTCGGTGTACGTGTGTGCCACGCACGCGCTGCTCTCGGGCCCGGCCCGCGAGCGGCTGATGAACGCGCCGATCCAAGAGGTCGCAGTGACCGACTCGATCGCGCTGCCCGAGGAGCGGCGGTTCGACAAGCTGGCCATTCTGTCCGTGGGCGAGTTGTTGTCAAAGGCCATCCGCTTCACGCACGCCGAACAGAGCGTGAGCAGTTTGTTCGACTAGGGGTACCCCGGGACGACTGGTAGGGCAGTAGGACAGTAGGACAGTGGGACGGAGACTGCGTGAGGCAGTTGTCCGTCATGCCGTCAAACCGTCCCACCGTCCTACCGGGTCATGGTAGGGAGGACGCAGCCTCCTGAGAGTAGCGCAGACCGTTCCGGGTTCGCTGCAACGATGGACCGCTTTCAGGAAGAAACACTCAATGGCAAACGCACAATTTTCGGCCACGCCGCGCACCGCGGTCGGCACCGGCAACGCGCGCAAGATCCGGCAGTCAGGCAACGTGCCGGCGGTGATCTACGGGCACGGACGCGATCCGCAGCACCTCGCGCTCAACGCGCGCGACTTCGACAAGCTGCTCTCGCGCATCGCCTACGCGAGCACCGTCATCGAACTCGACGTGGGCGGCAAGCGCGCGCTCACGCTGATCCGCGAGATCCAGCGTCATCCGTTCAAGAAGGAGATCATCCACGTCGACTTCCAGGAACTGGTGGCCGGCGAGAAGGTCACCGTCAGCGTGCCGTTCGTGTTCATCGGCATTCCGGACGGCGTTCGCAACAGCGGCGGCATTCTGGACCAGGTGATGCACGAGGTATCGATTCGCGTCGATCCGGCGGCGATCCCGAACCACGTCGACGTCGACGTGACCGAGCTGACCATCGGCCATGGCTTCCACGTGGGCGACCTCAAGCTTCCCGAGGGCATCGAGGTGCTGGATGACGACGACGCGACGATCTGCGTCGTGACCGCTCCCAAGGCGGTGGTCGAGGAGGCGCCGGCGGTCGAGGCGGCGGTCGAGGCACCGGCCGAGCCCGAGCTCATCCGCAAGCCGAAGCCTGAAGAGGCCGAGGGCGAGAAGTAATTCTTCCCGACTGGATCCGGTCGCTCTTCGCGCCCCGCGCGTCGTCGGACGGCGAACCGATGAAAGTCGTCGTCGGCCTGGGAAATCCGGGCCTGGAATACGAGCGGACACGCCACAACGTCGGCTGGTGGGTCCTCGACCACCTGGCCGGCGTTTGGCGTTTTGACCGGTGGACGAAGGACGGCCAAGCGATGATCGCCGCCGGAAGCGTCGGCGGAGCGCGGGTGCGGCTGGTCAAGCCGCTCACGTATATGAATCTCAGCGGCGCCGTGCTCACGCCGTACCTGCGCAGGCCCGCCTGGACGGCGGCGACGGATCTGCTCGTGGTGGTGGATGACGTGGCCATTCCGGTGGGGACGTTCCGCATTCGCGCCACGGGCTCGGCGGGCGGGCACAACGGGCTCAAGAGCGTGCAGGCGACGATCGGCTCGCCGGACTATGCGCGGTTGCGGGTGGGAATCCGGCCGGAGGACGAGCGGCAGTTGCGCGGCGATCTGGCCGATTTCGTGTTGGCCAAGTTCGGGCGGCACGATGCGGCGACGGTGGAGGCCGTGATTCCGCGAATCGGGAAGGCGGTGGAGTGCTGGGTGAGGAACGGCGTGGAAACCGCGATGAATGAGTTCAACGCAGGGTAACCCGTCTCCAACAGCACGCATACCGCTCGGGGCTGCGCGCTACGAGCCTTTCGCAACGACGCCGGCACGCATTGCGTTGGCCGGGCCAGACCCGCTCCCGTCGCGGGCCAGGAGCTGGTGGTATTCCAATTCGCTCGCCGACGCATAGCTGATATCGAGGAACTTGACGAAGTCGCGCACTCGACCCTCCGGCCGGTTTGCGCCATAGTGACCACGCCGCCCATCGCGTTTGTAACCCAACTTTCGCTCCTCCCCATGCTCAAACTCGGAATCGTCGGTCTCCCCAACGTCGGCAAATCCACCCTCTTCAACGCCCTCACCGCCGCCAAGGCCGACGCCGCCAACTACCCGTTCTGCACCGTCGAGCCCAACGTCGGCATGGTCGAAGTCCCCGATCCCCGCCTCACCACCCTCGCCGAGATCGTTCAGCCCAAGAAGACGGTGCCCGCCGTGGTCCAGTTCGTCGATATCGCGGGCCTCGTGAAGGGCGCGGCCGATGGCGAAGGCCTCGGCAACAAATTCCTGTCCAACATCCGCGAGACCGACGCCATCGTCCACGTGGTGCGCTGCTTCGATGACCCCGACATCACCCACGTCATGAACGCGGTGGACCCGGTGCGCGACCGTGAAGTGATCGAGTTCGAACTCGCCCTGGCCGACCTCGGCGTGCTCGAGAAGCGCCTGGACAAGACGCAGCGGGCCGCCCGCACCGGCGACAAGGATGCCAAGGTGGAGTTGCCCACCCTCGAGATCGCCCTCGCCTTCCTCAAGGAGGGCAAGCCGCTCTGGCACGCCCACCTCAGCGCCGAGCAGATGGCCGTGCTGCAGCCGCTCACGCTGCTGACCACCAAGCCGGTGCTCTATGCGGCCAACGTCACCGACGCCGAACTCGCCGGCCACGAAGGCCCGCACCTGCGCGCGCTGCGCGAGGCGGTGAAGGCGAGCGGCGAGCACGCCGAGATCGTCCCGTTCTCCGCCAGGATCGAGGCGGAGTTGGCCGAGCTGCCGGCGAGCGAGCGGGCGGAGTTCCTGGGCTCGCTGGGCATCGAGTCGGCGGGGCTCGACCGGCTCATCCGCGCCGGGTACCACCTGCTCGGCCTGCAGACCTACTTCACCGCGGGCGAACCGGAGGTGCGGGCGTGGACCATCCACCGTGGCGACACCGCCCCGGTGGCGGCCGGCGTCATTCACACCGACTTCGAGCGCGGGTTCATCCGCGCCGAGACGGTGGCGTACGACGACTTCGTGGCCAACGCCGGATGGAAGGGCGCGCGCGACAAGGGCGTCGTGCGCTCCGAGGGCAAGGAGTACGTCGTGCAGGACGGCGACGTCATGCTGTTTCGCTTCAACGTTTGAGCGCGGCCGGCGAGTCAGCGGGCCATTGACGGGGCGCCGGAACGGCGAGGCGGCCCTTTGCCGCCGATGGCACAATCGGTTAGGTTTCTGGCTCGCTCCGCCGGCCGACCGGCGACTACAACAAGCACCCTCCTCCCGCTCCGGCAACCAGCGGGGGGCGGAACCATGACCAAAGGGAGGATTGCCGCGATATGTCTCGCCCATACGAGGCGGTGTACATCTTCGACTCTACGCTCGAAGACGCCGCCATCAACGAAAAACTGACGCGTTTCCAGGAGCTCCTCGGGAACCCCGCGGACCTCACGAGCGACCATTGGGGCCGCCGCCAGTTGGCCTACCACATCGGCCGCAAGGATACCGGCTACTACGTCGTGAGCCGGTTCACCGCCGATCCCCTGACGCTCCCCGAGTACGAGCGCGCGCTCAGACTCGACGAGGGCGTGGTGCGGTATCTCCTCTCGTTGCACGAAAACGAGACGGGTGCGCCGCCGATGAGCGAAGAAGAGCTGGCGGCCGCCGCGCGCCGTCAGGACGACGACGACGACGAGGAGTAAGCCATGCGCCGCCAAAACAAGACCTGCCCGTTCTGCGAGGGCCGGGTGCGTTGGGTCGACTACAAGGACGATCGGACGCTCGGCCGTTTCATCACCGATCACGGCAAGATCCTGCCCAGCCGACTGAGTGGTACCTGTGCGCGCCATCAGCGGCAGTTGGCCACGGCGATCAAGCGTGCGCGGTACCTGGCGCTGATCCCATACACCAGCGGTCTGCAGAGCTAGCATGTCCGAGTCCGTTGCCCCGGCGCCGGCCGAGCACGGATGGGCCAAGCTCATCCTCGCCGTCCTGGCGTTCGTCCTCGTGCCCACCATTCCGCAGTTCCGGGCGGTGTTGCCGGTCGAGCAGACGTTGGGTCTGCTGGTGCCGGCGCTGGCCGCCTGCTTCGTGGTGGGCTGGTGGGCGGGGGGCCGGCTGACCGTGGCACTCCTGTTCCTCGCGTTGGCGGTGTATGCCGTGGTGCAGCCGCCCAGCGAGCCCTCGGTGTTCGCCAATCTGCAGCGGGGCTGGAGCCTGCTGCTGGCGGGCGCCTTCGGGCTGGTGTGTCTGTTCGGCGTACGGCGTCCACTGTTCGTGCGGGCGCTGGTGGCGTTGGGCATTGCGCTGGCCCTGGCGCTCGTGATGAGCCAGCTGGGCCCGGTGCGCAGCACCGAGGTGCACACCGCCGTGCAGACCGAGCTGACGCGGCGGAACGCCGAGACGATGAGCACGCTCGACGCGTTCATCGGCCAGTACCCGGACGACTGGAAGGCGCTCGTGCAGAAGGTGCCACGGCTCGATTCGCTGCCCGCCGAGACGCAGGTGCAGCTGGGCGTGCTGGCCACGGCGGGCACGAGTCTGTATCCGTCGCTGTTGCTGTTGGAATCGCTCGCGGCGCTGGCCATCGCCTGGGCCGTGTACCACCGCCTCGGACGCGCGCGTCTCGGTCCACCGCTGGCGCCGCTGCGGGAATTCCGTTTCAACGATCAGCTCGTCTGGGGGCTGATCGTGGGACTGACCCTCGTCTTTCTGCCGACGCTGTCGGCGTTCGAGTCGTTCGGCCGCAACCTGCTCGTGTTCTTCGGCGCGCTGTATGCCATGCGCGGGCTGGGTGTGCTGTCCTGGTTCCTCGCGCCCAAGGTGCTGGCCGTCGCGGCCGTCATCGGATTCGTGATGCTCTGGGCGCCCTTCCTCAACGTCGTTGCCGTGCTCGGCTTCATGTCGCTGGCGCTCGCGGCGTTCGGCCTTGGCCTGGGAGACACCTGGGCCGACTGGCGGAACCGCGCCCGCCCCACTTCGTAACCGTATTCGGGTATTCCTATGCAAATCATCCTTCGCCAGGCCATCGAGAATCTCGGCAAGCCGGGAGACGTGGTCACGGTCCGGCCGGGCTACGCCCGCAACTTCCTGCTGCCGCGCGGGCTCGCGTACGAGGCGACGCCGGGCAACCTCAAGCGCATCGCGCAGGAGCGGTCGCGACTCGAGGCCGCAGAGAACGAGCGGCGTGAGGCGGCGCAGGGCGTGGCCGGCCGGCTCGAACAGGTCTCGCTCACCTTCTCCGCCCGCGTGGGTGAAGAAGGCAAGCTGTTCGGCTCGGTGACCGCCGCCGACATTCACCACCAGCTCGAAGCGCAGGGCTTCAAGCTCGAGCGGCGGCAGATCGACCTGCACGAGCCGATCAAGGCGCTGGGCGTGTACAAGGTGCCGGTGCGCCTGCACGCCGACGTGAAGCCCGAAATCCGGGTGTGGGTCATCAAGGAATAGCGCCGGCGGGCACGTCCCGCCGGTGCAGCGCGCCGCCGGCCGCTCCGCGGCGGGCGCCGCGTCCGTTCAGGCTCCCGCGGCCCCACGGGCGGGGTTAATCTACGACATGACTTCCCGCGCTTCCGGGGTGCCGCGGCTCGTCCAGCTGGCCGCGCAGACCTGCGTTGACCACAAGGCCGAACACGTCGTCATCCTGAACCTCGCCGGCGTCTCGGACATGACCGACTACTTCGTGATCGCCAGCGGCACGTCCGACACGCACGTCCGCGCGCTGGCCAATCACGTCGCCGAACGGCTGGCCAAGGCGGGCCAGCACGCCGCGCATACCGAAGGACTCCCCCAGGGCCGGTGGGTGCTGCTCGATTACGTGGATTTCGTGGTCCACGTGTTCCATCCCACGCTCCGCAGCTTCTACCAACTCGAGCGGCTGTGGAGCGACGCCGAGGTGGTGCCGGTGGCGGCGCAGCGGGCGGGGGCGTGACCCGGGCCACGGCGGCGGCGATCGCGCTGGCGCTGTGGGCCGCGCCCGCCCGAACGCTGCAGGCCCAGGACTACTTTGGCCAGAATCAGGTGCACTACACGCACTTCGACTGGCACCTGCTCGAGACCGACCACTTTCTCATTTACTACTATCCGGCCGAGCGCACGGCCACGATGGACGCCGCCCGCATGGCCGAGCGGGATTACGCCCGCCTGTCGCGCATTCTCGACCACAAGTTCATCGAGAAGAAGCCGATCGTCCTGTTCGCGTCGCGCACCGACTTCGCGCAGAACAACGTGACCGGCGACCTGGGCGAAGCGACGGGCGGCGTGACCGAAGCCCTGCGCCACCGCATGCTGCTCAACTTCACCGGCGATTACGGCAGCTTCGAGCACGTGCTCACGCACGAGATGGTGCACGCCTTCCAGTACGACGTATTCGCGCGCGGGCACGCCGGCAACGGGCTGCAGGCGCTGGCGCGGGTCAATCCGCCGCTGTGGTACGCCGAAGGCATGGCGGAGTACCTGTCGCTGGGCCCCTCCACGCCGCTCACCGATGCCTGGATGCGCGATGCCGCGCTCAACGGCACGATCCCGACGATTCAGGAGATGACCGACGACCCCGACAAGTACTTCCCGTACCGCTACGGCCACTCGCTGTGGGCGTACATCGGGCAGCGTTGGGGCGACGACGCCATCGGCCAGATCCTGCGCGCCACCCCCAGCCTGGGCGTGGCCAAGGCCATCACGCGCGAGACCGGACTGTCGCTGGACGACCTGGGCGAGGAGTGGAAGGAGTACCTGCAGCGCCGCTACCTGCCGGCCATCGCCACTCTGCAGCGCATTCGCGACGTGGCGAAGCCGCTGCTCAATCCCAAGCGGAGCGGCGGCGACATCTTCCTCGCCCCCACCCTCTCCCCCGACGGCAAGACCGTGGCGTTCCTCGCCAACGGGAGCCGCCTCCGCGGGCAGGTGTTCATCGACCTGTGGCTGGCCAACGCGCAGACCGGCAAACGCATCGAGCGACTGGTGCAGAGCACCAGGAATCCGAACTACGAAGAGTTGCGCGTGCTGTATTCGCAGAGTGCGTTCTCGCCCGACGGTCGCAAGCTCGCGTTCGCCGCGCAGTACGCCGGACGCGACGTGCTGTACGTGCTCGACGTGGCCACCCGCAAGGCGATCGCGCGATTCGACCAGCTGCCGTTCGAGAGCGTCACCAATCCCACCTGGTCGCCCGACGGCAAACGCATCGCCTTCAGCGGCGACCACGGCGGCATCACCGACCTCTGCGTGGTGAACGCCGACGGCACGGACCTGCAGCGCCTGACGATGGACAAGTACGCCGAACTGCAGCCCGCCTGGTCGCCCGACGGCACGACCATCGCGTTCGTCACCGACCGCGGGCCCGACGCCAGCTTCGCGCTCCTGCGCTTTCCCAAGTGGCGCATCGCGCTGTACCACCTGGCGTCGGGCTCGATCACACTCCTCCCCGACCAGGCCGGCCTCAACCTGAATCCGCAGTGGTCGCCCAACGGGCAATCGCTGGCCTACATCTCGGACCGCGCGGGCACGGCCAACATCTTCCTGTACGACTTCGACACCGGCCAGCACTACCAGCTCACCAACCTCGTGGGCCCGGTGTCCGGCGTCACCGAGTACAGCCCCGCCATCTCATGGGCGCGCAATGCCGACCGCCTCGCCCTGACCTACTACGAGAACGGCAAGTACACCGTGTGGACCGTCGACCACCCCGATTCGCTGGCCCGCACGCCCTACCACCAGCCGGCGGTCGTGGCCCAGGTGCCCACTCCGCCACCCGCGCGCCGCGACTCGACGTCGCTGCGCCAACACCCCGATTCGGCCGTGATCACGGTAGCCGGGATGCTCGACAGCATGAGTCTTGGCCTACCCGACACCACCCGGTTCCGCGACGAGCCGGCCGGCATGAGCTTCCTGCCCGAGTACGTGGCCCGCCCGAGTATCGGCTATGCCCCCGACAACTACGGCCGCAACCTGTTCGGCGGCGCGACGATGGTGCTGGGCGACATGCTCGACGACCATCGCGTGGCCCTCTCCCTGGCGATCAACGGCCGGCTGAGCGAGGCCCGCGTGTACGCCGCGTTCAGCGATCTCGCACACCGGTGGCAGTACACGGCCGGGGTCGCCCAATCGCCCTTCTACTTTCTCACCGGCGATTCCGTGGAGTCCGCCACCGGGCGCGCCCAAGGTATCGAGCACCAGGAGATCACCACCTACGTGGCGCGCCAGGTGTACGGACTCACCTCCTATCCGTTCAACCGCTTCGCGCGCGTCGAGCTGGGGGGCGGGTTCAACAACATCGACCGCGAGCGGTGGTTCATCAGCCGGTCGCTGACCAACGGCATTTCCGTATCGCCGTTCACCTTCGACAGCACGCGCCGCGACCCCACCCTCAACTACCTCGACGCCCAAGCCGCGTACGTATTCGACAACTCGCTGTATACTCCCACCGGCCCGATCGCCGGGCAGCGGTACCGCCTGCAGGTCACCCCCGTGTTCGGCGCCTATCAGTGGATGGAGTATCTGGCCGACTACCGTCGCTACGATCCCATCATCTTCGACTATCTCACGCTCGCCACGCGCCTCTACGCCGACGTAGCCGTGGGACGCGACGAGACGGCGTTTCCCAAGTACATCGCCCGCCCAGATTTCGTGCGCGGGTACGACCGCAACAATCAGTTCAGCGCCGACTGCCCGGTGGTCGGCGCCAACCAGTCCAATTGCAGCGCACTCCAGTTGCTGGGCAGCCGCGTGCTCGTGGGCAACGTGGAACTGCGGTTCCCGCTCATCAAGAAGCTCCAGTTGGGCGGGCTTCCGTTCACGTTCCCGGACGTGAACGGCGCCCTGTTCTACGACGAGGGACTGGCCTGGTCGGGTGGCCAGACGGTGTACGGATCGCGCCCGGACAACTATGATCTCACACACCAACGATATCCGCTGCGCAGCTATGGGGTGGGCCTCCGATTGAACCTGTTCGATTACGCGCTCATCAGCTGGGACTATTCCATTCCACTCGATCAACCCGGGCGGCACGGATTCTGGACCTGGTCGCTATGGCCGAGCTTCTGATGCGGCGCACCCTGCTCGCGGCGGCCGCCGTGATCGCCGCATGCGGTGGTGAGCCCAAGGGACTCGTGCCCGTGAGCGGCGCCGGCAATGGCTCACAGAGCGGCCCTGACGCCCTCGTGCTGCGCGTGCCGCGCACCGGCGGCAAGCCGCGCGTCTTCGCATACTCGCACCTCGACTCGGTGGTGTGGAGCGGGTCGAACGCCGCGGCCGTGGATCGCGTGCTCGGCTTCGACGAGGACGCCGGCGCGGTCGTGTTCGCCGACGACCGGGAGCGCGCCATGCGCATTGACTTCCGGCTGGGGCAGACCGACCAAGTGTCCGTCATGCCCCTGCTCGGCGCCAACTCCGCCGACGGCTCGGCGCTCTACGGCATGGACGCCATGGGGTCCGTCGTCCGCCTCACCCAATCCGCCAATTGGACGTTCAAGCCGCCGCGGTCGGCGCGCGCCGTGTTTCCGCAGCGCGACGGGACGCTGCTCGTCGTGGGTGGACGCGGCCCGCAGACTACGGTGTGGAAGCTCTTTCCACCGGAGCCGAAGATCCTCGACTCGGCCAGCTTTCCCGCCACCTGGCGGCCGCTGCCGGAGCAGGTGGGCGACCGCCTCTACCTGATCGTGGACTCCGGGCTCGTGAGCCTCGCCACGCGCACCCTGGACTGGACCCCGCCGGTACACTTCCGCTCGCCCATCGTCGCCGCCGTATCGTCACCCAGCGGCGACCGGGTGTTCGTGGCCAACGAAGGGAGCCACCAGGTGAGCGTGGTGGACCGGTACCGCAACCGGGTCACCGACCACATCGACCTGCCCGGCCAGCCATCGGACCTGCGCGTCGATCCGCTGGGGCGCTACGTCCTGGCCCGCACCGCCAATGGCGATTCGGCGTGGGTCGTGGCGATCGGCACCGGGCGCACGATCGGCACGGTGGCCACTGCCTGGCGGCGGGACCTGCCCTTCGTGGGACCCGACGGGGCGATCGCCCTGGCGCAGAATGGCGACGTGACGTTCGTGGACGGTGAGACGCTGCGACCAGCGCGGACCGTGGCTGGCGGCGCGAGCGACTTCTGGTTCGCATTCCACTGGAACGGCTTCCGTCCGCGCGCCTCGTCGCTCGACCAGCCGGTGAGCTTCAACCTCGCGTCGGCCGACAGCGTGCGCACGGCCATCGACGCTGCGGCAGCCGACTCCGCCGCCCGGGCGGCGCAGGCCGCCGACAGTGCGGCACGCCGCGCCGGGCGGGCCCTGGCCGCCGATTCCGAAGCCCGGGGCCCCGTGGGGTATGTCGTGTCCTTCGCGGCGCTGCTGTCGGAGAGTCACGCCGGGGACCTCGCGTCGCAGATCGAAGTCGAGGGCCAGAAGGCCCGCGTCCTCGTTACGGTTCGAGACGGGACGCCGATCTACCGCGTGGTCCTCGGCCCGTTCCCCACCCGCGACGAGGCCGAGCGCGTGGGGCGGGCGTCGCAACACTCCTATTGGGTCTACGAGGCCACACCATGATGACCCCCGCCGTTCATACGCTGCCCCCTCGCGTTCGTCGCGTGGCGCCGGGCCTGCTCGGCGTCGCCCTGTTCGCCTGTTGCATCGCCCTGGCCGGCTGGCTCATGGAGCGGCCGCTGGTGCGGGGACACGGGCCCTACTATCAGCGCGCTCGCACCGGGCAACGGCAGACGGCGGGAGCAGCCGCCCTGGCGTTGGGGCTCACGGCCGCGGCCATGCCCGGCGTGACGGGCGATTCGGCGACGGCCGCCGGCTATGCCGTGCATCTGGCGGATGCGAATACGGCAGCCGGTGCTATCTTATTGCTGCGTCAAATGGGGGCGGACCTGCCGGCAGGCACGTACGTCGCCATCCCACACGTTGTGGCCGGCGAGTATCAGGTGCTGGCTGGGGCCTACCGGGACTCCGTGGAAGCCGCGGGACTGCTCGATGACCTGCGCTCCCACGGCCAACTCAGTGAATCGGGCGGAACGGTGGTGCATGTTCCCCTGGCCTATATGATCGAGCGGGACGTTGCGGCCGGCTCCGCGGCGGCCCGCATGGCGGTGTATACCGCGCGCGGAGTGCCGGTGTACGCGCTGCGTCAGGCCGACGGCCGGGCGCGGCTCTACGCCGGCGCGTTTGCTTCGGCGTCGGACACGACGCTGCTGGCGGCCGCGCTGCGCCGGGCCGGCGTGCACGCCACGCTCGCCTACCGAACGGGGAGACCATTCTAGTGCGGCTGACCAGACTCGAGTTGCACGGCTTCAAGTCGTTCGCCGATTCCACGACGCTCACCTTCGACCAGGGCGTGACCGCCATCGTCGGGCCGAACGGGTGCGGCAAGTCCAACGTATCGGACGCCGTCCGCTGGGTGCTGGGCGAGCAGCGGGCGCGCCTGTTGCGCGGCGCCAAGATGGAAGAGGTGATCTTCCAGGGGTCATCGGCGCGCCGGGCGGTGAACGTGGCCGAGGTGTCGCTGCACTTCGACAACCAGGACGGCGGGCTGCCGGTCGCCTTCCGCGAGGTGGTGATCACACGCCGGCTGTCGCGGTCGGGCGAGAGCGACTACCTGCTCAATGGCGCGCCGTGCCGCCTGCGCGACATCCACGACCTGTTGCGCGGGACGGGGCTGGGAGCCGACACGGGCGTGGTGATCGAAAGCAAGATGATCGACGCCCTGCTCTCCGACCGGCCCGACGACCGCCGCGAGCTGTTCGAGGAAGCGGCCGGCGTGGGCCTGTACCGCGACCGCCGGCGCACCACGGAGCGCCGGCTGGAGGAGACGACCGTCGACCTGCAGCGGCTCGACGACCTGATCGCCGAGGTCACCACGCAGGTGCGGTCGCTGGCCCGCCAGCGCCGCCGGGCGGAGCGCCACAGCGAGTTGAGCGCGCGGCGGTACACCGTGGAGATCGCCCTCGTCGCCCGCGAGATGGAGGCCTGGCGCGAGGAGCTGGCCGTTCTCGAGGGGCGCGTACAGGAACTGCGCGCCGAGCTCCCCGTTGCTGAAACTCGTATAGCCGCCGCCGAGCAGGCGCGCGACGCCGCCCACGGCGCGCGTGCGGGCGCCGAGGCCCAACGCGGCGAGTTGGCGCGCCTGGTGTCTGAACTGCGGGAACGGACCCAGCAGTTGCGCGGCGAGCTCGCCGTGGCCGAGGAACGGCGGCGCAACACGCAGATGCGCCGCGAGCGCGCCGAGACCGAGGCCTCCCACGGTCACACCGCCCGCGCCCGCCTACTCGAAGATCGCGACCGCGCCCTGGCCGAGCGGCAGGAGTTGGAGGCGACCCTCCACGCGCTCGAAGCCGAGTTGGCCGATCGCCAGCGCCGGGAGGACGCCAGCCGCGAGACCGTGGCCGCCGCCCGCGCCGCTACCGAGCGGGCCGACGCCGCGCTGCGCGACGTCCAGGACGGCGCTCGCCGCATCGAACTGGACCGCGAGCGCGCCCAGCGCGAACTGGCCGACGCCACCACGCAGGTGAGCGCGCTCGAACTCGAACGCGCCGCGCTCGCCGATGCGCTCGCCGGCGTGATGGGCGAGCAGGACGCCACCGCCGTGGAACGCGATGCCGCCCAGGCCCGCGCCAGCGCCGGCGAAACCGAGCTGCACGCCGCTCGCGACGCCGAGCGCACCGCCCGCGAACGCGACGCCGATGCCCGTGCCGCCCTGACCCGGGTCGAGCAGTCGGTGACCCAACTCGAGGGCAAAGTGCATGCCCTCGAAGGCCTGGAGCGCGAACGCGTGGGCCTCGCCCCCGCCGCCGCTCGTCTGCTCAAGGAGCGCGAGCGCTTCGGGAACGGGGCCGTGCTTGGCCCGCTGAGTGATTTCGTCTCGGCCGATCAGGCGTCCGCCGTGCTCGTCGAGCGCTTCCTCGGGGCCACCGTCCACGCGGTGCTGGTGCGCGACCGCAAGGTGGCCGAGGCCGTACGCGAGTGGCACCTGCAGGCCAACCCCGGCCCGCTCCTCTTGTTGCCGGCGGATGCGGCCCCGAAGGCGCCCACCAGTCTGCCCCCGGCTACCGCGCTTCGCGAGGCGTCCGCCGATCTGCAACCGGCCAGCGCGCTCGCCACGGTGGTCCAGGCCGCCGCCCCCGCGCAGGCCTGGGTGCGGGCGCTGCTCGGCGAGGTATTCGCTGAATCCGACGGCACGGCCTTCGTCGACGGGCGCGGCGCGGTGTGGCTGCCCGGCACGGGCGGCGGTCCCGGACCTCTGCGCCGGCGCGCCGAGCTGTTTGCCCTGCGCACCGGACTGACCGCCGCTCAGGCATGGCGTGGAGCGGCGCTGGCCACCCTGGAATCGGCCAGCGCCGCGCTCGCCCAGACCGAGCAGCGACTCACCGAGGCGGCGCGCGAGGCGTCGGTGGCGCACGATGCCGGCGACCGCGCGAGTGCTCGCCATGCCGAGGCCGCGCGTGCCGTGCAGCGCGCCGAGCGCGACGTCCAGGACGCGTCCGAACTGGCCCGCCGTCTCGGCGACCGATGTGGGGAGCTGCGCACGACCATCCTGGCCTTCGACGACCAGGGCCGGGCGCTGAGCGCCGCCATCGCGGAGCGGGAGATCGAGATCGCGAACGCGCGCGCCGCCCAGGCCCGCGCCGAGGCCGAACAGGAGCGCGCGCGTGAACAGCGCGCCGCGTGGCAGGTGGAACAGGCGCAGGCGCAGGCCCGCGCCCAGGTGGCTGCCGACCGCGAGCGCCGGATGAGCGAGGAACTGAACGCCGCGTCCGAGCGGCTGGAATCGCTGAGCGCCGAGTTGGGCGGCCTGTCCGACAGCGATGCCTCGCTGGCCGAGCAGACGCTGGCCTGGCAGACCGACCTCGAGGCTCGGCAGGCCGCTCTCGCCGACGGCGAGGAGCGCCTGTTCGCCGCCGAGCGCGCCGTGGGAAATACCGACACCGCGCTCACCGAGGCCGAACACGCGCTGGACCACGCGCGCCACGAAGGGCGCACCACGGCCGACGAACTCCACCAGGCGGAACTGCGGTTCACCGAGCTGTCGGGCCGCCGCACCGCCATTCGCGAGCGGCTCGAGACCGAGTGGCGCAAGCCGCTCGATCAGATGATCGCCGCCGCCGAGCCGCTGGACCTCGACGACGAGGCGCTCCGCACCGAGACCGAGGACCTGCGCCAGCAGCTCGAGCAACTGGGGGCCGTGAATGTCCTGGCCGTCGAGGAGCACGACGAGACGGCCAAGCGCCTGGAGTTCCTGACCGCGCAGCGCACGGACCTGACCGATGCGCGGAACGCGCTGCAACAGGCCATCAAGGAGATCGACACCACCGCCCGAGAGCTGTTCCTGCAGACGTTCGCGCAGGTGCGGGAGAACTTCCGTCAGATCTTCATGACGCTGTTCGGCGGCGGCGAGTGCGACCTGCGGCTGGAGACCCCCGAAACGCCGCTCGACTGCGACATCGAGATCCATGCCTCGCCGCGCGGCAAGCGCACGCAGCGCATCAACCTGTTGTCCAGCGGCGAGCGGGCCCTGGTCGCGCTGTCGCTGCTGTTCGGCATCTTCCTCACCAAACCCAGTCCCTTCTGCCTGTTGGACGAGGTGGACGCACCGCTCGACGACGCCAACATCGGCCGGTTCGTGCGCATGCTCACCGAGTTCAAGAAGAAGACGCAGTTCATCGTCATCACCCACAACCCGCGGACGACCACCGAAGCCGCCGACGCGGTGTACGGCGTCACGATGCAGGAACCGGGCGTGTCGTCGCTGGTCAGCGTGCGCATGAAGGGCGCCTCGGTGGACGAGTCGCCGGCCGACGAGCCCGCGGAGACCGCCGCCACGGCATGACGCGCGCCGCCGCGGTGCGGGCGGCCCTCGCCGCCGCCCTGGTCGCGATCGCGGGTGGGACCGCGCGCGGCCAACTCGCCACGCTTCCCATCCCCGGCGGCGATAGCATCGCGGCCGCTCCGTACCTCGCCGCGCACACCGTGGGCGTGACCGATTCGATGCGCCCGGTCACCCTGCAGCTCGACATCGCCAACACCCCGGACTTTGCCAACCCCGTATACTCGGCGGCGCGCCAGGGCGACACGGCGACGTTCTTCCTCATGCATCCGCTCAAGGCCAACTCGACCGTGTACTTTCGCCTGCGCGGCATCACGGCCAGCGGGCGCACCTTCTCGGAAGAGGTGAGCGCGCCGAAGTTCGTCGGCTCCTGGCTCACGCTGCTCTCGCCCAACGGCTTCAACAACGTTTCGGTGTCGACCCTGCGCCCCACCTTCGTGTGGCACTCCATCGGCGTCACCGCGCCGCCAGGGCCCTGGCGCTACGCGCTCAGCGTGGTGAACGCCAAGACCAACGTCGTCGAGTTCCTCGCCCAGTTTCTGGGCGACACGACCTACACGCTGCCCGCCGACCTCCTCCAGTCGCAGACGTCGTACACCTGGAACGTCGTGGCCCAGCTCGTCAACGGTTCGCCCCTCGACACCGCTATCGCCGAGAGCAACGCCACGTTCGTCATCCTCGGAACCGCCCGCACGACCCTGCTCTATCAGAATTTTCCGAACCCCTTCCCGTCGCCGGCGTCGGCCGTCACGTGTATCTGGTTCGACCTCGCCGCGTCGGACTTCGTCCACCTCGGCATCTATGACCTGCGCGGCAACGCGGTGAAGACCATCGTGCCGGGCCCCGACCAGGGCGGCTCGATGGCCGCCGGCGAATACGGCCGCAACACCGACCAGGGAGAGTCGGGATGCGATCCCCGCTTCCAGTGGGACGGCACCGATGCCGCCGGCCGCGTCGTGCCACCGGGGATCTACTTCGTGCGCCTGCGGGCCAACGGCAAGGATCTGCTCAAGAAGATCGTCTTTCTCGGGAAATGATGCGCCTCACGATCCTCGGTACGGGCACCATCGCCCTCGCGCCCACCCGCGCCTGCGCCGGATACCTCGTGGAGGCGGG
>Ga0307374_10006925_pt1 | contig 17546 bp, 13 predicted proteins | sample OX3MG_FD_202532 | JGI IMG/M metagenome (GOLD analysis project Ga0307374, IMG submission 202532) | Soil microbial communities from Risofladan, Vaasa, Finland - OX-3 | ecosystem: Environmental > Terrestrial > Soil > Coastal area > Acid sulfate soil | place: Finland: Risofladan, Vaasa | collected... | reverse complement strand
CCTAATTGATTCCAGTGGTGGGGAGGAGTTGCAAATCCTTTGGCAACGCGCGCAGGCGTAAACTTAGTCTTGATATGGTTTCTTCTTCGGCTTCCCCTGTCGGTTCTCCGGTTCCCAATCACAAGCGTTTCTTTTTTGATAAATTCGGCATCACCGAACGCCTGCTGGAGCGGTGCCTGGGCGAGGCGTTGTCGGCGGGCGGCGACTACGCCGACCTGTACTTCGAATCGGTGACGGCGATCTCGCTCGGAGTGGACGAGCAGATTGTGAAGTCGGCGAGCCAGGGAACCAGCGCGGGATGCGGCATCCGCGTGATCAGCGGCGAGCGTACCGGCTACGCCTACACCGACAATCTGAACCCCGACCGGCTGCTGCATGCGGCCAGGACCGCGGCTCTGATCGCATCCGGCCCGGCCAAGCAGCCGGTGCAGGGATTCGTCGAGGCGCCGGCGGCCGATCTGTACCCGGTGCCGCTGGGTGGATTCGACCTGGACCTGGCAGCGCGGCTGGAGTTGATTCTGCGCGCGGACCGGGCGGCGCGGGCTTACGATGCGCGGATTACGCAGGTGCGCGCGAACTATTCGGAAGAGGTGCGGCGGATTCTGGTCGCCGGGTCGGATGGATCGTTCGCCAGCGACACCCAGCCGCTGGCGCGGTTGAACGTGTTTGTGATCGCGAAGGAGACGGACGGCAAGACGACTACCAGTGGCCAGGCGGGCGCGGGCGGGCGCGCGGGTCTTGCACAATTTGCCGGGAGCAAGGGTCCAGAGCACCTGGCGCAGGAGGCGGCGCGGGGCGCGATCCTGCAACTTGGCGCGGTTCCGGCGCCGGCGGGCGAAATGGAAGTGGTGCTGGGGCCGGGCTGGCCCGGAATCCTGCTGCACGAAGCGGTGGGGCACGGGCTGGAAGCAGACTTCAATCGCAAGGGCACGTCGGCCTTCGCGGGCCTGATCGGCCGGCCGGTGGCGAGCCCTCTGGTTACGGTGGTGGATAACGGAACCATGGCAGGGCGGCGCGGATCGCTCAACGTGGACGACGAGGGCTCGCCCACGCAGGAAACCGTGCTGATCGAGAATGGCGTGCTGAAGGGCTATCTCACGGACAAGCTCTCCGCGCGGCTGATGGGCACGGCGAATACGGGCTCGGGGCGGCGCGAAAGCTACCACTCGATTCCCATGCCGCGCATGACCAACACCTTCATGCTGGCCGGTCAGGACGAGCCCGAAGACATCATCCGCAGCGTTAAGAAGGGCCTTTACGCGCCCAACTTCGGCGGCGGACAGGTGGACATCACCAGCGGGAAGTTCGTGTTCTCGGCGAGCGAGGCGTACCTGATCGAGGACGGGAAGATTACGGCGCCGGTGCGCGATGCCACGCTCATCGGCAACGGGCCGGAGGCGCTGAAGCACGTATCGATGGTGGGGCACGACCTGAAGCTCGATGAGGGCATCGGCACCTGCGGCAAGGAAGGGCAGAGCGTGCCGGTGGGCGTGGGCATTCCGACCATCAAACTGGACAAGATGACGGTGGGGGGGACGGGGCGGTAGGAGGAAGGAGCAGATTGGATGTCTGGCTCGACGCGGATCAGGATGCTATCAGACGTTGAACTCTCGGCAAGCATTGCGGAACTTCTCGCGAAGTGGCCTCTTTACCGCAAGCTCAGATTCAATAATGATTCAGTCCACGACTACCCACCTATTATTCGCACCTTCTGCCCGACCTGCGGCGGAGAACGGAATTTTGATCAATTCTCGTGGGAGGGAATGAAGTCAACACGAAGGGTGCAGGGCCCGTTTGGGCCTGAGCCGGTGATTACTGCGAAACGCGCGTTACGCGTGCTTTATTATCGATGCCCTGACTGTAAGGAGTACTCCGTCGCCTATTTCGTTAGCTGGGAGCAAGCATCTGAAGGGCATGAGAATGTGATTCTGAAATGTGGACAATTTCCAGAAATTGAGACCTTGGTTGACCCCGACTTGGAGCGTTCCATCTCTGCAGACGATGTGGTTCTTTTGAAAAAAGCGATCCGTGCGCGCAACTTTCATTTTGGATTAGCTTCTGTTGCCTATCTGAGGCGAGTTGTAGAAAATCAAATCGACCCGCTTGTCGACCGACTGCTGCAGGATAGAAAGGGCAACAGCGAGAAGATGCGGGCAGCAATAACAAAGGCGAAGAAAGATCGAGGGTTTAGAAAGCGGCTTGAATTGATCGGGAAGATCCTTCCTCCCTACCTGAAGCCAAACGGCGGCCAGAACCCTTTCGTCCACCTATACCGGCTCGCCAGCGAGGGAGTACACAATCTCCCGGAAGACGAATGCATCGAAATATTCGACGAGAGCATAGTTGTTTTCTCCTTTGTGTTTCGCGAACTGCATCGACACCAAACCGAAGTCAAATCATTCGCCGCGAGCCTCATGAAGATCGCGGAAACCTAAGAGCGAGCATTGCGCCTCCGGGCTAATCGAGAAGCGCGATCTGCGTCCTGCGTCGCGCGCCGCGCCTCGCGCTGCCGGGTTCATGTGGACGCCAACCGTGGGCTCCTTCTATTCGCCGGCCGCCGCAAGAATCTTTTTCTCCAATTGTGGAGAGACGAAGAAGTGGGCTTTATCGCGGAGGAGATCCATCTCCGGCTTGACGGCGGCAATCTCACCAGCGCGCTTGGCGCGAAGCAGGACTCCCAGGACACCTGTGACGGAGAGGCCGGTCCTCGATGCCAACTGACGCCCCTCCTGTTCGTCAATGAGGACGAAGTCCGCATGGAGGTCAGTCGCCAGGGCAATCGCTTCGGCCTCTCCTCAGTGGAGTTGCAACGAGAGAAGCCGGAGCAGGCCTGAGTCTTGCGGCATTCCAATCTGTATCCACTTCGCTTGAATGGCGTTCTGGATCGTAGCTTGCGCAATGGGGTTGGGTGGACTGCCAGTTCTCCGGCCACCGCGTCGGGTATCCATAGCGCAGAAAACTGGGTTTTCAAGAACTCGAGGCGGCCAATCGAGGCCAGGTTCGAAATCGGAGAGGTATTGCTAACCGCGAGCATAATCGAGGTCTTGAGCCAGCTCTTGTTCGGTGTAGTGACGCGGTATCCCGCGCTGTCCCACCAGGGCCGCGAACTCAAGCCGGGAGATACCAGCGAGTTCCGACGCCTTCCCAAACGGCAGGATGCTTTGGGAATAGAGCGCGACGCCAAGCTCAGTCCGCAGACGCGGCTCTATCTCTGGCACGGGAAGCCGCAAGCTGCTGGTAATGGATTCCGGTATCTCGAGATGCAGGGTCATGAAACCGCCAGATACTTTTCAGTCGATTCTACTACCAATCGGAGTGCATTTATGTTTTGCTGGGCGCCCCAGGTCCGGTATTCAGATCTGGGGTGTGCCTCCGGGTTAGTCGAGAAGCGCGATCTGCGGCGCACGCCGCGCAAAGCGCTTCACCGCCCGGCGCGCAACATCCCGCTCGTCAATATCCGCGCGCGCAGGCCGCCGCGTCCCTTCAGCGCCTCTTCCGCGCCCGGCGCAATCGCGCGATCCATCCAATAACACGGGCTGCACTCGCACACCCCCTCGAACTCCACCCCCTGAACCGTGAAGCGCTGGCCGATGAGAGTGTTCAGGTCGACGCCTTCGGTGATGACGTTGCGGCGCGCCGCGCCGGGGGACTTCGCGCCCGTACCCACTGCGCGGCAGACCTCCGCGAACACCTCGATCGAGAAGAACGTGATCTGGCCCTTGTAGTCGGACTTGTAATCGAAGAAGCGGTCGCCGCGAATGCCCCGGCCAACCACGCACTCGATCTCCTCGACCTCTTCAATGGGGTGCTCTCCGGGTTCCTGGCCGTGGTGGCCGAAAAAATTGTGCCCGGTCGAGATATAGAGGCTGCGGACAAACACAGTGAAGGTCCTCGCTCTCCTCTATTTTCGCCGATTTACGATCTCTCTTCAAAATGGCACTTTGGTGTGAAAGCAAAGCGGCCGGGCCATCGACTTTGGTAGCTTCAAATCATGGCAGTTGCGGTAAACAGGCAGGAAACGGAAGGCGCGGATCTCGAAGCGCTCGCCGCCGACGTGGTGGCGATGGCGATGCGGGCGGGCGCGAGCGATGCGGAGGCAATGGCGCGCGAGGGCGATGAGTTCTCTGTCACGGTGCGCATGGGCGAGGTGGAAAAGCTGATCGAATCGGGCTCGCGCGGGCTGGGGTTGCGCGTGTTTGTAGGGCAGCGGTCGGCATCGACCAGCACCAGCGACCTGACCGCGGACGGCATCCGGCAGCTTGTTAACGGGGCGCTGGCTTTGGCCCGCATCACGGAAGAAGACCCGTTCAGCGGATTGCCGGAGGCGACCGAGTTTGGCGCGTACCCCGATGACCTGCGCCTCTATTTTGACGACGTGTACTCGCTCGCCGGCCCGGAGCGAATTGAGTGGGCCAAGCGGGCGGAAGCGGCGGCCTTGGCGGCCGATCCGCGCATCACCAACTCCCGCGGCGCCAGTTTTGACGCGGCGACAGGACGGCGAGTGCTGGCCAACTCGCGCGGGTTTACCGGCAGCTACCGCAGCAGTTATGCCGGAGTCGCCGCTGCGCCCCTGGCAAAGGACGAAAATGGGCAGATGCAGCGCGATTATTGGGACTCGAGCGCGCGCCGCATCGGCGATCTGGATTCCCCTGAATCCGTAGGACGCGAAGCGGCGCGGCGCACCCTGCGTCGGCTTGGCGCCCGCCGCATGCCCACGCAGCAGATTCCGGTGGTGTTTGCGCCGGAGACCGCGCGCTCCGTGATCGCCGCGGTATTCGACGCGGCATCCGGCAACGCGATCTGGCGCAGCGCGTCGTACCTTGCCGGCAAACTCGGCGAAGAAATTGCCGCGACGGCGCTCACCATCGTGGACGACAGCACCATGCTGCTGCCCAACGGGACGGGCGGATTCGGCAGCTCGCCCTTCGACGGCGAGGGCTTGCCTTCGCGCCGGAACGTCGTGGTGGAGCGCGGGGTGCTGAAGAACTACATGCTGAACACCTACGCGGCGCGGAAGCTGGGAATGAAGTCGACCCACAACGCTTCTCGGGGCCTGGCCGGGGCCCCGGGAATCGGGGCGGGGAATCTATACCTGGAACCGGGAACGCAGTCGCCGGAGGAGATTATCAAGGGCGTGGATCGCGGGCTTTACGTCACCGGCCTCATCGGATACGGCGTAAACTTGGTCACCGGAGATTATTCGCGCGGAGCCACCGGCCTCTGGATCGAAAACGGCGAGCTGACGCACGCGGTGGAAGAGGTGACCATCGCCGGCAACCTGAAAGACATGCTGCGCAACGTGAGCGCGGTCGGCAACGACCTTGTGTTTCGTGGGGCCACAGCCTCGCCGACCATCCGCGTGGATGGGATGATGCTCGCGGGGCGTGATTGAGCCGGCGCGGCGAGGGCGCACCGTCTCCTTGCTCGGAGAGCATGGGCTGACGACGGGAGGTACGATTTCGTGCAAGTCAGAATTTTCGTGCGGCGATGCGCAAGCGCGGTTTGCTGCGCCTTTGGCGTCTCGAGTCTGGCAGTCATCTTCCTGGCATTCACGTCCTCTCACCTCCCCGCACAGGACACCGCATATCCTGCGGTGGATGCGCAGATTCCCGGACCGGCCAGCACCGCGGATCGCCAGAAGTGGTTCGATGATCTGCGTCATTGGCGTGAGGAGCGCCTCGATCGCATCGGCTTTAACGACGCCAACTCCCGCAGGCCGGAGCTTGCCTGGACACAGCGCAATTTTGTTTGCGCCCAGATGATGATCGAGGAGCGCGATTTCTTCGATCGAGACAAATCCACGTATTCCGTGGACCGCTACCTCGACCGGCTTGAGAAAGAGTTCGGCGGGGCTGACAGTGTTCTGATTTGGGATACCTTCCCCAATCTCGGCGTTGACGACCGCAACCAGTTCGATCGGCTGCGTGATATGCCGGGCGGACTTGCCGCGGTCAAGCAGATGGTGGCCGATTTTCATCGTCGCGGCGTAAGGGTGCTTTTCCCTGAGACGCCATGGGATCGCGGCACGCGCGACGAAGGTCGCAAGGACTGGACCGCATTGGCAGATCTGATGAAGGAGATCGGCGCGGACGGACTGCTGGGCGACACCATGGACGGCATGCCGCGGGTGTATCTGTCCGCCTCCGACGCCGCCGGGCATCCGCTGGCGCTTCAACCCGAGGGCCTGCCGCCTGAGGAGACGCTCGCCTGGAACGAGATGACGTGGGGCTACTGGAGCTACCCGTTTGTGCCCATGATCAGCCGCTACAAATGGCTTGCCCCGCGCCACATGCCGGTGCTCGTCAGCGGCGGCCGCCATCATATCGACGAGATCCAGGCAGCTTTCTTCAACGGCGTCGGCGTCTCCGATCAAGAAGACGTCGTCGGCATCCACAACCAGTTCACGGCGCGCGAGGCGGAGGCTCTGCGGCGCGTCATGCTCATCGAGCGCGCCTTTGCGCCGTTGCTGGTGAGCCCGGATTGGCAGCCGCACGCGCCAACCCTGCAGCAAGGCGTATTCGCCAGCCGCTTCCCCGGTTCGGACAAGACCCTGTGGACGATCGTCAACCGCAACGATTACGACGTGACCGGCGAGCAGGTCGAAGTCCCCGCATCGCCGGGCACACGTTACTTCGATTTATGGCACGGAGTCGAACTCCAGCCATCGGCAAGCAACGGCAAGCTCACGCTCTCCTTCGACATGGAGCGCCTCGCCTTCGGCGCCGTCCTCGAAGTTCGTTCCCAGAGCCTCCCCGCCGGACTCGAGAAGCTGATGAATCAGATGCGCGAGCGCTCCGCCACAACGCTAAGCCGGATCTCCGATGACTGGGAACCGCTGCCGCAGACGATGGTGGACATTGCGCCCGCGAAGGCTCTCCCGGCCGCGCGCGCCGGCATGATCCTCATCCCCGCCGCAACCTTCCGCTTCAGAGTGTCGGGCATCGAAGTCAACAACAACAATCAGGTCGGCATGGATGTGCAGTATCCGTGGGAAGACGCTCCCCACCGCGATCATGACCACGTGATCTCTATCCATTCCTTCTACATCGATCGGTATCCGGTGACGAACGCCGAGTTCAAGCGCTTTCTGGATGCCACGCATTATCGCCCGCGGGATGACCACAATTTTCTTCGCGACTGGCATAACGGCGCCTATCCCGCCGGTTGGGCCCGGAAACCTGTCACATGGGTCTCTCTCGAAGATGCGCGGGCCTTCGCAACGTGGGCGGGCAAACGCCTTCCCAACGAGTGGGAATGGCAGTATGCGGCGCAGGGTCTCGATGGTCGCGCTTATCCCTGGGGAAACCAGTGGGACGCTGCCGCCGTGCCGCAGCCCGACAAAGGCCGGCGGCTCACCGGCCCGGACGATGTCGACGCGCACCCGCGAGGGGCGAGCCCTTTCGGCGTTATGGATCTGGTGGGGAATGTGTGGCAATGGACCAACGAGTTCGAGGACCCGCACACCCGCTCTTCAACCCTGCGCGGCGGGAGCTACTACCAGCCCCAGGGGTCGTGGTGGTACTTCCCTCAGGCCTATCGGCTCGATCAGCACGGCCGGTATCTCCTCATGGCGCCAGGCATCGATCGATCGGGCGCAGTCGGCTTTCGCTGCGCGGCCGACGGGAATTAGTGCTTCAAGGTATTTTGGCATCCGTCGCGCGCCGCATTCCATCCACCCGAACCTGCGCGAATACAATGAAGCGGACGGGAATCTGCCAAATCATCCAGGTTGGAAGGGTTCACGCCCCTCTGGTTGCCGGCATCGTCAGCACCGCGGACGGATGAGAGGCAGCACGACCGCAAGATGCTCCACCATCGCGGTCACGGTTGGTTCATCGTGGATGGAAGAGCGATCACGCTGTCATCCCGTGTACCCTCGGCCACGCCGTAAGGCGAGTTCAAACAGAGGGAGGCACAGAATCTCATGCAGCCAGACATCCTGTTGCGGGACCTGAAGTACACGGTGCGCAAACTGATGCGCGATCCCGGTTTCACGATAGTCGCGGTGCTCATCCTGGCGCTGGGCATCGGCGCAAACGTCGCGGTCTTCAGCGTGGTCAATACGCTCATGCTGCGGCCGCTTCCGTTTCCCAACGCACAGGAACTGGTGTGGATTGCTCCGCCGCCCTCTAAATGTGGGCTGTCATGCGCCACCTATTCGACAGATGCGTATGACGAGTTCCGGATGGGCAGCCGGTCGTATCGGGACGTGACTGGATACTTCGCGTTTTCGAGCGCCGGGAATCTCAAGCTTCAAATCGGCAACAGTGCGCCGTTGCCGGCAACCAGCATCGACGTCATCGCTAACTTCTTCAACGTACTGGGCGTGCGGCCGGAGATGGGACGGCTGTTTATGGCGGACGATGCCCGCAACGGCGCGGCGCCGGTGGTGCTGCTGACAGACGCATGGTGGCGACGGCAGTTCAACGCCGATCCGAACATTGTGGGCAAGGCATTCGACATCAATGGCCAGCAAACGACCATGATCGGCGTTCTGCCCGGGACATTCGACTTTGGCGCGGTGTTTGCGCCGGGCACCAAGGTGGACGCGCTAACCCCGCTCAATCTGTATGGGCCGCCGCGCAACTGGGGCAACATCATTACCATGATCGGGCGGATGAAGCCCGGGGTGACCCTGGCGCAAGCGGTCCAGGAAGCTGCGGCCGTGGCCCCGTCCATGTGCTGGAACAACAATCGCCCCAACTCCTGCGGCTCGTATAAGGGAGCCGTGGTGCCGGTGCCGCTGAAGAACTACGTGACCGGGAGATTGCGGCAGTCGCTGGCGGTGTTGTGGGCGGCCGTGGGAATGATCCTGCTGATTGCGTGCGTGAATCTTTCCAATCTGCTGCTGGCGCGGGCCACGGCGCGTTCCAAGGAATTTGCCATGCGCAGCGCGCTGGGTGCGGGACGCGGCCGGATTGTGCGGCAACTGCTGACGGAGAGCCTGGTGCTGTCGGGAGCGGGCGCGGTGCTCGGGCTGGCGCTGGCGGCGTTGGTGATTGCATGGATGCGGACCCAGGGCGCCATTGCGCTGCCCCTGTTGAGCCAGTTGCGTATTGACGGGGAAGCGCTGGGCTGGACCCTGATGGTCGCAGTGGTTTCGGCAGTGCTGTTTGGGCTGGTGCCGGGGCTGCGGATGGCCGCGGGGAATCTGCACGAGGCGCTGAAGGACTCGGGATCGGGTTCGGGACAGAGCCGCAAACATGAGCGCCTGCGCGCGGTGCTGGTGGTCAGCGAAGTAGCGCTGGCATGCATGCTGCTGGTGGGCGCAGGGTTGCTGTTGCGGAGTTTTCTCAAGGTTCTGGATGTGGACCTGGGCTTCCAGCCGGAGAGGGCGGCAGCGGTGACGGTGGATTACGACGACAATCCCGCGCTCGGCAACGGCAATACAGAGGCTTCGCAGAGAGCCATTTTGGCGGCAAGGAGCGCGTATTTTCAGCAATTGATCGAACGTGTGAGTGCTCTGCCTGGTGTCGAAGCCGCGGGCATATCGGACTATTTGCCGCTGACCGGGAACCGCTCGTGGGGATTGCCGTTCCCCAAGGGCGTAAAGCAGCCGGAGAACCTGCATGTGTCCGGGCCCCTGGTCTACGTGGTGTCCCCGGGGTATCTGCGCGCGATGGGGATCACGGTGCGTGGGCGCGACTTCAACTGGAGCGACCGCGCCAACACCCAGAACGTGGTGGTCATCGACGAGGCTTATGCAAAGTTCCTTGCATCGTACGCGCACTGGCCGAACAACGATGCTGTAGGGCAGTTTCTGGATGACGGCAGCAAAGAGGGGTTACTCATCGCCGGCGTGGCGGAAAACGTGCACGCGGAGAGCGTGGAAGGCCAGGACGGCTGGCAGATTTACTATCCGTGGACGCAGACCTTTGGCGGGACTCCACAACTGGTGGTGCGGACCCCGCTGCCGCCGGCGCAACTGGCCGCCAACGTGATGCGCGTGCTGCGCGAGGCCAATCCGAAGCAGTCGGCGGCGGAGTTCAAGCCCATCCAGATGCTGGTGGACCATGCCAACTCGCCGCGCCGGTTCTTCATGCTGCTGGTAGGAACGTTCGCGGGGCTGGGGCTGCTCCTGGCGGCGCTGGGGATTTACGGCGTGATCTCGTACTCGGTCACGCGGCAGACGCAGGAGATCGGGATAAGGATGGCGCTGGGCGCCAGCGCGTCGCGCGTGCGCAAGTGGGTGCTGCTGAGCACACTGCGTCTGGCGGCGATCGGAGTGGCGCTGGGAGCTGTGGTTTCCATCATGACTGCGCGGCTGGTGGCATCGCTGCTTTTTGCAACCTCGCCGTGGGATGCCGCTACCTACGCCGGAATGGCCGCAGGGCTCCTTGCAGTGGCCGCGGCGGCAGGGTATGTGCCGGCGCTGCGAGCTTCCCGGATCGATCCCCTGGTGGCGTTAAGAACAGAGTGAGGGCGCCGGTTCCTGGTGGATTGCCGCCGCCAGCCGACAGGTGAGCGCGGCACCAGCACCTGCTTCGTGCAGGCGCCATCGCAAATGCACCCATCCAGCCCGATCCCGGCCGCGAAGTCGGCCTCAGTTCGGCGATCCAGCAGGGCGGGATGCAGCCGGAATTCAAGGTTCGGCGCGCATCGTCGGAAAACAACCCGTCTTCGCCAAAGCCGCGCCGGCGCCTGCCCTGTTCGTCCCAAATCTGGGCAACCCGCCGCTGATCTATCCTCGGTGTAGTCCCTGGCTTCCGGCGAAGATGCGCCGATTCCAGCCGATGTGAGGCCGCCTGTCTGCCGAGTTCCAATCCGTTCCGTTTGATCCTGAGGATGCGCGCTCGGCGCTGAAGCAGCTTCCCGAGCGGAGCGCGGTGTTTGCGCTCTACGGCGAAGCCGCGCATGCGGAACCGTATATCGGTCGCACGCCGAACCTGCGGGGACGGCTGGAGCGGCTGCTGGTGCCCTCGGCGAAACACCCGAAACGGCTGCAACTGGCCGGCCGGGTGCGGCGCATCGAGTGGCGGCTGACCGGATCGGACTTCGAGTCCCTGCTGCTGCAGTTTGAGCTGCTGGAGCGGGTGTACGGGGCAAAGGCGCTGGAGCGGATGCACCTGGGCGCGCCGTCATTCGTGCGATTTCTGGGGACGAATCGGTACCCGCGGGTGGTGGTGACCAACCGGCCCAGCCAGCGCGAGACGGATTGGGCTTACGGGCCGTTTGCCTCGCGGACGGCGGCGGAGCGGTTCGCCGAGGAGACTCTGAAGCTCTTTCTGTTGCGCCGGTGCGTGGAGGACCTGGATCCCGACCCCAGCCACCCCGGCTGCGTTTACTCGGAGATGAAGATGTGCCTGGCCCCTTGCTACCAGGGATGCACGGACGAGCGCTACGCAGAGGAAGCCGCGGGCGTGGAGCGATTCCTGGCCACGCGGGGCGAGAGCAAGCTCGTTCAGTTGAAAGCGCAGCGGGAGGAGGCTTCGGCAAATCTGGAATTTGAGCAGGCGGCGAGCGCGCATGCGCAGGTGCTGAAGACAGAGGCGGTGCGGGCGCTCGCGCCGGAACTGGTGCGGCCGCTGAGCCGGTTGCGGGCGGTTATCGCGCAGGCTTCGGCAGAGCCCGGAGAAGTGGCGCTGTTCCTTTACGAGAATGGCCGGCTGCGCGGCCCGTTTGCCTTTCCGACAGTCGGGATGCGCATCCAGAACGAGCAGTCGGGATCGACCTCGCTCTTCGCCCAGCCGATGACGCTGGAACCGGTTCCGGAAGACAGGGACGAAGCGACGGAGGGACCGAGAGAACAAGTAGAGAGCAACAAAGGGACAAAGGGACAGAGGGACAAGGAAGCGGCAAGGGCGGTTCGAAGCATGCTGGAGGCGCGGCTGGAAGCGGCGATGGAGGAGCTTTCGGCCGGGGGAGAGGCGCCGAATGCAACCATCCGGCAGGGGCACCTGGCGCTGCTCAAGCGATGGTATTACCGGCCGGAGACGCGGCGGCCGGGGGAGATATTCCTTCCCGGTGACGACGGCGGCTGGCCGGGGAAGGCGATCCTTCGAGGTGTGGGGCGCGTGGCAGCCAAGGCGCTGGTGGAGGCCTAAGCCCGTGAGAACAAAGATCGATCTTCGCGTCCAGCTGGCGGTGGGGCCGCACGTGCTTCATCCCGGACGCGTCCCCGAGATCGCCGAGTGGATCGGGGAGTTGCCGCGGCGGATTCCCAGGCTGATCGAGCTGCTGTGGGACGACGATCCGGGCGTAGCCAGCCGGGCGGCCGACGTGCTGGAGCGGATTTCGCGCTGGGCCTCGCCGGCACTGATGCGAGCCATTCTAGAGTTCAAGGAACCGCTGATCGGGCTGCTGGCCGAGACCTCTCTGCCCAAGGTGCGCTGGAATCTGGCGCTTACGCTGCCCCGGCTGACGCTGACCGTACCCGAATGCCGGCGAATGGCCGAGACGCTGAACGGCTTACTGGACGATAAAAGCTCGATTGTGAAGACGGCGGCGCTGCACGCTCTCGCCGATTTGACGCGGCAGGACGGGTCACTGCGGCCGGGCGTGGAGGACCTGCTGCGAATGGCGGAGCGGTCGGGGACGCCGGCGATGCGGGCGCGCAGCCGGATTCTGCTGAAGGCGATGGAGAAGGCGGGCAGGAAAGACCAGCTCCGGTCGTCGCTGCACATGTTCGACTAAAGCGCGAAATAAAAAAACGGCGATGTGAAATGGAATCAGATGGATAGGTACTGAAAGTGCACACTTTGTCTTCGCTTTTGGTTCGCCGTAGAGAAGCGGATTTGGAAAAGCAGGGACCAGGAAAGCACACGTGGTTACCTTTGGGAGGGGGGTGGAGCTGGGGGTTCGCGATTCGTGACCTCTGGCCGGTGCGGCGGGGACTTGTGCCGGGGCGTTTCTGAACTGGTTTTTCAGCACGGCTGTTGCGCTCCGTTCTTGACTCTGTCCGGGGAGCGCGACTGGGGAGGGTTTCACCAACGAAGAACAGTTCGTGGGAGCCTCCGGGGTGCTGCAGCGGGCTGAGTTTTCGATATGAGTTAATTGTTATCATATTTAATTAGTTTGTCAAGATAAATATATGAAAAATATGGAAAAAGGACTGACAAGATCCGCTAATCTATTGAAACAAATTGAGTTGATCTCACTTCTTGCCGCTTCGATTCTTTTTGAGCGGGAGTGCGAAAGGAATGGTGGACGGCGAGGGAACGTCCCGCCGGTTCCCGATTCTCCCCGGTTTACCCCTCCGATTTCCGGTTTCCCGGTATGTGATACCTATCACTGATCGGCAGCCATCACCGGTTCGATAGTTGGAACGCATTATTCTGGAGGATTTTCCGTGAATCGTTTCCGAGCCGGTATGCTGGGTTCCGCCCTGGTCGCTTTTCTCTTTTTGGCTGCTGCCGTCCGACCTGCCATTGCGCAGCAGGAACAAGCCACGCATATACACCATCGGCTGATTCCAGCCGGGGATACCTGTGCCACCTGCCACAAGGCGATCTTTGACCAATGGAAAGCCAGCCCGCATGGCGCCAACGGCGTGGAATGCACCGTGTGCCATGGCGAGACCACCGCAACGGACTTCGCCGGCAAGCCGGGGTTGAGCTCGTGCGACACCTGTCACAGCGACCAGGTGGCGCAACTGAAGGCCGATCCGTTCATGAAAGGCAAGACGTGTGTGAGCTGTCACCAACAGCACATTTTCGTGGAGCACAAGAAGGCGGCCGCGGCGGGCCAGTAATACCGATTTCCAGGGGGCCGCAATCTCGAACGGCGGGCGGCCGCATCCGCACCCGCCGCCCTGGAAACGTGTCCTCTCACGACTGAAAACCGGCAGATCGCGCCTGGAAAGACCGGGCAGACACGCAGAGTTTCCGCGAATGCGCTCGCAGCCACCGGGAATACTGCTACGTGGAGACAGCTTTAGCGGTGGCTGATGGCCCAGGTGTAGGCGGCTACTGCCCGGGTTTGTTCGGGGGTGAGTTGGGAGCCGCCGTTGGGCGGCATGGGGCTGCGGAATTGTTTGGGCTGGGGGACGCCGTCGGCGATGACCTTGGCGATGCCGGCCCAACTGCCGTCGCTCCATTGCCACTTGTTTTTGGTGAGGTCAGGGCCGAGCGGGCCGCCTTCGCCGGTGAGGCCGTGGCAGGCAGTGCAGGTGCCGGCGGCTACCTGGCCGTGGAAGATGCGGTCTCCGAGCGCCACCATGGCCTGGGTTGCGCCGGGCGGAACGGGAAGCGCGGCGGCGCCGGCGTCAGGGTGGGTTCCCTCAGGCGGCCGGGCATGGGCTTGCATGAGCTCGCCGGGGGAAGCCGTCAGGCTGGGGCAGGGAGCGAACGCCGCATCGCTGGACGCGGACTGCGCATCGCCGTGGTAGACGATTTTGTAGATGCGGCCGCGCACGTCGTCGGCCACGTAGAGAGAGCCGTCCGGGCCGACGGCGACTCCGGAGGGGCGATGGAGGGCCTGGCCCGGAGAGGTGAAACCGCCGGCAAAGCCATCGGCAAAGACTTGGCAACGGCCGGGAGCGCCGGCGGGGGAAAGCGCCTGGTAAACGATGTTGTAGCCGCCCTGAGCGTAGGGCGCGCGGTCCCACGAGCCGTGAAAGGCGATGAAGAGTCCGCCGCGATAGAAGGCGGGGAACTGTTTCTGGTTATAAAAGGTCATGCCGTTGGGGGCCCAGTGCGCGGGGAAGGCGGCGACGGGGGCGATTTTGCTGGAGCAGACACCGATGGCGTGGCCGCCGTCTCCACCGTACTCGGGGGCGAGGACGAGCTTGCTTTGATAGGGATCGTAGTAGCACTCGGGCCAGCCGTAGTCGCCGTCCTGCTGCAGCAGCATGACGGTTTCGGAGGGGAGGGTGGCTTCCTCCCCAGGTTTATAAAGGGCGGGCCAGTTGGCGTGGAGTTGATCGCGGCCATGCTGGGTGATGTAGACGCGATGGTGGACGGGATCGATGCCGAAGCCTTCGGCATTGCGGATGCCGGTGGCGTAGCGCTCGGCGGGAGAGAAATGCTGATCGGTTTTGCGGGCGTCGTAGCGCCAGATGCCGCCGCGGATAGTGAGCTCGGTGCAGGGCTGGTGGCCGGGGGAAAGGGGCGTGCGGTTCTTGAACTGGCAGGCATTGGTTGCCGTGGCTACGTCGATATAGAGAAGGCCGTCTGAGCCGATGAAGAACGGATGCATGGGGTGGTCGCCCCCCAGGGGCAGGCCGGAGACCACGGTGACGGGAGGCGCGGAAGGGACGATGGAGCCGGGGGGCAGCGCATAGCGGACGATGCGGTCGTTGCTTTCCGCGTAGAGGGAACCGTTATAGAGAGCGATGCCGGTGCCGCCGCGTCCGCCGGTCTGCGCCGTTTCCCCGAAGCGCTGGATGACATCGGCTTTTCCCGATCCGGTTTTGTCCTGGAGCGCAACCAGGAACCCGCCGGCGGGCGAAGGCTGGTTGGGGGGATAGTAAGTGCCAGACCAGGTGTTGACGTAGACCACGCCATTGCGGGCTACGGCGAGATGGCGGGCGTGGCCGATGCCGTCGGCGAAGACGGTGGCGCAGAATCCGGGGGGCAGCTTGAGGCCGGCGTCCTCGCTGGGACATGCGGAGCCGGCGGCGGCCGCGGCTGAAACGGAATTGCCTTGGCGGGCCGCCACGGAAGTGAGGAAGAATAGGGCCAGCACAACGGCAGCAAGGGCAAACAGCCTTAAGCCCGGCAATCGCATGGGGGTCTCCTTGAACGAGGAAGCGGGAGAAGTGGTTGATCTGGAGTGTGGTCCAGGGTGAGGCCGGTCCTGCATCCTCATTATTCGCATGCGCCGGCGGGTTGGGCAAATCGATTATGGGGCGGGCGCGGGTCGCGATGGCGGTTGGGGGCGGTGACACATCCTGCCGGGTTGCGCGATGAAGCTGCGCGAACGGAGGGGGCCCGGGGGCGTGGGAAGGTGCAGCCGCTGATACACTGGACGGGCGGGAGGGCGAGTTTCTCCGAAGCATGGTCGAGCTGGCGCCATCGATACTTTCCGCTGATTTTGCGCGACTTGCCGACGAGGTGGCGGCGGCCGAGCGGGGCGGCGGCACGGTCATCCACGTGGACGTCATGGATGGGCATTTTGTGCCCAATATCACCATCGGCCCGCCGGTGGTGGCCAGCCTGCGTAAGGCCACGAAGCTGCCGCTCGATTGCCACCTGATGATCGAGAACGCGGACGAGTTCATCCCCGCATTCGCCGAAGCCGGCGCGAACTGGGTAAGCGTGCACTACGAGGCGTGCCGTCACCTGCACCGGACCCTGGAGCACATTGTGGAACACGGGATGAAGCCGGCCGTGGTGCTGAACCCGGCCACGCGGGTAAACCTGATTCGCGACATTCTGCCCATGGTCCACCACGTGCTGATCATGAGCGTGAACCCGGGGTTTGGGGGGCAGAAGTTTATCGAATTCTCGCTGGACAAGATCCGCGAGCTGGCCCGGATCCGCGGCGAAATGGGGCTTACATTTAAAATCGAAGTAGACGGCGGCGTGGCTCACGACACGGTTGCGCGGGTCGTCCAAGCAGGAGCGGAGATACTTGTCGCCGGGAATGCCGTGTTCGGCGAGGGCAGGGCGGAAGAGGATGCGCGGGCGCTGCTGAAGGCCGCACGGCAGGCCGCGGGCAGGCCGGCGGGCGCGGTTTAGAGCCGAAAAGGTAAGATAAGAACCGGAAATCAGCGAGAGACGTTCGGGATGAGGCGGGCCCGCCCCAGGGCCATTGCCGCAATGAGGGATTATGAAGCAGTTTTCCAATCGAGTGATGGCAGGAGCGCTGGCGGTGCTGATGGTGACCGGCGCGCAGGCGTTTGCCAAGGACAAGAAACATAAGCAGAAGAAGACGTACGATCTGAGCGCCAATCCGCTGGCCAACGTGCAATCGAAGCAGCCGGACAAGGAACTCTTTGACAAGGCGATGATTGCCATAAAGAAGGGCCGCTACGACGTGGCGCGGCTGGAGCTGCAGACGCTGCTGAACACCTATCCCGATTCGGAATACAAGATGCGGGCGAAGCTGGCGGTGGGCGATACCTGGTTCAAGGAGGGCGGATCGGCGGCGCTGACGCAGGCGGAGGCCGAATACAAGGATTTTGAGACGTTCTTCCCGCAGGCGCCGGAGGCGGCCGAAGCGCAGATGAAGGTGGGAGACATTTATTACTCCGAGATGGAAAAGCCGGACCGCGACTACACCAACGCGCTGCAGGCGGAGAAGGAATACCGGGAGATGATCAACATGTACCCGGATTCGACTTTGATTCCGCGGGCCAAGCAGCGGCTGCGCGACGTGCAGGAAGTTCTGGCGGAACGGGAGACGCAGATCGGGCTCTACTACGACAGCCGGGAGAACTACTCGGCGGCGATTGCGCGGCTGCAGACGGTGGTGGACACCTACCCGCTGTACTCGAAGGCCGACCTGGCGCTGCTGACGATAGGGGACTCGTACGAGGGCGAGGCGCGCTTGTGGCAAATGTCGCCGGCGCCCGGCGCGGTGAAGGAGCGGATGGTGGCGCTCTACCGGGACAAGGCAGCGCAAGCCTACGACAAGGTGATCACACGCTACCCCATGGCGCCCCA
>Ga0307374_10006920_pt1 | contig 17557 bp, 13 predicted proteins | sample OX3MG_FD_202532 | JGI IMG/M metagenome (GOLD analysis project Ga0307374, IMG submission 202532) | Soil microbial communities from Risofladan, Vaasa, Finland - OX-3 | ecosystem: Environmental > Terrestrial > Soil > Coastal area > Acid sulfate soil | place: Finland: Risofladan, Vaasa | collected... | reverse complement strand
GGGGCGGTTGGTGGGTCATTCGCCGAACTGGAGCCGCGAGATTGAACTGGCAATTGGTCAGCAGGGGCATGCGCGCAATTTTCGCCTGGGCAAGAAATGGTATCGGGGGTTTGCACTCCACGGAGTGAGGCAAATTGATCAGACCGACAGTAGTCTAGGGATTGCTCGTCCTGTCGTCATCTTTTACGCGGCCTCGTTGAAGCCATTCTGGTTGGCGATGAGCCACGCCGCAAAATTTCTAGTGATATCGAATTTTCTAATCTTGCTGTTTACCGCGGGAACACTACTGATCCTGCTGCGGCGGGGGATGGCTCCGCTGCAGGAGCTGGCGGGGGCTGCTGCGGGCATCTCTTCGAATTCGCTTCGATTCCGCGCACCACCGAATGCATTTGCGGTGCAGGAATTGGCCGTGGTGGCGCACGCGCTGGAGTCGGCGATGAACCGGTTGGAGCGAGCGTTCGTTCAGCAGCAAGTATTTGTGCACGATGCGGCGCATGAGTTGAAGACGGCGGTCACGATCATTAAATCGTCGCTGCAACTGCTGACCTCTCGCAAGCGAACGGTGGCGGAATACGAACGTGGACTGGAAATGTGCTTGTCGGACTGCGCGCGTTTAGAAGACCTGGTGCAGAAATTGTTGATTCTGGCGCGGGTGGAGCAGGCGCGCGAAGAGCCGGTCGCTACAGCGAAGACCGACCTGAGCGAATGTGTACGCGAAGTGGCGGATCAAATGGAGCCGCTGGCTGCGGTACGCGGAGTCAATCTGGTCGTCGACCTATATCAGGGCGCGATGGCGCAGATTGTTTTCGACGATTGTGCGACGCTGGCGACGAACCTGATGGTGAATGCGCTGCAGCATACGCCGGCGGGAGGGACTGTGATGCTGCGAGTTCAATCCTCGGGCGGAATGACGAGCTTTCGGGTCGAGGACAATGGTGAAGGCATTCCCGCGGAAGATTTGCCCCACATCTTCGATCGCTTTTATCGCGGCGATCCGTCGCGGTCGAGAAATACCGGGGGAGCTGGATTAGGGCTCGCGATTTGCAAAGCGCTGGCTGAAGCTGTCGGCGGCCAGATCAAAATCACCAGTGAGGTGGGTCTCGGAACCGTTGCCGAGGTGACGCTTCCGGGGTCGGATGAGAGAAGAATTGCCCGGCCTCTTCAAGAAGTTCTCAGTGATCGTTCGGTGGAACGTTGTTGAAGGATCGCCGAGTATTCTGAGCGGCGAAACACAAGGAGAGCAAAAATGAAATTAGGCGGATTGATTTGCCGGAGCCTGCTGCTGGCTGCAGGCGCAATGTTGGCGACTACGACAGCCACAACGATGGCGTTCGCAGCCGAGGGTCTATTTCACGTTGAGAACAGCTGGCAGATTGGCGGCGAAGGAGGATGGGATTACATTGCCGTCGATCCGCAAACGGATTTGCTCTACATTACACGCGGCGATCACGTGCAGGTGGTGAACCGGGAGAGTGGCAAGCCGGTGGCAGACATTACCGGGCTGCATGGGACGCACGGTGTTGTCTTCGCCGCGGGTGGAAACGGATACATCAGCGACGGCCGCGGCAACCAGGTGGTGGTTTTCGATCGCAAGACATACAAAGTGATCCGCACCATTCCAGCCGGGACGAATCCTGACGGAATTTTGTATGAGCCTGTCACGCGCACAGTGTGGGCGTTTAACGGACGCAGTCATAATGTAACTGTGATTGATACAAAAGACGATCAAGTGCTGGCGACGCTGGAACTGCCGGGCAAGCCGGAGTTTCCAGTGGCCGATGGCAAGGGAAATGTTTACGACAATATCGAGGACAAGAGCGAGATTGTCCATTTCGACGCAAGGTCAAGAAAGCTGCTGGCGACGTGGCCGGTTGCGCCGGGCGAAAGCCCATCGGGGCTGGCCATCGATCGCGCGCACGGAATTCTGTTCAGCGTGTGCGACAACCAGAAGATGGCCATCGTTTCGATTGAAACAGGCAAGGTGATCGCAACTCCGACCATTGGAGATGGCCCGGACGCTGCCCGTTTTTCTAAGGACGGCGGCTACGCGTTGAGCTCCAACGGCGAAAGCGGAACGCTGACGGTGGTGCACGAAGATTCGCCGCATCATTTTACAGTTGTGCAGAATCTTCCGACGGAAAAGGGCGCACGGACCTTAACGCTGAGTCCGGACGGAAGCAAGGTGTACCTGGTGACGGCGAGATTCGGATCGCGACCCACGGCGACGCAGGATCAACCCCATTCGCGCCCACCCATGATTCCGGGGAGTTTCACCTTGATTGTTGTCGGCAAGTAGCGCAGCGAACCGGACGACTTCGTTGAAGCGCGAAGGTGCTGTGGAGAGCTATGAGTGGCGGATGAAGGTGCCGTTCTGCAACTCCGCCATAGCCGTACGCAACTGCTCCTGCGTGTTCATGACGATGGGACCGTACCAGGCCACTGGCTCTTCGATCGGTCGACCTGAAACCAGGAGAAACCGGATGCCTTCGGGACCGGCCTGCACGGTGATTTCATCGCCGCGGTCGAACAAGACGAGCGAATGGTTTCCGATGTCGTATATCGGCGAGGCCTGGGGCTTCGCAACTTGCTCGGTGAGAACAGCCTGCGGATTGGAGGCATCGCGAAAGGTGCCGGATCCAGCGAAGACGTAGGCAAATGCGTTGCGCGTGGTTTCCACTCTGATCCGCTTGCGCTGGTTTGGGGCGGCAGAAATATCCATATAGTTTGGGTCGGCGGCCACGCCCTCGACCGGGCCCTTCTTGCCGCAGAACTCGCCGCAAATGACGCGCACGCGGGTGCCATCGTCATCCGTGACTTCCGGGATGGCGCTTGACGGAATGTCCTGATACCGAGGCTCAGTCATCTTCAGCGACCCCGGCAGGTTGGCCCATAACTGGAAGCCATGCATGCGGCCTTGTGAGTCGCCCTTGGGCATCTCCTGGTGCAGGATGCCGCTGCCCGCCGTCATCCATTGCACGTCGCCGGCGGTCATTTGGCCTTTATTGCCCAGGCTGTCGCCGTGCTCTACCGATCCGGCCAGGACGTAGGTGATGGTCTCAATGCCGCGGTGAGGATGCCAGGGAAAACCCGCCATATAATCCGCCGGATTGTCATTGCGAAAATCGTCCAGCAGCAGGAACGGATCGAAATCCTTGGTCTTGCCGAAGCCGAAGGCCCGCTGCAACTTGACCCCTGCTCCCTCAAGTGTGGGCTTGGTTTGGATGACTTCTTTGACTGGGCGTAGGGACATGGCTTTCCTCCTGCAAGTGCAGCACATATTGGATGATGGGAGGGCGCATTTGATTCAATGCTGGGAGTACCGGTGGTGCGCCGAAAGGGAGGCGAGATTGTTCCAGGAATGCGTTTAATTCTCTGAAAAGACATCTAAAAGAATGGTCGGGGAGAGAGGATTTGAACCTCCGACCCCCTGGTCCCGAACCAGGTGCTCTACCAGGCTGAGCCACTCCCCGAAAACTGCGTAATTGCTAAGCGGAAGGGCGCGAGCGGGAACAATCCTGGCCGCTGACGCTTTCAAAAGTGTAACAGAATCGGAGCTTTCGGACGGCATGTCGAAGCCATCTCCCGTGCGAGATTTGGAACGCTCGCCGAGCACGTCGGCCATGTAACAATAAAAGTGTCCCTCTACCAGGAAAACAATGAAATCTGCGTCCTCTTCGGCGATTCCTTTACCGGCACAGATCACGCCGGAGCTGCTGGCCCAGCATGGCATTACGGCTGACGAATATCAGCGCATTCTGGACGCGCTGGGTCGAACCCCGAGCTTCACGGAACTCGGCATCTATAGCGTGATGTGGAGCGAACACTGCTCCTATAAGTCCTCGCGCGTGCATTTGAAGCGGCTGCCGACCCAGAGCAACCGGGTGGTGCAGGGGCCGGGAGAAAATGCCGGCATCATTGACGTGGGAGATGGCTGGGCGTGCGCGTTCAAAATTGAATCGCACAATCATCCGTCGTATATCGAGCCCTACCAGGGTGCGGCGACGGGAGTGGGCGGAATTTTGCGCGACATTTTTACCATGGGTGCTCGGCCGCTGGCGGTGATGGATTCGCTGCGGTTTGGGCCAATTGTTGCGGAGGATTCGGCGAAAGCGGATGGGAAAAATTCGACACCGACCTTTTTGCTGAATAAGAATCACCAGATTTTGGAAGGCGTGGTCAGCGGTATCGCCGGCTACGGGAATTGCTTTGGAGTTCCTAACCTGGGCGGCGAAACTCGATTCGAGCCCTGCTATTCAGGCAACCCGCTGGTGAATGCATTCGCGCTGGGTATGGTGCGCAAGGACGAAATTTTTTACGGCAAGGCGACGGGCGTCGGCAACCCCGTGCTGTATGTAGGCGCGAAGACGGGGCGCGATGGAATCCATGGGGCGACAATGGCCAGCGAGGAGTTCCACGAGGGCTCCGAGCAGAAGCGCCCGAATGTCCAGATGGGCGATCCGTTCATGGAAAAGCTGCTGCTGGAGGCCTGCCTGGAGGCGATGCAAACCGGTGCCATCGTTGGCATTCAGGACATGGGCGCGGCCGGATTGACGTCATCCTCTTGCGAGATGGGCGGCCGCGGTGGGGTTGGGATCGAGATGGAACTGGACCGCGTTCCGCAGCGGGAAACCGGGATGACCGCGTACGAAATGATGCTGTCCGAATCGCAGGAACGCATGCTGCTGGTGGCCGACAAGGGTCGCGAGCAGGAAGTCACGCGGGTTTTTGCCAAGTGGGGACTGGACGCGGTGACGGTGGGCACGGTGATTGCCGAATCGCGACTGCGCATTCTGCACCACGGCGAATTGGTGGCGGACATTCCGAATGCATCGTTGACGGATGAGGCGCCGCGCTATCATCGGCCGATTGGAACATGGAAAGCGCCGGTACCGAGTGAGCCTTCGGCGGAAATTTTGAAGCAGTTGAATGCGCAGCGTGACTTTAGCTCGGATCTGAAGAAACTGCTGGCGTCGTCGAATATATGCGATAAGCGGTGGGTGTTTGAGCAGTACGACACCATGGTGCAGACCAATACTGCGCAGGGGCCGGGCGGAGAAGCTGGCGTGATGCGGTTGAAAGGCACGCAGCGCGGGCTGGCGATGGCGCTCGATGGCAATAGCCGGTGGTGCTATCTCGATCCAAAATTGGGAGCGGCTCATGCGGTTGCGGAAGCGGCGCGCAAAGTGGCTTGTACCGGTGCGACTCCGATTGCAGCGACGAACTGCTTGAATTTCGGCAACCCGGAAAAACCGGAGATCATGGCGCAACTTTCGAGCGCGATTGACGGCATCGCCGAGGCCTGTGAAGCGCTCGGCACGCCAATTACAGGCGGGAATGTTTCACTGTACAACGAGACCAAGGGGGAAGCGATCTATCCGTCGCCAGTGGTCGGGATCGTAGGGATTATCGAGGATGTTTCGAAAGCTGTGCCGGCGGATTTTCAGCGGGTGGGCGACGCGGTTTTGCTGCTGCGACCGAAAGCGCCAGCCGAAGACAGCGCCAGCGTGAAGGAATTTGGGTCGTCGGAATACGCGAAAACAATTCTCGGGGAGCTGTGGGGGCGTCCGCCCAGATTGCAGCTTATCGAAGAAGCGGAACTGCACAAGTGTCTTGCGAAGTTGGCGGATGAAAGGTTGCTGCATTCCGCCCGCGATATTTCGGACGGTGGCATTGCGGTTGCGTTGGCGGAAGGGTGCTTTGCGAAGGGAATTGGAGTGCGCGTGGAAGTGCCGGGCGGTTTGTCTGGCACTCCCACGGCGTGCGCTCTGTTCGCCGAACATGCCAGCGAGGTGCTGATTTCCTGTGCACCTGAATCTTTGGAGAAAATCAAAGCTGTCGTCGATGACCACGGTGACGTCAAGGCGATTTCGCTAGGCTCGACGGTCGCTGATCGGGTGGAGATCCGCATCAACGGCCAGCCGGTTATTTCCGAATCGATCGCAAGCCTTTTTGAGCCGTGGCGTCGTGGATTGCCCGATGCGCTGGAGTCTACATTTCATCGAGAAAGTTTCGCGGTGGAGCAGGCATAATGAACGCATACAACCCATCGATGGATCCGATGCCCATAGCCGAGCATGACCCCCTTCCATTCGACAAACTCCGCGAAGAGTGCGGCGTCGTGGCCATTCACAACCATCCGGATGCCGCGCGCCAGGCGTATCTGGCGCTGTACTCCCTGCAGCATCGCGGGCAGGAATCCGCGGGCATCGCCACCGCAGACTACGAAAATCTGTGGAACATCAAGGGCATGGGCCTGGTCGCAGAAATTTTTACCGACGATGTTCTGGCCAAGCTGCCGGGTTCCTTAGCCATCGGCCACACGCGCTATTCGACCACGGGAGATTCGGCGCTGTTGAATGCGCAGCCGATTCGGGTCGACTCCACCAAGGGCCTGATTGCGATTGCTCACAATGGAAACCTGGTGCATCTCGGCAATTTGCGAACACAGCTGGAACGCGAGGGCGCGATTTTCCAGACCACCAGCGACTCGGAAATTATTGTGCAGCTGATCGCGCACTCGAAAGAGCCGACGCTGATCGACGCTATCGCCGACTCATTGCGCCAGGTGGAGGGAGCCTTCTCCATTGTGATGATGACGCGGGATCGCATCTTCGCTGCCCGCGACCCGCGCGGGTTTCGCCCGCTCTCGATGGGACGCATTGCCAACGCCGACGGCACTGAGACGATTGTGTTTGCGTCGGAAACCTGCGCCTTCGACCTGTTGCGGGCCAGGTACGATCGTGAAGTGAAGCCGGGCGAGCTGGTGATGGTTTCGCGCGAAGGCGTGACCTGCCGCCAATTTTCCAGCGGCGTTCCGCAGGCAAGCTGCGTGTTTGAGCATGTTTATTTCTCACGGCCCGACAGCAAAGTGTTTGGACGATGGGTGCAGGAGAGCCGCGAGGAGATGGGGCGTCAACTGGCGCGCGAATCCGGCGTTGAGGCGGACCTGGTGGTCCCGGTGCCGGACTCCGGCGTGACCGCGGCGATTGGATACGCGGCGGAAAGCGGGATTCCATTTCGCTTCGGGCTGATTCGCAATCATTATGTAGGGCGAACATTTATTGAGCCGGAACAGCGCGTGCGCGATTTCGGCGTCAAGCTGAAATTGAATCCGGTGCGTAATCTGCTGGAAGGCAAGCGAGTGATTTTGATTGACGACTCGATCATTCGCGGCACAACCAGTCGGAAAATCGTGCGCATGGTGCGCGGCGCCGGCGCGACCGAAGTTCATCTTCGCATCAGTTGTCCGCCGACGACGTCGCCTTGTTTTTACGGCGTGGACACTCCCAGCAAGCGCGAATTGATTGCCGCCAATCAATCGGTGCAGGAGATTTGTGAATTTATTGAGGCAGATTCTCTGGCGTATCTTTCGCTGGACGGACTGCTGCAAGCCTGCGATGGGGCCGACGGCAATCGCTACTGCACCGCTTGTTATACCGGCGTCTATCCAACGGAGTGGGTCGATGTCGATTCCATTCTGCCCGCGCCTGCCGTTGAAGTATGAACGTCGAGATTCGAGAGTTTCAATCCGGAGATGAAATTCACTTCCGCGCGTTGAACGAAGCCTGGATTACGGCATCCTTTCATCTGGAAGACGAAGATGTTGCGATTCTGGGCGATCCGCAACATCACATTCTGGACGCAGGTGGACATATCTATTTTGCGGTGCATCCGCAGACAGGCGAGATCCTGGGTTGCTGTGCTCTGCTAGCAATGGAAGACGGCTGCTTTGAAGTCGCGAAGATGGCGATTGCCGAGAGCTATCGTGGGCAGGGACTTGGAAAACAGTTGTTGCGTACAACAATTGCTGCCGCTCGCAACCTGGGAGCGCGGCGACTCTATCTGGTGACCCATCATTCGCTGAAGAATGCCATCGGACTGTACGAATCGGAAGGCTTTGTGCACCTTCGCCCGGAAGATGCACCGCCTTCGCCGTATGCGCGCGCGACCGTTTTCATGGAAAAGTATCTATAGCCAATCGAGCGCGACGTTCCTGTTTATTCCAGGTCGAACAACAGAATTTCCGCGTTGCTGGTTGCGGCAATCTGTACCGAGCCCTCACCGTCAATTGCCAGACCGTCGCCCGCGTTCAGAGTCTTGCCATTCACGGTCACCTCGCCGGCGGCGACCTGCAGCCATCCGTGGTTGCCGGTCAGCGACTGATCGATGGTCGTTCCTGCATCCAGCTTGCCCGCGTATACCTCGGCGTCACTTCGGATGAGAAACGATCCATTGCGGCCATCGCGAGAAGCGATCAAGTGCAGCCTGTTCGGTTGCGTCTCGATCGGAAAAGCCTTCTGTTCATATTTCGGATCGAGCCCGTTCCGATTCGGCAGCAGCCAGATTTGCAGCATGTGCGTCGTCTCTGTTGCAGACGGATTGGCTTCGCTGTGACGGATGCCGGTGCCCGCGGACATGAACTGCACCTCCCCATGACGAATGACGCCGCCGGAGCCGAGCGAATCTTGATGGCCCAGCTCCCCGCTGAGCACATAGGACAGAATCTCCATGTCCTGATGCGGATGCGCGCCGAAGCCCCTGCCGGGCGCGATGAAATCTTCATTGATCACGCGCAGGGCGCGGAAACCCATATGCTCCGGGTCGTAGTAGTTGGAAAAAGAAAATGTAAAGTGGGTGTCCAGCCAGCCGTGGTTGGCGTAGCCACGATCCTCGTTTAAACGAATATGTAGCACCGAACTACCTCCAATTTCCGATTCTTTAGATGGAGGAGGATCGAAAAAGATTCATCCGGCTGAAGCGAGGGACGGGAGGCACAGGGAGTCCGCATCGCGGATAGGCTACCTTCACGCAACGGTTTCGCCGGGGGAAGCGAAGCCGTTGCGCCATCTTGCCGCAAGCGGCGAAAACAGGGTCTTTCGGACTAGACGTGCGCTGGAGTCGCAACCGCAGGCTTCGCCGCTTCGCTTCCCTTGGCCTCTGACGCTGCCGGCTTGCGAATATCGATGCCGCCCTTGAAATAGGCGCCATCCTCAATGCTGATGCGCTGGGCCACCACATCGCCAGTCAAGGAACCCTCATTGCGGATGTCGACGCGGTCGCTGGCAACGATATTGCCGTTGACCTTGCCAAGAACGACCACTTCGCGGGCAGAGATATTTGCGGAGACCTGGCCATTGCGGCCCACCACGACGCGATTTCCCGGCAGGTTGACGGAACCTTCCACGTGGCCGTCGATGTAGAGGCCTTCGCTGCCAGTGATTTCGCCTTTGATGGTGAGGGATTTGCCAATCGTCGCCTGTTCGGTGGTGGAACTGGACGGGGTTGGGTTGGGACGCTGCGCCACCGGTTCCGGGCTAAGCGGGGTAGGCGTTTGCGGACGGATCGGGTCCGAAGGGGAAGTGGGGCTGGTGCCAGGCTGATTCGGTTTCCACATCGCGTTCATAAATCCTTTCTATTGTTGCATTCGTCCGTCTGCCAACGCACCATCAATCGTCCCAGGCATCATTTTTTGCAGAACGGGTTCTTCGGTTTGAATTTTGAAATCTCGCGGGGGAATGGATACCCGGGCGAGTCGCGCAGTCCTGTCGAGTTACTCAAATTTTACTGACTCTATCGCAAAATGGGGAATCAATCCTTAGAGAATTTGCATTCCTCATTCGCAGGGTAACATCATGGTCAATGCTTACCCCTTTGGTTCAGAGGCCGAGGGGCCTGCAATCCTGAGGCTGGACGCATGACAGACAAGGAACTTTTGGAGCGCATTTCCCGGTCCGCAGGTCAGCGCGCGGGGTATAAGCAGCTGGTTCGAGAGCTGGGGCTGGGCGGTGGGCGGGAGCGGCGTCTGTTGCTGGAGCAACTGGATCGACTGACTGCCAGTGGACAACTGGTCAAGCTGGACCGCGAATTCTGGGGGGTGCCTCGCCATGGCGAGCAGGCCTCCACTGCGCGCAAGCGCAACAACTGGGTCAGCGGACGTTTAGACCTGCATCGAGACGGCTATGGCTTTGTCCGCCCGGACACCCGCGAAAATACCGGGGAAGAAGACATCTTCATTCCTCCGGACAGCATGGAAAGCGCGATGCAGGGCGACCTGGTGCTGGTGGAACTGCTTCCCTCGCGGGGAGATGGCCGGCGGGCGGGGCGCATTCTGCGAGTGCTGGAGCGGCACAACCCGACGGTGGTGGGCATTTTCCACTATGCCAACGGAAGGCGCACGGCTCGTGGCGACCGCATGTCGGGCAATTTTGTTACGCCGCTGAATGCGCGCATCAGCGAGGCGATCCTGGTGCCCTTCGGCGCCGAGATCCCGGAGCACGGGGAGACGCTCGATCGAGTTCTAGGGGCCGAGGCAGTCGAACAGCAGGACGACTATGAGGATCTGGAGGGATTGGTCGTCGATGTCGCCATTACGGACTGGCCGACCGCGACCCGACCCGCGCGCGGCCGGGTGATTGAGGTCTTGGGGGATCGGGATGCTTTCGGGGTGGATGTCGAGATTCTGATTCGCAAGCACTTTTTGCCGCATATCTTTCCGGACCGGGCGCTGCAGGAAGCCCGCGCGGTTGCGGTGCCACCCGCGAGCGATTCGAGCGGATGGGAACAGAGTGGTCGGCCGCGCCGCGATTTTCGCGATTTGCCGATTGTCACCATTGACGGCGAAACGGCCAAGGACTTCGACGATGCGGTGCTGGTTCGCGAACTGGAACATGGCGGGTATGAGCTGCAGGTGCATATCGCCGACGTCGCGCATTATGTTCGCCCCGGGACGGCGCTCGATTTGGAAGCACGGCTGCGCGGCAACTCTGTGTACTTTCCGGATCGCGCGATTCCGATGCTGCCGATGGAACTGTCGACCGACGTTTGCAGTCTGCGTCCGAACGAGGATCGGCTGGTGCTTTCCTGCGTGATGCAGCTGGGGCCGGATGGAACCGTGTTGTCGTCTGAGGTTTTAGAGGGCGTCATCCGCTCTGCCCGGCGCATGACGTACACCCAGGTTCACAATATTCTGCAAGGCGATCCGGAGACGCGAAAAGAATTCTCATCGCTGGTTCCGGAGTTTGATCGCATGATGGAACTGGCGCAGAAGATGAACGCGCGACGCGAGCAGCGGGGGTCGATCGACTTCGACCTGCCGGAGCCGGTCATTGAATTCGACGAGCAGGGCAGGATGCGCGGCATTGTTCGCTCCGAGCGCACCTGGTCGAATCGACTGATCGAGGAATTTATGCTGGCAGCCAACGAATGCGTGGCCAGCTGGATTGAATCGCAGGGCGTTCCCAGTATCTATCGCATCCACGAGAAGCCGGACGCGAAGCGGGTCGCAAACTTCGAAGAGATCGCAGCGCATTTTGGTTATTCCCTGGGCGTGGGCGCATTGCCGGTGAAACGAGTCGAGTTGCGCGGTGATCGCCGGGACCGCATGCGCAGCGGTGGCAGCGACAAACGCATGCGGGAGATTCCCGAAGACATTCCGGTAACGCCGCAGATGTATCAGAAGCTGACGGAGCGGTTGGCGGGCAAGCCGGAAGAACGCATCCTCACGTACCTGATGCTGCGATCGCTGAAGCAGGCTCGCTATAGCGAAAAGAACGAAGGCCACTTTGCGCTGGCAACGCCGAGCTACACGCATTTCACCTCACCGATTCGCCGCTACGCCGATCTGATCGTGCATCGCATTACGAAATCTCTGTTGGCTGCGGGCGTCGATGGCCATCGAGAACTGCCGCGAAAGGACGCGACTTCCGCCACCCACAGACGATCACACGTCCGTCGCCGCGATGAGCTCGTGATTCAACTTCCGGTGGAGGAGCAGGAACTGGCGGCGATTGCGCAGGAGGTGAGCCAGTGCGAACGTCGGGCCGCCGATGCAGAGCGAGAACTGATTGAGTGGAAGAAAATCCGCTTTATGCAGGACAAAATCGGCGAGGAATTCTCCGGCATCATCCTGAACGTCACCAAGTATGGATTGTTCGTTGAACTGGATGACTTGTTCGTGGAGGGCCTGGTTCCACTGGCAACGCTGCAGGGAGATCGCTATCGGTTCAATGAGAACAGCCGCCAGATTCTGGGAGGATCGAGCGGCCACCGAATTTCTGTCGGCGATGAGGTGCGCGTAATTCTGGACCGAATTGACGCGGTGGAAAACAAGCTGCAGTTTGCCCTGGTGGAGCAGGTCTCCACCGATGCCGCGAAAAAACTCTCCGGACGTAAGTCGACGGGACAGCCCAGCGCGCATCCAAGCAAAAAGAGGCAAACGAAACGGTCGCGAACGAAGTCAAAGAAGCGGCGTTAACTTCAGGTTCGCTTGCCAATGTTGCCGAGATCAATTCATGTGCTTCGGTACGAGGGGGATCTGTCGGTAGTGAAAAGGAATTTGTTGAAAACCGCTTGCCTATTGCTCTTCATCGTTTCGTCTATGGCAGCCACGGCTCAAGTGGGCGTCTATGGCGAATTCAGCGCAACAAAATTGAACGTTCCAAACACAAGCTGGATCTACGGGCCGACATTCGGGGGCTACCTGGATAAAGGTCATTTCTGGGTTTTCAGCTCCGGTGTAGATGCTCGCGGGGCAATTCTTGGAAGCGGGTCAACCACGCTGGACAGCGGTTTAGTCGGTCCGCGCGTTGTGCTTCGTCCTCACCTTCTGCCGATCCAGCCGTATGCGGAAGCGTTGATCGGCGCGGGTCACGCAGACTACGGGCAGGGAGTCGCACATGTCAGCGCCACGAAATTCCAGTATCAGTTTCTCGGTGGATTGGATTTGACGATTCTGCCGCGGATTGACTGGCGCGTGGTGGAATTCAGCTATGGAGGATTGTCCGGGTTGGGCAGCAGCTTCAACCCGAAGACGATCAGCACCGGCATTGTGGTCCGTTTGCCTTAGGGGCCACATTGCAGCCTGGCTGTAACCTGCGAAGTGAACTGGATGCACAAGGAGAAAGAGATGATTCATCTGGAAGATGCACGAAGGATTATTGCTGCGGCAGAAGAGAAAGCCAAGGAAATCGGCCAGCCCATGAACATCGCTGTCGCGGATGCGGGCGGAAACCTGGTCGCCCATGTTCGCATGGATGGCGCATGGCTGGGCAGCGTCGATATCGCAATCAAGAAGGCCTACACGGCTCGCGCGTTCGACATCAGTACCAAGGAGTTGGCGACGCTTAGCCAGTCGGGCGAACAGTTTTTTGGCATCCATGCATCGAACGACGGCAAGATTATGATCTTCGCCGGCGGAATTCCTCTAAAACGTGATGGTAAGGTTGTCGGCGCGGTCGGAGTCAGCGGCGGAATGGGTGCGCAGGATCAGGCAGTTGCCGAAGCTGGAGTCGCAGCGTACTAACAGCAGATTCAAAATTGATCTTCTCGGTTCAGCAGTTCTGCCGCGAGGTTCTTGATGCAAGAATTCTGCCTGGCAAGGCTGCCGCCGGGAAAAACTTTTCTGAATCTGCGCCAATTCGAAAGGACGGTTATTTATGGCTACAAATCGCGGAGTCGTTTTTCTCGGCCCAGGCAAGGTCGAAGTCCAGTCCATCGATTATCCAAAGATGCAGAATCCGGCGGGGAAAGAGATCACCCACGGTGTCATTCTGAAAATTGTTTGCACCAATATTTGCGGCTCTGACCAGCACATGGTGCGTGGTCGCACTACGGCACCCACCGGGCTGGTACTGGGGCATGAGATTACCGGCGAAATTATCGAAAAAGGGAAGGACGTCGAGTACCTTAACATTGGAGATCTGGTCACGGTTCCCTTCAACGTTGCCTGCGGTCGCTGCAGAACCTGTCGCGAGCAGGAGACAGGAGTTTGTCTGAACGTCAATCCTGGCCGCGCTGGCGGGGCCTATGGCTATGTCGACATGGGCGGCTGGGTTGGCGGTCAGGCTGAGTATGTGATGGTTCCCTACGCGGACTTCAATCTGATCAAGTTTCCTGACAAGGCGCAGGCGATGGCGAAGATCACGGATTTGACGATGCTCTCCGACATTCTGCCGACTGGATTTCATGGCGCGGTGAATGCGGGCGTTGGCGTGGGCTCGACCGTCTATATTGCCGGCGCGGGGCCGGTCGGGCTGGCTGCGGCTGCCTCGGCGCAGATCCTTGGCGCGGCGGTTGTGATGATTGGCGACATGAATCAGGAGCGGCTGCAGCACGCCAAGAAGGTGGGCTTCGAGCCGATCGACTTAACCAAGAGCGACAAGCTGGAGGAACTGATTGCCCAGGTGGTCGGCGTGCCGGAAGTGGATGCGGCAATCGACTGCGTTGGCTTCGAAGCACACGGACATGGTTCGCAACATGGCGCCGAGGCGCCGGCGACTGTTTTGAATTCGCTGATGACCATTACCCGCGCCGCAGGTAGCATCGGGATTCCCGGTCTCTACGTGACAGAAGATCCGGGATCGAAGGACGAAGCCTCGCAGAAAGGAAATCTTCGAATGCGCTTTGGACTAGGCTGGGCGAAGTCGCAGCGCTTCTTTACCGGCCAGACGCCGGTGCTGAAGTACAACCGGCAGCTGATGCAGGCCATCCTGCATGATCGTTTGCCCATTGCGAAAATCGTGAATGCCACGGTGATTCGCTTGGACGATGCGCCGAAGGGCTACCAGGACTTTGACAAAGGAGCGGCAAAGAAATTTGTCATTGATCCGCATGGAGCGCTGGGCAAAGCTTCCTAGCCCAAAAGCAGAGCGGGGTGGAACAGACAGGCGAAGCATCCTCGTGCGCTCGTCTGTTCCACTCTGCGGCATATCGCGCACCACGAAGGATCAAGTAGTGAAGATGATGCACGTCGGAGTGCCGACCGGTGTGTACTGACCTGTAAAGTTGAGTAAACCCGTCCGCTTGTCGATCCGAAACGAGGTAATCTGGTCACTCCGCTGGTTACACGCGTAGAGGAAAGTTCCGCTTGGATCGATATTGAACTGGCATGGATAATCGCCCAGGGTAGGGGTTTCGCCAAGCTGCTTCAACTTCCCACTGCTACCAATCGAAAACACGACGATTGTGTTGTGTAGCCGGTTGGCTGCATAGAGGGCGCGACCATCCGGCGACACTCTGATTCCGGAGCCAAAACTGGTTCCTGCAAAGCCGTTCGGAAGAGTCGAAATGGTTTGCTGCGCAGCCATCGATCCAGTTTCCGGATTGAAGTGAAAGAACACTACAGTCGAGGCTTCTTCTTGAATGGAGTAGAGCCATCGCCCATTGGGATGAAATGCAAAATGACGCGGCCCATCTCCGGAGGGAAGCGACACGAACGGAGAACTCGCGGCAGGCAAAAGCTTACCCGTATGCTTGTCGAACCTATAAATATAGATACGATCTTGCCCAAGATCCGTTTGCAAAACAAAGCGATTGCCCGGATCCGCGCCGATCATGTGGGCGTGAGGTGCGTCGTGTCCGCTAATTGCAAAGCTACCCGGAGGCGCACTGGTCGCCTTTTGACTTCCAACGTGGTCCTTGTCCCGATGCGTGTAGGTGGCGGCGCCCAGCGATCCGCCTGACAAAACAGGAAATACGGCGATGCTTCCGTCCCCGTAATTGGCCACGAAAACATATTTTCCGGAAGCGTCGACACTCAGATATGCCGGACCTGCGCCTTGCGAGCTGATTGTATTCAGCAGTCGGAGATCGCCGTTGGATGGATCCACTGCATACGCGCTGACGGAACCGTTCTTGCCTTCAAAGTCTGAAATCTCATTGACGGTGTATAGATATCGTTCCGAGGGGTCGAGACAAAGGCAGGAGGGATTTCTGGCCTCCGCAGCAAGCTTGACGAGCGATAATCGCCCGCTGCTGGAATCCATCTCGAACAGATAAATGCCATTTCCATTGGCTTTGCCGTCGATCGCGCTGGTATCCGTGCCGACATACGCAAACAGTTTGCCTATACCGGGGCGGCCTTTAGAGTTCAAGGCCCGGCTGGTCGGTGAATACGCGATCGCCAGAGCGGAAGCGCCTTGGATAAATTTACGCCGGGAAGGTTTTTGGGATGAATCACTCGGTAGCATCAAATCTTGACGGCTCACTTTGTTCCTGCTCCTAGAGCGGATTTCTTATCACTATAGCAATTCGAGTTGAATGATGGCCGGCTCGCCGCAGTGAGCCGCGCGGAGATTGACCGCTTCGGCTACACCTATAGGGAATCCGCAGTCTTCCGTGGGCGGAAACGCGCGTCTTTCTCCGAGAGCCGTGATGCGGGAAAATCGCCCGTCCGGTTCGATGAGCTGGATGGGAGTCGGAGCGCGGTTGGCTATACCTGCACGTTGCCGGAATCCCCGGCATTTCCGAGGACCACTTTGATATCCATTCGTTTCTGGCCGCGATAAATGGTGACCGTCACCGTCTGACCGGCTTGATGGCCGTCCATAATCTCCGCGATGTCCTGATCGTTTGTCACCTGATCGCCGTCAATCGCGACAATCAAGTCACCACCGATATAGATGGGCGTGTTGCCGAGATAGGCTTGCTGCTTGCCGCCAAGAATGCCGGCGTGGTCGGCGGGTCCGCCGGGAACAGTGCGCTCCACCAGGACACCGGGAACAGCGGGCAATCCAAGCTGACTGGCGATGTCGGGTCCGATCGACAAATAACGAGCTCCCAGGGTGGGCCGCAGCACTTTGCCGTAGCGGGCAAAGTCATTCAAGGCCGCCTTGGCTGTGTCGATGGGAATCGCAAAGCCAATGCCGGCATTTTGATTGGCGCCTCCGCCAGTGTCGATCATCGTATTCATGCCGATGACATTGCCCTGCGAATTGAGCAACGGGCCGCCGGAGTTGCCGGGATTGATGGCGGCGTCGGTTTGAATTGCGTCGGAGATTAAATTGCCCATGGGACCGCGTACAGAGCGGATGGAACTGATGATGCCGCGCGTCATGGTGCCGCTGAGGCCAAACGGATTGCCGATGGCATAAACAAGCTGACCGACTTGCAGTCCACGGGAGGTGGCGAGCGTGGCCGGTTGCAGGTCCGGCGCATCAATCTTGATCAGCGCCAGATCGTGCGACTTGTCGGTCATCAGCACCTGGGCCTTGTACTGGTGCTTGTTGTAGAGCGTTACCTGCAGGGACTGTGCGTTCGATACCACGTGGTAGTTGGTGAGAATGTCACCCTTTTTATTCAGGATGAATCCGGAGCCTTGTCCCTGCTCCGGGACCGCGCCATAAAAGAAGTCGTAGGTGACCATGCTGGAGGTGATATTCACCACCGAGGGCAACGCTTTCTTGTAGACCGCGATGTTGTTCTGCTCGCTGGGCAAGAGAGCGGGCGCCGCATGGGCGTCGGTAATTTCCATAGCGCCCGGCAAGGGTGCGTTGGTCTGCGTGGAGGTTGTGCTGGCGGCACGGGTAAACGATCCGCGGCCGGCACCGGTAGAAAATGTGTGGGTGGTGACGAAGTAGAACCCGCCCAGAATGGCAACGGTCAAAATCAACAAGCGTGCTTTCATCGATCCAGAGCTCTCAATCTTCAGTTGCCAAAACGTGGGCCTCGCAGGTCACGGCAACAGAATCGATAGAATCAGTGCTCCATGCCACCATGTCTGTTTGGATTCAGATCCGGCATTTCCGTTGTGTCGTGCTCAACGTGTGGCAGGTGTTGCTCC
>Ga0307374_10006919_pt1 | contig 17558 bp, 16 predicted proteins | sample OX3MG_FD_202532 | JGI IMG/M metagenome (GOLD analysis project Ga0307374, IMG submission 202532) | Soil microbial communities from Risofladan, Vaasa, Finland - OX-3 | ecosystem: Environmental > Terrestrial > Soil > Coastal area > Acid sulfate soil | place: Finland: Risofladan, Vaasa | collected... | reverse complement strand
TCCAGATAGACCGCGTCGTCGCCGAATGCGGCTCTGGCCTCCGCGCGCGCCATCGCCAGGGCTTCGGGCAGGTCGTCGGGCCCTCGCGCCACCTTCATGCCGCGTCCGCCTCCGCCCGCGGCCGCCTTGATCAGCACCGGAAAGCCGATCTCGCCGGCCGCTTGCATCGCCTCGGCCTCCGACGTCAGCGCTCCGTCCGAACCCGGCACCACGGGAATGCCCGCCGATCTGACCGCGACCTTGGCGGCGATCTTGTCGCCCATCATGCGGATGTGGTTCGGCTTGGGGCCGATGAAGGTGAAGCCGTGAGCCTCGACGATCTCGGCGAAGCGGGCATTCTCCGACAGGAACCCATAGCCCGGATGCACGGCCTGGGCGCCGGTGATCTCGCAGGCGGCGATGATGTTGGGAATGTTGAGGTAGCTCTTGGCCAGGGGCGCCGGGCCGATGCAGACGCTCTCGTCGGCCAGACGCACGTGCATCGCGCTGGTGTCGGCCTCGGAATGCACGGCGACGGTGGCGATGCCCATCTCCTTGCAGGCGCGGTGAATGCGCAAGGCGATCTCGCCACGGTTGGCGATGAGTATCTTGTCGAACACGAACTCTACTCGATCACCGCCAGCGGCTCGCCGAACTCTACCGGCTGGGAGTCGCCCACCAGCAGTTCGACGATCCGTCCGGCGCGCGGGGCGGGGATCGGATTCATGGTCTTCATCGCTTCGACGATGAAGAGCGTCTGACCCTCGCTCACCTGATCGCCGACGCGCACGAACGGCGCCGAACCCGGTTCCGGCTGCAGATAGACGGTGCCCACCATCGGCGATGTGATCACCTCGCCCTGCGCCGTCGGGGGAGCGTGGGCGGTCGCGGGCGGCGAGGACGCGGCGCCCGCGAGCACGGCGGGCGCGGCCAGCACCGCCGGGAGCGAGGCGGCGGGAGCGGGCGCCCTGGCGACCTTGATGCGAAGATCGCCCCGCTCCACCTCGATCTCGGTCAGGCCGGTGTCGTTCAGGATGGCCGCGAGCCGGCGCACCAGGCGCGCGTCGATCGGATCGGCGGAAGCCTTGCTGTCAGCCATTCGGTCGTTCGAACCTCGGGTTGCCGCGCCGGGATATGGTCAGTCGACGGCGAGGCCGCACGCGGCCTCGACCGCAAGCTCATAACTCATCGGGCCAAAGCCCGACACCACGCCAGCGGCCGCCATGGCCACAAAGGATCCATGGCGGAACGGCTCCCGCGCGGCCGGATTGGAAAGGTGGCAATCGATCACGGGCACGGCCAGCATCTTCAGGGCGTCGTGCAGCGCGACCGAGGTGTGGCCGTAGCCGGCCGCGTTGATCACCAGAGCCGCCGCCGCGAGCCTCGCCTCCTGCACCCAGTCGATGAGTTCGCCTTCCTGGTTGGTCTGGCGGAAGACGACGGCGCGGCCCCGCGCGGCCGCGCGCTGCTCGCAAAGCACCCTGATGTCGTCCAGGCTCGCCCGGCCATAGATGTGCGGCTCGCGCTCGCCAAGCAGGTTGAGGTTCGGGCCGCTCAAGACATAGATGGGTTTTGGCATTCGTCCCCGCCCGCATGCGCTGCTTGTAACCGGCGGCGGTCGGGGTCACAAGTTGGGGTCGGAGGCGCGGTCACGTGCGCGGCTGCGGCGGTGAAGGCAGGGGGGCGCACACCGGCGCAGCGATCGCCAGCGCCCCATAGACACCCGCGTAGCCGCCTGCGATCCCGCACGCTTGGCCGGCCACCATGGGCCAGGCGCGGGCGCTCGGCGTCTCCGGCGTCAGTATCTGAATGAACGCGGCCGAAGCCAGGCTCGGCGCAAGCCAGGCCTGGCCACTCCACACCGACAGCAGTCCGATCAACAGCAGCACGAGCGAGGCGAGCACTACCTGGGCCATCGCCTTGCGGAGCGCAGGGGGAAGCATCGGGGGCTCGAACTCCTGGCTGCGGCTGGTTTCGGGCAAACCCGCGCCGAGCCTTGAAGTTGCGCGGCAGGGCTGCCTCGATCGAGAGCGCACCGATGGGCGCGCCCGCCAGCCCCCACGCCAGGTCGAGGCCAGATCGACGCCTCGGCGACGCATCAGCCCCGGCGCGCGGTTGACGCCCGGCCGGCCGCGCGTAGAGTGCCGCCTTCTCCGGGGAGTCCCGCCAGGGGACTGAGAAACCGCTGCGCCGCGCGGTGACCCGCTGAACCTGATCCGGGTCATGCCGGCGAAGGGAGAGAGGGCGTGGATGCGAGACTCCTCGGCCTTCCTTCAGCCGCCGTCCGGCCGCGCTGGAGCCGTGCCGTGCGTTTGACCATCAATGGCGAAGCGACCGAGGTGGCCGCCCTGAGCATCGCTGATCTGATCGGCCGGCTCGGTCTCGACGGGCGCAAGCTCGCCATCGAACGCAACCTCGAGATCGTGCCGCGCTCGGCCTATGCGGCGACGCCGCTGGCCGAGGGTGACCGCATCGAGATCGTCGCCTTCGTGGGCGGCGGCTGAAAGGAGACGAAGATGGACGGCTCTCGCATCGCCCCCGAGGACGGCTGGAGCGTCGCGGGCCGCAGCTTCCGCTCGCGCCTCGTCGTCGGCACCGGCAAATACAAGGACTATGCCGTGAACGCCGCCGCGGCCGAGGCCGCAGGCGCCGAGATGGTCACGGTGGCGCTGCGACGCGTCAACCTTTCCGATCCCGCCCAGCCGATGCTCTCCGACTTCGTGCGGCCGGACCGGTTCACCTATGTGCCCAACACCGCCGGCTGCTTCACCGGCGAGGAGGCCGTGCGCACCCTGCGCCTGGCCCGCGAAGCCGGCGGCTGGGATTTGGTCAAGCTGGAAGTGCTCAGCCGCACCGCACACCTCTACCCCGACATGGAGGAGACGCTGCGGGCGCTGAAGCTGCTGATCGACGATGGATTTTCGGTGATGGTCTACGCCACCGACGATCCGGTGGCGTGCAAGAAGGCCGAGGATCTCGGCGCGGTCGCGATCATGCCGGCGGGCGCGCCCATCGGCTCGGGGCTCGGCGTGCAGAACCGGGTGAACATCGCGCTCATCGTCGAGCAGTCTCGCGTTCCGGTGCTGGTGGACGCCGGCGTCGGCACGGCCTCGGACGCGACGGTGGCTATGGAGCTCGGCTGCGACGCAGTGCTGATGAACACCGCGATCGCGGAGGCCAGGGACCCGGTGCGCATGGCCAGGGCGATGAAACACGCCGTGATCGCCGGCCGCGAGGCTTATCTGGCCGGACGCATGGCCAAGCGGATGTACGCCGAGCCGTCCTCGCCGCTGGCGGGGCTGATCTGATCCGGGCGGGGGCAGGGGGACGAAATGGCTTTCGCTCAGCTTTCCAAGGTGCGGCTCGAGTACTTCAAGCACGGCCATGGGCAAGAGCGGGTGGTGTTCATCCACGGCTTCCAGGCGTCGGCGGCGATCTGGCGGATGGTGCAGCAGGCCTTGCCGGAGGATCGGTATGTCTCGATCGCCATCAACAACCGCGGCGCCGGCGCATCGCAGTCCCCGCCGCAGGAAGCCGATTTCAGCATTCCGATCTTCGCCTCCGACGCATTCGAGCTGTTGGCTGGGCTCGGCTGGTCGGACTACACCCTGGTGGGTCATTCGCTGGGCGGTGCGACGGTCGCCCAGTTCGCCGTCGACCATCCCGAACCGGTGAGGGGCCTGGTGCTGCTCGATCCGGCCGATCCGGACGGGCGCGGCGCCAGCCCGACCAGCGGGGGGCACGCACCGGAGGAGCTGCTCGACCGGATGATGGAGGCGCGCCGGCGGCGTCAGAGCGGCGACGCGCCTAGCGACGGCATCGACGCCTCCGGCGCCGGCGCGCCCGCCGAGCTGATGCGCCAGCTCGCCGCCGACATGCGCGCGGCTCCTGAACGGCGGCTGCGCGGCTCGATGCGCTCGATGTTCAGCCTGCGGCTCGGCGAAAGGGTGAAGGCGTTGCCCATGCCGGTTCTGCTGGCCTGCGGCGATGCCGATGAGTTGATCCCGCTCTCCGCGATGCTCGCCACCTGGGCGAAGTGTCCGCCGGGGACGGGGCTGCACGTCTGGCACGGCGTCGGCCACTCCCCCAACCTCGACCGCCCCGCCGAACTGGCCGCGCTGCTGCGCCGCTTCATCGAGGCGGCGCCGGCGCGCGCCGGGGGCGGGGCGAGTCTCGGCAAACCTGGCTGACCGCGGCGGCTCAGCGCTCGACGATGAAGAGCCCGATGGTCAGGGCGACGCCGATGGCGATCACCATCAGGCGCAGGATGTTCTCGTTCACCCGCTTCAGCATCCACGCGCCGAAGAGGCCGCCGGCGATCGCGCCTGCGCCCAGGATCAGCGCCGCGACCCAGCGCACATGGCCGGCGAACAGGAACACGATTGCCGCGGTGAGGTTCATCGCCGCGGCCAGGACGTTCTTGGTGGCGCCGGCGTTGCGCACCGGCAGGGCCGCCATGGTGAGGACCGCCAGCATCAGGAACCCGATGCCGCCGCCGAAATAGCCGCCATAGATGGCGACGGCGAACTGCAGCGCTGCGGCGATGCGCGGCGACAGCCGTCCCTTACGCGCTTTGGCCCGGCGGCCGAACGAGCCCCAGGCGAAGGCCGTGGTGGCGAAGAGCACCAGCCATGGCACCATGCGGGCGAAGATGCTGGACGGCGTGACCAGCAGCAGCATCGCCCCCAGCGCCCCGCCGGCCAGGCTGATGACGGCCAGGGTGCGGAACGAGAGTCCTTCGGCGCCCATCGCCATCGAGCCGCCGCGCCAGCCGGTGGCCACCTGGCCTGGGAAGAGGGCGACGGTGGAGGTGATGTTGGCCGAACGCGCGTCCAGTCCGGTCAGCATCAGCGCCGGCAGGGTGACGAACGAGCCTCCGCCGGCGAGGGCGTTCTGCGTTCCGGCCCAGAGCCCCGCCACGACGAGAAGCGCGATTGCCGCAGGTCCGGCGACGTGTCCAAGCAAGCGGGGAGATCCTTCGGGTCTGCGGCGACGCCACATAGGCCCAGTCTGCGCTGCTGGCCAATCGTAGCGGCTTCACGCCGCTCGGCCTAAAGTGCGGTCGCGCCGCGAGTTGGGCCGCGCCAAGGGATGTGCGAGGGTGACGCTCTATCCGCCCATCGACCCATACGAGAATGGGCTGCTCGACGTCGGCGAGGGCCATCGCCTTTATTGCGAGACGTGCGGCGCCCCCGAGGGCAGGCCGGCCGTGGTGCTGCACGGCGGCCCCGGCTCGGGCTGCACGCCGGGCTGGCGTCGCTATTTCGATCCACGCGCCTACAAGGTGGTGCTCTTCGACCAGCGCGGCTGCGGTCGCAGCCTGCCACATGCCGCCGATCCGGCGACCGACCTCGGCGCCAACACCACCCACCACCTGGTCGCCGATATCGAGCGCCTGCGCAGGCGCCTGGGAATCGAGCGCTGGCTCGTCTTTGGCGGCTCGTGGGGAACGACGCTCGGTCTGGCCTATGCGCAGGCGCACCGCGAGCGCGTCAGCGAAATGGTCCTCTTCAGCGTCGGCACGACCAGCGCGCAAGGGGTGGACTGGATCACCCGCGGCGTCGGACGTTTCTTCCCCGAAGCCTGGGCGCGCTTTCGGGAAGGCGTTCCGCCGGCGGACCGCGACGGCGACCTGGCGCAGGCCTATGCCCGCCTTCTCGCCGATCCCGAAGGTGCAGTGCGCGAAAAGGCGGCCAAGGACTGGTGCGACTGGGAGGACAGCCACGTCGCGATCCATCCCGGCCGCGCCCGCGATCCGCGCTACCGGGACCCCCGCTTCCGGATGGCGTTCGCACGGCTCGTCACCCACTACTGGAGTCACGCCGCCTGGCTCGAGGATGGGGCGCTCATCGCCGGAGCGGCGGGCCTGGCCGGCGTGCCGGGCGTCCTCGTTCACGGGCGGCTCGACGTGAGCAGTCCGCCGCAAGACGCGTGGCGGCTGGCGCAGGCATTGCCGGGCGCCGAGCTAACCCTGGTCGACGACGCCGGCCACGGGGCGGGCCACCCCGAAGTCATGGACCTGCTGGTCGCCGCGACCGACAGGTTCGCGGGCGCTGGGACGGACGATGCAGCCTGCCGGCGGCATCCTTGAACGCCGCCCGCTGCGCGCCATCTATTCCGCCCATGGCGCGCGATTTGCCGCGCCGCGTCAGACGCAGGGACGAACATGGCTTCTTCGAGGAACGTCGCGGTCCTGGTCGGGAGCCTGCGCAAGGGCTCGTTCACGCGGCGCGCGGCCAAGGCGCTGGAGGCGTTGGCGCCCGAGGGGCTGCGCCTGACCGAAGTCGCGATCGGCGCCTTGGCCCTCTACGACGAGGATCTGGAGTCCAGTCCGCCGCCTGCCTGGATGGCCTTCCGCGATCAGGTGCGCCCTATGGATGCGGTGCTCTTCGCCACGCCCGAATACAATCGCTCTGTACCCGGCCCTTTGAAGAACGCCGTCGACGTAGGCTCGCGCCCCTATGGCAAGAGCGTCTGGTCGGGCAAGCCGGCCGCCGTGGTCAGCGTCTCGCCGGGCGCGATCGGCGGCTTTGGGGCGAACCATCACCTGCGCCAGTCGCTGGTGTTCCTCGACATGCCGGTGCTGCAGCAGCCCGAAGCCTATATCGGCCAGGCCGCGCAGCTCTTCACTGAGGACGGCCAAGTGACCAGCGACGGCTCGCGCGAATTCCTGCGCAAGCTCATGGCGGCCTTCGCCGCCTGGATCGAGAAGACCACCGCGCCCCGCTGATACGGCCGCGTCTCAGGCGCGCTTCTCGGCCTTGGCGATGGCGGCGAGGATGGCCGGATAATCCTCGCCTTCGATGATCTGGTCGCCGACGACGAACCCCGGCGTCCCGTCGATGGCGAGCTTGTTCGCGAGATCCGCGACGTCGGCGAGCCTCGCCTCGGCCTTGGCGCGGACAGCGGGCGCGCCGAGGGCCGCCACGTCGACGCCGCGTGCAGCCGCCAGCCGGTCGATGTCGGCGTCGGTAAGGGGATGGGTGCTCATGAAGTCCTGGTAGAGCCCGAGCACGTCCTTGCCCTGCGCCTTTGCCGCCATGGCGGCGAGCGCCGCATGTTCGGAGGTCGGCCCGAAGATCACCAGGTCCTTGAAGACGAAGCGCACGTCGGGGCGCGTGCGGATGAGGCCGATGAGCTTCGGGGCGATGTTGATGCAGTGCACGCACTGAAAGTCGTAGAACTCCGTCACCGTGACCTTGCCCATTGGATTGGCCACGAAGTCGCGCGGGTCGCGTTCCAGAGCCGCGCGAAGCTTGGGCAGCGCCAGCCTGGCTTTCGCGAGGGCGTCGGTCTCCTTCTTCTCGGCGGTCTGCTCTTCGCTCGATTGCATGTTTTCGAGCGCCGCGCGCAGCTCCTCAGGGTGGGCCATCAGATAGGCCTTCACCTTCTGGTCGAAGCTGCCGCCGCTAGAGGGCTGGCAGGCGGCCAGACCCGCCGCGAGCGTGACCGCAAGGGCAAGCGCGGCGCACCCGGCGAGCCGGGGCGCCCGCAACCACCATCCTGCGGTCGCGCTGGCGGCCCGAGCGCCGCTCACCCGACCTCGCCCAACGCCTTCAGCTCCTGCGGCGACGGCTTGGAGGCCAGGATGATGTCGGTGGCGCGTCGCCATTCGGGGGTGTCTTTCTGAAGAAGGTGGCGGGCGCGAACCGCCAGGATCGCCGCGTCCTGCATCTGGCCCAGGTTGAAGTTCTGCTCCGCGGCGGCGAGCCTGGCCATGCCGCCCATTCCCTTGGCGTCATAGGCCTCCGACAGATACTGCCAGGCCAGCGGCGCGATGCTGCCGAGACTGGTGTCGGGGCTGGCCTGGCTGCTGCCGCCGTCGAGGATGAGGGCGCGATTGAAGTTCATGATGGCTTCGTCGAGCTTGGCGTGATCGTTCTCGGCGAGGAGCACCTGGCCCAGCAGGACGCGCAGCAGCGGCGCGTCCGGCTTCAGCTCCACGGCGCGGCGGGCCGGCGCCTCGGCCTCGGCCGCCTTGCCGGTCTCCAGCAGGGTCACGGCCTTCTGTTCGTAGAGGTATGGATCGTTGGGCTGCTCGGCGGCGAGCCCGTCGATGAGCTTCAGGGACTTTCCGGTATCCAGCTCCTTGTAATAGGCGAAGGCCCTCTCGTATCGGGCGTCGAACGACTTGTCGGTCTCGGGAACCTCCGCAAAGGTCTGGTAGGGCCGATCGAGGAATCCCTTCAGCTTGGCCTTCATCAGATCGTAGGCGGCGATCGATTGCGGGCTGTCCTTGGCGGACCAGTGCGGTTCGGATTCGGCGCGCACGGTCAAGGCTTCGATGCGGTCGTCGGTGAGCGGGTGATCGACGAAATACTTATATTTTCTGACGTCGTCGAAGACTTCCTGATAGCGAAGGTTGTTGAAGAAATCGACCAGACCCTTGGCGGAGTAGCCCGCCTTCTCCAGATAGGTGACGGCTGCCTGGTCGGCGCGGGCTTCCTGCTCGCGCGAGTAGGCAAGCGCGTTCAGTTCGCCGAAATAGCTGCCCGAATAGATCAGCGCCGCCGCCGCCTCGGGCGCGCCGGCCACCGCGGCCAGCAGGCCGAGACCGAGCCCGGCGATCATGGGCCCCAGGGCGACATGGCCCATCATGGCCGAATGCGCCACGTCTCCCCTGGCCATGTGGCCGGTCTCGTGCGCCAGCACGCCTTCCAGCTCGTCGGGCGTCTTGGTGAGCATGATCAGCGAGCTGGTGACGAACATGTTGTAGCCCGACATGGTGAAGGCGTTGGGGTCGGGATCGTTGATGACATAGACGCGCACCGACTTCGGATCGAGGTTGGCGGCCGCGAACACCGGGTCCATCTCCTGGTGCAGGATGGCCTCGATCTCGGTGTCGCGGATGACGTCGGGCGGGACGTTGTCCTGGGCGCGGGCCGCAGCCATGGGCGAGGCAAGCGCCCCGGCCATGGCCAGCGCGCCGATCGCGGCGCGCGCCCAATGCGCGGAGGCGGATCTCAGGGCGCTCAAGTCCTCTCTCCGGATCGGTGTTGCTCTTGACCTTCGCCCCGCTGGATCGAGCCTAGCCTCTTATCCGCCCCGCCGCCACCAGCCCCGGCGAGGCTTGGCGGGCGCCGCCGTGACCTCGCTGGAATCGATCGGCGCCTCCACGATCGCGACCGGCTCGGGCGTCGCCCGCAGGGGCGTTGGCTCGGCGACCGCCGGGCGAGGCGAGGGCGCCGACCGGGTCTGCCCAGGCGCATCGGCGGCGGGGTCTGGCTGGGCATCGACGCTCGCGGGCTCGGCCGGATTCTCAGGTCCGGCGACGCCCGGAGCCTCGGCGGTTGCTTTGGCGCGCGACCGGCGGGCGCGTTTCGGCCTGGCTTCGGCGGCCGGCAACTCCACCCAGACCTCGTCACGGGCTGGATCGGCGATCGAGGACGTCGCGGCAGCCTCGGGTGCAGCTTCGACGGGGTCGGCCAGCGCCGCGACATCGCTGGGGGCGTCGTGCTCCAGCTGAGATTGGACCGGGCCGCGCCACTGGTAGGCGTCGTCGCCGACCGGACGGGCGGGCCAGGACCAGGCATAGACGTCGCCTGGCCTGGTCTCCTCGCGCACGCGCCGTCCGCCACGACGGCCGCGCCGGCGCCGGCGGTGACCCTCGCCATCCAGATCGCCGGCGGTCTCGGGCGGCTCTGGACGGTCGACGGCCGGCTGCGTGGCGGGTTGGGCGGCGCGCGGCTCGTCGATGCGGCGTCCGCGCCGGCGCCGGCGCCGGCGCGGACGGCCCTCTTCGTCGCCCCGTTCGCGCATCTCGGTTTCGCCGAGGCTCTCGATCTCGACATCGGCATCCTCTTCGAGCGCCTCGTCGATTTCGGCCTCGGGCGCCTCGACCTCCTGGCTCGGGGCATAGAGCTCCGGCTGGGGCCCCTCCCAGGCGCGTGCGGCCTGTGGCGCTTCGCTGGAGATCCGGTCGATGCCGTGATCGGCGTGGGTGAGGGCCTCGTCCAGCGTCACCTTGACCCAGAGCCCATGAGCCTGGCGCAGCCTGGTAAGATAGTCGCGCTTGATGTTGAGAAGGTAGAGGCCGACGTCCGTGGGGACGCGAAGCACCACCTCGCCGCCGCCGCGCAGCGCCTCGATCTCGAGCGCACGCAACGCTGCGAGGGCGCTCGATTCCACCGAGCGCACCCGCCCCGCGCCCTGGCAATGCGGACAGACGTGGGTGGTGCCCTCGAGAATGCCGGTGCGCCGCCGCTGACGGCTGATCTCCATCAGGCCGAAGGAAGAAATCTTGCCGATCTGCACCCGCGCCCGGTCGTCCTTGAGGCAGTCCTTCAGCTTCTTCTCGACGGCGCGATTGTTCTTGGCTTCCTCCATGTCGATGAAATCGATGACGATGAGGCCGGCGAGGTCGCGCAGCCGCAGCTGCCGGCACGCCTCCTCGGCCGCTTCGAGATTGGTCTTCAGCGCCGTGGCCTCGATGTTGCGCTCGCGCGTGGCCCGGCCCGAGTTGACATCGACGGCGACCAGCGCCTCGGTCTGGTTGATCACCAGATAGCCGCCGGATCTCAATGGCACGACGGGCGAGTAGATCTGCGCTAGATGGTCCTCGATTCGGTGACGCACGAACAGCGGCGTCGGCTCTCGGTAGAGCTGCACCTTCTTCGCCTGGGCCGGCATCAGCATGCGCATGAAGTCGCGCGCTTCCTTGAAGCCGGCCTCGCCCTCGACCCAGATGCCCTCCAGCTCCTTGTCGTAGAGGTCGCGGATGGCGCGCTTGACGAGATCCTCCTCCTCGAAGATCAACGCCGGCGCGATGGAGTGCAAAGTGGTCTCGCGGATCACCTCCCAGGCGCGCACGAGATAGTCGTAGTCGCGCTTGACCTCGGCCTTGGTGCGCTTGGCGCCGGCCGTGCGCACGATCAGCCCCATGCCTTTGGGCACTGCGAGACTCTGGACCACGTCGCGCAGGCGCTTGCGGTCGGTGGCCGCGGTGATCTTGCGGCTGATGCCGCCGCCTCGGTCGGTGTTGGGCATCAGCACGCAATAGCGCCCGGCGAGCGACAGATAGGTGGTCAGCGCCGCGCCCTTGGTGCCGCGCTCCTCCTTGACGACCTGCACCAGCATGATCTGCCGACGCTTGACGACTTCCTGGATCTTGTAGCGGCGCACCATCCGCCGGCGGCGCCGCTCGATTTCCTCATCGATCTCGTCATCGTCGTCGAGCCGGGCGGCGGCGCCCCCGCCGCCGTCGTCGTCCTCGTCGCTCGGCGGCGCCGCGGCGGCCGGCGCACCGTCCTCGTCGTCCGCCTCGGCGGCCTCGCGCATCAGCGCTTCGCGGTCGGCCAGCGGAATCTGGTAATAGTCAGGGTGAATTTCGTTGAACGCCAGGAAACCGTGCCGATTGCCGCCGTATTCGACGAAGGCGGCTTGCAGGGATGGTTCTACGCGAGTGATCTTGGCGAGATAGATATTGCCGCGCAGCTGTTTGCGGCCCTGGCTCTCGAAATCGAATTCCTCAACACGGGTCCCGTCGAGGACCACCACCCGCGTCTCCTCGGCGTGGGCGGCGTCGATCAGCATCTTTCTTGTCATCAGTCCTGTCTCCGCGGCGCGCGGCGGACCCTGGGTCCGGGCGCCGGCTCATGCTAGGCGCGCCAGCCGGCCCGCGCCGTCCGCCGGCGGGTGTCGCGGCGAAGGTCTGAAGCCGGGCTACGGGGGCGCTGCCCATTGGGGTTCATTGTTCCATTGTCGCAGCTTCGAGGCGAAGGCGCGACGCGAGGGGTGGAGTCGTTCGCGCGAAATTCGCGGGGGCCCGACGCCGAGCCGCGCGTCCATCGAATCTCCGACATCGGACGGCTGGGCGCGCGGCGGGCAATGTAGCAAGATCGCACTGCAATTGGAAAGCGTCGCGGCGATGGCGGACTTAACCGATTTGCTACACCATGCGCCGGATGATGGCTCAGGGCGGCGAAGCCGCCGGCCGGTGGGTTGATGGCGCAATGCGCGGGGGGCTTTTCAAGGGGTTGCGGGCCCGGTCCGCGCGAGGGCTGCTGGGGCTGATCCTGGCCGGCGTGGGCGCAGCCACCGTCGCGGCCGGGGCGCTGCAGCCCTCCCGAGCCGACGTGATCGGGGTACGCCTCGGCGGAGATTCGGCGCAGACGCGCATTGTCGTCGACCTGCGCCGCGCCGCCAGCGGGAGAGTGGCGCCGGATACGGGCCGGTCGGGCGTGCTGGCCATCGATCTGAGCGGCGTCGGCGCGGCCGGTCCCCTCGAAGGCCGGGGCCGCGGCCTGGTCGGCGCCTGGAGCATCGGGAACGCCGATGGCGGGGTGCGCCTCGATCTCGAATTGACCCACAGCGCCCGCGTCGAGCGGCGATTCCTGCTGCCGCCCGCCGACGGCGTCGCCAACTATCGCTACGTCATCGACATCGCCGCATCGGCTGTCCAAGCGAGAGCCGTCCGGACATCCTCGCCGGTTTCGGCGCCGGCCGCCGTCGCCGCCAGTCCGTTCGCGATGGACGCCGCCTGGGCGCCGCCACCGCTCGCACATCGCCGCAAGGTCATCGTCATCGACCCCGGACATGGCGGCAAGGACCCGGGGGCGGCCGGCGCCTGGAGCTACGAAAAGAACGTCACCCTGGCGGCCGCCAAGGTGCTGAGGGCGCTGCTCGAGCGCAGCGGGCGCTATCGCGTGGTGATGACCCGCGACGCCGACGTGTTCGTGCCGCTGGAGGAGCGGGTGCAGATCGCCCGGCGCGCCGGCGCCGATCTCTTCATTTCGCTGCACGCTGACTCCGGCGCCGATCCCGCCACCCATGGCGCCAGCGTCTATACGCTCTCCGCCAGCGGGACGGCGCGGGTTGGAGACGTGCTCAGCCGCCGCGACTGGTTTCTGCAGCCGGCCGTGAACCGCGGCGATCATGCCGTGAGCCAGATCCTGCTCGATCTGTCGCAGCGCTCGACCCGCAACCGCTCGGCCGAGTTCGCCCAGCTGCTGATCGACCGGGTCGGCGACCGCGCTCCGCTGCTGGAGCGCAGCCGCCGCGACGCCGACTATTTCGTGCTGCTCGCCCCCGACGTGCCCGCGGCGTTGCTCGAGATGGGCTTCATCACCAATCCACGCGACGAGGCGCGTCTGGATGATCCGCGGGCGCGGGCGGCGCTGATGGGGGAGGTCGCCGACGCCATCGATGCCTACTTCGCGCCCAAGACCCGTCTTGCGGCGCGATAGGCGCGTCCATCATACCCTGCTAATCCGAGTGGCCTTGGTTTCTGGCGCGCGCTCGCCCAGCCTGATGCGCGCCGCCGGACGACGGACAATGGAGGCGCGCCTGAGCACGCGGAGCGAGACCCAGTCGCCACAATCCACCACCGTCAGCTACGAGCGTCTGTGCGATGAGTTCGTCGCGCGCGGCGACGCTCACGTCTCGCACAAGCGGGGGTTCGGCGCTTCGGCGCTGACCATAGAGGGCCGGATCTTCGCCATGCAGCCGCGTGATCGCCTAGTGGTGAAACTCCCCAAGGCCCGAGTCGATGAACTCGTCGCCGGCGGCTACGGCCGACGCTTCGACGCGGGCAAGGGACGTCCGATGAAGGAGTGGCTGGCGATAGATCCGTCGCACCAGGACCACTGGCGTCCGCTTGCACTGGAGGCCCTGAGCTTCGTGGGCGGGGCCTCCAGGCGCGGGTGACGCAAGGGCGGCCGGTTGATCCGACCCCCAGCGTCTGCTAGGCGGCGCCGCCAGGTTCGATGGGGGCTTGAATGCACGATCGGTCGAGGACCGCTCTGCTGGCGATGGATCTGCAGCGAGACTTCCTGGAGAGCGCCGGGCGACTGCCGATCGCGCAGGATCAGATCGCCGGCGTCGTCGATGCGATGAATCGGGCGTTACGCCTCGCCCGCGACCGGCGCTGGCCGATCGTCTATGTCGTCAACGGCTACGATCTGCTGGACCCTGGCAACCTCTTCAGGAACTTCGCCGCGGTCCGGGGCTCGCAAGGCGCCCGCATCGACGAGCGCATCCTGAGACTGGCTGACGTGCTGACGCTGGATAAGAAGGCGCCGGACGCCTTCAGCAACCCGGCGCTCGCCGCCCGCCTGGGGTCCTGGCGCATCGGGCGGCTGCTGATCGGCGGCGTCTACGCCGATGCCTGCGTCACCGCGACGGCGATCTCGGCGCTGAAGCGGGGGTATGAGGTCGCGATCCTGGCTGACGGCGTCGGCGCGGCGTCCGAGCGCGGGCGCCAGCGTGCTTTGGCGAACCTGAGCCGGCGTGGCGCGAGCATGCTTCGGGGGAGCACCGAGGCCTTTGAGGTCGCCGGTGGCGCCCGCTTCTGCGACGGCGCCGCCCTAGGCGACTCCCGCGACGCGCGCTAGATGGGGCGGGGGCCGCGCGCGTCCGTCTCGAGAAGGCAGAGAGCTTAGTTGATACCCATTGGACGGTGGTCCCTGATCGCCGGCGTGGCGCTGATGAGCGTCGTCGCGGTCGCCGGCCTGTGCCTGGCCATCTACATGGCCTGGCTCTTTCACGATCTGCCGAACGCTTCCGAACTCGTCGACTACCACCCGCCGACTTCGACACGGGTCTACGCCTGGGACGGGACCCTGATCGGCGAGTTCTCCAAGGAGCGCCGCATCTACGTCCCCTATGATCAGATGCCGCCGCAGCTGGTCGAGGCGTTCCTCGCCGCCGAGGACCACAACTTCTTCAGCCACGGCGGCGTCGATATGGGCGGCGTCGGCCGGGCCATGTTCAAGGACGTGTTCAACTTTCTGCAGGGCCGACGACCGGAAGGCGGCTCGACGATCACCCAGCAGGTCGCCAAGAACGTGCTGCTCAACAACGAAGAAACCATCGGGCGCAAGATCAAGGAGGCCATACTGGCGACGCGTCTCGAGCAGGCGCTGACCAAGAAGCAGATTCTGGAACTCTACCTCAACGAGATCTGGCTGGGTCACGATTCGTACGGCGTGGGCGCCGCTGCGTACAACTACTTCGGCAAGTCGGTCACCAACCTCACCCTCGCCCAATGCGCCTTCCTGGCCGCCCTGCCCAAGGGGCCGGACAACTATAACCCCACGCGCCACCAGAAGGCGGCGATCGCGCGCCGCAACGCGATCCTTCAGGCCATGGTGACGCTAGGCTGGGCGCAGCCCAAGCCCGCTTACGCTGCCATGCGCGAGGACATCGTCGTCCAGCCGCCGCAGCGGGCCAAATACCACGACGCCGATTATTTCGTCGAGGAGGTGCGGCGCGAGGCGCTGCAGCAGTTCGGTCCCGCGGTGGACGAGGGCGGCTACTACATGCGCACCACGCTCGACCCGGTGCTGCAGACCGCCGCCCGCCAGGCCCTGATGGATGGGCTGGAGGCCTATGACCGCCGGCACGGCTGGCGCGGCGCCTGGGGCCGGGTGGCGATGACGCCGGGCTGGGAGAAGGCGGCCCTGCAGCACTCGCCGCCGTCCGAGCGTCGCAAGTGGGAGGTGGCGGCGATCGAGTCGACCTCCGGGGGCAAGGTCGAGGTCAAGATCGCCCGCGACGGTTCGCAAGGGGAAATCGTCCCCAAGGACGTGGCCTGGGCGACGGCCGGCAAGGGCCTCGCCGTCGGCGACCTCGTCTTCGTCGAGCCGGCCGACAGCGGCGGGTTTCACCTTCGCCAGGTGCCGCAGGTGAACGGCGCCATCGTGGTCATGGATCCCGCCGACGGGCGCGTGCTCGCCATGGTGGGCGGCTATTCCTTCTCGCTCTCCAGCTTCAACAGGGCCACCCAGGCGATGCGCCAGCCCGGCTCGGCCTTCAAGCCGTTCGTCTATGCGACGGCGCTGGAGAACGGCTTCACCCCGGCCAGCATCGTGCTCGACGCGCCGATCTCGCTGCCTGGCGCCAACGGAAAGATGTGGCGGCCGGCAAACTACGAGCATCGCTATCTTGGACCGCTCGTCTTCCGGCGCGGCCTCGAACTTTCGCTCAACACCATGACCGTGCGCATCGCCCAGAGGGTCGGCATGCAGAAGATCGTCGCCAACGCCATCAAGTTCGGGGTGGTGAACAAGATGGACCCGGTGCTGCCGATGGCATTGGGCGCTGACGAGACGACGCCGTTCAAGATCACCGCCGCCTATTCGGCCTTCCTGAACGGCGGGCGCCGGATCGACCCACACATGATCGAACTCGTCGAGAACCGCGACGGCAAGGCCATCTACAAGGCCGATGACCGTGAGTGCAAAAGCTGCAACCAGGACTTCACCGGCGACTTCGGCCCGACCTTCGCGCCGCAGGGCCAGCAGGTGATGGACCCGATCACCGCCTATCAGATCGCCACCATGCTCGAGGGCGTGGTGCAGCGCGGCACCGGCTACCAAGCGCGTGTGCTGGGCCGGCCTGTAGGCGGCAAGACCGGCACCACCAACGACTTCCGCAGCGCCTGGTTCATCGGCTTCACGCCGCAGTTCGTGGTCGGCACCTTCGTCGGCTTCGACGACAACCGCTCGCTGGGCCAGGGAGAGACCGGGGCCGTGGCGGCCGTACCGATCTTCATCGAGTTCATGCAGAGCGCCCTGAAGGGGTTGCCCGCGTTGAACTTCAAGGCGCCGCCGGGCACGGTCTTCGCCCAGATCGGTCCCAACAGGGAAGCGTTCCGGCCGGGCACCGAGCCGCGCCCCATCGCGGCGGCCCCGGCGAGTGCAGCCGCGCCGCTGGCGCCGGCCGGCGCGCCGCCGCCGCCGCCCGCAACGCGCCGGCTCAAAGCCACCATTCCGAAACGGCCGGACGACCTCAGCGGATTGTTCTGAGCGGCCTTCGCGCTTATCTGACGCGCCCGAGCTTCGAGGAGCACGTCCATGCGAGCCGATATCCTGGCGGCTGCGGCCGAGATCGAGCAGTCGATCGCCCTTTTGCGGAGGCGTCTTTGACTGGGCGCCGGCGCTCAGGAAGCTGGATGAACTGAACGCGCGGGTCGAGGATCCGGCGCTCTGGGACGATTCGGGCGCGGCGCAGGCGCTGATGCGCGAGCGCACCCGCCTGGCGGATCAGGTCGAGCGCGTGCGGCGCCTGGAGCGCCAACTCGCCGATGCGGTGGAGTTCGCCGAGTTGGCCGAAGCCGAGAGCGACGAGAACTCTCTCGATGACGCCGCCCACCAGCTGGCGCTGCTGAAGAAGCTGGCCGGCCAGGCCGAGCTCGAGGCGCTGCTCTCGGGCGAGGCCGACGCCAACGACGCCTATCTGGAAGTCAACGCCGGCGCCGGCGGCACCGAGTCAAACGACTGGGCGGCGATGCTGCTTCGCATGTACGTCCGCTGGGCCCAGGCGCATGGTATGGAGGTCGAGACCATCGAGGAAACGGCTGGCGAACAGGCCGGCGTCAAATCGGTCACCGTGAAGATCAGCGGAACCAACGCCTACGGCTGGCTGAAGACCGAGGCCGGCGTCCACCGCCTAGTGCGCATCTCGCCGTTCGACTCCAACGCCAGGCGCCACACCAGCTTCGCCTCCGCCTGGATCTATCCGGTGGTCGACGAGACCATCCAGATCGAGATCAACCCCGCGGACGTGCGCACCGATACCTACAGATCCTCCGGCGCCGGCGGCCAGCACGTCAACAAGACCGACTCGGCGGTGCGGCTGAC
>Ga0307374_10006918_pt1 | contig 17560 bp, 16 predicted proteins | sample OX3MG_FD_202532 | JGI IMG/M metagenome (GOLD analysis project Ga0307374, IMG submission 202532) | Soil microbial communities from Risofladan, Vaasa, Finland - OX-3 | ecosystem: Environmental > Terrestrial > Soil > Coastal area > Acid sulfate soil | place: Finland: Risofladan, Vaasa | collected... | reverse complement strand
ACATCGATTGTCGCTCTGTTCTGATCGATACGAACAAGGAACGTCGTTCCGGACACCTCGAGGACGACAGCGACGGGTTTCTCGCTTCTTCTGTCGCGCAGGAGAGCCTGAAGTGCGACCGATAACCACTCAGGCCGAAAGGAGTCTGCTCCGGGGCCTGGAACCATGAGCGGGGTACTCCATCGCACGAGGGCTTCGACCGTTTCACGAAGCTCCGATCCCCACGCCGTTAAGGCATAGAGAACCCCATTTGCCTCGCTCGAGACCTTGCGTTCGATGACCTCTGCTTGTTCGAGGTCACGAAGACGCTGAGCGAGGAGGTTCGTGGCCACGCCTTGAAGGCCCACATGCAGCTCGCCGTATCGCTTGGGGCCGGCTAAGAGTTCTCTCACGATGAGCAGGCTCCAGCGATCGCCGATCACGTCCAGTGCCCGCGCCAGGCCGCAATACTGGCCATACGAGCGCCGGTTCCCCATCTGACTTGACTTACTCACGCAAACTTGATTATATCAAGATCCATGCCAGAGCAAGCGCACAACTCCCTGCCCAACACTCGGGGGACGGTCATGGCCGAGGCTCGTGCGGCGTTGCATGAGGTCGTCTCAGGATTCGTCCGACTCGTGCGCGCTATCCCCGATCCGAACGTTCCCTCCATCGGCTCGTGGCGCGTCGGCGATGTCGCCGCCCACCTATCTCATGCCCTTCGTGTCGATACTGATGCCGTCGCTGAAAGGCCCCTACCTCCAGCCACGGTCACCAAGGCGGGTATGGACGAACTCACAGAGATGATGCTGTCAGAGGACAGCGAGAGAAGTCCGACCGTAATCGCGGACAACATCGACGAGCTGTTCCGCGAGTTCGACGAGGTCGCTTCCCGATCGCAAGCAACCACCGTCGACTGGCTTCAGGGGGCTCGCATTCCGCCTTCGGCAGTGGCTTGCCATCTGCTCGAGGAGTGCTTGGTCCATGGTCACGACATCGCCACCGCCACGAACCAACCGTGGGTCATCGAACGTCATCACGCCCTGCTTGCCATCGAGTGCTTTGCTTTGCCGCTCATCCAGGCTCTACCGCCGACCGCTTTGCTAAACCCGGACCGGGCCCAATCCCTCTGTGCTCAAATCGATATGCGTCTGCGTGGCGGAGTACGGACACATATGGCGCTCAACAATGGGTCGTTGACCTTCGACTCAGATGCGGTATCAAACGTCGACGTCCACGTCTCTGCCGATCCCGCCGCCTTCCTGCTCATGTTCATGGGCCGCCAGGGCATGTGGAAGCCGCTCGTAACGGGGAAAGCGATGGCTTGGGGTCGTCGGCCATGGCAGCTTGTCCGGGCGCTTGGTGTCTTGGCTCCTCCATAACCCTCAAGCACACGCCGAGGCAGATATCCGTGGACTAAACACGCTCGGAAACGACAGCTGTAAGGGGCCATCGAGGCCAACCAAGCGTGCGGCAGTGCATCATATGTGGGCCGGTCTATCTGGCCCGAAAGAGGGCTCCTGCAAGCTCTTCGCTAACCATCCTGCAACGACGCAGGTTCGAGCACATAACCACGGCCGCCGGGCCGGTCCGGACTAAACGCTGTCGCGCCCGATTCGGCATTACACACTCAAGGGCCAGCTACCGAACAGGTATACCGAATCACCAGGCACACGAGCTATTCAGTATCCGGCAGCCCGGGCGGGTGGACGCGAGACCTTTCGCCTGGGCCGTGTGATTACCGGGGCGCTCTATTTTGCGATCCCTGGTGGTGGCTCGCCCACGACTCGATCAGGTCGAGTCCGCTCGGCCCCGATAGAACGCCGCGCTCACGACCAGAATCCAGAGGAAGAACGTTGCGGGGACCCACACGGTGACTTCGCTCTCCAATGAGAGAAACGTTCCGTGACTGAGGAAGGATGCCGCGATCAAGACGTGGGCGCACGCACCGACAGCGGCAACGTATGCCGTCCACTTCGGCAAGCCGCCGAGCCGAATCACCAGTGCCGCGTAGACAGCCAGGAAGAGGGCAGTTGGAATGCCGGAGAGCGCCAGGAGTCCGAAGGTCAGGTCACCTAAGAGGCCAGCGACGTTGGCGGGTTGACTCCTGTAACCAAGCAAGTAGATCGGAACGAAGCCAGCCAGGATCAACACAGACGCCGCGACCGTCGCCAAGCCGAAGATCGACGAAAGTATCTGTGGATCGCCTTCTCGGTGACGGAACCAACTCCATAGTCCGCCGGCAAAACAGAGGAACAGGCCCATGGCCAGGCTGAAAACGAACAGAGAGATCGTGATCCGCGTGGCGTTGCGCTGGCCATAGAGCGCGACTGCTGTGGCCGATGACCGCGTCCCCGGGGCATCCCACAACGGTGGAGCGATGAAGGTGGCAGCCACGATGAGGTCGAAGCAGAACAATCCGGCCAACCCAATCAGTCGGGTCGGGACGGTGAGTAGCCCCCCCGATCTGACTTGGTTCCCCGATTCGGTTGCCGTCCGCGCCGATGATTCGAGAACGCCCAGGTTCGCTCCCGCTGACATCTCCGTGACTCCTTCCGATGGGGCTTCCTCGCCCATGGTCGGTGTTGACGAGCGTCATGTCGATTACCTGCAGGTAATGGAGGATCTGACCTGGTCCAAGTAGCGTCACCTTCCGATGGCTGTTGTTGACCTCGGAGCCGGAGTCGGGTCGTCGCTGAGGGAGTGGCGCGAGCGTCAACGGTTGAGTCAGCTCGCACTCGCCCTCGCTGCCGGCATCTCAGCCCGGCATCTCAGCTTCATTGAAACGGGACGCTCGAAGCCGGGCCGAGACGTGCTGCTCCGCCTCACCGAGTGCCTGGAGGTTCCGCTAAGGGAGCGAAACGAACTGCTCCTCGTCTCCGGCTACGCACCGGCGTTTTCTGAGCTGCCCCTTCAGGACCCAATGCTCGCGCCAGTCCGCGAGGCACTCGACGTGATCATCAGCGGGCACGAGCCCTACCCGGCGGTGGTCGTCGATCGCTATTGGAACCTGGTTGCCGCGAGCACCCTGATGGTATTGCTCGCTCCGTTAGTTGACGCCAGCCTTCTTGAGCCTCCTGTCAACGCTATGAGGGTTGGGTTACATCCCGAGGGCCTTGCCCGATGGACCGTCAACCTGGCCGAAGTGCGCTCCTACTTCATCGGACGGCTCGAGCGGCAAGTGGCGCTGACGCGAGACCCCAAGTTGAAGGAACTGCTGCAGGAAGTGACGGCCTACCCCGCTCCCGAAGTCGCTCACGATTTCACACAGGCGTCGGCAGCGGCAGGAATCCTCACACCCGAGATGCGGTTCCGCTTGCCCGACGGAGGCGAGCTTGCGTTCTTCGCGACGGTACTCACCTTCGGCACCGCGTTAGATGTCACTGCTTCGGAGCTTTCGATCGAGCTGGGATTTCCCGCTGACGCGCTAACGGCAGAGACGCTCAATCGCGTCGTTGGGAACCTCGGGACTCAAGGGCGCCCCGGTCAGGTTTGGAGACAGCAACCGCCCGCAAATATTCCGACTTGGTGATTCTGCCTTGCACTCGCAATGTGCCGATACCCGTAGCAGCCGAGTCCTTGGCTCGTTTCCCCAGGGGCTACCGATCGGCAACGTGCGGAGGTCAAATCCCGGGCGCGCCGTGGGCGCGAAGGGACGCGCAAATGAGGTAAGTCGCGGACAACACCGGTCAGTCGTTTTCGGGTTGTGACATGGACGAATCTGCATTTGTTGAGGTAAGTGAGTCGCCTCGGAGCGCCTTCACACGGCTGAGGCCGGGGGTTCGAGTCCCTCTGCGCCCACCTCAAGGGCCTAGCAAGCCACTGGCCTGCAACGTGGCGTTCGCACTCGGAATGGTGCGCTAACCGCCTCCGCCGGAAATGGGGCCATTTCCGGCAAATGCAAGCTACTCCATCGGGCATGAAATTCAGGACCTGCTCACCTCCTTCGATAGACATCGCTCCGGTGGTCGATGCGGTCGACGTAGACGGTCCGATCAGCTTCATCGATCCAATAGATGACCCGGTACTGTCCGACGCGGGCACTGTGCCAACCAACTAGCTCGCGACCGAGCGGACAGCCCACCTGGTGAGGATTGGCGATCAGGCGACCGAAGCAGAACTCGATGACGGCGCCGATGACACGTGGAGAAGTGGATGCCAGACGGTCGAGTTGTCGGGTAGCAGGAGGCGACCAGCAGAGCTCGTAGTCATCCACGCGACCAGCGGGCGAGGGCCTCTTCCTTGGTCAGCTTTGCCGACTCTCCCCTCCGGCGAGCCCGGTCGGCCTCCCGCAGGTCGGCCATGGACTCTGGATCGGACAAGATGTCCAAGGTCTCTTCGAGCGCCTCAAGGTCGTCAATCGCCAGGACGACGACGCTTGGGCGTCCGTGCTTGGTGATGATCACGCGGCGATGCTCCGACTCAACGCCCTCGACAACCTCGGAGAGGTGCGCTTTCGCCTCAGCGAGCGAGAGCTGCTCGTTGATCGACATGACCAGAAGTATGACTAGATTAATGCATCCTGTCAATACCGCCGTCGCCGGCGCGCCCGTGGTCGCCGGGTCCTATGGGGCCATGCCCGACCTCGACGTGATCCGGGTTTGGATAGAGGTCGTCTACTCCACTACAAACGTATGACGACATGTGATACATTCATCCCCATGGCTCATGCGGTCTCCGTTCGCCTGGACGACGAGGTCCAGCGGGCTTTGAACAAGCTCCAGGCATCGGGAATGAGCCGATCTGAGGCGATTCGCAAGGCCATCCTCGATGCCGCCGCATCGCTACGGCGCAAAGAGGCACTTCGGGCCGAAATGGTCGCCCTTGATGCGGATGAGCGAGACCGCCAAGAGATGTTGGAAGTGGCGTCACTCATGGAGAGTCTGCGTGCTCCGGGGTGACGTGTACGAGCTGCGATTGCCAAAAGGGGTGGGGCACGAGCAGAAAGGTCGCCGATTCGGAGTCATCGTCCAGGCCGACGTGTTACTACCTCGCTCAGTTGTCCTGATGGCTCCCACCTCGACAAGCGCGCGCCCGGCGTCGTTCCGACCCGAGCTTGTGGTGCAAGGCGCGACGACGCGGGTTCTCGTCGAACAGGTCGGGGCAGTGGATGTGGACCGTTTGGGAGATCCGGTCGGGCACGCCAGTGCCGAGGAGATCTGGGGGATCGACGAAAGCCTTCTCACAGTCCTCGGTCTCGGCTAAGAGCAACTACGGCCAGCGCAGTGGTCACTGAACCGAACCGGGCCGAGGCACCACGGCCACAGCTCGTCTTCGTCGTCGGCGTGCGCCGGAGCGGCACCAACTGGCTCCAGCGCATGCTCGGCGTGCATCCGGCGGTGTGTGTCGTGCCGTCGGAGACGCACCTGTTCTCCGACGGGGTGCGCCATCTGCAAGAGCGCGTGCAGCACGGGCTGGCCTCGGCCCCGGCCACCGGCACCGTGTACATGGAACGTGCGGCGTTCCTGGAAGCGACCAGAGCCTTTTGCGACGCGCTGTTCTCGGGCCTGGCCGATGTGCTGAGCCCGGGGGCGACCCATGTGGTGGAGCGCACGCCCATGCACGTGCTGCACCTTCCGCTGGTGAGCGCCGTCTACCCCGATGCCAACGTCCTCCACATCGTGCGCGATGGCCGCGACGTGGCCCGGTCCCTGGTGTCGAAGTCCTGGGGGCCCGACGACGTGGCTGAGGCTGCCGCCGAGTGGGTGACCGGCATCACCGCCGCCCGGGCCGCCCACCTGGACCCGGCGCAGTACCGCGAGGTGCGCTACGAATCGCTGTTGGCCGATCCGGCGGGCGCCATGGGCGCGCTGTTCGCCTTCGTCGGCCTCGACGCCCCCGACGACGTCCTGGCGGCCGTCGGGCGCGAAGCCGCCGTGGTGCGAAACGAGGACCCACTGGCGCCGGTGCCCGGGGCGGGGAAGTGGAAGGCGACGTGGTCGGCCTCGGACCTGTCGCGCTTCGAGGCCGTAGCCGGCACTTTGATGGACGAGCTGGGCTACCGCAGGGCCCCGGCCCTCGAGCGTGCCACCGGGAAGGGACCGGTCACAGCCAGGATCCGGCGCCGGGCCCGGCGGTCATGGACGGCCACGGCCGGAGCGCTCTCGGCGGCCCGGTCCCGCTCGGCCCCCGGTGGAGACACCCACTCGCTCGACGACGCCCAGCACGTGGTCAGCCGGTTCTTCGACCTGGTGTCCCGGGGCCGGGGGGCGGAGGCTGTGGCGCTCATGGCCACCGATGCCGACATCAACGTGGTGACCGACGAGGGCTCGTGGCGGGGCAGCGGCCCGGCTGCTCTGGCCCGCCTGGCTCAGGCGTTCGAGGCCGAGGAGTTCGAGGCCGAGGGCTACGGCACCGACGGGCGCCACGGCGATGAGCAGGTCGCCTACGGGGCCCAGTTCGTGGTTTTCTTCGTCAGGGAGCACCCCGGCGGCCCGACGGTGCATCGAAGCGTGGTGCTGAAGGTGGAAGGTCGGGCTATCACCGCCTTGCACTACCGGCGATTTCTTCAACACTGACCGTGGCGCCCCCGGATAATTAGTGAGAAAGCCCTAAAAAAGATTGGATAACTCGCTCTGTAGTAGCTACAACCACAGTGGGCGGCTGGGTCGGAGTGATCCGATAGAGGCGGGCCGTCCTCCACTGAGAGCGGAGGCGACGGACATGAGAACGCGATTCCTACAGAGCATCCTGGCGATGCTCGCGGCGGCCGGCGGTGTAGTGGTGGCCGGTGGCAGCACGGCCATGGCCACCGGCAGCCCGCTGCCCATCTTGGCCTGCACCACGGCCGGCACGGCGTACTTCACCCCGGGCACCGGGTCCACCACCATCTGGACCGTGCAGTCCAACGGGAGCTGCAACGTGTCCAACATCCCGGCCAGTCCCACCGAGACGGTGTCCATGACCGGCAGCGGTTCGTCGGTCGGTCTGGGCATCTGCAGCGGCACTCTGCCTGTCATCACCAACTTGCTGATCAACGTCACCGAGGTGTTCACCAATACCGTTACCCACCAGACCACCACTGAGAAGGCCACGTGGTCGCTCGGGGTCTCGACCTACCCGGTGGCTACCCCGTTGCTGGTGGCCGGCACCCTCGGAAGCGGGGCCGGATCGGCCTTCACCCACATCTTCTTGCAGTGCGGGAATGCCAAGAACCGGCCCTCGGCCCAGTTCACCTGGGTGGAGTCCGACTAGGACTTAGCGACACGGCCAGCCGACGGACCGCCGTCCCCCTGTGATCTGGGAGGGCGGCGGCCCGCCGGCTTGGCGCCGTGGTGGGCCGGACAGCCCATATAGTTCGTGCAAATGGGGACCTGGCGGGGGCGACGGTGAGCGACGACGACCCGACGCGCCCCGTGGAGGTGGTGACCGAAGAGGTCACGGCCGAGCCTGACGACGACGCGGCAGGCGACTGGCAGTCCAGGGTGTGGCGGGAATTCCGGCGCCGCCCCCGGCGGGCCATGGTGCCCGGGGTGGTGCTCGGCGTGGTGCTCGGGCTGTTCTCGGGGCTTCTCATGCTGCGCGGGGCGCCCATTTGGAGCAGCCAGACGGTCCTCTTCTTCGATGATCCCCTGGGAATTGCTCTGTCGGGCGACCCGGGTCAGCTCACCAAGCTCATCGCCCTTCGTTCCAAATACGCCAGCCTGGCTGCCACCGAGGCCATCGCCGGGCCGGCGGCCACCGCTCTGCACGTGCCGGTCGGCCTGGTGCTGAGCTCGTCGTCGGTGTCGTTGCCGTTCGAGTCGCTGCTGTTCGTGGTGGTGGGCACTTCGAGCTCACCGGGATTCGCCCGGGCCGTCTCCGCCCAGGTGGCCAGGGATATCCAGCTCTATGTGGTGCACGAGGACGTGGCCAACGCCGTGCCCCCGCCCGACCGCTTCCAGGTGTCGGTGGTGTCCCCGGCCGGTCCGGCCGTGGCCAGCAAGCCCTCGAGGTCCAAGGCCGCGCTGGTGGGAGTAGGCGCCTTCGTGGGTGGGTTGCTGGCCGGAATGGGGCTGTACCTGGCCGAAGCCACGGCCCGCCGCCGCCGCCGGGCCTAGCGCGACCGGGGTCACCGTGAAGATGGCGGTGGCCGCTTCGGACCTGCCCCATCCCGAGGGCACCGCCGCCGGGCGCGACCTGTGGGCTTGGTGCGAAGCGGCGCTGGCGCTCGGCCACGAGCTCGAGGCTTGGATCTGGAACCGCTCACCTTCGTCGCCGGCGGGCCCGGTGCCGCCGTGGGCCAGCTACCGGCCGGTGCCGCCGGCGTCCTCGTCGCGGTGGGGGACCTTCGTGACACCGGCGCAGGCGGCGTCCTGGCATCCCGATCCCGAAGCGGTGGTGGTGGCCGACCACCTGCCGTCGGCCGGTGCCGTGGCCGGGCGCCGGCGCGCCGTGGTGACCCTGCACTACCGCGCCCTGGCCGACGCCCGCAGCGTGCGCCAGGTCCGCCCGTGGCATCTGCGCACCGCCTTCGAGGAGCAGCGCGCCGTGCGCCGGGCCGAGTTGGTGCTGGCCTACTCCGAGCGGGTGGGTCGCCACCTCACCCGCCCGGCGCACGTGGTGCCCATGACCTGTCCGTTGCCGGCCCAGGCCGTGGACCCCGTGGAGGAACCGGTGGCGGCGCTCATAGCCGACTGGTGGTGGCGGCCCAACCGCCTGGCCCTCGACCACCTGCTGGCCCTATGGCCCGACGTGCGCGCCGTGGTGCCGACGGCTCGCCTGCTGCTGGCCGGGCGTCACTTCCCGGCCGACGCCGTGGGCCACGTTCCCGGAGTGGAGGTGCTCGGCCCCGTGCCCTCGAGCGTGGACCTGCTGGAGCGAGCGGCCGTGGTGGCCTTCCCGTGCCCGACCTCGAGCGGGCCCAAGGGCAAGACCCTGGAAGCGATGGCCTACGGCGTGCCGGTGCTCACCACGCCGGCCGGTATGGAGGGCATCGTCCTCGGCCCCGAGGGTGACGCCATGGTGGTGCGACGGAGCGCCTTCGCGGCGCGCCTGGCATCGCTGCTCCAGGACCCCGAAGCCCGAGCCCGCCTGGGCCGGATCGGGCGCCAGGCGGTGGCCGATCACCACTCGCCCCGAGCGGCTGCTCAGGCCCGGGTGGCCGCCTTCTCGTCTGCCTTCGGCCTGTAGGGCCCCTACAGCACCAGGCACCGGCTGCGCAGCGCCGCCACCACCAGCGCTTCCTGGCCCACCAGGTCACCCACGGCCATTTGGACCAGGCGCACCACGGCCGGGCGCCCCTTGCGCCACCGGGCTTCGGGCCAGGCCAGGACCACCCACGGCACCACAGCCAGCAGCCACCAGGGCACGACTGTGACCGCCCCCACCACCACACCGGCTACGGCGGCGTCGAAGGCGGCCGTGCGCGGGGCCAGGAAGGTGCCCATCCACAGCGCTCGTCGGCCGAAGCGGCTGCGGCGCACCAGGGCGGGGAAGACGCCGCGCCCGCGCAGAGCCGCCACCCACTGCCAATACGTGGCCGGCTCGTGTCGATGGTGGACCAGGGCCTCGGGGGCGAAGGTGAGCTCGGCTCCGGCCTCTACCACGCGCCAGCCCAGCAGGGCGTCCTCACCCACCAGCTTGCCCCGGGCCGTGGCTGGCGCCCGGTCGCGGCCCGGGAAGCCCCCGGCATCGAGCACGGCCTGGCGCCGGTAGGCGATGTTGCACGTCTCGAACAGCCACGTCGGTCGCAGCACCCACACCGTGCGGGCCCACACACCGCCATCGTCGCGGTCATCGGGCCACGGCTCCACCCGACCCTGGACCACGACGGCGGAATCCGCTCCGGCGAAGGGAGTGGTGAGCTCATGGAGCCACCCCGGGGTCGGCAGGCAGTCGTCGTCGGTGAAGGCCACCAACGGGGCGCGGCCCATGGCCACCCCGACGTTGCGGGCCGGGCCCTGGCCGCCGTTGGCCTCGAGGCGCACCGCCGCCAGCCGCAGCGCCGTGGTGGAGTTCAGCGCGTCGAGCCGGTCCCACGTGTCGTCGTCCGAGGCGTCGTCCACCACCACCACCTCGTAATCCGATGGGGCCATGGTCTGCTGCTCGAGGGCGGCGAGCAGTTCGGCGAGCAGCGCCCCCCGGTTGTAGGTAGCGACTATCACCGACACCTTCGGGACGGGGCCCCCGTCGTAGGTGGCGCTGTGCAGCTCGCTCGGTGTCACGACGAGGTCTCGGCCTCCGGCTTGTGGGCGTGGACGAGGCAGAACTGAGAGCCGTCACCCACGGTGGCGTCGAGGGCCAGACCGCCGTCGGCCAGTGCGCCGAGGAGCTCGGGGCGCGACAGCGCCGAGCCCAGCCACTGCGGTTCCAGACATCCCCGCTCACGACGGTGCAAGAGCCGTTGCAGGCGGGGGCCGAGCCGCAAGATGGCGCGGTGGAATTCGGCCCGGTGGATCTCGGGGAAGTCGCTCACCTGGAACACCGTCCATCCCCCCGGTCGAAGGACGCGCCCGATGTCGCGGATGTAGCGGCAGGTGATGGCCGGGTCGGGGATGTGCTGGAACACGATGAAGGAGTAGACGACGTCAAAGGCCCCGTCGGGGAACTGGCCCAGGTCGACGCCGTTGCCCACCACCAGCTCGACGTTGGCCACGTCGGCCAGCTCGTGGCGGCCTCGCTCGACCATCTCCTGCGACACGTCCACGCCAGTGACCTTTTCGGCTCGGCCGGCCAGGGCGCGGGTGATGCGGCCGATGCCGCAGCCGATCTCGAGGACCCGGTCCGACGGGCCGATGGAGACGTCGAAGGGGCCGAGGGTGTGCTCGAGCGCCTCGGCGCCCGAAGCCCAGAAGCCCTCGACGTCGGTATCGCGGTAGTCGAGGACGCTGTGGATGTAGTACATGGCGTTCTCCTGGGCCTTGGCGTCCCAGTACGCCCGCATGGAGCGCGCTGCGTCGTGGTCGGGACCGGTCGCTTCCATGGGGACCATCATGCCCGGTCGCCCGGCTGGTCCGGGGCTTCGTCGTCCCCATGGCCGCCCCGGTCGGACGGTAGCGTGGGCCTCCCCGCCGGCGCCGACGCGGGAGGAGGAGGACGAGTGGGCCCCGACGAGCTTCGCCAAGAGGTCGAGCGCTATCCCTGGTACCACACTCTGGACCTGGGCAACGGAGTGGTGACCCCTGGGATGTTCGATCACCGCGGCACCGAGTCGCGTCACCTGCTGCCCGACGACCTGTCGGGGCTCCGGTGCCTCGACGTCGGCACCATGGACGGGTACTGGGCGTTCGCCATGGAGCGTCGGGGGGCATCCGAGGTGGTGGCCGTGGACATGCCCGACAACCCCGAGGGCCTCGACTGGCCGGCCAGCCTCCGTCCCACGGTGGTGAAGACCGTCGACGAGACCAAGACGGCGCGCTTCGAGCTGGTGCGCGGCGCACTGGGCTCGTCGGTGCGCCGCGAGCTGCGCTCGGTGTACGACCTCGACGTGGATCTCGGGACCTTCGATTTCGTCTTCTGCGGAGACCTCCTCGTGCACCTGAAGGACCCGGCCACCGCCCTCGAGCGCATCCGGCGGGTGTGTGGCGCCAGTGCCGTGATCTGCAACCCGACCAAGGAGCAGTTCCCTTTCCGGCGCCGACCGTTGGCCCAGTTCGACGGCATCGATGAATTCGAGTGGTGGCTGCCCAACCAGGCCGCCCTAGAGCGCATGGTGCTGGCCGCCGGCTTCTCCCGGGTCGAGGCCGGCCGCCGGTTCGCCCTGGCCACGACCTCGGGTGGGCCATGGAAGGGACGGCGCAGCGTGGTGCGCGGCTACGTGGCCTGAGCCGGTCGTGCCCGTCCCCACGTCGGTGACCGTGGTCATGCCGACGCACCGTCGCCCGGCGTCACTGCGGCGCGCCCTCGAGAGCCTGGGAGCGCAGGCCGGCCCTGGCCTGGCATGGGACGTGGTGGTGGTAGACAACGACCCCTCGGCCGGGGCGCTGTCCATGGTGGGCCAGATGGCCGACAGCTTTCCGGTGCCGCTGCGCGCCGTGCACGAGGAGCATCTCGGCGCCGCCCATGCCCGCAACCGCGGCCTGGCCGAGGCCACCGGCGACATAGTGGCCTTCGTCGACGACGACGTGACGGCCGATAGACACTGGCTCGCCACCTTGGTCGAACCCATCGTGGCCGGCCGTTGTGGCGGCACTGCCGGGCGGGTGGTCCTCGACCCGGTGGTGGCCAGGCCCCGGTGGTTCGACGAGGAGGGCATCGGGGGGTACCTGGCCCGATTCGAGCCGGCCATCGCCGAGACGCCCCTCGGGCCCGACAGCTACGCCTTGACGGCCAACGCCGCCTTCAGTACCGGGGCGCTGCGAGCCACCGGCGGCTTCGATCCAGCCCTCGGGCCCCGGGGCCGCACCCAGCTGGCCGGGGAGGACAATCGCATCGTGCGCGACTTCCTGGCCCAAGGGGCCACCATGCACTTCGTCCCCTGGGCCGTGGTGGTCCACGAGCTGCCGCCGTCGCGCCTCACGCGCCGGTACCTGTTGCGCCGGGCCTATCTCCAGGGCCGCTCGGACTGGATGCTCGATCGGGGCCGCTATATCGAGGGCCGTTTCCACGGCATGAGCGGGGCCTTCAGTTGGTTGGCCACAGAGCTCCGCCGACGCCGGAGCGAGGGTTGGCGTCGGCCCGAGGTGAGGTTTCATGCCGCCACCGACATGGTGCGCACGGCGGGGGCTGTTCGCCAAGCGGTGTCGTGGTGGTGGCCGGGCGCGTCGTAAAGGCAATCAGCCCCGGCCGGTGAGGCGCCCGACCCAGCGCGCCGTCATGGCCAGGGCGTAGGGCGGGACCACGTAGCGTTTGCGCAGTGGCGGCCCGTCGGCGGCCACGTCGTCGAGCGCCGCGCTCAGGCCCGTGCGCAGCGCCCGGTCGCGCCACGGCGGCTCGCGCAGACCGGCGCGAGCCAACTCGGCGAAGCCCGAGCCCAGCTTGCGGTGCAATGTCCAGATGGCGCGCCAGGTGACCCTGGGCTCGTGGTCAACAGCCGCCTCGTCGCAGTAGTTCAGGCGGAACCCGGCGTCGGTGGCTCGACGGCCGAATTCGAAGTCGCCACTGGCCACCAACTCGGGCCGGAAGGGCCCCACGGCGTCGATGACACCGGGGCCCACGAACAAGTTGGCCGTGGCGGCGAAGCGCTCGGCGCGTACGTTGCGGTCCTGATGGAGGTAGGTGGCCCGGTCGAAGCGCTCCCAGATGGAGGGATCGGGGCCGGTCGGGCGCTGTCGGATGCGCCCACCGACCAGATCGGCGCCCCGGGCCAGGGCGTCGCACCCGGCGGCCAGCCACTGCGGCTGGGGAATGCAGTCGGCATCGGTGAAGGCCAGCGTGGTGTTGGCGGCGGCGGCGGCGATACCGGCGTTGCGTGCCGCATAGGGCCCGCGTCGCCTCTCACTCAGCAGGCGCGGGGCCAGTGGGTGGGCCATGGCGATGGCGGGACTGGCATCGGTGGACCCGTTGTCCACCACCAACACCTCGAAGGGGGGTGCGCCGACCTGGGCGGCCAGGGCGTCCAAGCAGGGGCCGATGCGCTGACACTCGTTCAACATGGGGATGATCACGCTGATCGCCGTCGGGCCGCTTGGCACGGACTGAGGCTACGCGACGGGCTGGTTTAGTCTGCGCCATGGACAGTTCGACGCGTCACGGCTTGGCCCTGAGCGTCGTGATCGCCACCCGTGACCGTCCGCACCTCTTGGACGACTGTCTGGACGCCTGCGAGCGGGCCCTGGGCCCCGACGACGAGATCGTGGTGGTGGACTCGGCCTCCACCTCCCCGGCCACAGCCGAGCTCGTGGGCCGGCGTCGCGCCCGTCTGGTGCGCTGCAAGGTCCCCGGGGCATCGCTGGCTCGCAACGCCGGATGGCGGGCCGCCTTGTCGCCGCTCGTGGCCTTCGTGGACGACGACGTGCGGGTGGCCCCGGGGTGGGCCGAGGCCTGGCGCCGCGCCTTCGGCGCCGACGGCGATCTGGGATTCGCCACCGGCCGCCTTACCGCGCCGCCCGACGGCGATCTGGGATTGCGGCCGGTGGCGGTGTTCGACGAGCCCGAGGCGGCCGAGATCGGGCCGTGGTCAGTCGGAGGCTTCGGCCACGGGGCCAACATGGCGGTGCGCCGGGCCGACCTCGAGGCGGTGGGGGGCTTCGACGAGACGCTCGGCCCGGGGACCAGGTGGTACGCCGGAGAGGACCTGAACCTATTCGACCGCCTGGTGGCGGCCGGGAGCCGGGGTCGCTATGTCCCCTCGGCCGAGGCCTGGCACATGCAGTGGCGCACCCGTCGCCAGCTCATGACCCTCGAGTGGCGCTACGGGGTCGGCCAGGGAGCGCGCCTGGTGAAGCTGCGGCGCATCGACCCGGCCCGGGCCCGACCGCTCGTACGGGTCACCCAATGGGACGAAGGGGTGAAGGCGGTACTGGCGGCGGCCCGTCGTGGCTGGAAGTTCACCACGGCCAGCACCGCCCTGCGCATGGTGGGTACGGCCGTGGGCGCCGTGTCATGCGCAACGCGGTCGCGGCCTCAGCCCGGCACGGGCTGAGCGCCGGCCACCAGCTCCCACTGCTCGTGCATGTGAGCGGCGAAGCGGGCTCGGGAGAAGTGGGTGGCGATGTGTGAGGCGGCGGCCGCTCCCATGGCGTGGCGGGCATCGGGGTCGGCCATCTGGGCCATGGCGCCGGCGAAGGCGCCAGGCTCGGGTGGGGCCACCAGCCCGGTGCGTCCGTGGACCACGGCTTCGCATCCCCCGCCCATGTCGGTCACCACCACCGGTCGTCCGGCCAGCCCGGCCTCGAGCACCACGGTGGGGAAGGCGTCGGGCTCCACGCTCGGGACGAGCACCACATCGGCGGCGTCGTAGAAGGCTTCAACGTCGGGGCGCTGGCCCATGAAGTCGACGATGCCGTCGACACCGAGACGCCCGGCCAGGGACCGCAGCTCCTGGTGGTAGTGCTCGTCCCCGGGCTCCACCGGTCCGCCCACGATCACCAGTCGGGCATCGGTGATCGCCGACCCGGACCCCGCCCCGGGCCCGACGAGGCGGGCCAACGCCTCGATGGCCACGTGGTGACCCTTCAGGTGGAACAGACGCCCCACCAAGACATAGGTGAGGGCGTCAGGGGCGAGTCCGAGAGCCTGGCGCGCCTCGGCCCGGGGCCGGGGCGGGCTGCGCCGGGCCACGCCGTTGTGGATCACCACCACCCGCTCGGGCGGGTAGCCCGAGGCCACCAGGGCGTCGGCCACGTAGCGGCTCACGGCGGTGACCCGGCGGAAGCGGGTGGCCATAAGGCGCTGGGCCCGGGCCCGGGCCGGCCCGATGGTCCGGGCCGTGGTCACTTCGTGGACGCTCGCCAGCGCCGGTGTCCTCGTGGCCAGGGCCACCGGGGCCACCACCTTCATGGAGAAGGCAAGAAAGGCGTGGACCACCTCGGCGTGCTCGCGCCGCACGGTGCGTCTCACGGCCAGCACGGCGCGCAGGTAGGCGGCCACGTAGGCCGGGCCGGGGGAGTGGCGCAGCTTGGGCAGAGAGAAGTCAGCCACGCCGTGGCCGAGGGCGCTCACCTGGCCGGCCAGGTCGGACCCGGCCGGGGCACACACCACCACCTCACCGGGCGGCGTCTCGGCCAGCAGCTCGAGCAGGATGCGCTCGCCCCCGGCCACATGGCCCTGGCCCATGACGATGACCACCCTCACCGGCGCCACACGCTCATGGCCGGTACCGGGCCAGGACCCGCCGGTACAGGTCCTCCACCTGGGTGGCGCAGCGGTCCCAGGTCTGCTGGGCGGCCATCACTTCGGCCCCGGCGTCGACCAGGTCCTGGTGCCGGGCGGTGTCGGTGAGCAGACCGACAGCCGCCGCCGCCAAGGCGTCCACGTCGCCGAAGCCCACCAGCGCACCCGCCGCCCCGATGGTGTCGTGTAGGCCGGCCACGTCGTAGCCCACCGGCACGGCCCCGGCGGCCATGGCTTCGAGGGCCACGATGCCGCGTCCCTCGTAGGCCGACGGCACCAGGACGAGCTGGGCGGCGCGGTACTCCCGCCCGAGCCCGTGGGTGTCGAGGCGGCCCAGGTAGGTCACCACACCCCCGCTGACCTCGGCGCGGGCCCGCACCGCCTGCTCCAGCGAGCCCGACCCGACCACCACGCCCCTCGCCCCGGGCACGTCCCGGGCCACCCTCTCCATGACGGCTATGGCCTCGAGGGGCCCTTTCTCAGGCTCGAGGCGCCCCACGAAGAGCAGGCGCCCGGGCTCCTTGGCTACGGCCGGGTCACCCACCAGCGGATCGAAGCCTTGGGCGATGACCTCCACCCGGGCCGGGTCCACTCCCATGGAGCGCACGGCCTCGGCCGTGGTGGGCGACACGGCGGCCACGGCGTCGGCCCGGCGGTACGACACCGATTCGGCCACGGCCATGAGGCGCTCGGGGCGCAGGGCGCCATGGGCTTGGCGGTACGTGTGGTGGGCGGTGAAGACGACGGGCACCGGCAAGCGCCGCAGCAGTTGCAGGCCGCCGGGCCCTCCCGACAGGTGCACCACATCGGGCCGGCCGTCGAGGAGCAGGCCCGGCCGTCGATTGAGGGCGATGGACATGTCGACATGGCTGCGCCCGGTGATCCGGGGGAAGGTGATGGCGTGGGCGCCGACCCCGGCCACGGTTCGAACCTCGAGGCCGTGGGCAGCCAGGGCTCGGCGCAAGTTGGAGGAGTAGACGCCCTGGCCGCCGACGGGAGGCTCGTCGTCCCATGTGGCCCATGTGACCCTGATCGCCACAGGCCAGTGTCTAGTGCGCGGACGGCACCCTCAGAGCGATGGACGCAGTCGCCGCCGCAGCCCCCGCACCATGCTCCGCACCAGCATGGTCACAGCGAACGGGGCGTTGTGCAGGAGATACCGCTTGAAGAGTCGACGGGGTTCCAGGCGCAGGCGGTGCACCCATTCGAGCCCGGCCCGGCGCATCCAGTCGGGAGCCACCGGGAAGTCGCCCGACGCCATGGCCAGGCCGGCGCCGATGCCCACGAACCAGGTGGAGGGGAAGAGGGGGCGCAGGCGGTGCATTAGGCGCTCCTGCTTGGGGCAACCGAGCGCCACGAACACGATGTCGGGTGCGGCGACCCACAGCTCGGCCACGATGCGCTCTGTCTCGGCGGCGTCGTGCTCGTATCCCCAGGGCGGGGAGTACCGCCCGGCCACCACGAGGCCCGGGGCGCGCTCCATCAGGTTGGCAGCGGCTCGGGCGGTGGTGGGGTCGTCGTCGCCCAGGAGGAAGATGCTGAAGCCCTTGGCTGCTGCTCCGACCGACAGCGACTTGAGCAGGTCCGACCCCGGCACCCGCTGGCGCAGCGGGGTGCCCTGGAGGCGGCTGGCCCACACCAGGGGCATGCCGTCGGCCAACACCAAGTCGGCCTGGGCCACGATGTCGGCTAGCTCCGGGTCGGAGCGCACCTGCATGAGGATGTTCACGTTGGGGGTGGCCATCCATCCGCCGAGGCGGGCGGAAAGCGAGGTCATGACATGATCGACGACCTGAGCTTCGTCGAGGTCGTCGAGTTGCAGGCCCATGACGTCGACCAGCTCCCGGGCCCGAGGAGCCAGGGCCAGCTCGGGTAGCTGGGCCTC
>Ga0307374_10006916_pt1 | contig 17563 bp, 8 predicted proteins | sample OX3MG_FD_202532 | JGI IMG/M metagenome (GOLD analysis project Ga0307374, IMG submission 202532) | Soil microbial communities from Risofladan, Vaasa, Finland - OX-3 | ecosystem: Environmental > Terrestrial > Soil > Coastal area > Acid sulfate soil | place: Finland: Risofladan, Vaasa | collected... | reverse complement strand
CGTCATTGGCGGCCAGCACTTCCAGCGCGCTGGCGCAGGCCGGCACCGACAGCGCGTGGGTGTCCATGCCGAGATACAGCGGGCCGTCTATCTGCTGCTGTTTGCGGTACTGGCAGATGGCTTGGGTGATGGCGAGGATGTGCCATTCGTTGAAAGTTTTCTCGAAAGCCGAGCCCCGGTGTCCCGAGGTGCCGAACATCACTTGTTGTGCGGGCACCGAGGGATCGGGAACCTTGGTGTAGTACGCGCTGACGAGTTTCGGCACATTGACCAGCAGTGAGAGCGGTGCGGGCTTGCCCGCGAGCCGATTGATGTTGGTACTCATGACGGCTGCTTGAATTGGCGGTAACGGCGAATCAGCGCGTTGCTGGAGCTGTCATGCTTGAGGGTCGGCTCAGCGGCGCTTTCCAGTTCGGAGATGACGCGTTTGGCCAGCACCTTGCCGAGTTCCACGCCCCATTGGTCGAAGGAATCTATGTTCCAGATGGTTCCCTGGGTGAAGACGCTGTGTTCGTAAAGCGCCACCAGCGCCCCCAGAATTTCCGGTGTCAGGCGCTCGGCGAGAATGGTATTGGTCGGGCGGTTGCCCTCGAACACGCGGTGTGGCACCAGCCAGTCGGGTATGCCCTCGGCTTTGATTTCATCTGCGGTCTTGCCGAAGGCCAGTGCTTCAGTTTGGGCGAACAGGTTCGCCATCAGCAGGTCATGCTGATGACCGAGCGGATTCAGGCTCTGGCAGAAACCGATGAAGTGGCAGGGTATGAGTTTGGTGCCCTGGTGGATGAGCTGGTAGAACGAATGCTGGCCGTTGGTGCCGCGCTCGCCCCAGTAGATGGGCGAAGTCTGATAATTAACGTGCTCACCGCCTAGGGTGACATGCTTGCCATTACTTTCCATGGTCAATTGCTGCAGATAGGCAGGCAAGTATTTCAGATAATTGTTGTAGGGCAATATCGCAACCGTCTGCGCATCAAAGAAGTTGTTGTACCAGATTGTGAGCAAACCCATGAGCACCGGCAGGTTCTTGTCGAAGGGCGCCATGCGGAAGTGCTCATCCATGGCATGAAAGCCCGCCAGCATAGCGCGGAAGTTTTCCGGGCCGATGGCGATCATGGTGGACAGGCCGATGGCGGAATCCATGGAGTAGCGACCCCCCACCCAGTCCCAGAAGCCGAACATATTTTCGGCGCTGATGCCGAATTTCACGACCTCTTCTGCGTTGCTGGAGACTGCCACAAAATGCCTGGATACTGCCTGTTGGTCACCCAGCTTGTGCAGACACCAGGCACGGGCCGTGTGCGCGTTGGTCATGGTCTCGAGGGTGGTGAAGGTCTTGGAGCTGATGATGAAAAGCGTCTCTTCCGGATCCAGATCGCGGGTGGCTTCCGCAAAGTCGGTGCCGTCTACGTTGGAGACGAAACGAAATCTCAGCTCACGCTGGCTGTAATGGCGTAGTGCTTCGTAGGCCATGACCGGCCCGAGATCGGATCCACCCAGGCCGATGTTGATGACATTGCACAGAGGCTTTCCGGTATGGCCACGCCATTGACCATTGCGGACCTGCTCCGAGAACGCTTTCATGCGTTCCAGTACTGCATGCACCTCGGGCACAACATCAACACCATCCACCAGAATTCGCTCGTTCCTGGGGGCGCGCAGAGCCACGTGCAGCACCGCGCGTTTCTCAGTCACATTGATCTTCTCGCCGGAGAACATGGCGTGGATGTGCTCGCGCAAATTGCATTCTTCGGCAAGCGCAAGCAGCAGCCGCAGGCTCTCGTTGGTCACCCGGTTCTTCGAGTAATCCAGATACAGACCGGCAGCTTCGGCCGTGAAGTGTTCACCGCGTTTCGGGTCATCTTTAAAGAGCTGACGCAGATGCAGACCGCGGATATGCTGGGAATGAACTTCGAGCGCCTTCCAGGTTGAGCGTTCTGTCAGGCTAGGTGCCTGTATCAACGGGTTGATGGTCATGGTTAAGCGGTTCCTATTTTTGCCTGCGCCTTGAGCGCTGTGCTTTTGGTAGCGATACTTTGTATCAGGTCCTGCCAGGATTTAACGAAGCTCTGGGTACCCTCCAGCTGAAGCTGGTTGGCCAGCGCTTGAAGGTCTACGCCGATACGTGTGAATTTTGCGAGCGCTGTTTCCGCATCACCGCCATCCACCGGCAGGACGCCTTTCAGCACACCATGATTGGCAAACGCCTGTAAGGTCTTCTCAGGCATGGTGTTGATAGTGTCGGGCGCTGCGAGTGTTTCTATATAGAGCGTATCCGAGGTATCCGGACCCTTGGTGCCCGTGCTGGCCCAGAGCAACCGTTGTTTCAGGGCGCTGGCCGCGGACAGCTTGCGCCAGCGGGCTGAGGCATGCAGCTCGCAGTAGGCTTGGTACGCATGTTTTGCAACGGCGATGCCAAGACAGTTGTGGAATTCCTTCGGTACTTTGTTCGCGACCGCCACATCCCAACGGCTGACGAAGATGGAGGCCACCGAGGCGACCTTGGGGTCAAGGCCGGCCATGATTCGCCGCTCGATGCCGCGCAGGTAGGCATCGGCCGCCTTCAGGTATTGTTCGCGCGAGAACAGCAAGGTGATGTTGATGGGCACGCCCTTGAAGATCGCTTCCTCAATCGCGGGGATGCCGGCGGCGGTGCCGGGAATCTTGATGAACAGATTGGGGCGTTGCGCGCGCGCATGCAGCTGCAGTGCCGCTTTTATGGTGCCGTCGGTATCATCTGCCAAGAGTGGAGATACTTCCAGTGATACCCAGCCGTCAACCCCGCTAGTGGCTTCGTGGGCCGGGCGGAACAGGTCGGCGGCCTGGGTCAGGTCTTCCAGCGCCAGTTCGAAGAACAGTTGTTCGCCGGATTTGCCGGCCGCGGTTTTCTTGCGGATGGCGGCGTCGTAAAAATCTGAACTCTTGATGGCCTTGTCAAAGATGGTGGGGTTGGAGGTCAGTCCGGTGACGGAAAATTCAGTGATGTAGCGTTGCAGTCCGCCGTCGGTCAGCAGTCCGCGGCTGATGTTGTCGAGCCACAGGCTTTGGCCGAGGGCGTGCAGTTGTTGGGTGGCTTTCATGGTTGCTCCTATCTTATGTGCTGGGCTGCGGCGATACCGGGCAGATCGTAATTGATAAGGTCGCCGATGGCTGCGATTGTTATATCGGCGGGTGGGTAGGCGTTATTGTTGTTCGGATCGAGAGCGTAATGCCCCTGGCGCGGGCATACGGTGGTCAGACGGTCACGCAGAATATCTTTCATGGCCGTCAAGATACGCAGTTTGTCATCCACGACCACGTAATGCCTGGAAGGGTAGCGCTGTATGACAGCTTCAAGCATCTTTTCCTTGTGGATGTAGATCAATACCCGGCCGTCCACCGCGTCCCACAGTCCCGAGCGCTGCACCTTGCGTGGCTGGAATACCACGTCGCCATCCGACAGGATCACCGCCAGGCCCGAGCGTTGCAGATACCGGATAACCTCCAGTGCGCCAGGATAGAGGCGCTCCGCGAAGGGATAATCCACCAGAAACGATGACATGCGCAGCAGACGCAGATCGTTCAGATTGCCGAGCCGGTAGCGTTGCAGGGCGCCGAGATAGTCCGCGTAACCGAGTTCAGTACGCAGCTCTTCGAACAGCGCCCAGTATCGGTCACGGTTTTCAGCACCGAACTCCCGAGTGAGGTGCTGTTTCAGATCCGCTTCGATGTAATCGTTATCCAGCAGCGTGTTATCCACATCCAGCAGAAATACAACCGCATCCGGCGAACGTTTGCCGTGAGCAGGCTTACTTGCGCGCATGCGGCAATTTCACTTCCACAATATGTTCCTGATGATCGTCTATCAGCGGGATGCCGTTGTCTTGTTGCACCTCACCGTCACTGATAACTTGCATCCCTGCATCTGGGGTTTGCGTCAGCAGGATGGAGATGTGATAGGCGGTTTCCCGATAACGGTAATGTACTTTAAGACTGGTCCAATCCGCAGGCAGGCAAGGCGCCACGTACAGTTTATCCGCGCGCAGCCTCAATCCCAGGAGTGACTCCACGATGAGTTGGTACATCCAGCCGGCGGAGCCTGTGTACCAGGTCCAGCCGCCATGTCCGGTGTGTGGGGGGAGCGCATAGACATCCGATGCCATCACGTAAGGTTCGACCTTGTAAAGCGCGATGGATTCCACGCTGTCGCCATGGTGCAGCGGATTCAGCATGTTGAGCAGCTCCCACGCTTGCTGGCGGCTGCCCAGCGCTGCAAATGCCATGGCCGCCCAAGCGGCCGCGTGCGTGTATTGTCCGCCATTCTCCCGCACGCCGGGCGGATAGCCTTTTATGTAACCGGGATCCTTCTTGGAGGTATCAAACGGCGGCGCCAGCAGCTTTACCAGCGCATCCTCACGGTTCACCAAGCGATCATCCACTGCCTGCATGGCCTTGCGCGCGCGCTCCACAGGCGCCGCCCCAGAGAGCACCGCCCAGCTTTGGGCAATCGAATCAATCTGGCACTCGGCGTTGCTGCTCGAACCCAGCACCGTGCCGTCGTCATACCAGGCGCGGCGATACCAGGCGCCGTCCCAGGCATGGGCCTCGAGGTTCTTGCGTAACTGTTCCGCTTCATTCTGGCAGCGTTCGGCAAATGCGGTGTCGCCGCGCAGCTCGGCAATTTTTTTGAACTGGGCCAGCACTTCGTGCAGGAAGAATCCCATCCAGACACTTTCACCTTTGCCTTTTTCACCGACCTTGTTCATACCGTCATTCCAGTCACCCGTTTCCATGAGCGGCAGGCCGTGCTCGCCGAAGCGCAGACCCCATATGACTGCACGCTGGCAATGCTCATATAGGGATGCGGACTTCTCGGATTGTCTTGGTAAGTCATAGTAGGAATCTTCGCCAGGGTTGAGCGGACGACCCTGGATAAATGGGATGGATTCATCCAGTATGCCGGTGTCGCCGGTATTCAGGGCATAACGGCTGGTGACCAGCGGCAGCCATAAATAGTCATCCGAACAGCGGGAACGGATACCGCGGCCCGTCGGTGTCTGCCACCAGTGCTGCACATCGCCTTCCGGGAACTGGCGCGACGCAGACAGCACCAGTTGCGCGCGCGTGAGGGATGGTTGTACATGGATCAGCGCCATCACGTCCTGCAACTGGTCGCGGAAGCCGAACGCGCCGGACGGCTGGTAAAACGCGGTGCGTCCCCACAGGCGGCAGGACAGCACTTGATACACGAGCCAGCCGTTGGCCAGTATGTTCAAGGATGGATCCGGGGTTTCCACCTGCACCGCGCCGAGCGTGTGCTGCCAGTACTGCCGCACTTCCGCGAGCGCAGTACGTGCGGCCTTGGTGCCGCGAAAGCGCTGCACCAGATCACTCGCTTCCGCCGCGTTGCGCCCGGCGCCAAGCCGGAAGACGATCTCGCGCTCTTGCCCGTTGGCCAGATCAAAGTGAACCTGGATCGCACCACAGGGATCCAGCCCGGCGCCAACTTTTCCGGAAAGCCGCGTGTGCCGAAGTGCGGCCGGGCGCGCAAGCGTGCCGTTGCGCCCGAGGAATTCGCCGCGGTCGCCGCTGACGCTGCGAGCGGCATCATCCACGTCGAAAAACGCGACCTGCTGGGAGAATTCGGCGCTATACGGGTTGCGTGCCAGAAGCGCAGCGTTGTGAGTATCCAGTTCGGTGATGATATGCATCATGGATTTCGGACGCAGATCCGCCAATACCCATTCCACATAACCGGTGACGGAGAGTTTGCGTGGCCGTCCCGAACTGTTGCGCAGCTTGCATACGGCGAATTTGACCGGCGCATCCATGGCCACGTAAATCCATAGTTCCGATCTGATACCGTCTTCGGTGTGTTCAAAGACACTGTAGCCAAATCCGTGCCGTGTCAAATAAGTACCGGTTCCGCGGCGCGGCAGCGGACTGGGCGACCAGAAGCGGCCACTGTCCTCGTCACGGATATAAAAGGCTTCTCCGGCCGGATCGCTCACCGTATCGTTGGACCAGGGGGTGAGTCGAAATTCGTGGGAATTCTCGCTCCAGGTATTGGCTACACCGGTTTCCGAGACCAGGGTTCCGAAGCTCGGATTGGCAATCACATTCACCCAGGGCGCCGGCGTCATTTGCCCAGACGGGATCGTAATGACATATTCGCGTCCGTCCGGCGCGAAGCCGCCTAGTCCGTTGAAGAACTGCAGATCTTGGGGCGGTGATTCCGGTGCAGCAGCCGGCAGGGGGCGCGGACGGCGCGTATTTGCCATTCGTGGAATCTTGTCTTCCGTGTGGCTGCGGCGGCTAGTCTGGGTTGCCAGTGAACCTGCGCTGTCCCGGATGATCACGCGCGCGACGGTTTGCAGCAGCACCCGGTCTTCTTCGGAGATCTGCTCGGCGATTTTCACGAAGATACCTCCGGAGCGATCAATTACACCGGCCTCACTGCCGGTCGAGATCAGGCCCATGATCTGATCATGCAGCTGCTGCCGGTAACCGGCGTGATCCTCGTTCCAGATCACTAAGTCCACCGTCAGTCCCTTCAAGCGCCAGTAGGCATGTGCCTGCACCAGTTGACGCACCAGATCGATATTCGCTGGATCGCCAATCCGCAGCAATACAATGGGCAGATCTCCAGAAATCGCGTAACCCCACAAGCCGGATTGCCCGCGGTGATTTTTCAACATCACGCTGGGGTGGGCACGCAACGACGGATTGGCATAGATCACCGAGCCGGCAAGATGCGCATACATATGTGCGTCAGCTTCGCTGGCGTTCAATTGCCGCAGGATCACTTGGGCGTGGGTATAAGCCAGGTCGAATACACGGCTGGCTAGGTGCCAATTCTGGTATTTCTCCACCAGCCCCAGGCACTGATCGCGGGTTTCAGCGATGCCGGTGACGAAGTTGAGGGTGGCATACTCGTCCGGTTCAAGGACAATGTGATAGCGGATGGCTGCGACTGGATCCAGCACCGAACCCTGGGTGTTGGAGAGTGGCGTCACGCTTTGCAGCGCCAGCGGATCGGTCAGGCTGTTGCCGCGGCCCACGAAGCGCAGGCGATCCGTCTCATAGGACACGGGTTCGAGCGCCGGTACGTTGGCGACCACCAGATGAAACATCCAGGGCGGGTGCTCGTCGGCGGAGCGCGGCCGCCGGCTGCAAACTACTGCCTGTCGCTCGTGCAAGATCTCGGTTTCCACAAACAGGTTGCTGAAGGCCGGGTGCGCATCATCCGCGCCGACCGGCGCCAGCACTATTTCGGCGTAGCTGGTTATCTCCAGGGTTCTGCGCGTACGTGAGCGATTGACGATATTGACACGCCGCAGCTCGATGTCATCCTCCGGTGAAACCGCAATCGTGGTATGAGTGTCAATGTCCTCATGGCTGCAGCGGAATTCTGCACGCCCTTCCGCAAGTATGGCTTCATATCTATCGGCTTTCTTGAGTGTCGGCTGATGGGTGACAGACCAAACCGCGCCGCTGTCCGTGTCACGGAGATAACAGAAGGCGCCCCAGTTGTCACGGGTACCATCTTCGCGCCAGCGGGTGAGGGCGATGTCCTTCCATTTGCTGTAACCGCTACCGGCGTTGCTTATCGCGACGTGATAGCGCCCGTTGGACAGCAGTTGCACCTCGGGTATCGGTGTATTGGGGGTAGTGAAGATGCGTATCGGGACCTCCGAACCGCCGGCAGCCACATGCAAATCGGCTCGCTCGGCAGTGTGTGAATAGAGAGTCGTGGCTTTTGGAATCCGCTCCTGCAACAACAGAGTGGTGGCCTGGAAAGATGGCTCGGATTCGAAGCGTTTCTGCATGCGATGGTCCAGCAGCAAGTTCGCCAATGACAGGAAGCTCATGCCCTGGTGGTGCGCCATGAAAGAACGTACGATCACGTGCGTTTGGTCACGTGGCAGCCGTGCCGGCGTGTAGTCAATGGCTTCATAAAGCCCGTAGCTGCCGGCAAACCCATCGGCGACCATGCGTTGCAGATTCAGGCAGGCTTGTTCGGGTGCCACCATCAAGGCCAGGATGGCGGCATACGGTGCAATCACCAGATCTTCCGTCAGCCCGCGTTTGAATCCCAGGCCCGGCACGCCAAACGCCCGATACTGATAATTGAAGTGTGCGCTCAGGGTGTTGTAGCCGGATTCCGAGATACCCCAGGGCACTTTGCGCAATGTCCCATACGCGATCTGCGTTTGTACCGCAACCTTGCAGGCTTGGTCCAGCAGAGTGTCTTCGTAGGTCGGCATCACCAGTAGCGGCATCAGATATTCGAACATTGAGCCGCTCCATGACACCAGGATCGGTGTACCGCCAGATACCGTGAGCAGACGCCCCAGGGCGAACCAGTGTTCCTGCGGCAGCTTGCCTTGCGCGATCATCACAAAGCTGCACAATCTCGCCTCTGAAGCCAGCAGATCGTAGTAACCGGAATCGCGCCGGCGTTCCGTGAGGTTGTAGCCGATGGCCAACAGGTGGCGTGCATCATCATAGAGAAAGTGGAAGTTCATATCCGCGAGCTGGCTGGCTTGTCCGGCCAGCGCATGGATGACCTCGATACGTTCAATAGCGGCGGCGTTTCCCTGCCGTGCCAGGTCACGCAAGCTCGGGATGTTGCCGGGATCGGCGCATGCATGCGCGGCGGCGGGAAGCAGCAATTCAAAATCATCGCAAGCCTCCCGGCATTGACGTGCGAGCGCCTGAGACCACCATTTGACCTGGTCATCCGCATCCGCATTCGATCCGGCAACCGTAGCCTCGGCCGTGGCCATGAGGCGCTCGAGACAGGATTTGGCAACCGCCAAGTTGACCGGCCGCGTGTTGCGCGCGAACTGCAATTCATCCCGGAATTGACCAAGTCCGGCGAGCGATTTTGCCGCGGGAATATCCATCAGGACATTCAGGGTGTCGTTCAGGCCGTCAAAAAATTGTGGTCCAAGTATTCGGTGATCCGGCAGCGCCAGCAGCCCCTGCCGCAAAGTCAGCAGGTGGCCGGCGAGATTGCCGCTGTCTACGGTGGAAATGTAGAGAGGCGGCAGCGGTTGCAGAGATTGTGTGTCGTACCAATTGTAGAAGTGGCCCTGATAACGTTCCAGGCTTTGCATGCTGTCGAAAGCGTGCGTGCAACGTTCGATAAGCTGCCCGGCCGGAATATAGCCAAAATCATAGGCCGCCAGATTGGCCAGCAGCGCCAACCCCATGTTGGTGGGTGAAGTGCGGTGCGCGACCATCGCCGAGGGGTATTCCTGATAGCTGTCGGGCGGCAGCCAATGATCCTGCGGTCCGACGAAAGTTTCGAAGAATGACCATATCCTGCGCGACAACTTGTGCAGGAATATGCCCTGATCCGCTGTCAACCTGGGGTTGGATCGGGGAATCGGCTGACTGATCAGCCACGCCAGCGCCGGCGAAATGAACCACAGAACCAAAATGGGCCATGCCACCAGCAACACGTCCGGACGCATCTCGGTCAACCAGGCCAGCACTGCAATCGCAATGACTGGAGCGATCCACATCAGCCGGCAGTAATAGCCGATATCGCCGCGGGCATTGCGTTGCGCGGCGCTGGCTGTATTCCATTCCAGCAGCCGCGTATGGGTAACCAGCATGCGCACCATTGCCCGTATCGTCGCATCCAGGCTAAACCATGCCTCGAAGGGCAGACAGGCGAGCACGAATAGCACCTGGAGGAGGTCCCGGCCGGTTGAAAGCAATGTCACCCGGACGTGGGGAACCAGCAGAGCGTTCTCCGGCTTGCAGAGCAAATCCCACATCGAAGGCAGCAGCACGGGAATGCACAGGATGCCGATCACGCAGGCGGTCCAGAGCCACGCGGAAGGCAACAGTGTCCATCCCACCAGCAAAAATAATGTCAGTGCCGCGGGTACCAGGCTGCGCCGCAGGTTGTCCAGGATTTTGCAACGCGAGAGTGTCGAGATGGGGTTCTTCTGTAAGTGCTTGCCGGGACCGGGGACCCGTGGCAGCAGCCAGTAGGCAATTTGCCAATCACCGCGTATCCAGCGGTGCCGACGCTTTACGTCGGTGGCGTAATCCGCGGGGTAATCCTCGTACAACATTACATCGCTCAACAGCCCGGTACGTGCGTAACAACCTTCCAGCAGGTCGTGACTGAGGATCAGATTTTCCGGCAGGTGTGCATGCAGCGCCTGTTGGAACGCATCCACATCGTAGATGCCCTTACCGATAAACGAACCCTCGGCGAACAAGTCCTGGTAAACGTCCGAGACTGCCCGCGTGTAAGGATCAATACCGGGCTCACCCGCGAACAGGCGTGCATACTGCGTGTGGTTTATGCTCGGCAGGCTGATGCCCACGCGCGGCTGGATGACTCCGTAGCCCTCGTAGATGCGTTGATGGGCTGTATCGTAACGTGCCCGATTCAACGGATGCGCCATGACGCCGATGCACTGGCGGGCCGAGTCGCGCGGCAACTGCGTATCCGTATCAAGCGTGATAACGTATTTTACGTTTTGCAACACGGCGATATCGCCCACGATGAGTGAAAAACTGCCGCATGCACCGCCGCGCAGAAGCGCGTTCAGTTCGGCAATCTTGCCACGCTTGCGTTCATAGCCCATCCAGGTTTTTTCACGCGAGTTCCAACGGCGCGGGCGATGCAACAGGAAGAACCTATCGCCGGCCGAGCCAGGATACTTATCGTTCAGCTCCTCGATCCGCCGGCGCGCGAGTTGCAGCAGCGATTCATCTTCTACAAGAGTTTCTTCAGCTGCATCCTGGAAATCGGTCAACAGGGCGAAGTGCAGGTTGTCTTCACGGTTGCCAAGGAATCGGACTTCAAGCGCCTCCGCCAGATCTTCTATGTCTCCGATACTCGTGAGTAGCGTGGGTATCACCACCAGGCTGCGGAATTCCGAGGGGATTCCGCGTGAGAAATCCATGCGCGGCAGCAGATGCGGTACCGCCAGCAGGGTCGCGAGCCAGTTGACCACCGCTACGGTTAGATAACTGGTGCACAGAAATGCAAGTATCGCAACCGGCAGCAGCAGCCAGCCGTGCACGCCGCCGGCATAAGCCATGAGCAACAAGCCGGCAGCGGCGATGGCACTCAGCAGTATGATTCCGCCCGCATACAGGAGCAGGGGAAAGCGGCGGAACATGCCGCGTAGGATCTCGCCTGCCGAACGGCGCACACCGATCATTTTCTCCAATGAGCGCAGTCCCTTATCAATGAGGTAAAACCCCACATGCGCCCCGCGATCGTCATCGCCATGTGTAGCGGCCCGGTCCCGGGCCAATTCGATGACCTTGTTCGCGACTTCCATCTCGGAGAGTTTGCTGGCTTTCGCCAGCCGCTCAACCACCTGGCGATAACGATCGCGGGTGGAGAAATCCATTTGGCTGTAAATTCCGCCGATATCCAGCCGCAGGACATTCTCGACACTGCTCATGGTCTCGACGAATTCGCGCCAGTCCATGGCTTCCAGGAAGCGCAGGCTGGCGATGCTGTTGCTTATGGAAACCTGTTCTGCTGCCTGCTTCTGATTCTCAACTTGCACCAACTGCTCGATGTTGTGGTTCGATTCGGACAAATTCTGTTCAATCCAGGTGAGCGGCAGACGCAGAGCAGGGCTTTGTCCCTGCAAGCGGCGGGCAAATTCCGCCACAAACGACCCCGCCATGGGTGGATCGGACTCCGCCATATCCGCTACCACCAGTACCAGGCTCTTGGAATCCTGCTCGGCGATGGTAATCATCTGACTGGCCCAATGAATAGCGAGATCACGGTTCTTTCGCGAGATGGCGATGCCTACCGCGACACGCCGGAGATTCTCGATGAGCGCCAGGCGCAGCATGATGGGAATTGCCCACAGTTCGCCCAGTTTCAGTGAAGTGACAGTCTGATAGGCCGCCACGAAACGGCTGAGCCCCTCTGCATCCACCCGGCCATCACCGTGTGAAATGATTTCCAGTGCGATGTCATATACACGTGGCAGCCCTGCCGAAGCACCGCCGGCGAGACCGGGCAGGCCGCGGCTGTAACTTTTTGGGAAATGCCGCCTGGCGATGTGAATGTGTTCTTCAATCAGATAGAAATTGTCCAGCAACCATTCACTGGCAGGCGTGATCGGAAGATCCGCTTTGACCGCCTCGGTGAGTAAATTGGAGACCTCAATCAGTGTATTTTCATTTTCAGACAGGCGCGTCAGCAGCCGTTCCGTGGCGCGTTCCGCACTCAGCGCATGTTGGCCCGCCAGAAATTCGCCATGCCGCGCCATCTGCTCGGCATTGAACAGCTCGGCGCGCAGCAGCGGTTCGTCACCGGAGTATTTGCGTGAGGAGCCTGCCTCGGGGTAAGGTATTCGCGCGTGAAGCAGGTTTGCGAATGCAGGTTTACTGACTAGTGCCAAGTCCTGGGTCTCCTTGGTGCAAACCGCGGGTTACTGGCTGTAGTCCATGTGACGGCTTCATTCTTCTGGTTCATTTACTGCCACTACTTGCGGCAGCCTGCCGGAAAGCACCGGTGACGCCAGCTCCAGACCGAATCAGGCTTTTGAGGGCGTTTCAATTCGAATAATGAAGAGGCATTGAAGATCGCTGAGTATTACGCTCTATGAATGAAGTGCGATCACAGCACACGTACCGCTGCCAAATTATACTCCGTTAACATGCGCTCCAGAGGCTTATGTACGTTAGCGCACATAAGAAAGTTGTACGGAAGTTTAACGATTTGTTCTCGGATAGGGATTCACGCGCCACAAACATACACAGCAAGCTTGAGCAAAAGAAGTAGAGTAACAATCCATCATTTGATGCGAACCTGAATCGCACATCTCCCTGGAGTATAATCTCGCAGTCGCTTGTCTATACTTGTGATATTCCCCATGACGGAGGTGAAGTTATGCAGCTTGGCATGATCGGTCTCGGACGCATGGGCGCCGGTATGGTGCGCCGGCTTATGCACGCCGGTCACGATTGCGTGGTTTATGACGTTCATTCGGAAGCGGTGAAGCAATTGCAGAAGGACGGTGCTGCTGCCACCTCATCCCTCGAGGATTTTGTCAGTCAACTGGCGCAACCACGGGCCATATGGATGATGGTGCCGGCGGCGGTCGTTGAGGATACGATCAAAGCGCTGGCGAATCTGTTATCGAAGCGGGACATTCTCATCGATGGCGGTAACTCCCATTACATCGACGACATCCGCCGCGGCAAAGATTTGCTCTCCAAGGGCATCCACTATGTGGATGTAGGTACCAGCGGAGGTGTCTGGGGCCTGAAAGAAGGCTTTTGTCTGATGATCGGCGGCGAAGAAAAGATAGTCCAATATCTTGACCCGATTTTTGCTGCGCTGGCGCCGGGTATCGGCAGCGCACCGCGCACACCCGGCAGGGATAAGGCTTCTGGCACAGCCGAGCAAGGCTATCTGTACTGTGGCGCGAGCGGCGCCGGTCACTACGTGAAAATGGTCCACAATGGTATCGAATACGGCATCATGGAAGCTTATGCCGAAGGGCTGAACATCCTAAGTCATGCCAATGCCGGTAAACAGAAGCTGGCCGTCAACGCGGAGACCGCGCCGCTGACAAATCCGGAGAACTACCAATATGACTTCAAATTGGCGGATGTGGCCGAAGTCTGGCGCCGCGGCAGCGTGATTCGTTCCTGGCTGTTGGATCTGAGCGCCCATGCGCTGTTATCGGATCCCAAGCTCGCGGCTTTCCGTGAGCAGGTGTCCGATTCGGGTGAAGGGCGCTGGACCCTGCAGGCCGCCATTGACACCTCGGTGCCGGTACCGGTGCTGAGTGCCGCCTTGTATGGGCGCTTCAGCTCCCGCGGCGAGAATGGCTTTGCCAACCGGCTGCTTTCCGCCATGCGTAGCGAATTTGGTGGGCACGATGAGAAGCAGGTCAAAAGCTGAAATGGCCAAGAAACACGAAGGCGCGGAGCAGTCCGATGCGTTGGTGCTGTTCGGGGTGACCGGCGATCTCGCCCACAAGATGATCTTTCCGGCGCTTTATGCGATGGCGAAGCGCGGCGTCCTCGATGTTCCGTTGATCGGCGTCGCCTCCTCGAAGTGGAGCCTGGCGCAGCTGCGCAAGCGCGCCGAAGATGGTATTAGAGAATCCGGCAAGATCGACAATCCACGCGCGCTCCGTCACCTGCTATCCCTGCTTCGCTATGTCGATGGCGACTACAACGATCCGGGCACTTTCACGGCCCTCAAGAAAGCCCTGGGTAATGCACGGCATCCTGCGCATTACCTTGCCATCCCGCCCGCGCTGTTCGCGACAGTCATCAAAGGATTGGGCACGGCCGGCCTTGCAGAAGGCGCGCGCGTGATCGTCGAGAAGCCATTCGGACATGATTTGGCCTCGGCCCGGAAACTTAACCGGGTCGCGCGCTCGGTGTTCCCGGAAGACTCGATCTTCCGTATCGATCACTTCCTGGCGAAGGAGGCGATCATGAACATCCTGTATTTTCGTTTTGCCAACTCGTTCCTGGAGCCGATCTGGAACCGAAACTATGTGGCGAGCGTCCAGATCACGCTGGCCGAAGACTTCGGCATCAAGAGCCGGGGTGCGTTTTATGAAACTGCCGGCTGCCTGCGCGATGTCGTCCAGAACCATTTGTTACAGATCGTGGCGCTGCTGGCCATGGAGCCGCCGACCTACCGGGGGTTCGGAGCCGTACACGGCGAGACCGCGGATGTTTTTCAGGCCATGCGCCCGCTCAAGCCCGGTGACTTAATCCGCGGTCAGTACACCGGATACCGCAAGGAGCCGGGCGTGGCGAAGCACTCCGACGTCGAGACTTTCTGCGCCCTGCGGCTATTCATCGACTCATGGCGCTGGCAAGGGGTGCCGTGGTACCTGCGCTCCGGCAAGTATCTCGCCGAGACGGCAGCCGAGGTCATCGTGAAACTGAAACCACCACCCCAGCGGCTGTTTGCCGATTCGGCGCCCGATTCCGGGTGGGCCAATTATTTTCGCTTCCGCCTTTCACCCAATTCCGCCATCGCGCTCGCGACACGCATCAAACGTGCAGGCAAGGATTTCGTCGGCGACCAGCGTGAGCTTTACCTGCTGGATGAACAGCCAGGAGAGGAGAGCCCCTATGAGCGGCTCTTGGGCGACGCCATGGCCGGTAACGGTGCGCTCTTTACCCGCGAGGATGCCGTCGAGGCCGCCTGGACGGTGGTCGATCCGATCCTGAAGAAACACCGCGGGGTATTGCCCTACAAACGCGGCAGCTGGGGACCCAAGCAAGCGGACCAACTCATCGCCGCCGACGGCGACTGGCACAACCCCGGGTCTGGCGATGCCGCTTCCGATTGAAGACTATGCACTGATTGGAGACTGTCATACCGCAGCTTTGGTGGGCCGCGACGGCTCCATTGATTGGCTGTGCCTTCCCCGATTCGATTCCGGCGCGTGTTTTGCAGCACTCCTGGGCAAACCGGCCCACGGGCGTTGGCTGATCGCACCGGTTGCAGAGCTGCGTAGCACGCGGCGCCAATACCGCGACGGTACTATGATTCTGGAAACCGAATTCGAAACCAAACGGGCGCCGTGCGCATCATCGACTGCATGCCGCTCTCGGATGAACGCTGGGATGTCGTGCACATCGTCGAAGGCTTGCGTGGACGAGTGGCGATGTGCATGGAACTCATCTCTCCTGTCTATGTCAGAGTATGAGGTCAAACGCACCTGCGAGAAGGGCGAGCGGCCCGCCACTCCAGCCCGGAGATCATGAAGCCGCAGATGGACAAGCCCATGGAAATACTCGTCCTTGATGTCGGCGGCACTCACGTCAAGTGCGTCGCGACCGAACACAAAAATCCGATTAAATTCAAATCCGGGCCGAAGCTGACCCCAAACCGGATGGTGAGAAACGTTCTGAAACTCACCAAGGAATGGCGTTACCAAGCAGTTTCGATCGGTTATCCTGGCGTAGTGCGCCACGACAGGATCGAGCGTGAACCGTACAATCTGGGTAGAAGCTGGGTCGGTTTTAATTTTGAGGCGGCATTCGGATGTCCCGTAAAGATTATCAATGATGCGGCGATGCAGGCGCTCGGGGGTTATGAAGGCAGGAAGATGCTGTTTCTGGGTCTGGGAACAGGATTGGGATCGGCACTCATCGACGACGGCGTGATAGTCGCGATGGAACTGGGGCATCTGCACTACGCGGATGGCAAAACCTATGAAGATTATCTTGGCGAGAAAGGGCGCAAGCGACTTGGGAACAAGAAATGGCGCGGCATCGTGAATAATGCCGTTAAGGGTTTCCGCAACGCGCTATTGCCCGATTACATCATGCTGGGCGGTGGTAATGTCGCCCATTTGAAGTGCCTGCCACCGCAAACCCGCCAGGGCGACAACGCCTTTGCGTTTGTTGGCGGCTTTCGCCTGTGGCAGCACCAATATGGCAATGCCACGGGAGCGACTAATCCAGTCCGGACTATCGCTGATGAAGGCAACCGGCATAATCCGAAGCTGAAACGGAAATAAGCATGATGCGCCTCACCTACTTGAAATACCTGAATCACGTGTCGTGAAGCTCAAGCAGCATATCCTTGTGGATGCAGATGCTGCCGCCCGACAAGGTGCAGAATTCATCGCCAAGCTCGCGCGCCAAGCGGTGGACCAGCGGGGCCGGTTTGTGCTGGCTGTGAGTGGGGGGCAGACACCAACACGGATGTTCGAGATACTGGCGACTGAGAACTTGCCTTGGGCCAAAATTTACCTCATCCAAGTGGATGAGCGTGTCGCCCCGCCCGGTGATGCGGACCGCAACCTCACAGCTCTTCAGGAGAACCTGCTGGCGCGCGTGCCGCTGACTTCGCAACAGTTCTATCCAATGCCGGTGGAGGCGAAGGACCTGTCGGCGGCGGCGCAGCATTACGCGGAACTGTTACGGCGGCTGGGTGGATCGCCATCGGTGTTCGATCTGATACATCTGGGCCTCGGTACCGACGGCCACACCGCTTCGCTGGTGCCGGGCGATCCGGTACTGGATGTGATGGATATGGACGTAGCCGTGACCGCTGTCTATCAGAACCGGCGCCGGATGACCCTGACCTACCCTCTCATCAACCGTTCGCGCCACATTCTGTGGCTGGTAACCGGAGATGCAAAAGCACAGGTGTTGTCTCGTCTGTACGCAGGCGATGCCGATATCCCGGCAGGCCGTGTCAATCGCGAGTATGCAATAGTGTTCGCGGATCAAGCCGCGGGGCGTTTGCTGTCATGAAGACACTATATAAAACCATTTCAAGAAAATTAATAATTCTCGCGGATTGTGACTCACGTCATGCCGTTGAGCATTACGGAGAACCCGAATGAAGTCAGCGGTTTCGATCCCAGTTTCCGAATCCTCACTGGATGACGTCTGCATCAACACCCTGCGTTTCCTGTCCGTGGACATGGTGCAACAAGCCAACAGCGGCCATCCCGGTCTGCCGATGGGCGCCGCAGCCATGGCCTACGTGTTGTGGACCCGCTTCCTCAAACATCATCCGGCCAACCCCGAATGGTTCGACCGGGATCGTTTTGTATTGTCCGCCGGACATGGCTCAGCGCTGCTC
>Ga0307374_10006912_pt1 | contig 17568 bp, 20 predicted proteins | sample OX3MG_FD_202532 | JGI IMG/M metagenome (GOLD analysis project Ga0307374, IMG submission 202532) | Soil microbial communities from Risofladan, Vaasa, Finland - OX-3 | ecosystem: Environmental > Terrestrial > Soil > Coastal area > Acid sulfate soil | place: Finland: Risofladan, Vaasa | collected... | reverse complement strand
ACCGCCGACCATCCGGGTGCTCATGCCCCACGACGTGGTGTGGCAGTACTCCAGTTCGCCGCTTTGCGCCGCGTACTGGATGCTGAACGCCTTGGCGAAGTTCGTCCCCATATAGTGCGAGGTGCCGGACTGAAGGGCGCGCCCGTCGCGCATCATGCCTTCGACCGTGTACGTCCGCTGGGCGCCCGGGAACCGCTCTCCCGCGGTCTTCTCGCCGCCGGCCACCGGCATGGCGGCGATCTCGCGGGCCACCTTCGCGTACAGGTCAAGCGCGAGCATCGTCTCCCGCATCGCGCCGGCCTGGTCGGCATGCGCGGTGTGACCCTCCTGCCACAAGAACTCGGTCGTGCGCAGGAACATCCGCGGCCGCATCTCCCAGCGGACCACGTTCGCCCATTGGTTCAGCAGCACCGGCAGGTCCCGGTGCGAGCTGATCCACCTGGCCATCATCTCGCCGATGACCGTCTCCGAGGTGGGCCGGACGACCAGCGGCTCCTCAAGTTCCTTGCCGCCTGCGTGGGTGACCACGGCGAGTTCGGGGGAGAAACCTTCGACGTGCTCGGCTTCGCGCTGCAGGTAGCTCTGCGGGATCAGCAGCGGGAAGTAGACGTTGTCGTGACCGGTTTCCTTGATCCGCCGGTCGATTTCGGCCTGGAGCAGTTCCCAGATCCGGTAGCCGTAGGGGCGGATCACCATCGTGCCCCTGACCGGTCCCCGGTCCACCAGCTCAGCCTTGAAGACGACCTCGTTGTACCAGGCCGAGAAGTCTTCGCCCTGCGGAGTCACCCCGCGTTCGTCCCGCGCCACACGCGAAGGTTACGGCACCGGGCCGGCAGCTACCCGGCGCCTGCCCGTACCCGTTCCTGACCCCGATCCCGGCCGCCGCACTCAACGCGGCGTGACAGGCCTGGGCTCACGCCACGCCCGCGCCTGGCCGGCCCGGATCGTGCTAGCGACCTTTGGATGCCTGGTACTGCTCAACCAGGCTCGCCGGGATACGGCCGCGCTCGCTGACCGTGATGCCCTGCTTGACGGCCCAGGCCCGGATGTCACTGCTGCGCTGACGGCTGGCAGCGGTGCGGAGACCGCGGCGCGCCGCCGCCCGGCCTATCTTGCGGCCATGCTCGATGTAGGGCGCGATCTGCTTGCGGAACGCGGCAGTGTTCTTCTTGCTCAGGTCGATCTCGTACTCGGTGCCGCCGAACCCGAACCGGACAGTCCCGTCCGCCCGCCCGCCATCAAGGTCATCTTCCAGTGCAACTGTTATCTTCTGTGCCACCCCGGACCTCCGTGAGCTGCGACGATCTGCCTGCACGGTATCCGTAATCATCACGCAGCCACAGCCGCAACGCCGCAGGCGTGACCGTTATCCCCGCCTCAGGGAGATGGCCAGACCGGCCTGGCCGCCCCAGTCGCTAGATCGTCACGCTCTCTCTCCGCCGCATGACAGCTTGCTTGCCACGTGCGCGATCGGCACGGTGTTCGCGGTCGCACCGCCCGGTGTGCGCGCCATAAGCCATGAGATGGCGCCGCGCAGCCTGACAGCGATCCGTGCCCGGTCGTATCCTTATGCCAGCCGGACTACTGGCGCTAAGGCAGGACGGATGACGTCCCGGCGGCGTCAAACGCCGGAGTCGCGCTCGGCAGGGGAATCAGAGTGGCCACCCGGTCCGTGCTGATCGGTGCCGCTGTGTTCGCGGCGGCCTTTGGCCTGCTGGCCTGGTGGGTGTCCCGCCGGAAGGGCATCCCCGCCGCTGGCCTGTCCACATTCGTCGGCATCGCGGGCGTCTACACCGGATTCTGGGGTGTGATGGAGAACCGGCGCTGGCTGTACGCCCCGTGCGTGGTGCTGATACTGGCCTCGTATGCCATTCAGTTCGCTGCCCGGCGCCGCCTCGCCTTCCGCACTACTTCGCGTACTCGCTCAACGAGAACCCGGTGAGCGGCTACCAGCCAGGAGATCACCCGGCCGCCCAACCGGATTTCCCGATGGCCGTTGACACTGGGGTATCAGGAGTCGGCAACCTACCTGCGCAAGGTGCTCGGAGAAGAGCCAGCCAAGTAGCCCTGTCGCGGCAGGTGCGGGTGCTCGCTGATCCGGCGTGTAGGCGGCCGTGGCTACTCAGGTCTGGAACGTGATCCAGGTGTCGGGCGGGCGGCCCTCCACTGGAGGGTCGTCGTGTGTGCGCCAGGCGTCGCCCACTGCATCGGATGCGACCTGTGACCAGAAGCGCTGCGCACCGGGGTTGTAGGTCTGGAACCCGATGCTCCAGCGTCCGGGGAACATGGCGAGGACCTGCCGTGCGGCTTCTCGTCCGACCCCGGTGCGCCGAAGTGCGCGTACGACGAAGAAGTCGCTGATTGTGGTACCGCCGTCGTCAGCGGGCGCCGTCATGACGAACCCGCCCAGGTGCCCGGCGACGTTGATGAGCCAGGCTCGGCGCCCCGGGTCTGTGCGGAACAGGTCCAAGCGCCGGTTGTTGAACGTCCCGTCCGGGTTGGGGAGGTGCCCGTATGCCTCGGATAGGTCGTAGCGGTACAGCTGGCCCAGGTTTTCCAGCACAGCACGGTGTGAACGGTCGACTGGCACGAGTCCGACGGGCTCGGACGGCGGGCGCGGAGGCCGTCGTGGCGATCCGGTGGTCACCGGCGAGGCGTCTGCGTGCGTCACAAGCCCAGTATCGCCCGATCCGCAGGGCGCGGCCCGATCCTCCGCGAGCTCATCGACGGAACCACTGGCCGCCAGCGAGGAATACTGAAGGCGCCGCGGGGAGGCGGATGCGGGAAACAATTCGCGCGTCGGCATTGCCGCGGCAGGCGCTCAGGAGGACCCTTGGTCCGGGGTTTCAGAACGGAGAAATGGTGATGCGTGGCCTGCTCTCTGCTCTGACTGCGATTGCCAGCAAGGTGACAGACCTGGGCCCTGCTACGATCCGGGGCGTCGCGGTGACCCATTACCGGGTCAGTGTCGATCTCGCCAAAGCCGAAGCGCATCAGCGGCCTCGGGCACGTGCGGAGTTCCATTCGTTCGCCAGCTCCCTTGGTTCGGCGACACTGCCGGTCGATGTCTGGGTGGACGGGCAGGCCAGGGTGAGCCGCATCGCGATCTCGCTTCCGATGCCGCGGGGCTCGGGGGTGCCTGCTGGTTTCCGCGTCTCAGAAGCGGTTGATTACTACGACTTCGGTGTTCCGGTGCAGGTCTCCGCCCCACCCGCAAGCGAGGTCATAAGAGGGAGCGAGTTCAGCCAGAGCATGTCAGTCTCCGGCTCAAGTTCGGGCGGCGGCAGCTTCGGCCAGGCATCACCGCCACCGGTGTCAGGAACCCTGCCGGCGGCGCAAGCAAGCGCGGCCAAGCAGGCGATCCGCGCGTTCTGGACGGCACTGTCGAGTAACTCGGCCGGGGCCGTGGAGCGGACGGTGGTGCCATCACAGCGGAGCTGCGTGGCTGGGTTCTTGCAGGGCACCAAGCTCAAGTTCAAAGTCTCGTCACTGCGGATCACCGCGGCCAAGCCGGCCGGGACGGGCAAGGCGACAGTCTGGTTCTCAGTGAACGCGACGGTGCAGATCGGGGGGCACGCCGTCCCCATGTCCCCGTCCGGAGCAGCTGGCAGGAACTGGCTCCTGGCGACCGAGATCGGCAGCGTCTGGTATGCCAATCTCAGCAACAGCGGCTCCGGTCTCCTCCCCCCGTGCTTATCTGTGCGGCATTGACCCCGGCCGGGACCGAGCGCCTGGGACGGCCGCTTCAATGACGGCGTGAACCACGGCGGAGCCCAGTCGGGGTGATGCCGTAGCGCGCATGGAAGGTGCGGGTGAAGTGCGCGGCGCTGCGGAAACCCCAGCGGGTGCGCACCCCCGCCAAGCAGGCCCGCTACCGCGCCGCCGTACGCAACGTCCCCTACCCAGTCCAGGCGATCTGGTCAGCCGACGACCCAGCCATGACCCTGGCCGTATACGGCGAGAAAGCACGCGTGGCCGCCGGGCTCTCCCGCCTCCACATCGTGCCCGGCAAGCACTTCCCCCAAGAAGACCAGGCAGCCGCCATCGCCCAGCAGATAGCCGAGCTTGCTCTCCGGCAGCAGCAGGCCAGCCCGCCCTCTTGAGAGGACTTGGGCGGTCAGTCCAAGCCCCAGCACGTCCAGCTCGAGAGCGGCCCGTCGGGGGTGATGGCCAGCAGGACCCGGCCCTCCGCTGTCAGTGCCCGGAGATGCTCATCGTCGTCCGGTACGGCCACCCCATGCTTTTCGCGGATAGCACGGAATCGGGGCAGCTCACCGGCGGTGTCCTCCCGGATCTCGACGGTGGCCGGGACCAGCCCGCGCGATGAAGACGAGCTCACGTCCAGGCCGGTCGGGAGCGTCTCGGACCTCATCCACGACCAGGCTGGCTGCGGTCAGCGAGTTCGCGAGGTCGTCGCGGCTCCGGAACCGCAGCGTGGAGCGCGAGGTCAGCACCGTGCCGTCGCTGTCAAACACGAAGGTCATCCGGAAGGAGACCAGGTTTCCCTGGACCTCCGTCAGGTCTGTCCACGTCTGGACGGGGCCGACGTCCGGGATGACGACCAGGCCGCGGCCGGGTCGATAGCGATGACCTCCATCCCACGACCGGCGAGCAGGCATGCGAAGGCGCCGGTTCCGCAGCCCACGTCCAGGACGGTCCGGGCGCTGAACTCCTGCGCCAAAGCGGCGTAGGCATCGAGATCGGAACGGTCAGGGTCCAGCGGGTCGCAGATCTCCGCAAGCCGGGGTTCCTCGAAGACCGCATCAGCCACAAAAGGAACCCTAGGACCCGCCGACCCGAATTCCGGCACGGTTGCGGTCAGACCCGCTCGCGTCCAGTCACCGATCCAGACCGCGCAAGCCAAGCTGGTGTACTGGCAGGGTGATCGAACCTCTCATCTTCCGCCATGGCGCCGCCGCACTGGTGTTCAGCGTTGCGGTGGCGGCGTGGGCGGTGTTCGAGCTGGTGATGCAGGTGCGCCAGCACCTGCGGGCAGCCGGCCCGGCTGCCCGTGACCGCACCACTTACGTCCTGATCCCCTGCTTGCTGGCCGCGGTCATCGCGGCGCAGGTGCTCGGCCGCCGCGGCCAGCTGCCGTGGCCGGGGGGCCTGATCTGGCCGGTCGTGGCGGGCGTTGCCCTGATCGCCGCCGGCATCGGGCTGCGCGCCTGGTCGATCGCCTCCCTGGGGCGTTTCTTCCAGTACCGGATCAAGGTGCAGCCCGGGCACCACGTCGTCACCGGTGGGCCCTACCGGCATGTGCGTCACCCCTCCTACAGCGGGATCGCGCTGGTGCTCGCCGGGATCGCGCTGGCCTGTGACGACGTGTGGAGCCTGGTGGCCGTCGCGGTGCTGGGCGGGGCGGGCATGGCCGTCCGTATCCGCGCCGAGGAACGGCAGCTGAGCCAGGCGCTGGGCGCCGAGTATGACCAATTCGCGGCCGGCCGCAAGCGGCTTGTGCCCGGGGTGTGGTGAGGGCCGTCGCATGGTGAGAGCCGTCGCATGGTGATGGTGCCGCGTTTCGTCGTGCAGCTTCATGACGCGACGGCACTGCATTTCGACTTGCGGATCCAGGCCGGCGAGGTCTTTCGTTCGTGGGCCGTGCCCAAGGGGCCCTCGCTTGATCCGGGGGTGCGGCGCCTTGCCGTGCCGGTCGAGGATCATGACCTCTCGGCGGGCGACTTCGAGGGTGTCCATGAGGGGCAGATGCGCGGCAGCGGTGCTGTGATCATCTGGGATGAGGGCGACGCTGAGATCATCCGCGATGAGCCCGGCCATCTGTCTTTCACCCTGTATGGCCACAAGCTCTCCGGCCGGTTCGGCCTGACCCGCACGGGCGAGCGCCGCTGGATTCTCGTCAAGGTCCGCGACGAGCACGCGCGGGCGGGCTCGGACATTGCCGCCGAGCGCCCTGCGAGCGTGCGCAGTGGCAAGACCTGGCAGGACCTGCTGAACGAGCAAACCTCAGGCGGCGAGCGCTGACGAACGGCACCGCCAGCGGAATCTGGCGCGGCCGGCCATCCAGGACGCACCGCCTCAGGGAGACAATGAGTGTGTGCGCTACCGGTATCTGGCGATCGGGGCTGTGGTCTGGGCCACCGGATACGCCGGGGTTTATGTCATGGTCGTCAGCCAGCAGGGCAACTCGCCTGCGTGGTGGTATGTCGCGCTGCTGGCCGCGGGGACAGGGTCGCTGGCTTTCGCCGCCACCCGGCGATGGCCCAGGCCGGCTCTGATCGTGGGGGTGGCCAGCCTCGCGCTTGCCGCGCTGGCCGGGGTCCTGTCGATCGGGATGCTGCTGGTGCCAGCAGTGGTGGCTGCGGCCGCCGCGGCTGCGGGAACCCCCCAGCGCCCACACATCAGCGAGCCCGCCAGCTGAGGATCTGCGCCGCGTGGCCGGAACCCGTTGACGGTTCTCATGCGAGCGGCGCCGGGGCTGGCGGCGAAGGCAGTGATGGAGCGCGATCCCGTCATCATGAAGATCGCCAACAGCTGGCTGATCCTCAACGTGGGCGGCGGCCCGGGCCTGCAGTGGCTCCCCGCACGCCTGGCACACCACCTGCGTCACCAGCTGATTCCCGCAGTGGTGCTGGAGGATCAGCGGCGGGCCGTCCTCGCCTGCCAGATACCGGGGCGATCAGTAGATCGACCGGTCCGCGATGGAGTAGCCGCCATCGACCGGGATCGCCGCCCCCGTCACGAAATCCGACGCGGGTGCCGCCAGGAACACCGCTGCGCCGACCACGTCCTCGGCCCGTCCCCACCGGCCGGCCGGTGTCCTGGCGCGGATCGCCTCCGCGAGCGGGATCTCGTGCAGCGGCTGGGTCAGGGGGGTCACATGCCAGCCGGGCAGGATCGCGTTCACCTGGATGCCATGGGGAGCGAGTTCGACCGCGAGAGCACGGGTCAGCCCGAGCAGGCCGGTCTTCGCCGACCCGTAGTCGGCCGCTTCCAGCGCACCGTAGACCGAGTACATGGAGCCGATGTTGATGATCTTGCCGCCCGCTCCCCGCGCGGTCATGGCCGCCGCTGCGGCCTGCGCGCACAGGAAGGAACCGGTGAGGTGGGTGTCGATCACGGCCTGCCAGTCCTCGCGCTTCATGCCCAGCAGTGGCCCGCCACGGAACAGGCCCGCGTTGTTGACCAGGATGTCCAGCCCGCCGAAGCGTTCGGCCACGCTCGTGATGGTGGCAGAAACCGCATCGTCATCGCGGACGTCCAGGGCGAACACCGCGCCGTCGCCAATGTCGGCTGCCATCGCGGCGTTCTTCCCGGCGTCCCGGCCGGTCACCGCGACCTGCGCGCCGGCCCCACGCAGGCCAAGCGCCATCGCCTTGCCAAGGCCGCTGTTGCCGCCCGTGACCAGCGCGGTCTTTCCCTCCAGGGAGAACAGATCAGGCATGCGTCCATCATGGACACCCCTGGTGCCCGTCAGCTATGTGATGACACTGGCCACCGGCGGGCCCCGATCTGGGGTCTGGCCATAACGCCGTGTCGGTGACCCTCCGCCGCTGACGGCGGAGGGTCACCACGGGCGGCTCACAGCGAGCCGCGGCTATCCCCTCATCCCGTGCCAAGGCCGCACTGGCTGGCGCCTCACCGGCGACCGGCGGACAGGCCCGCGTCGAACAGCACGGTCCGCCCGTGTGACGTCGATTGTGCCCGCCGACAAGCGCAGGGTGGCGCTCGTGCCGACGTTGGCACAAGCCGGCAGGCCGAAGGTCATCACCAGAGCCGGGCTAGGGTGTCGGCACAGGATCGGCGGCGAACGACTGCCTGTACGCAGATAGCGTATTCGGGTACGCATAACTAAGCGGAATGATGCCGTCGTGGTTAGGGCTGAAGTATGCCTGGAACGCCACATTGTTGCTGTGCACGTAGGCACCTATGCCCTGGACGTAGTAAGGGTCGTCGCCGAGGCCTCCGTCGCCTGCCGCGTCCGTGCCCCATTCAGGTATGCTCATGGGCTTGCCGAGCTGCGCCGCGAATGCCTGCACGGCGTTCAGGCCATCTGGCTCAGCCGCAAGCTGCTGGAACGCGGCAGCAGACGGGACCGGGCGCTGGCCCGAGCAGAAAGAGTCGTAGATGTCGACCCCGATGATGTCGACATAGGCATTCCCGGGATACCACTGCGAGAGCGGGTAGTTTTCAATACAGGCGTTCACGTTCCAGTCGAACAGGAAATGTGAGCCCGCCACTGAGCGCATGGCCGTGACCTCCTGGGCGAAGCATCTGGCCCATGCCTTCTGCTCCTGGGCGGTGGTGCCCATGAAGTCATTCTCCCAGTTGCCGTTCATCTCCTTCCCCAGCCTGATGACGGAGCTTCCGAAGCCGGCTGCCACCAGGTTGCGGGCGAGGGTCGCGGCGTAGCCGTTGAACTGGCCCGCGGCACACCTTGTCTCCCAGCCCAGCGGATTGCCGATGTCCTTCTCGCTGTCCGGGATGAGGTTCATCGAGATGACCAGCTCGCGGGGGCCGGGGCCAGCGGCTATCCAGGAGGTGAAGCCATACCGGGAGTGATCTATCCAGGGGCTGTCCCAGCTGGCCCAGGTGGGACTGTTGTCGATGAAGGTTTCCAGGCAGCTGTAGGTGACCCCGGCCGCCCGCTCGGTCGCCCGCAGGCTGGACATCAGCGCGGAGCCCGTCCCAGCGAGGTAGATGCAGTTGGTCTTGGAATCACCCGGCTGGATGAGCCGCCTGGCCGCGGACGCGGCCGGTGGTCCGGGAGAACAGGCCCCGACAGCGGCAGCGATCATCACCGACCCCAGCACCGCGGCCATGGACTGCTTCATGCTCTTATCGTTCCAGAGGGGTGACCGATGGAGCTGATCGTCGAGGATGCCGTCTTTGTCACGATGGCCGCAAGCGCCGGGCTGGCCAGGAGCATGCTGGTCCGCGATGGGCGGATCGCCGCGGTCGGCTCGGCCGATGAGGTCCGCGCGGTGGCCGCGCCGGGCGCGGCGGTGGTCCCGCTGGGTGGGGCCACCGTCATCCCCGGGCTGATCGACGCCCACTGCCATGTATCCGATGTCGGCTATCTGGCTGCGGGAGCCGACTGCGCTCAGCCGTTGGCACCGGACATCCCGGCCATTCAGGCGCGACTGCGGGAAGCCGCCGGCCGGACGCCGGAGGGTTCCTGGGTGACCGGAAGCGGTTATGTGGAATACAAGCTGCGCGAGCGCCGGCATCCGACTCGCGCGGATCTCGACCAGGCCGTGCCGGACCGCCCGGCCGTGCTGTACCACACCTCGCTGCACGCCTGTGTGCTCAACACGGCCGCGCTGAGGGAGGCCGGGTTCGAGGACGGGCAGCCCGATCCCGCGGGCGGCGCGCTCGGCCGCGACAGCGACGGCCTGCTTGACGGTGTGGTGTATGAGGGCCCCATGTTCGCCCTGTTCGAGCGCAACCTGCGCCATGACATCACCCGCATGAGCGCTGCTCAGCGCGCCAGGCTGGTGGCGATGGCGGGACAGCGGCTCGCGGCGTTCGGCGTGACCACGGCATGTGACGCGGACATGCGCCGGGACACGTTCGCCGCCTTCGCGGAGGCCGACGAGCGCGGCGTCCTCAGCCAGCGCATCTACGGGCTCGTCGTCCACGACGAGGTGGACTGGCTGGTCTCCTCCGGCCTGCGGGGCCGCCACTCCGGCCAGCTGGCCACCGAGGCCGTGAAGATCTGGGCCGATGGCGGGATGAGCAGCCGCACCGCGGCCATTCACGGGACGTACCCGGTCCCGCCGTATGGATCGGGGATCTTGTTCTTCGACCGTGACGAGCTGACCGAGCTGGTCCGTGACTTCGACGCCCGCGGGTTCCAGGTCGCGATCCACGCTCAGGGAGACCGGGCGATCGAGACTGTCCTCGACGTATACGCCGCGATACTGCCCGGCGCCGCGGGAAATCCGCGCCGGCACCGCATCGAGCACGGTGGTGCCATGTACCCGCCGCTTGCCGCCCGGGCCGCCGGCCTCGGGATTCTGGTCGTGAGCCAGCCCGGATTCCTCTCGGCGCTGGGCGACGGGTTCGCAGCGGCGTTTGGCGACCGCAGCGGCCAGCTCTACTCCTTCCGGTCCTGGCAGCGTGCTGGCATCAGGGTCGCCGGGTCGTCCGACGCCCCGGTGATCACCGCCGATCCGCTCATCGGCATCCAGGACGCGGTCCTGCGCCGCACCGCCGAAGGCCTTGTGCTCGGCCCGGAGGAACGCCTTACGGCCCGGGACGCACTCGCCCTGTACACCCAGCACGCGGCTTACGCTGTGCACCGCGAGAGCGAGGTCGGCTCCCTCGAACCCGGCAAGCTCGCGGACTTCGTCGTCCTGGACGCCAGCCCGCTCGACGCGGACCCCGAGCAGATCGCAGACATCGGTGTCCTCGCGACGGTCCTGGGCGGGACGCCCGTGTACCAGTCCGCGAGCATCTTCCCCGGCGGGTGACCGTCCCGGCCCCGCGTCAGCCGGGAAGCCGCCCGCGCTGGAGCCAGCTCGAGCTCAGCTCCCGGCCTGCCGCGGGCGGCCGTATGTGCCGCGGCGGGTGGCTGCGCATGTCCAGGACGTCCGGGGAGTACTCGCGCGGCGTCACCGGCGCCGGGCCGGCTGGGTACCCGACCCGGATGAGCATCTGCGGCGTCTCGTGGAACGGCCAGGCGCCGGGCCAGCGGCGCGGCTCATGCTTGTGGTCGGCCAGCTCCAGCGGCTGGGTGAGGAATGACGCTGCCACGCCGTAGCGGGTGGCGGTCAGCAGGGCGCGCTGAAGGGCCTGGCCGGCCCGCAGCCAGTCCAGCGGCCGGTCTTCGTCGGTGGCCAGCGCCAGCATCTGCGGATGGGACTCGAACCGCTCGACCGGGCGGCCGTCACCCCAGTCGAAGCCGAAATCCCGGACCGGCGGGTTCACGGACATCGGTGGTGGCTGGGGCCCGTACGCTGCCTTCGGCACGCCGAGACCCGGCTCGGCGCCGCTGGTCCACTGCCGCAGTTCGGCCACGTAGTGCCGGTCGCCGGTGAGCTCGCGCTCCGCCTGCCCGGCGGCGTGCAGCCACCTGGTGACCTGGAACGGGAAGAGCACCCGCAGCCAGCACCGCTCCTTCGCCGCGGTGCCGACCAGTTCGGTGAGGATGTTGGCCGGGACACGGTGGCCGTTGAACGGCCAGCGGTAGGTGTGGCGGCGCGGGATCGCGTCGTACAGTTCCTGCTCGTCGGCGGTGGGCGGCCTGACCCGGCCGGTGACGATCTCGACCGAGGCGAGCAGCGTGGGGTCGCCGTCCGGATCTGGCAGCAGCCAGGCCGCGAGCTCGTGCCCGGTCACCCGGATGGCCATCCGCAGGTTGAACAGGGCGGCACCGCAGCTGATCGCAAGCTCGCGGGCACCCGGGTCGGTGACTTCCAGCCAGCGGTCGGCGTGGTGCTCGTCCGCCCCGCCCCTGTTGGCCCGCAGCTCGATGCGGTCATCCGAACGGACCCAGAAGGACCATGGCTGGGTGTTATACACAGACGGCGCCTGCTGGGCGGCGCGGATGATCCGGAAAAGGGTCCGGTCGTCCGCGAACGGGCTCAGCATCACGCACCTCGGTAGCTCGTGCCTGTTCGCAGACTCGCACCGCGCGCCGGGCCAGGTCACGGCGCGTTGGTCCCCGGCGCCAGGGCCAGACGTCCTGGACTGCTGGCCGGCCGCCGAATACCCCGAATGACCGGCAATGCCTGTCCGGTAAGCCCTGGACGGTATATCTCCATTGACTGCATCAATGGCGGCGGGAGCGTTCGCACTGCCCCGGCCGGACCGGCTCGCGGCATTGCTGGCGTCACTGCCTGGCCAGCCGAGACGGGCCGTGCAGGTGGCCGAGGGCTGGATACGGGCGCTGGCCAACGTCGGCGTGGTGTCCCTGCTACCGCATCCGGTCACTCACCCAGCCATGGCCGAGCGGCTCCAGCTGCTCCACAGCGCCGCACCGCCGACCGGAGCCGGCCACCCGGAGCGGCCCGCCCTGCCCAGGAAGCGCACGATGACACAAGCGCCACCGGTGGGGCCGCTCGGGCCCGATGTCGCGGTCACGCACATCCTGGTGGTTACCGACCCGGCGCGCGCACGTGACTTCTGGGTGGATGTGCTGGGCGCGGAACGGGATGGCCACCTGGTGGAGATCAGCCAGGTCCATCAGAGCGGGCAGTAGCCGGCCGCCACCCAGACTGCGCCGGATGGGCCCGGGGGGCCGTCAGGTCGTCGCCAGCGCCCGGGCGGGAATGAGCAGCGCCGCCACGACGCAGCAGACCAGGAACAGCGCCGACATCGCGAACGTCCGGGTGAACCCGGCCAGCGCCGGCAGGCCGTGCACGGTGCTCGCGGCGACGTTCGTCGCCGCGAGCTGGCCACCCAGGGCCCCGCCGAGCGTGCGCAGTACCGTGTTCATCCCGCTGGCGACACCTGTCTGGTGCGGCGGCACGGCCTGGACGATCAGGTTGCCCAGCGCCGCGAAGGCCAGCCCGATCCCGACCCCCAGCAGCGTCGAGCTGACCAGCATGTCGTAGGGGTGCCGGCTGGTGAGCGTCAGCCAGCCGCAGGCGGCGGCGCTCACGGCCGCACCGGCGACCAGCGCGCGCCGTGAGCTGAAGCGCCGCTCGACCCGGCCCGCCACCGAGCCCAGCACGCCCATGCCGAGCGCACACGGCAGCAGGTACAGCCCCGCCGCCACCACCGAGGCCCCGTACCCGAAGCCGGTGCTGCGGGGAAGCTGGGCGAACTGCGGCAGCAGCAGGAACCACGCGTACAGGCCAGCGCCGACGAGGAAGGCGGCCAGGTTGGCCGTCCACACCCCGCGGACCCGCATCATCGTCATGTCGATCAGAGGATTGCGGCTGCGCAGCTCGGTCACGATCCACAACCCGCAGATGGCCAGTCCCGCTGCCAGCAGCGCAAGCGTGCGAATGCTGGTCCAGCCCCAGGCCGTGGTCTGGGCGATCGCGATGAGCACGCAGCACATGCCTGCGGTCAGCAGCGCGGCCGCGCCCCAGTTGACCCGGCCGGGCGAGCGGACCTGCGACTCGGGGATGAGGCGCCAGGCGCAGGCGGCGGCCGCGACCATGACCGGCAGGGGAATCCAGAACAGCCAGTGCCAGCTCAGGTGCTCGTCGATGAGCCCGCCGACGACCAGGCCGAGCCCTCCCCCGACCCCCAGGATCGCGGACATCAGCCCGATGCTCCCCGCGACCCGGTCGGCGGGAAACTCGTCGCGGACGATCGCGAACGAGAGCGGGAAGATGCCGCCCGCCACGCCCTGGATGACGCGGGCCACGATCAGGACCGGCAGCGAGCCGGCCACGGCCGCGAGCACGGTCCCGGCGGCCAGCGCCAGCAGGGTCAACACCAGCAGCCGCTGCTTGCCGTACATGTCGCCGAGCTTGCCGATGATCGCCGTTCCGACCGAGGCCGAGAGCAGGAACCCGGTCAGCAGCCACGTGACGCCCGTCTCGCTGGCGTGCAGGCTGTGCTGGAGCGTGGGCAGCGCCGGGATCACCGCGGAACTCAGCACCGCGTAGGCAAGGGCCGCGAGCGACACCACGCCCAGGATCACATTCGGATGGACGCGCTGATCCGCTCGCGGTCCCGGCAGCATCCCGTCACTGTAACCGAACGGCGGCCGGGCGCTCGGCGGCCTGTCACGTCGCGCCCGCCGCGGTGATCACCGCGAGCAGGAACGTGGCCAGGGCGCCGAAGCCGTGACCGACCGGGATCAGCGCAGCCAGGTGCCCGCTGGGCTTTCTTTTCGCCTTGGCGGGGTCAGCGCGGACGCTGGCGAGTACCTCCTCGACGAGCCTGGCCATGAGCGCCTCATCGGTGGCCGCGCTGGCCAGCATCTCATCGGTGAGCTTGCGGACCAGCGCGTCCTCGGCTGGCGGGGCGAGCATGCCGCTCGGGAAGATGGAAGCGGACCGCGGGCCGGCGCCCGGCGCGGCCTCGGTATCAGGGTAGGGAGTCCACAGGGTCACCGTGGAGATGCCGAGCCCGATCGCCGGCATGAGCAGGCCGACAGCGGTCCAGGCCAGCGCGACCCATCCGGTCACCAGGTAGCCGGCCCACCCGGCCAGCCCGGTGAGGGCCAGGCTGAAGTGGGCGACCAGGACCCCTGGATGAAGGCCGTCCTTGCGGGCGCGCTGCTGGCGCAAGCCCCCGCGGGCGGCGAGCCTGCTCAGCATGTAGGCACCGATACCCGCGGTGAACAGCCAAGCGGCCAGCGTGGCAATGCCAAGCACCCGGCTGTCCGCGGCAGCGGCCATATTTCAATGATCACCCGGCCCGCGGGCCAGCACCAGCCCGCGGCCGGGGCGCTCAGGGTGACCGCGGCGCGAGGTTGCCCCAGATGCGCTGGGACACGCCCTGGATCGTGGTGATCCCGTAGTCGAAGCCGAAGGTGCCCGGCCCGGCCGGGTTGTCGGTGGCCAGCACCGCCAGCACATAGTCGCGGCCCTTGCCCTGCACCCACCCGATGCTGTTGACCTGCCACGGGCAGGTTTCGTCCTGCTGGGTGCAGGTGGGAACGAACTTCCAGCCGTTCTTGAGTGCGACGGTCACGCCAGGCACCGGGTGGGCGTAGTCCGGCGGCTCGCACACGGTGCCCCAGGGGCCGCAGCTGACACCCCAGCGCTGGCTGGGGATCACGCTCTCCATCAGGTGGAGCCCGAACTCCCTCGCGTCGGCTGCCAGCGTGCGGTTCGGATAGGCGAATGTCGCGATGACCGCCACCTGGTCGGCGGCGGTGGTCGTCGTGTTGCCCCACCCGTAGTACGTCGGCGTCTCGCAGCCGACCTTGGTGTGCCGGGTCGGGATCAGCGTGTTGAACAGGGTGAGGGTGGTGCACCCCCCGGAGAAGTAGAACAGTCCCGTCGCCGCGGAGTTGTCGCTCATGGTGATCATGTTCTGCATCAGGTACCGGATGGAGAACGGCAGGTTGGCCGGGATGGTCCCGGGCCGGGACTGGTAACGCCAGAGCCACAGGGCCGCGATGTCGGCCTTGACGATGCTCGCCGTGTACTGCGTGGCCGACCCGTCCGAGACCAGGTAGGTCCGGCCGTCGGCCTTGTTGAACAGCGCCACCTGCACGGCGCCTTCCCGGCTGCGCAGGTACGCGAGGACCCCGTCGAGGGGGCCGCCCGGGCCGGCGGCATCGGCAGCGTCCCCCTGGCGTGCCGCGGCCGCCGCACCGGGCAGGCCGGCGATGGCCGCTGCCGATACCCCGGCCAGAGCCAGGCGAAGGAGCCTGGCAGCCCAGGACGATCTGGAAACCGGCACCGCTTCCCCCGTGTCTCGCGGCGACAGCCCTGCTACGTGCTGGCGAAACTACCAAGCGGGCGCGCAGGGCAGCGGGAAGCGCGCATTCTGAGGCGAGTCGTGAGCCGCTGTCCGCCCGGATCTGGGCGGATAAGGCCGCGGCGTGCTTGTATGAGGCCATGGCGGAGGTGATGAACAGGCAGGCCGTGCACGACGAGCTGGAAGGGGCGCGCGCGGCATTTCACCGGCTGCTGGGGGCAGCCACGGAAGCTGATCTGCGCCGCGCCTCCGACGGCACTCGCTGGAACAACGAGCAGCTGCTCTTCCACATGCTGTTCGGCTACCTGATCACCCGGGCGCTGCTGATGCTGGCGCATGTGTTCGGCCGTCTGCCCGCGGGTGCCAGCAAAGGGTTCGCGTGGCTGCTCGGCTCCCTGACCGGCCCTTTCGACGTGGTGAACTACTACGGGTCATGTGCGGGCGCCCGGCTGATCGGGCGGCAGCGCATGGGGGCGAAGTTCGACCGGGTCATCGTGGCGCTGCACCGCCGGCTCGCCGCCGAGACCGAGGCACACCTACGCCGCGGCATGCACTACCCGGTCCGCTGGGATCCTTTCTTCAAGGACTTCATGAGCCTGGCCGACATCTACCATTACCCGACCCAGCACTTCGAGTTCCACCGGCGCCAGCTCACAGTCAGCAGCGCCAGCTGATGATCGGCTGCTCCGATGGCGGGCAGCCGTTCACAGATCATCTTCCCGGTGTCCCGGCCCATCCCGGCGGAAGTACTTGCGGGCTTCTTCCTCCATCTCGGCGACGTCCGCGGCCGCGGCCCGCTTGATCCTGTCGAGCTTCGGGTCGTCGCGCCCGCGCCTGAGGAACACCCAGCGGCGCAGCCAGCGCGGCTCCTCCGGGAACCTGGTGGAATCGAACCTGGAAAAGATGCGCATAACCGACTCCTCAGCCAAGATCTGGCCTTCCCGCAAGCAAGCGTATTCATGCGCGACCGGGGGCTGGCTGCCGCGGCAGTGGCGAGGAGCGTTGTACCCGCGACGCTGGTGCTAGCCGCCCGCGGCGGCCGAGGCGGCGCCGGCGGCGGCGATCGCGGCAATCATCTCGTCGATCGCCTTGCGGACGGCCTCAGATGCCCAGTTGCCCGTGGCGATCTCCCCAGCACGCGCCCTGAGCTGCCGCCTGGACATGCCATAGCGCCGGGGATCGACGACCTTGTGCTCGCATCTGAGCGCGTGCAGGAGGGCAATGAGCGCGGCGCTTCGCGGGTCCGGCTCCGTCTGCCGCACCAGAGCCTCGGTCACCTGCTGGCGGACCTGCACCTCGTGGCTGTCATCCAGGGCCGGCCACCGTTGCGCGGGGAAGACGCCGAGGACCCTGCCACGCCCGTCGCGAATCACCCCGGTGGCGGCAAGCCGCTCGTACAGCGTCCGCCGCAGGTTCTTGCCGAGTGGCCTGATCACCGTGGACGGCTTCTTTCCCGCGTGCCCGATGACGACTCCCAGTGCCGCGTCGAGGACGGCGTCACCGGCCGGGGAGGGGTCGCGCACGATGATGCGGCCCGGCTTCCCCTGATCCGCTTCACCGGATAGGTCCACCTTGTTCATCAGCGTCAGCTCGACCAGGTTCGCGCCGCCCAGCCCGGCATCGACCTGGGCCGCGGGAGCACACAGCCGGCCGCTGGCGTCGTCGGTGACCAGGAGCAGCAGATCCTCAGCCAGGAGCATGCCGGCCCGCCTCGTGCCCCATGCTCCCCAGCCTGCCGCCGGCGGCGGCAGGCTGGAAGAGCCGGAAGTCCCGCCCGGCGCGGCCGAACGAACCGGCCGCTACGGGCGGAGGGTGTCCTGGAGGGCATCCCATGCGTGCTCGGTGTCCCGGGTGCGCTGGTGGCCCGACCGGAGCAGGCCGGTGAAGGCCGGTGAAGGCCAGCGAGGGTCCAGGCCGATCAGTTCCCCGGGGTGCCCGTGCCGTCAATGCGGCTGATCAGGAGCTTGAGCTGGGCGATCTCTTCGGCGAGGGCGGCCTGGCCTGCTTTGGTGAGGGTGACCCACGTGCGGGCGCGTTTGCCGGCGTAGCCCTTCTCGATAGTGATGAGCCCGGCGCTTTCCAGCACGCCGAGGTGCTGGGAGAGGTTCCCTGCGGTCAGCTCCAGGTTGCTGCGCAGGTAGCTGAACTCGACTCGCCGTGCCTCGTGCGCGATGGTGAGGATGCCGAGCCGGACCCGCTGGTGGACGGTGTCGTCGAGCCCGTTGGCGGGATGGCCGGTCATGGCGCGGGTGACCGGAGTGGTCGCTGGGCCAG
>Ga0307374_10006910_pt1 | contig 17576 bp, 15 predicted proteins | sample OX3MG_FD_202532 | JGI IMG/M metagenome (GOLD analysis project Ga0307374, IMG submission 202532) | Soil microbial communities from Risofladan, Vaasa, Finland - OX-3 | ecosystem: Environmental > Terrestrial > Soil > Coastal area > Acid sulfate soil | place: Finland: Risofladan, Vaasa | collected... | reverse complement strand
TTCGTCATGCCATTGGACCAGGAAGCTAGTGTCCCTTGTGCTCACGAAATACATTACATGGCATGAGAGTGCTCCTCGCCCCGCGGGGTGTGCGTCGTGATTGCTTTCTTTTGAGCGTACAGCTCTGCATCGGCGCGTTTGATGAGATCTTCAGCTGTATCGCTTGGCAAAAATTGTGTCCAACCACTCGAGCTAGAAACAGGGATTTTCTTATTGTTCATTTCCATTTCAAAATTTCTCATGCGAGACAGGACTACTTCGACCTTGTCTGGCGGACATTCAGTGAGAATAACCAAGAATTCATCACCCCCAAATCGCACGGCGATATCAGAGCCCCTGATTGCTCTGCTCAATCTATAAGCGAATTCTTGTAAGACCCCATCGCCAGCCGAGTGTCCAAATCCATCATTTATTTCTTTAAAGTGATCCAGATCCAGAAGGAGCACTGTAAAGGGATCGCCACTTCTCTCTGCCCGTAAGATTTCTCTTCGTAGATGCTCATCACCGTACCGTCGATTGTATAAGCCAGTTAAGTGGTCGAGAAATGCCAACTCATGGAATGTGTCTGCGCGCTCTTCTTGCGCCACGGTCAATTCCACCTGTTTTGCCAGGTCTATCCGAAGCTTCCCGAGAAGATACTGCTGGTACAGCGAATACACATTGAAAATCAATACTAAGCCGAGTAATCCGCGGACGGCTATGGTGAGTTCTAGCTGATACGTCGAATCACCCACACTAATCATATTCGGGATTGTCAGAGATATGATCGCTCCCATGAGCAGCATGATCACAAGGAACGCATTCCACCAGTGCCACCACACCTTGCGATTGATCGCGCGAAATTCGTGCTGAAATCGAACAGATTTATTTTCGGGTTCTGAGTACGAAGGTTGGATAGGCATGGCAGTCATGAATTCAAGATAAATAGCAGACAATTGGCTAGCCTATGTAGAGTAGCTAAATATCTACATAACTTTGGCGGATTAGTTTAAGTTTGTTCCAAAAGAATAATTATTGAAGTGTTCAGTTTTTGCGGAGTGCAACACATGATCGTCCCCAATATCCAGACCTTGATGGGGGTCAATCCCTACATTGCCTCCTCTGCCAGAAGGCAGGTCTGGTGGGCGTGGTGGTGAGGCGGCCCGCCAGTCAAACCGAACGGGGAATATACCCCCCCCGGCGTGAAACAGCACTCGTGCGCCAGAATCGTACCCATGCGCGTTGATGGGCAATTTTAGTAACATGCCACGACTGTTGGACTACGGTGCGACTTTTGCGAGTGAGTTCCGGTGCCGGTTGGCTTTTCTATTTGGTTCGATTGGCTGCGCGGCGCTGCGTTTAGAAAAATAATCGCCGGCCATCGCGCTTGCGATCTGCGATGGCCGGCGGAAGAACCGATGGGGATATGGAGCGGCGGTCCTGCTAGGCCATCGCTTTTGCGCGAGGGCGTTTCCGTTTCCACTCGTAGTCTTTGCGCAGCAGAGCCATGTGTTTCTTGATCTGCTTTTCGATTTCGGCGAATGTGACTTTAACGCTTTTGCGGACGTCGATTCCCTCCCCGGTGGCGTGCAGGACGCCTGTGGGCAGCGAGAGATTCAGGGAAAAAAGGTAATTTTCCTTGCGCGGATGCTTTTCCATCGTTCCGTGCAGCTGCACCAGGTCCGGTTCATAACGCTTGAGCAGTTTCTCGATCTTCACAACATGCAGTTGCGTTTCTTTTTCGATTGATTCGTGCCATTCGTCATTGCCATAACGCATCGAAACCTTCATGGGAGACCTTTCCAAAAAATAAGGAAGGAAGATTGTAATTCGCGGTTTTGTTCCGCAAACGCATAGGCACATTCAGGATAGCAAGTCCGGTATGCGGTTGCAAATTCGTGTTCCACAAGCAATACGGCGGGCAGGCTGCGCGAAGCGGTGGAAAATGCCGGCTTATTTCTTGAACAGGTTCTCAAATGCCTGGCGGGCGTCCATAGGACGCGCGGAGCGCTCCGGGGAGGCCGAAGATCCGGCGGCGGGCGCCGACGGCGCCGTATCCTTTTCGATGGTCGTGCGAAATTCGTAGAATGTGCAATCGTTGCGCTGGTCTTTCGGCGAAATACGTTCGGGGACGGGCTTCATGCATTCGAAACGCGCGGCCGAATCGAAATAGGCGCACTGCTTGCAGCAATGCAGGTCGAACGCGCAACGTGGGCATTTGCCCTTGGGATCGAAGCCGGGCTGCAGCACGGCGCCGCAATTCGAACATCGCGCGCGCGTGACCGTGCCAACCATGCGCGGCGTGCGGGGCCCGATCTGATCCTGTCTCGGGTGGCCTTCCGGCGGGCGTTTTTCTTTTTTTTGGGGCTTGTCCGCACTCATGTAGCCCTGTTGCTTATACTTCCGCTCCAAAGAAACCTCCGGGGGGATACTCAGATCATACTCTGAATCCGCGCCTGCAACACGAAAATAAGGCGATAGTGCCGATATACGCAATTTGCGGCTGATTCACGATTTGCGCGCCCACAATCGAGCCAGCCCTTCCGGGCGCAGGTCGGGCTGCAAAAACGCCTGCGGCGCACCCGCATCGGAAAGAATCGCTTCCGCCGCCAGGTACCCGCTGCGCACGGCTCCCTCCATGGTGGAGGGCCAGCCGGTGGCCGTCCAGTCGCCGGCAAGGTACAGGCCGGCCAGCGGACTGCGTTGCGCGGGGCGCCACTGGTCCGAGCCGGGAGCGGGCGAAAAAGTCGCGCTCATTTCCTTGATCACGGTTCCCTTCACCAGCGCGGCGTCTCGCGTTGCGGGGAGAACGCCGCGCAATTCCTCCAAACACAGCGCGATAATTTCCTGGCGCGAGCGCTGCGTCAAACTGTAAGACGCGCTGATCACCAGCTGCAGGTATTGCCCGCCGTTTTCGGCGCCTTCCCCGTACAGCCGCGTCTTGTTGAAGACCCACTGCGTGGTGCTGTCGAGCAGTGTGAGGAACGGCTCGGTCATTACCGTTCGATCAAACCACAGGTGCACGCCGGTGATCGGCGAGGTCCGCAGCCTGGCCAGATTGGAAAACGCCGGCTCGCGTTCGACTACATCCGGCGGCAGCAACTCGGGCAACACGTCCTGCGGCACGGCCGTCAGATAATAGTCCGCCGTCTCCACCGAACCGTCTTCCCTCTCCACGCCTGTCACACGGCCATTCTCGACGGAAAATCCGCGCACGCCCGCACGCAGCAGCACTTCCCCGCCTCGACTCGTGATGGCTTGCCTGCAACCATCGTACAGGTTTCCCAAAGGAACGCGCGGGATGCCCACGCGGTACCCCTGGCGCGTCGAAAGAAACGCTTTCCAGAACACGTCGATGCCGTAGCGCGCGTCAATGCGACCCAACTGCTCATCGAGCGCGCTGACCAATATCACTTCCCAGAAGCGGCGAATCGCGCGCTCGGTCTGGCGATGCTTCTGCAGCCATTCCAGCATCGTCATGCCGCCCGGGCCGCCGGGAAGATCGGCTGGGCGCCCGCCACTGCGCGCCATCGCCAGCAACGCACGGGCAATGGCGATTTTATCGGCCCAGCCAAGCAGCGGAAACGTCGTGAATGAAGGCGCCATGTGCAGCGGCGGCGGCAGCGCAACAGACTTCATGCTGCCGCGGCGCCCGTCGGGCGCGGCAAACAACAGGCGATCGAAAAATTGAACTTTTTCCGCCGACCCGGCGCGGCGATAGAAATCATCCAGGTTTGTGCAACATCCCAGTGTGACGTGCTGGCAGTTGTCCACATGCTCGCCGCCGGGGAGCACATACGACGCCGCGCGGCCCCCGAGATGGGGGCGCTTTTCGAGCAAACGTACGCGGAAACCGGCTTCAGCCAGCGCGACGGCCGAGGAAAGTCCCGCCAGGCCGCCGCCGATCACGATCACGCTCTTCAAGGACATTATGTTGGGAGTACCAGCCCAGCCGCGCGCGTAACAGTATCCCGGTCTTTTCCGGAGTGCTCAGCCGCACGCGCTCGGTGAATACATCATACCCGCGCATCTCGATGCGCCGCAGCAAACTGCTGTAAATTCGTACCAGCGCCCAGAGCGCGGCGCGCGCGTCCGGATGCACGCGCGGGATCAACTCCACGCCCTCGCGATAGAAATCCCAGGCGCGCGCGGCCTCATATTCCAATAAGGCCCGCAACTCGGGGGAGAGCGGTCCGCCCGCAAACTGCTCGGCGCGAACGCCGAATTGCTTAAGGTCCTCGATGGGCAGGTACACGCGCCCCATTTCATAATCCGCCTGCACATCGCGCAGGATGTTGGTCAATTGAAAGGCGATTCCCAGCCTTTCGGCCAGGTCCGGGGCGTGCGGATCGTCAAATTCAAACACGTGCAGGCACGTCAGGCCCACGGTTCCGGCCACGCGGTAGCAATATTCGCGCAACCGATCGAACGTCGGGTAGTCCCCGACAGTCAAATCCATCTCCGCGCCGGAAATCAGGTCGTGAAAATAGCGCGGGGGAATGTGAAACCGCTCGATGGTATCGGCAAACGCCGGCAAAATTGGGTGTCCTGACACATCGCCCGCCACAACGGCATCCAGAGCGGCGCGCCAGCGCGCCAGTCCGCGCTGCTTATCCGCCGCGCTGCCCACCGTGTCGGAAACGTCGTCCACCAGGCGCATGAACGCGTACAGGGCGCAAAGCGCGTCCCGCTTGGCCTGCGGCAGCATAAAAAACGCGTAATAGAAGTTGCTGGAGGCCGCGCGCGCCACATTCCTGCATTCCGCGTAGGAATGCGCGATTTCGTTTGTGCTTCCCTGGCGCAGCTTCCCGGCATTGGAATCGGCGCTGCCGCCCTCGACAATGGACAGCCGCCCGGACCCCGCTTCAGCGATGGGCGCGGGCGCGCGGCCGCGCGCAAAAAGCCGCTGGATCAGCGCGCCGGCCAGCAATCGAGCTTGCTTCGATTTCGGAACCGATGGCCGGCGTTCGAGCGTGTTGTATCCCATCGCTTCGATGGCATCCAGCACCGCCATCCCTCCGCGGCTGAACATTTCGATATCCACGTGCAACGAGGAATCGACGCTGCGAGCCAGCGGCATTCCCTGCGCGAACAGTTGCCGCGTCCGCGCAATCAAATCCTTCATCAGCGTAACGTATCGCGCATCGAACCGGCGATTGAGAATATCTTCTTCGGTGAGGCCGTGCGCCGCAAGCACATCGAGCGGAATGTAGATGCGCCCCTTTTCCAGATCGCGGCTGACGTCCTGCCAGCAGTTAGTGAGCTGCAGCGCCGTACAGGTCGCGTCGGAAAGCTGCTGGCGCGCGGCATCGCGATAGCCGCAAAGATAAAGCACCAGGCGACCCACCGGATTTGCGGAATAGCGGCTGTAATCGAGCAGGCTCTTCCAGGTGGGAAACCTTTTCACGGTCTGGTCCTGGCGAAATGCAACCAGCAAATCCGAAAACGGGTCGATGGGAATCTCGCACGCGCCTATCGTCCGCTGCAGCGCGATGAACACCGGATGCGACGCCTTGCCGGAATAGCAGTCGCGCAGATCCTGGTTCCACTGGCCGAGCAATTCCAGCGCCCTGACAGGATCGGAAACCTCGTCGCCCAAATCGTCCGCCCAGCGGCAATAGGCATACAGATTGTAAAAATGCTGGTGGAGATGCCTGGGAAGCAGCCAGGACGCCACGTTGAAATTTTCGTAGTGATGCGTAGCCAGCCAGCGCGTGTAGCTCTCCGCCTCGGCGGCCGAGCAACCGGGCGAAGGCATATTCCGGGCGATTTCGAGTTCAGCGGGTATCTGCATGGCGCTCGACCGGCAGCCGGAGAGCCCGGCGCGGTTCAAGTGGGACAGGCTTTTCATCCTGAGCGAAGCGATGGACAGCCTGTCTGGTTTACATCTCGCTCGGCCTGAAGTGCAGGCAGGGTGTTCATCGCCGGATTCGCGATGAACAGCGCGTCCTGCCGGAACCGATGGAAACAGTTCACGCGGGCGCGAATATCTACGGAATCACCGCGACTTTCATTTCGCCGTTGCGATGCTTCATGTGCTCGAACATTTTCGGAAGATCGGTGAGCGGAATTTCCGCATTCACAAAATCGCTCGACTGGATTTCACCCCGCGCCACTGCCTCGAGCGCTTCGCGGATGAACCTGGGCGTATGGTGGAACGTGGACTTGATCGTGATCTCCGAATAGTGCAGCGCATTCGGGTCCATCGGCACCAGAGTGCCGCGCGGACATCCGCCAAACAGATTCACCGTGCCGCCCCGGCGCACCATCTGCAGCGCCCAGTCCCACGTTTGTGCTGTTCCAACCGCTTCGATTACGGAATCGGCCCCGCGGCCGCCTTCGGTTAGCTCGCGCACAGTTTTCGCCGGGTCCGTGAGGTCCGGAGCGATGAACGCGGCGCGCGCACCAAACTGCTCAGCCGCGCGAATCTGATTCGACCTTTTCCCCAGAGCAATCACGTTCACGCCGCGCCCGGCAAGAACGCGGATGAATTTCAATCCGATCGGGCCGCAACCGATCACAACGGTCGTATCTCCCGGCTGGATTCCCGTCTCGTGAATTCCGCGAAGCACGCAAGCCAGTGGTTCGACCATCGCGGCATCCTGGAACGAAACATGTTCCGGAATGACCAGCATATTCTGGCGCACAATTCTCCCGGGAATGCGGATATATTCGGCGTACGCCCCGTTATTGAACAGCAGGTCCTCGCAAAGATTGGTCTGCCCCTTGCGGCAAAACAGGCAGGTCATGCAAGGCGCAGAGTTGGAGGGAACGACGCGTGCGCCGACCCTGAGGCCGCCATTCACGTCGGAACCGAGTTGCTCGACAACGCCGGCAAGTTCGTGCCCGAATACGGCCGGGGGAGTGATCATGCGCGCGTGGTATCCCCGCTTCCAGACTTTCAAGTCGGTACCGCAGGTCAGGGCCACCTTGACTCGAATGAGCGCTTCATCCGCAGCAAGTTGGGGTATGTCGATGCTTTCGATCTTGAGATCTTCGCTGCCATATAGGACTGCGGCAGTCATATGACCGCTCTTATGAGAGTATTGCTTGCTTTGTATTTGTTCGGTTCTTATCAAGGATGGATCACCACTTTCAAGGAATCTCCTACCGGACGGGCGGCCAGCTGCAGCGCCCTGTCCATATCTTCCAACGAAAACCGATGAGAGATCAATTCGCGTACCGGCAACTGGCGCGTAAAGATCAGCCGTGCCGCTTCCTCCTGCCGGTCCAGAGCCGCGCTGTAACTTCCCAGAATTTCCTTTTCCTCGACGCCCACCGCAGCGGCCGGAAATTCGATCTTCATCTGCGGATCGTTTTGCGCGAACAGGAGCACGCGCCCTCCCGGCCGGGCCAGAGCCAGCGCTTCGGTCAGCGCCGTGGGAATCGGCACGGCGACCAGCACGACATCGGCGCCACGCCCTTCGGTGCACCCGCGAACCTGCTCGCCCAAATGGCCGTCGCGCGGATTCACGGCCAGATCAGCGCCCAGCGACATGCTTTTCGTACGGCGCTCGGGCATCGGGTCGCTGCCCACCACCTTCGCTCCACGAAGTTTTGAAAGCATCATCAAGAGCAGCCCGATCGGCCCGAGCCCCATGACCAGCGCCGTTTCTCCGGCGTCCACGCGAGCCTTTTCGACGGCCTTGATGCAGGTATTGACAGGCTCGATGAACGACGCCTCATCAAAACTGACCCCATCCGGAATCGCCACCATCCCGCGTTCGGCGACCCACGGCATGGCCCGCACAAACTGGGCAAATCCTCCGCCATTGGGATCGAAACCCGCCGTCAATCCCACTTTCTTGTATGCGGGACATTGCGAAAATAGGCGCCGGTCGCAATAGAAGCACGCCCCGCAGGGAACGTGATGAAAACTCATGACGCGGTCGCCCACTTTCCATTTGGTGACCCCGGCGCCGACGGCAACCACGGTCCCGGAAACCTCATGGCCAAAAATCTGCGGCGCGGCGACGAATCCGTATTCGATCTTCTTGATGTCAGTGCCGCAGATCCCGCAGGCGGCCACGCGAATCAGAACTTCCCCCTCGGCGATGACCGGCACAGGAACGTTTTCGACGACTACGCGCCCCTTGCCGCGGTATACGGCCGCGCGCATCGTGGCCTGCGCCGGAGGCATTGCAAAAGAAGCTTCCAGTATGCTTCCCGACTGGCTCATAGCGCAGCCACCATGTCCGACTCAATGGGGATCAGCCGGTCGGCCAGCGTTCCCGTAAACACATCGAGAAAATTCGCAAGCTGCCTGGAAGCCGCGCGGCAATCGCGCGCCAGCGTGAGCAGCGCGGGCAATCCCGATGGACGGCGAAGCACTTGCGCCACAACACGACTGGTGCGCACCTGGCCGCGCGCGTCGCGCGCACTCTCAAAATCGTACGGGATGTCGAAATCGGATGTATCGCTGATCGCGCGAATGGCAACCGCCGGCACTCCGTAGCGCGCCGCTTCCGCCAGTATCGTATAGCTTTCCATTTCGACGGCTTCCGCCTCGCTCCCCAATTGACGCTTGCCTTCCGCGCGCGACACCAGCGTCCTCGACGTCGCAAAACGCTCCACCTGCCGCGCGCCGCAATCCACGGCCGTCGAAAGCAACTCCGGATGGCTGGCCACGGCGACCGGCTCGCCCACTTCACTCACCAATCGCGCCGCCAGGATGTCTCCCGGGCGATACCCGCTCCGCAGCGCCCCTGCGAGGCCGGTGGAAACGCAGATGTCGGGCCTCTCCGGGAGGATCCGTCGCACCGCTTGCAGGGCGTGGGTTTGCCCCATGCCCGTGAGGATCGCGCGGACATGCACGCCGCCAAATTCGGATTCGAAAACCGGCCAGTCTCCCGGCAACCGCCGGAAGCTCCGTCGCCGCTGCCAAGGAGCGAATTCCGCCTGAACCGCGAATGTCACCAATATTTTCATGTGCTTCGACACTTACCTGTACCTAAAGCCTACGCCGCATGAGCGCGCGCCACTGCCTGCGCGCCACGGGAGGCGATATATCCATTGGCTTCGTACCATTCCACGGCGCGTTCCAGCGCGGCCTCCACCGGCCCGGAGACGAATCCGAGTTCCCGCCCGGCTTTCGAGGCGTCCACAAACATTTTGTGCCGCGCCATGCGCACGCCTTCCAGCGGAATCTGAGGCGCGCGCCCCAGCATGCGCGATACCCCCGTATCCACGCACGCGGCCGCATAGGCCAGGGCGTGCGGAAATTTCCATCGCGGCGCCCGGCGTCCGCTGATTGCAGCGAGCATATCAAGAATCTGCTTCAAGGTCAGGTTGCGGCCCCCCAGAATGTATCGCTCCCCCACGCGGCCGCGCTCGGCCGCGAGCAGATGCCCGCGCGCGCAATCCTCCACGGGAACGAAGTTCAGACCGGTGTCGACGTAACCCGGCATGCGCCCATTCAGAAAATCGACGATGATTTTTCCCGTCGGCGTGGGTTTCCAGTCTCCCGGCCCCACCGGCGTCGTTGGATTGACAATGATCACCGGCAACCCCGCTTCGGCGGCGAGCAGGGCGCACTGCTCGGCCTGAAACTTCGAGCGCTTGTAGTGCCCGATCATTTCCGCGACCGACGATTGCGTCTGCTCGTTCGGCAACCTGCCCTCACGGGGCACCGCGATCGTCGCGACCGTGCTGGTATAAACGAATTTCTCCACTCCGGCGCGGCGCGCGGCCTCCAGCAGATTTTGCGTCCCCGTCACGTTCGATTCGTAAATTTCACGGGGATCGCTGGCCCAGAGCCGGTAGTCGGCGGCCACATGAAACACGCGTGAAACGCCGTCGAGCGCCCGATCAAGCGACGCCGCATCCCGCAAATCTCCGACGGCGCTTTCGGACCGAAACCCTTCGAGCGCGCGCAGATCGCTGGAGGCCCGCGCCAGCACACGCACGTCCTCTCCGCGCCCGGAAAGTTCACGGGCGATGTGGCTTCCCAGGAAGCCGGTCGCCCCGGTGACCAGTGTTTTCATAGAACTCGTAGTCTGCCGTCAGACGAAACCAGATCCGGACTCGTGGGCGGCGGAGGCATCAGCGTTGCGCCACCGCCGGTGCGTCCATTCGTGGGCTTGTCGTCGCCGTTCTTTTCGGGATGGCCGCCCATGCGCCCTGAAAACTGCCACTTCAGCATTTTCCAGGTATCGCCCAGGTTGCGCTTGGCGCCCAGCACCGGCGTGGTCTCAAATCCCACGTGCATCATGCAGTCGGCGCAGCGCGGATCGTTACCCGGGCCGTATTTTTCCCAGGGCGTTTGGCTCACCATTCCCTGGTAAGAATCGTAGTGGTTGTCGGTGATGACGTAGCACGGGCCTTTCCAGCCGCGCGGATTGAACGTGGGCGTGCCCCATGCCGTGCACTCCAGTTCGCGCTCTCCCCGCAGGAAATCGAGATAAATAGGGGAAACCATCAGATTGTGCTTGTCGAGCAGCGCAACCGCTTCGCGGAATTTTTCGCGAATGTCCGCGCGCGACATGAAAATGTCCGTGGTCTGCACGGCGGCATAACCGTAGGCCGGAGAAAGCATGAATCCGTCGACGCCCAGCGTATCCAGGTAGGAGTAAAGATCGGAAATCTCGCTGAGGTCCGTCTCTTTATAAATGGTCGTGTTCGAGCAGACCAGGAATCCGGCGGCCTTGGCAGCCTTGATGCCCTCGATGGCCTCGCGGAACACGCCGTCCCGCTCGACGCAAAGATCGTGCGTCCTCTCCAGGCCGTCCAGATGCACGTTGAAGAAAAAGCTGGAAGTGGGCTTGAACTCGTGCAGGCGCTTCCGGATGAACATTCCATTGGTGCACAAAATAATGTGGCGCCCGCGGTCCAGAATCTCGTGCGCCAGGCGGCCAATTTCGGGGTAGATCAGGGGCTCGCCGCCGCAGATCGAAACGACGGGCGCTCCGCATTCATCCGACGCGGCCACGCACTGCTCCACCGTCATGACTTCGTTAATCGTGGATTTGTACTCGCGAATTCTGCCGCATCCCGTGCACGTAAGGTTGCAGGTGTGCAACGGCTCCAGCATCATCACCATCGGAAACTTCTGCGTGCCGCGGAAACGCTGGGTAGCCACATACTTTGCGAGGTTCGCGGTCATCTTCAACGGATATCTCATTCACTCTCCTAAGCCTTCTGTCGCTCGAATTCCCGGGGCTGCACCTGCAACCCGCAGAACGGAACGATGCGATTCGTCATGTTGCGGTACCGCGCCAGCGCGTACAACGGAAAATAATTGCGATACAAATGATACTTCAGATAAAAAACGCACGGAAATCCCGTGCCGGTAAATTCCTGTTCGGCCCACGAACCATCCGCCTGCTGCTGTTCCACCAGGTGGTTCACCGCGCGCGCGATTGCCGGATCCCCCTGCTCGCTGGCGGCCAGCAATCCGATCAGCCCCCACGCGGTCTGTGACGCCGTGCTGGCTCCCTTGCCCTTGAGCGCGGGGTCGTAATAAGAAGCAATCGATTCCCCGAATCCGCCGTCCGCGTTCTGCACGGCGCGAAGCCATCCCACCGCGCGCTGGCAATACTCGCGTGCCGTCAGCGCAACCGTTTCCAGTGCGCGGAGCACGCCGCTGGTGCCATACACATAGTTTACACCCCAGCGCCCGAACCAGGGCCCTTCCTCGGTCTGATCCTTCAACAGGAAGCGCACGGCCCTCTGAATCACTTCATGGCCTGCCGGCCATCCGTAACGCCCCAGGCATTCCACGACGCGCGCGGTGACGTCCGCAGTCGATGGATCGATCATGGCATTGTGGTCGGCAAACGGGATATGGCAGAGAAAATGGCGGTCGTTGTTGTGATCGAACGCGCCCCAGCCGCCATCCCGGTTCTGCATGGCCAGAAGCCACTCCAGACCCCGGCGCGTCGCGGCTTCCATGCGCGTCTTGTCGGGATAATCGACGCGCTGCAGGGCCATCAGAACGAATGCCGTATCGTCCACATCGGGATAGAAATCGTTGCGAAATTCAAACGCCCAGCCCCCCGGCATCACACCGGGAGTTTTAATCATCCAGTCGCCCGACCCGACAATTTGATTTTCCAGCAGCCATTCGGCCGCTTCGATCAGCGCCGGATGATCCGGCGGCAGCCCGGCCTCCTCCAACGCGACCATGGCGATGGCCGTGTCCCAGACCGGCGAAACGCACGGCTGCATGCGGATGGTGTCGTCCTGTTCAATCTCAAAGCGGGAGAATTCGCCGATCTCTCGCGCCGTCAGCGGATCGTCCGGGGAATGTCCCAGAGCGATGAGGGCAAAAATCGAATTCATCATCGCCGGATAAATCGCAGCCAATCCCTCGGTGCGTTCCAGATGCTCGAGCATCCATTCGCGGGCCTGGCGCAGCGCCCGCTGCCGCAAGGGCTTCCACGGCACGCGTTCGTACAGCTTCAGGCCGCGATCCAGCGCCAGAAAGAAATTCCGCCAGCTAAAAAGCTGGCTATCCCAGTCCAGAGCGACTGCCTTGCGCGACGGGTCTTTATACAAAACATCGACAGCGATTCCGGCCGGGACATGGAAGCGCGGCTTATGCGCGTACAGAATCGTCAGCGGAATCACGATTCCGCGCGTCCACGACGACATCTCATAAATATTAATGGCAAACCAGTTCGGCAGCAGCATCAGTTCGGGCGGAACAGCGGGAACCATGTCCCATCCGACGGCCCCAACCAGAGCCAGATACAACCTCGTGTAGGAGTTGGAAGCTTCCAGGCCGCCCAGTTCGTGTACCCGGGCACAGGCGCGGCGCAACGCTTCGGAATCCGCGGGATCTCCGGCCAGCCGCAGCGCGACATACGCCTTGATCGTGGCATTCAACTCGGACGGTCCGCCAAAATAAATGTTCCAGCCGCCGTCCTCGAGTTGCCGGCGCCGCACGTAATTTGCAAGCTTCGCGATGCGGTCCGGATGCGCCTTGTCTATGACGTGCAGATAAAAAATGTAATCCGATTCCAGTGTGGTGTCCGCTTCCAGTTCGCCGACCCAATAGCCTTCGGACGCCTGCAACGAAAGGAGATAATTGACTCCGCGGTCGATGGCGTCGGAGAGGCGCTCGGCCAGCACAGGGAAGACACCCGCGGACCGCGGGCCGCCTGACTGCTCAAACTGTACACGAGTTCCTAATGCCATTGGTAATGTCCAAACCTCAACCGCGTTGGATGCAGTTTTATCGAGGAACGATCATCTGAATACACCAAATCGAAAGCCCTCAGTACCATCCCGTATGGCTCGGAAACCTTATCGCACCAGCCCGGATAGACTCGTCCATCCGCCCCTAAAACGAGACCCTAGAAATTCCAACATCCATTATCTTCAGTATTGAAACCCGGGTCAACAGGGATTGCTGCAGACCGTAGATGACAAGATATCCTCTTTCAAATCACCGCTCCACCCCGGCTTAGCCCCTGTTCGACTCGCTTTGTTTCTCGATATTGCGAATGCGTTTGGCCAATTCTGGTAAGCGGCTGAACCAAGCAAATTGCTCCTTGAACTTCGCCAGGGGCCGCGCCGGAGTCCCCCAGACAATCTGCCCGCTCCGGACAATTTTTCCAGGCAGGATTCCGGCCTGTCCTCCAATCACGGCGCCGTCTTCGACCACGCAATGGTCACCCAGCCCAGCCTGCCCGCCGAATGCCGCGTCCCTTCCGATCCTGGCCGAACCGGAGATGCCTGTCTGCGCCGCGATGACCGTGTTTTCGCCGATGTGCACGTTGTGCGCGACGTGAACCAGATTATCCAGCTTGGCACCCGCGCAAATTTCCGTGCGCTCCAGCGATCCCCGGTCAATCGTCGTATTCGCTCCAATCTCCACATCATCATGAATTTCGACTTCTCCCACTTGAGGAAATTTCCACCGCTTCCCGTCCCCGGCAACGTAACCAAAGCCGTCCGAGCCGATCACCGCGCCGGAATGCAAGATCACGCGATTGGCCAGCCGCGCGACCGCATACAGCGTCACATGCGGGTGCAGCCGGCATCCTTCGCCGATCACCGAGCCGCTTCCCAGAAAACAGAATGCGCCGATTTCCGAGCCTGCGCCGATCCTGACTCCCTCTTCAATCACCGCGTAAGGACCCACGGCCACGCCCCGGGCAAGCTGCGCGGTGGGAGCGATCACGGCAGTCGCGTGAATGCCAACCGCGATCGGAGCGGGCGGCGCAATCCACTCGGCCGCGCGCGCAAATGCGAGTTTTGGATTCACCGCGCGCAGCAGCGTCTTCCCTGCCAGCGCCAGGCCCGGCGCGATCACTACAACTTGCGCCAGCGAAGCCGCGGCCCGATCCAGATGCTTCGGCGTCTCTACGTAGATCAGGTCGGCCGGACGCGCCGTGGCGGGCGCGGCAACCCCGGACACGATCGTTGAGCCCTCCCCTTCGATTGCGCAGCCCAGAAATTGTGCGAGTTCGCTTGCAGTGCGTGTCATGGCGTTTCTCCCCCAAGAAATTCGTTGCCGCCCGGCCCGCTCTATGTCTTATAGACTGCCGGTTCGCCCGGCGGGCGCGTCTTCCACCGGCGGTGCAGCCAAAGCCATTGATCCGGATACCGGCGCACGTGGTTTTCAATCACGCGTGTGAATCGCTGCGTGTTTTCCCGGATGTCGGCCTCGTCGTCCGCCGTGCGAGACAGTTCCACCTCCGGCCCAAAGCAAAGCCTGTACTTGCGCAGCGCGGCATCCCAATGCAGAAATCCGGGCACGACGGCGGCGCCGGTGTGCAGCGCGAACCGGGCCAGGCCCGCCGTCGTGCATGCCGGAATGCCGAAAAAATCCACGAACACGCCCTCGCTCAGCAGCGTATTGTGGTCGGCCAGAATTCCCACCGTGCCGCCGGCGGAAAGCGCCTTCAGGACCGCGCGCGCGGATTGATTCTTGTCGATCGGCAAATTCCCGCTGAGGCAGCGGTAGCGCGTCACCAGCGCGTCCACGCGCGGATTATCGATCGCGCGCGCCAGAAAGTGCAGCGGATAGCCGAACAGCGCCTGCGCGAACGGCGCAAGCTCCCACGCGCTCATGTGTCCGGTGAGAAACAGCACGCCTTTGCCGCGCGCGTGCGCCGACGCGAAATTCTCAAATCCCTCAAGCAGCACGAGGCGCTCGATGTTTTCCTTCGTGCGCCGGGGAAAGTGCGCGAATTCCGCTCCCATCCATCCCAATTGCCGCACCATGCCACGTATCACGGCGCGCCGCTGCTTGCTGCTCCAATCCGGAAATGCCAGGCGCAGATTTTCCGACGCCGCGCGGCGCAGCCCCGGCCGCAGCCACAGCAGCAGCGCGGCCGTGCGCGCGCCCACAAATCTGGCCACCGGGTGCGGCATCGCGCCGAGCATCTTGAGCAACAGCCATGCCATCGCGTATTCCAGGTCTTCTCGCACCCGGGGATTATAACGGGTGCAGGCTCCAGTTTTGCCAGGAATGCCTGGGCCGTGCGCCGCACCCTCCGAGAAAGAAAACAGGGCTTCGCGCCTGGCAGCTGAAAACTCTCGCCTGCAATGCTAGACTCACCCGGTTGGATTCCTCCACCCCAATTCGGTCGCGCGCCGCTGAAGAACCCGATTTCCAGATATCGCTTTGGATCGTGCCGCTGATTCTCGCCGTTCTCTCGGTGTGCCTGTTCGGCGGGCTTGGCGTTCTGGGGCTGGTGGGACCGGACGAGCCGCGCTACGCCGCGATTGCACAGGCGATGGCACGCACGCACGACTGGGTCACGCCGCGGCTGTGGGGCGCGCCGTGGTTTGAAAAGCCTGTCCTGTATTACTGGGCTGCCGGGATTTCGATGCGCATTTTTGGCGTGAGTGAATTTTCCGCGCGACTGCCCTCGGCGCTGGCCGCGCTGCTTGCCGTCCTGGCGATTGCCTGGACCGCCGTGCGCTCCTACGGAGTCAGCACGGCCCGCTACGCGCTCCTGCTGCTGCCCACTTCGGTCGCATTGATCGCCTTTTCTCGCGCCGCCAGCCCCGACATGCTGTTCGCGGGACTTTTAACCGCCGCGATGGCCATCGCCGGAGAAATGCTGCAGAGACCGCGCCCCGGAACAGCTCTGCGGATTGCCTTCGGATTTTTTCTAGGCGCCGCGGTGCTGGCCAAAGGTCCCGCCGCCGTAATTCTGGCCGGCGGCGCGGCGCTGCTGTGGGCCGCGGCGTCGCGCCAGTGGCGCGCGCCATTTCGATTTCTGCATCCTCTGGTCATCGCGGTGTTTTGCGCGACGGCGCTGCCGTGGTACGTGCTGTGCGCTCTGCGCAACCCCGACTTCCTGCGCGTGTTCATCTGGCAGCACAATTTTGAACGCTATCTCACGCCCATCTTCGAACACCTCCAGCCATTCTGGTTTTATGTTCCTGTTCTTTGCCTGGCCACGCTACCCTGGATCGCCATACTGGCATGCACGCTGCGCAAAAAATGGGACAAGCAGCGCTGGCCGGATTCACCCGGACTTTTCCTGCTTTGTTGGGCCATTTTTCCTTTTCTCTTTTTCAGCTTTTCACAATCCAAGCTGCCCGGGTACATCCTGCCGTCGGTTCCTCCGCTGTTTCTTCTGATGAGCCGCGCGGTGGATCGCATGCTTGCATCGGATCCGAAGGCATCCGCAATTTTGACGGGAATTTCCGGCGGGATTTTTTGCGCACTTCCATTTTTCGCCACGAAACTGCTGGGGGCGGCCCAACTATTTAACGTTTCTGTTACGCGCGCTATTTCCCTATTGATCCTCGCGGGGGTTGGAGGACTCATCGCGGTGGGCCTGAGCCTGAGGAAGCGACCGCGAGCGGCGCTGACGACGGTGGTTTTGCTCGTCGTGGCCCTTCTCGTTTTCCTGAACACGGCGGTGCTGCCCGCCGCCGATTCACGAATCTCCGCGCGCGCCGCGGCACAGGACGCTCTTCGCCTGCTGCCGCCGGCTCGGGATATCGCGGTCCTGAAACTGAAGCGGGATTGGAATTACGGGCTGGACTATTACTTCGACCGAGATTTGCCGGAATGGACGCCCGGCCAGCCCTTGCCAGAATGGTTGTTTACCAACCAGCGCAACGCCATCGAACTGGAACATTCCGGAAACCGGTTCCGGGAAGTCAGTCGCGTGGGCGCTCCCTTCGCGGTTCTGCTGCACGTGTCGCCGGAAGCGCCCGAGTCCGAGGGTGCTCGCTAGCGCCTGGCCACGGGCGGCAGTTTCCCGAGAAAAAAACTCACGATGCGGTTTTCGTAATTGTGCTTTTCATCATCCAGCATGCCCGCATAATTGCCGTGCTCCAGAACATCAAGTTCGTGCGGCGGCGGCGAAGCCTGAAATAATTCGGATGTGCTTATCGCGAGCGCCGGATCATCCGGCGATTCCAGATACAGTTGCGCCACCCCCGAAAGCTTCTGCAGGCGCGCCTGCAATGGCGGCACATTCCGATATTCGGGATTGAGCCAGCGAAATTCCCATTCGGTCATGGCGGTCACAAAAGGGAACCTACCCAGCCCCGCTTGATTCACGAGCCTGCGAATCATGTCGTCTGGCTGGTTGTAGGGAGATTCCACGGCGATTGCGCGAACCCGCGGGTCACTGGTTGCTTCGGCCAGCGCGACGTAAGCGCCCAAGTCCACGCCCCACACT
>Ga0307374_10006908_pt1 | contig 17577 bp, 18 predicted proteins | sample OX3MG_FD_202532 | JGI IMG/M metagenome (GOLD analysis project Ga0307374, IMG submission 202532) | Soil microbial communities from Risofladan, Vaasa, Finland - OX-3 | ecosystem: Environmental > Terrestrial > Soil > Coastal area > Acid sulfate soil | place: Finland: Risofladan, Vaasa | collected... | reverse complement strand
ATCAGACTATGAGGGTGTCCCACGAGACGATCTACCTGACCCTGTTCATCCAGGCGCGGGGAGCGTTGAAGCGCGAGCTCGTGGCGCACCTGCGCAGGACCCGCTCACTGCGCCGGCCCAAAGGCGCTAGGCGTGCCAAGGGCCAGGGTCACATCGTCGATGCCGTCTCGATCCGTGAGCGGCCAGCCGAGGCGGATGACCGGGCGATCCCGGGTCACTGGGAGGGAGACCTGATCGCGGGTGGCGCGAACACCTACCTCGCCACGCTCGTCGAGCGCCACTCTCGCTTCGTGATGCTCGTCGCACTCGACGGCAAGGACACCCGCACGGTGACCCAGGCTCTGAGCAAACACGTGCGTCGATTGCCGGACCAGTTGCGCTCCTCGCTCACCTGGGACCGTGGGACCGAGATGGCCGCACACGCGCAGTTCACGCTGGCCACCGACGTGAAGGTCTACTTCTGCGATCCCCAAAGTCCCTGGCAGCGCGGCTCCAACGAGAACACCAATGGACTCCTGCGCCAGTACCTGCCGAAGGGGACCGACCTATCGAAGTTCACGCAGTCTCAGCTCGACGCGATCTCCGCCAAGTTGAACACCAGGCCAAGGGAGACCCTCGACTTTCAGACGCCGGCAGATACCCTGGAGGCAGCGTTGCGTTGAGGGATTGAGGGCACCACGCCTGGTGTTGCCGTCGAGGCTGGAGTTAAATAGGCCTGATGGGTCTTCCAACGATGCGCCCTTTGCGAAGGTCAACTTCACGACATTCTTGTAGGACTCGCCGGTGCAGATCATTCCGCCGTGATACCAGACTGGAACCCCTCGCCATTTCCACTCCTCGACCACCTCAGGGACGGCCTGCTTGACGAGAGTTCGGACCCGGGCGAGTGTCTCCCCCCGCCAATCACCCAGCTCATCGGTTCTCGCGTCTATCAGCTGCGAGGGAGAGTGTTCGCCGCTTGCTTCGGTGGAGCCACTCGTCCTCTTCTTCATGGTTGCTTTCGCTTTCCTTTTGGTTGTTGTCGCTCGCCGTCACGTGAGTACCCCCTGCTGGAAAAATGGGCATATTGCGAGTATCGCAGCCTGAAACGGCGCTGCTCAGCACTTCATTGAGGGCGCGATTGCACTCGAGTTGGGAGCACAAATAGGCGCCCTGAGCAACTGGCCCGCCAGCCGCTTGAGGCGCTGGACCATCGGGACGTAGCACCGGCGGATCCTCCTGAGAGATGCCGAACCCACGGGCGGCCGCAGGATCGAGCGTCCGAGCTGAAATCGACAAAGCGCAGTGATGGACGCGACCCGATAGGACGACGGCAGCGGCGAGCGCCCTGCTGTGGGTCAATACCGCGGGGGCTCACGAACCTCTGGGCGATCGTCGATCACCACGTGTTGTCTCGAGCGCCGCGACCATACGACCCACTGCCAAAGGGCGATGATGAGCACGGCCAAACCCGCAATCATCAGGATCAGACCAATGATCCGCAGGCTGACCCCCTGGATGTGGATATTGGTGGCGTAGCGCAGAATCGCACCCACGGCTAACAAAAAGATTCCTCCGGCGGCTGTCATAGAGGCCTCCTACCCGGGTTAGATTTGTCTTAAACCCATGCCGCTTTTGCATGGCCTCCTATTCGGGGACGGCACCGGATTTGCGTCTCTTCGCGGCTCCAGACCGCACCGCGGGTACCCCGCGCCCTTTCGCTCTTCACGTGCTCCCTGCTCGTCCCCTTGCACGCTTGCCGGGGCTCGACTTCGGCTTGTTGGCTGCCTTGGCTGTCGCCGTTTAGGCAACGGCTGAAGGTGGTTTCCTTCTCTCCGGGTTCGTGCTTCTTGCTCTCGCCCTGGCAGCAGGGCCGTAGGCCTGCGCCTTTTCCAGCGGGCCGCCTCTGGGGGCCCGGCGGCTGTCCAGCACCCCGGCAGGGCAGCATCGACCTGCTCGAACTCCCTGGGCATGCGCCAGCGCCTCGGCGTCGCTCGTTGCCTGCTCGCCAATCCCAAGCTGCTGATCCTCGACGAGCCGACCAAAGGCCTCGACCCAGCCGGCATCCAGGAGGCCTATCCGCCGTAGCGCCTTGACCGTGGTCAAACCCGGGGTCAAATCTCCGCCCGGCGACGGCATGAGTCCCATGCTGATAGGTCTCCCGGTGATTGACCGGACGATCCGTCGGCAGCGACCAAAGGCTCGTGGCCCTGACCGCTGGAGTCGTCGTCGCCAAGCACTGTGGCTAGCATCGGCTCCATGGAGATCCTGGTGGTTGAGGACGAGGAGGCGATCGCCGACTTTCTCAAGCGCGGCCTGACGGCCGAAGGCTACGCTGTCCTCACCGCCCGGGACGGCGTTGAGGCAGAGCGCCTAGCCCTCACCCAGAGCGTCGACCTGGTCATCCTCGACCGAATGCTTCCCCGACGCGACGGTCTGGAGGTGCTGGCCTCGATCCGCCGCTCCAAGCCGACGCTGCCAGTGATCCTGCTGACGGCCAAGAGCGACGTTTCCGATCGCGTCGAGGGACTCGACTATGGCGCCACCGACTACGTGACAAAGCCATTCTCCTTTGAGGAACTAGCAGCGCGGGTCAGAGCCCACCTGCGCCAGTCCGACGGCGAGAAGTCAACCACCCTCGAGGCCTGTGGGATCAGGCTCGACCTCCTCACCAGACAGGCGAGACGGGCCGATCGAGTCGTCCGCCTTGCCGATCGAGAGTCCGCACTACTGGCCCACCTGATGCGCCACGCGGGGCATGTCTGCACACACAGCGAGATCCTCGCCACGGTCTGGGGCTATGACCACGATCCGGGCACCAACGTAGTTCCGGTCTACATTGGATACCTGCGCCGCCGCCTCGCCCTGCCCGGCTCTCCGACACCGATCGAAACCGTGCGTTCGGTCGGCTACCGATTGGCCGAGCGGAAATGAGGGGCACCCGGCAGCGACTCGGCTTGCGTGGCAGGCTGGCGCTCTCGATTGCTGCAATCGTCCTATTGGCCTTTGGCCTGCTGTATGCCTCCGTCCGCCATGAGATGAGCGACGAGTCGACGGTGATTAATCATGAGGAGCAGCGGGAGGCCGCCGACCTACCCGGAGAGCATGTAGACCACCCCGAGGCGAGACCGCTGTCTCCAGTCGGGAAGGCCCAGGACGAGGTGGTGAGGACGTTTCTGATCACCGGCGCGATCACCCTGGGTGCGGCGCTGCTGGCCGGCTACCTGGTTGCCGCCCGCACCGCGGCCCCTCTGCGGCGGATGGCCGCCACCGCCGCGGCGGTCGACGCCGGGGACCTGACTCCCCGCATCGGCTCCGAGAGCTCCGCCGCGGATGAGATACAGACCCTCGCAGACACCTTTGACCATATGTTGGACCGTCTGGACGACGCCTTCGCGCGCCAGCGCCAGTTCGTTTCGGATGCTTCTCACGAGCTGCGCTCACCGCTGACTGCGATCCGCGGTCAGCTCGAGGTGTTGGCGCGCAACGATCGGGTTGACCGCGCGGAGGTTCAGCGGGTTGAGCGGGTGGTATTGACCGAGATGGATCGGATTGAGCGCCTGGTCGACGATCTGCTCAACCTCGCTCGCCTCGACGAGGGCGCACCGCTGGAGCCCAGCGAGATCCCACTCGCGCCATACCTGCGAAGCCTGGCGGAGGAGGGGCCGCTGGGCGAAGTCGAGATGGGCGAGATGCCGGCCGGCACCCTGCGCGCCGACCCCGACCAACTGACGCGGGTGATCCGAAACCTACTGGCCAACGCCCACCGCCATGCCGGCCCCCACGGAGCGGTCGCGATCTCTGCCACGACATATGGCTCGCGGCTGGCGATCCATATAGACGACGACGGGCCCGGCATCGCGCCGTCAGAGCGTGAGCGGGTTTTCCACCGCTTTCATCGCAGCGAGGCGGGACGGGATCGCAGCTCGGGCGGCAGCGGTCTAGGGCTGGCGATCGCCCGCTCGATCGTCGAGCTGCACGGCGGGCAGATCTGGGTGGAGGACTCGCCCTTAGGCGGCGCTCGAGTCACCTTCGAGCTTGGCGGGTTCGACCCTCAGCTCGACCGGTAGAACCGTCCGATCCCTCAGCCTGCATGAGAGGCCTCTCATGCAGGCGTTACCAAGACATAAACGTGCCGGGAGACCATCGGCGCGATGTACAGCGAAAGCACGGTCGAGGTCCGCGACGGCGCCGCCGGCAACGCGCGCCTTACCGGCGGCGCGGCAGCGATGCTGCTCGTCCTGCTGGCAATTGAGGGAGCGACGATCCCATTCATCGGTCGCCTCCGCGGACCCCACATCTTCATCGGCATGCTGCTGATCCCACCGGTCATGCTGAAGCTCGCCAGCACCGGCTATCGCTTCGTCCGTTATTACTCCGGCAACCGTACTTTCCGCAGTAAGGGTCCGCCACCGCTGCCGATGCGACTACTCGCGCCGGGGGTGGTGCTGACCACCGTGGCGCTGTTCACTCCCGGCGTTCTGCTGCTGTTCGACGGACCAGGCAGCGGCTCTCTCAAGTTCCTGCACAAGGTGAGCTTCATCCTTTGGTTCATCCTGGTTACCGTTCACGTCCTCGGGCACCTAATCGAGGTCCCGGCACTGGCGATGCCCGACTGGCGCAGCAAGGGCGGTCGTGAGGCGGCGCTGGCGGGCTCTGGTCTGCGGCTGGCGCTGCTGGGTGCCTCGCTGCTCGCCGGCTTGACCCTGGCCCTTGCGACCTATCAGCTGGCCGGTCCCTGGCGCGCCGGCCATTGAACCTTCAAGGGGGCCAGCACGACGTCAGCTTTGACGCGATGGGCTCCCACGTCCGCCTGCTGATCGGGGAGCCGGGCCCCGGATTGGCACCTGCGACTGAGGCGGCTGAGCAGGTGAAACGGTTCGTGACGGAGTTCGACGCCACGCTTTCCCGTTTCAAGCCCGAAAGTGAGCTCTGGGCGTTGAACGACGATCCGCGCGAGCGCATTCCAGCCTCAGAGCTGCTGCGTGACGCGGTGAAGGCCGGCCTGCGGGCGGCGGAGCGCAGCGGCGGTCTGGTTGACCCAACTCTGGTCGAGGAGATCGAGTCCGCCGGCTATGTTGCCTCGCGGGTAGGAGCCTCGAGTGCACCGCTGGGCGCCGCCTTGGCCGAGGCGCCGCCCCGACGGCCGGCTGGACCTAATCCCGAAGCGCGCTGGCGCAGCTTCGATGTGGACGACACCGCGGGGACGATCTCCCGACCCCCAGGCGTCCGTTTCGACACCGGCGGCGCCGGCAAGGGCCTAGCCGCGGACATGATCGCCGCCCACCTTCGCGGCTACTCCCGCTTCGTCGTCGACTGCGGCGGCGACATCCGGATCGGCGGCATAGAGGCCCTCGTCCAGCCCTACGAGGTCTTCGTCGAGCATCCCCTTACGGGGGAGCGCGCCTACGTTCTTCGGCTGGGCACCGGCGCGGTCGCAACCTCGGGGCTCAACGTGCGGATCTGGCGCGATGCCGACGGGAACTATTCCCATCACCTGCTAGATCCCTCCACGGGCGAACCGGCCTGGACCGGTCTGATCGGCGCCACCGCCCTCGGAGATACCGCGGTGGAAGCGGAGACCTTGGCCAAGGCGGCATTGCTCTCCGGGCCGCAGGGTGGGTGTTCGATCCTCGCCGAGTGCGGTGGGCTTCTCGTCCACGACAGTGGCCGAATTGAGTCGGTCGGCCCGATCAGCGCACAGCCCGCGCCGAGGGGCGAGCCGTGACTGCGCTGGTTGCCACTTGCGCCCGTGGTCGCTCGGAGCCACCCTGAGTCAGCCTCCCCACCAGCAGGATCGCGGCGGGAGCAACCGAGAGTACGAGCACGAGTAGGAACCAGGGCTGTTCGGCGTCGGTGCCAGAACCGATCGAATGGATGACACCGAGAACCCAGAACAGGGCAGTAAAGCGGTGCAAAGAACGCCAGCGCGATTGGCCAACCCAGCCCCGGGCGTAGTAGGAGAGGCCGAGTGCAGCCAGCGCCCAACCGGCGGTGATCCCGATGCCGGTCCAGATCGGGCGGTATGCGCCGGTGAATGGAATCGAAATGTCGAGGACGGTCGGGCGCATGAAGCCGTCGCCCAGCAATGCGGCGCCGTGGACCGAGATCGCAACGAGAGTAGCCATGGAGAGCGCCTCATGCAGTGCCTTGGCGTCGCCGCCGAGGCCCTTTCGCGGGCTGCCGCGTCCGCTGATCAGTAGTCCGGCGCCAACCGACGCACTGGAGAGGACCAACGCCGCGACCCCAGCAGCGCGGCTGGTGATCCAAAAGAGGTGCGGTCCAACGGAAGTCGAAGCCGCTGAGATCACGACGCCGAGGTGATGATCGGCGCAGGGGCCGGAGGGGGGGCGACTGCGTGGGGTTCCGTACCTTCGGGGGCGGCTTCTTCGCTGGGCACCGCGGGCACCACGGCGCCTTCCTGCTTGGGTTCTCGTGGCAATCGGCCGGAAGGTCCATTCCCAGCCAGCACGACCCGATGAGTTGAGGCAGCCAGCTTGCGGGTGCTGAAGGCATGGCTGAGGACCGGGTCGTTACCGGTCACGAGCTGTCCGAAAACGATTGCCCAGGCGGCCGCGAACAAGATCAGCGACCCGCGCAGCGCTCGGCGACGGATCAGGGAGACGCGGCGACGCTGCGAGCGAATCTTGGCGCGCGCAAGGCCCTTCGCTTCGAGACGACCCGGTTCATCCATCGAGGGCATCCTCGGTCTAGTTCCATAAGCGATGGCGAATACCGCTTGAGAATGCTCTTAGCCGGCGCGACTCGATGCGTGCTGAGTGCGGCTGCTGTCATCTCGTCGCCGACGCCTGATCCCGGCTATCAGCCTCTCCAGGCAAACCCAGAGAAGGAGTAAGAGCAGCAGCGGGACCCCGAAGAAACCAACCACGCCAAGGCCCGATGCCGTCTGCAATACGAACGCGGCGAGGACGACCGCGGCGATCAGGTCGACCAACAGGGCACGGCGGGAACGGGCCGCCGGGGAGATCCGTTGTGGCGGCCTCATGCCCCCGGCCCTTCTCCCCGCAGATAGACCGCGAAGAAGTCCCGTTCGTCGGGGGTCAGATACCTTTCAGCGGGCCGGTACATTTCGGGCAGCAGCTTGGAGGGTTCGGCCGCTCCAGGATGCCGGTAGGTGTTGAAGCTAACCCAATCTTCGTTGATATCCAGCTCCATTGCGCGTACCGCTCCCGCCCGGCGCAGGATTTCGGCCAGCGAGCCCACCGTCTGGTAGTTCGCCACCGCGTAGATCAGGTTGCCGTAGGCGTCGACCCCCAGTCCCGAGCGCCAGACGCGCACAGCGTTGTTGACGGTCGCCCCCCATTCGGGGCCGTTGCTGAGGTTGGGGTTGAGGCGGCCTTCATCGACAATCGGCGGCAGGTTCTGCTTGGCAAACCAGATGCCGGGCGGTCCGGTCGAGCCGCCGTGCCAGCGCACGATGTTCACCTTGCCGCTGCGGTACTGGACCAGGGTCGCGATGCCGCCCACCATCGGGGCGACGACCTGGCCGCGGTAGATCAGCCCCGCATTGGAGGTTTCCAGCGGGAAGCCGCCGTTGAAGGTGGCGACCAGGCGCCTGCGCATCGCGGACGGCACCTCCGCCGGGCCGCGATGGGAGATTTCCGGCGGCTCCGCCAGGCCGGGCATGTATTCGAGGTGGGTCCGCTTGGAGTCGATCCAGGCAACGCCGGCGACGAAACGGGGATATTCGCGCGAGCTGCGGAAGGTCGTGAGCAGAACCGGTGGTTCGGGCCCCGCGTGGGCCGCCGCCGCGTGCCAGACGCCCTCGCCCGGCAGCGCCGGGCGAATCACCGACTCGATCCGCGGCGGGCGGTAGACCTGGACCGATTCTTCGGAACTGAGGCCGACGCGGGGCAGCGAGCTAAGCGTCGGGCCGCCCTTGGAGGGGGCTGTCAGCGTGTAATACCAGTCCTCGATCTGGGAGACGACGCCGTTGCCGCCGTGGCCGCGCATCCACTCGACGCTGGCGATGCTGAAGCTGATATTGCGAAAGCCGGTCACCGCCTGGACGTAGGAGATGGCGGCCGGCACGAGGCAGATCACAGTTGCCAAGAGCGCCACACGGCGCAGCCGGCGCCACGGTATGGCGCGTCCGGCGGCCATCACAGGGGAAGCGTGGCTAACTGCGTCTCGGATCTTTCATTGGACCTCACGCAGCCACCCTTCGGGATGACGTGCAATCCCTCCTAAGCGATTCCTGAGTGTTTTCTTAGGTAGTGATCTGCCGGTCAGGGACTCGATCCCGAGCCGGACGCTGGGGATGTCGCAACCACCAAGCCGGCGTCGGCGCTCGGCCGCTCGTCGTCGAACTCCTGGCCGAGTCCCGCTTTTGCCGAACGTCACGGGGCCGGCGTTGTCGCCCGCGGCCCCACTGAAGCAGGCGTGAACCTGTAGCCAAGATGACAGCGCGCGATTGGCAAAGGCTCGTCGGATTGACATCATCATTTTTGGGTATAATCTGACGAAACGCCGGGCTTGCCGCCCACGAGTCCGGCCTCTCACAAAGAGAATCGCTCGTCGGCCGGGTACGCCTTGTTCTCCCTGCCAGGGCGTACCGGCCCGGTGAGCTGTATCGCCTGAACGCGATGATAGTCTGCCCGGCTGTCCAGCCCGGCCGTAGTCAGCCCTCTCTCTGACCTCATTAGGGCCCTCTTCGTCACAATCTCGAGCGGAAGTGCGCAAGCGAACGCCACAAGGGCAGCTCACCTAGGACAACGTGATCTCGACGACATGCCTGCCCTTGCTGCCGGCGGGGCGCGCTGCCTTCGCGGCCACCAAGCTCGGCAAGTACTAGGCCGGTAAAAATCAGACCTTAGCGTCCCAGACATCCAGGTAGGCGCTCCGATCACCCTGCTGGGGCCTTACGCACCGCCATTGGGCCCAACCCTCACAACCACACGTCACGCCGTCCTCGGGGCCCGGCTTTTCGGAAGGAGGTCCTAGCTATATTGAACGGGTGAGGTTGCCTCTCAAGCCGCGGGGGCCGATCGGCGGGTTGATCGAGCTGGTCGTCATCATCGCGCTGGCGCTGAGCCTGGCATTTGCGGTCCAAGCGTGGGCGGTGAAGCCCTACCAAATCCCATCGGGTTCGATGGAACCGACGCTCGATATCGGTCAACGAGTCCTGGTCAACCGCTTCATCTACCGTTTCAAGAGCCCCCAGATCGGCGACATCGTCGTATTTCACCCACCCGCCAGCGCCGACCACCCGGGCCATGAATGCGGGGTCAAGATCAACGGTCGCGAACCGACAGAAGTAGGTGAGCCATGCCCGAAACCGACCAATGAACAGTCAGGGCAGACCTTCATCAAGCGCATCGTCGCCCTGCCCGGCGACACGCTCTCGGTCAAAGATGGGCATCCGGTCGTCAACGGGGTGGAGAAGACGAACGAACCCTACATCACACCATGCGGCGGCGTCCCTGCTTGCAACCTGCCGAAGACGATCACAATCCCCCCCGGCGACTACTTCATGATGGGGGATAACCGGGGGAACAGTGACGACAGCCGCTTTTGGGGGCCGGTACCGCAAAGCTGGATCATCGGCGAAGCCTTCGCCACCTACTGGCCGCCGGACCGAATCGGTCTACTCTGATAGATAAGCGCCAACCGGTTTAGCTCCAAACAGCTGAAATCAGGCAGCACGATCGATGACGTCCCGGTGGATGATCGGCTATGCCACATGACATTTGGTACCCGAGGCCGCCGATTACCCGGCAACCCAGAAGTGCTCGGCGATCTGAGCTGTTGAAACCCAAGGCGTCCCCAGTCCGGAGGGCTCGACATCTTCGTCGAACCTGCGAGCCGGGATGTGAGTGGCGTTTCCGCTGAATTCAGGTTTTCGACACCACTGGCTCGGCTCCCCACCTCGGTGAGGAGCAACCTGCTGAGGTCGCCATACAGCCAAGACCTAGGATTCGACCAATTGCTGTCGGCAATTCCGCATCCCACCTGGAAGCGCGTGCAGGCGCGAGCCACGTCTGATGCAACTTGTTCAGCCCGGTGCCGGATGGCGAGTTCGGCTACCTCGGGGAGCGCACCCTTGACGCACTCCTTCGGCGGCGAGGGATTCATTCATCTCCCGACCACCAACGTAGGGTGTAGCGATTGGTGCCAGCGTCTCCTCTGGTCAGGCCCTCGGTGGGCGTTGGTGCCCCGCCGGGGCCGCTCTTGAGACCGACTCACCGGATCGCCTTCCCCCCGTGGCCGGCCGCGGTTCCCACCGAGCCGCTCGCCACGGCCGACGTTCCGCAGCGCGCGGCCCCTCTATTTGCAGCCCAACTACACCTGGGGACGGCGGAGCGCAGAATCTGCGACGACGACCCCGGTTGGAAAGGTCCGGGGTGTCGCCTGCACTAGCGGTCCAAGGCAATGCCTACGCCCTTGGCTGGCCAGAGGGGCACTCGGAGGGTCAGGGAGAGGAGCCCTCCGACACCTGGGAAGCCTGACGCCGACCGAGGCCGCCCGTGTTAAAAACCTGAAAGAGCATCCATCCGCCCAGGATGAGAACATGCGTTCGTGTCCGAGCATGAGGCCAAGGCGGTGGAGATGAGCCATGCCTGGGTCGCCGAATGCACCTGCGGGTGGCTGGGTAGCGACCATAAGACCGAGGGTCGGGCGGCCAAGGACGCCGTAGAGCACGAACGCGACCCGAGCCAACCGGAGATCGTACCCTGGACGCCATCGCGGCATCCGCTTCACCGGCCCAGCTGAGCGACGCGACCCCCGACCCGCCTAGATGGGACAGGCCGGGGAAGTGCGCCGTAACTCTTCACTCGACCTCCCCTGGCTAAGTCTTTAGCTGACAGCCAAGATGCCCATCCCGGGCGGACAAAAAGAAAACCCCGCCTTGGCTTCAGCGGCCGCCGTATAGGATCGGTCACGGTGTCGGGCTGTGGCGCGCTACGTACGGGGGGATCGACGATCTACCGCTTGGCGGTCGGAATGGTATTGCTCGCCGGCTTCGCTCCAAGCGCTTCCGCCTCGTCCATCCACAAGCAGGAAATCAGACCTCATTCCCCTGCAGGTCGGGGCAAAACGATCGGTAACGAGCAGGCGCGTCGCGCCGTCAACTACCTCCCGCTGGGTCGCGCTCGACTCAACATCGTCTCTAAACACCCGTCCGATGCGCACTGGGGCGGGCGGGTCGTTTACTGGTACTTGGGCGCCGGGGCCCATGGCCGCCTCAGGCGCGTAACGGTTGGACGCACCAGTGAAGCCACACCCGGCATCACCAAGCTGAAAGCCGTCGTCACCTTGGCGCAAGCCGGTCCCTTCCGCTTCGCGGCCTGCTTCAGCGCTCCGATGCAGGAAGCCTTTGGCCTCGGCAGCTCACACGGTCCCTGCGGGACTCACCACTTCCGTGGGCCAGCCAACTCGCCTTACCTGGGATCGGGCGTGGCGCCGAGCGGCTTTCCGGAGCCTGTGGAGATCGCCTCCGCGACCCGCTACCTCAACCGGCGCATTGGCTACACCGCCATCGCGGTCATCGACAGCGAGGGGCGGATGAGCGGCGAGCACCTGCAGCGGACATTCGTCAGCGCCAGCGTCGTCAAGGCGATGCTTCTGGTCGCCTACCTGCGAGAGCTTGCGGCCGAGCACCGCGGTCTTGAACCCGGCAGCCGCTCGCTCCTGGAACCGATGATCCACGTCTCCGACAACAACGCGGCGACCGCAGTCTGGGAACGGGATGGAGATCAGCGGCTGCGAGCGCTGGCGCGGCGCGCCGGAATGACCGACTTCTCGATTCAGGGCATCTGGGCCAACGCCCAGATCAGCGCCGCCGATCAAGCCCGCTACTTCTTTGAGATGGAAAGCCTGATCCCGCCGCAGTTCCGCCACTTTGCGAACCATTTGCTCTCGCACATCGCCGGCTACGAGAGCTGGGGCATCCCCGCCGTGGCCAGGCCGCGCGGTTGGACCGCCTATTTCAAGGGGGGCTGGCGCGGAACCGAACGCGGGCAGCTCGTCCACCAGATCGCTCGGCTCCAACGCCCGCACGAGCGGATAGCAATTGCCGTTATGACCGACGGGGATCCCTCGATGGGCTATGGGATCGAAACGATTCAGGGGGTGACCAGGCGCTTGTTGCATGGCCATCCCTAGGGCCCAGCAGCTCTCCAGCGGGTCAACCTTCATGGCCGGGGAGCCTGCGCCGCCAACACCATCCCCCCAGCGCAGTTCAGAGCCTGGAGAACCGGCCTTCGATCGCAAGATCGATCGCTCGCAGTGCTTGAGTCGGCAAGAATCGGCTTGGGCCTCAAAAATGGCGGGTACCCGAATAAATTAGGCCTGGAAAGACCCGAGACTCCGGCCCTCCCCGTCGTGTCGCCGGCTAATCCAAGGGCCGTTTCTTGACCTCCACCGCGCCGCCACCCGCCGACCTTGCAGCCAGCGCTCTGCCCATCTACCCGCTGAAGACGGCATGTCTCTGGTCCTTCGTCATTGGGCTGGCAGGCTCTAGTCCATTGCGATGGGGCGTAATCACCACGCGATTTCGTCCCGATCGCTTCGCTTCATACATCGCCCGGTCTGCGAGCTCAACCAGCATCGCGGAGTCACCGGCATCGGCGGAGAAGCTGGCGACGCCGATCGAACATGTCAGCTCATTGCGGTCGGTGAGCATGAAGTTGTGGGTCTCGACCTGGGCTCGCGCCCGCTCGGCCGCCTGGCCCGCTTCTGCACCCCCGGTCTCCGGAAGAATCGCGAGGAACTCCTCACCGCCCCAGCGGCCAAGCGTGTCGTTGGGGCGCAGACCGCTCTTGAGAACCGAGGCGAACTCGGCAAGTACCCGATCGCCACTGGCATGGCCGACGCTGTCATTGATCGCCTTGAAGTGATCGATGTCCAAGAAAAGGACCGAGAGGTCGCGTTCGTAGCGCGATGCGCGCTCGACCTCTTTGTCGAGAATTTGGCCGATAACCCGCCGATTCGCGGTTTTCGTCAGCGCGTCGTAACTCGCAAGGACAACAAGCTCTTCCTGGGCCTGGCGCAGATTGCGCTGCAGCCGGAGCATCTCCTTCTGGGTGACGTATTGGCGGATGGCGATTAGCGATGCGAGTCCGATCGCAGACAAGACGATGCTGACCGGAGAAATAAAGTCCTCCCCCCATACCGCGGTGATCACTACGAGGGAGCCGACCGCCAGGGCAGCGAAGGGAAGCCAACCGACCCGTTGCTCTGACTGCTCCCGAGTCGGCACGGCGGTCTCGGCGGTTCCTGGCTGAGCCTTTCTTTGACTCGCCCCTGCCAAGGCAAAGAGCGCTAGTGCGCCAATGTAGAGGGTGTCGAGCGGACCGCCGACGCTGTAGCCACCGTGAAAAGACAGGTAGGCGTAGACGACGTCGGCAACGATGAACATCGCAAGGCCCACCGTGATCAGCGACAGCGGGCGGCGAAGAGTTGGCGGACTCCAGCGAAGGAGCACGACTCCGAGACCCGCAACCAAGGCAATATCGCCCATTGGGTAGGCGACGGAGGTGCCCACCGCCAAGGCGCTCGTGCCGCCTTCCAAAACGACCTGCTTCAAAACGAAATACCAGATCACCATTGCTCCGGCCCCCAAGACCGTAGCGATGTCGAGGCCGAGCCTCACTCTCTGGGTGCGGGAGGTCGGCGCCACCGGAACGCACAACAGGGCTGCCAGCATGAGGGGATAGGTACTGAGGTAGAAGAGATCAGCCGGAGAGGGGAATGGGACTTCTACGCCAACGAAATCATATGCAGCAACTGTCGTGTCGCCCACCAGCTGGCCGGCGATCGCCAATGCGACAAGAAGCCAGAACCAACGCAGCCGGGAGACTGCCGAGCAGCGGCGGCTTGCCCTCCAGCAGGCAAATACCGCGGCGACGTCGATCAGTATTAGGAAGAGATCGCCTACCTGAGACGGGTTGCCGGGTATCCAGTGAAATGCCTGCCAGCTCAGGTAGAGCAGGAAGAAGCCTCCGACGAGGGCTATTGCCTTGCGCGGCATGACATGAGTAGCATCGACCGCGGGACAGTGGCCAGGCTCCGTAGTTGCCCCCACTGAGGCGTGTGGCGTCTCAGGTCTTGGATGCGCCCCAAATGTAAATGACAGTGACATGTCCTAGCCAATCATCGCGGCTCTAAGGCTGATCAAAGCCTTGGCGTGGAGCTGGGAGATTCGACTCTCGGTTATGCCCATAACCTCTCCAATCTCCCGCATTCGCAGCTCTTCGCGGTAGTAGAGCGCGAGGATGAACTGCTGGCGCTCAGGCAGGCAGGCAACCGCGTCAGCGAGGTTCGCCTTAAGGGCTTCAGCGCTCTCAACGTCGTCCAGCTCTTTTTGGGGGTCGGCGAAACCAGGACCACCAAGTGAGTCAAGAAGGGTTCTGTTGTCCGAGCCGTCCGAGCGGCCGGCCATCAGCGGCGCATCGAAGGAGTAGATCGCCGAGTCGGCAATTCCAAGTAGGCGCTCCTGGAGCGCGTCCTCGCCAATCCCAAGGCACTCAGCAAGCTCCGACTCAGTCGGAGGACGCTGCTGCCCCGCCATGAAGCTGGACTCGGCCCGCTCTATCTCGTGGGCGTCCTGTCTCACTTTGCGCGGCACCCAATCAAGTGAGCGAAGCTCGTCGAGCATTGCCCCCCTGATCCTGATCATCGCGAAGGGCTCGAACTTCACGCCGCGCATTGGGTCATAGCGCTCGATCGCTCCCAACAACCCCGTCAACCCCCAGGAGATCAGCTCCGCTTCCTCCACATGCGACGGCAACCTGGATCGCAGCCGTCCGGCGACGAGCTTTGCCAGCGGCGCAAAGTTCAAGACGAGGCGCTCGCGATCGGCATCATTTCGGTCCCTGGTGTACCGATGCCAGAGTTCTTGCAGATCAAGGTCCGACCTGGTGCTGTGGGAATGGAATCGACTATCGGACTTGTAGACAGCCGTCGGTGTGATCGTTTTCATCTCACCGCTCGTTGATTCCGATGGCCGCTCGACTCCAGTCGGTGATCTGGCTTGACATCTTGGGATCTGCAATCGATTCGAAGCTTGCTGGCTGCCCGAAGTGAAAGCCCTGGGCGTAGTCAACGCCATAGTCCTCAAGGAGGGCCAGGGTCTCGGCGTCCTCGACGCCCTCGGCGATCGTCTGGTAGCCGAAGTTGTGGGCCAGGCCGACGATCGCCTCGACGATGTGCTGGTTTGCCTGATTGGTGGCTAGGTCCAATACGAAATTGATGTCGATCTTCATATATGTGATCGGCAGATTCTTCAGATACGTGAAGCTGCCGAAGCCAGTGCCGAAATCATCCAGTGCAACCTTGCATCCGATCTCGATCAATCCGTTGGCAAAGGCGGTGGCCGCTTCCACGTTCGCTACCAAGGCTGTCTCGGTGATCTCGAATACGAGGTTCGACGGATCGGTATTCGCATCGCGCAACTTCTGCTCGATCAGCGAAAGCAAATCGAGGTGACCGATTGACTCCGCCGAGAGATTGGCAGCAAAGCACTGGCCGCTACCGGCCAAACGGATAGCCTCACCGATGACCCAGCGATCGATCTCAGCAATCAGCCCATAGCGCTCGGCTACGGGAAGAAAGCTTCCCGGCGCGATAATCTCGCCGCCGGTCCCGACCATTCGCAGCAGCAGCTCCTGGCTTGGTCGACCACCGTTCAGCGGAACGATCGGCTGCGAGAACAACTTCATCCGATCTTGATCGAGCGCGTCGCGGATGCGACCAACCCAGGCAAGTTTGTCCAGCTCTTCCTTGACTTGATCATCTTCTTCCTGTTCGGCTGTTGCGTCGCGAAACACGACCACGACGCCACGCGTGCTCGTGTCCCTCATCAGCGGCGTCACCGAGCAGGAGACCGGACAGACCGTGCCGTCCTTTCGTGTATAGGACTCATGCACCATCTGGATCGCTCGACCCCCTGACAGCACCTTCAACATCTCGCAATCTGCCTCGAGATGTGGCGATCCGTCCCCATTTTGGAAATGAACTGCGGCATGCATTGATTTACCGCGCAGCTCCTCCTCGCTCCAGCCAAGGAGCTTCGAAGCGGCGGCATTCATGAATGTCAACCGACCCTCGGTGTCGACCACGTAGATTCCCTCGAGCATGGTGTCCATCACGGCAGCTCGAAGCCGCTCCGCTTTTTCGCGCTGTGTGACATCGACGGCGATGACGCCGACTCCCATCAACTCACCTTCAGAGCTAACTCGATAAAAGCTCGAGAGCCAAATTCGAGGATCGCGCCCTTCACTTCCCTCACGCTCAATCTCGACATTGACCACCGGCTCTCCGCTCTTGAGCACCTGGCGGAGAACAGACCCCATCTGAGCCCAGAGATCGGGAACCACCTCGGCGACGGTGCGGCCGATCTGCTCCTCAGCCGGTGCACCGTTGACTTCGGCGAGGGTCTCATTGATCCGAACGATTCGAAACTCGCGATCGAGGAATGCGAAGCCGACCGGCGCGACCGACTGCAGCGTCTCAAGCAGCGACAGCGACTCCTTCGTAGTCCGCTGGGACTCCGCCAGCTCTGTGATGTCCTGAACGGAGCCAACGAATCGAAGGGGCCGCCCATCGCGCTCCTCTGCGATGGAGGAGAAGGATCGGAGGGTTCGCAGAGTGCCATCGGGCCGGGCGATGCGATAGGTGACGTCAGGCAGGGTGCCAGTCCCTTTGACTAAATCCAATCTCCGCTCGACCTGTTGGCTTTCCTCTGGAAGTATTCGGCCGACCACGTACTCTGGCGTCGGAGTTATCTCACCCGGCTCCAAGCCGAAGAGCCGGAACATGTTGTCCGACCACAAGAGCACGTTGTCGGAGAGGTTCCAATCCCAACTTCCGGCCTGGGCGAGTTGCTCGGCCCTGTCCATCACAGAGCGCTGCGGCCGTTGTGTGGCGCCACCATTGCGTGCTCCGAACGGAGCGCTTGCGGTGCCTGTGGTTACGAGAAAATCCGTGGGCATACTTCGCCCCCTAAAAGACTCACCGGCGTTTCCGCCGACTGGTTTGGCAGAAATCGAAGCTTGCCCCGAAGGGCCTCCGATTAACGGGATCCAGATAGTCGGCTAGCCAAACACAGCACTGGTCGGCACAGGAAGCAACCGCCACGAAGACTTATATCACAGTTATTGGGCAAATGCCGCAAATTGCACACAACAATCGTCCGCATCTAAAGGTGCTTGATTCAAGGCGACGCTGGCCCGAAACCCTGAAATCGGTCCGACTGATCTAACCCCTAGCTCCATCCATTTGAGAGTTCTCCCCGCCCGCGACAATGGGCAAAGGAGGACCGATTCAAGTGAAGAGACGAAAGCACACCCCCGAACAGATCGTCCGCAAGCTCAGAGAGGCAGACCAGCTGCTCTCAGAGGGAAAGCGGATACCCGAGGTGGCAATGACCCTTGGGGCTGCCGAGCAGACCTTCCACCGCTGGCGCAACACCTACGGAGGGATGAAGGCCGAAGACGTCAAACGGTTAAACCGAAGTTACCCCGAATAGCGGCCCCCTGATCGCCCCCGATCCCGCTCCCGATGTGGGGTAGGGGGCTTTTGCAGCCGCTCATATGTAGCCAAGAGTTTGGCCATTTTTCCGTCCGGCGAATGGGG
>Ga0307374_10006906_pt1 | contig 17581 bp, 14 predicted proteins | sample OX3MG_FD_202532 | JGI IMG/M metagenome (GOLD analysis project Ga0307374, IMG submission 202532) | Soil microbial communities from Risofladan, Vaasa, Finland - OX-3 | ecosystem: Environmental > Terrestrial > Soil > Coastal area > Acid sulfate soil | place: Finland: Risofladan, Vaasa | collected... | reverse complement strand
GCGGTCGCGCTCGCAACAGGCTGCCCCGACAGCACCGCTTCCCGTAACCGCTCATAATCTGCCTGAGATTGTTCACTGATCGGCCAGAAGCATCGGTTCAACGACGCGCTCTCTCGATCGTGCGTCGATGTAGACTCACGCCGAAGCGATGTTCGATCAGCGAGACAAGCTGCGCGCCCGACAGCGCAGGCTCGGCTGCCTTGAGGAACTTGAGAAGTTCGGGCGTGAGTTTTAGCGGGCCGCGGCGCCCCCGACGCTCGTCGAGCAAGCCGTGCATGCCCGCATCGGAAAACGAAGCGGTAATTAGATAGAACGCCGCTCGCGAGTACCCATGTTGTTCGGCCACCTCGGTGGCGCTCCGTCCATCGACCAGATGTGCGCGCAACATCTCGTACTTGACTTGGACTTTGTCGGAGGCGAGGAAAAACGGTTCGCGACCGTCGAAGATGGGCGCAGTAACTGCCTGCGGGTTCGGGTGTGACAGTCCCGTCTGCTCGAGGATCCGACGCCGTGTAGTCGTACTCAATGTTAACCCCCAAGACACCGTACAACATATCCATCGAGATGTCTAGTGTTATGCACCGCTCATTGGTGCATACAGCGTAACATACGAGATCAGCGTATTTATGGACCGGGTTTTTATGCATATCCCGTTATCTTGCCTTAGCGTGCGACTTATTAGATTTTACAGAGCGGTGTTTATTACTAAACACTTTTAAGGCCTTTGGTCGATTACGACGATGATACGGATCGAGATACAGACCAGCGGAATGGCCGTCGACCACCAACGAAGTGGTGAGGACTAGTTTTGCGTTCCCTTCATGAAGTTCGTCGGAAAGAGTTGGCGGCTCAAGGAATCCGCGGAACGCGCTGCCAAGGTCCGTCAAACCGCGTAATCATCGCTTGTTCCGTCACCGCCAGGTGGAGGATTTTGAGGTGGCCGCCGGGGCGCAACCGGTGCGTCTGCTGCTTCATCGAGGTACGCGCGTAAATATGATTTCTGAATCAGACTCTACCCGTATTTCAGAGTTCCCCTAGAATGAGATACCCTTGAGCCGTTCCGAACTATCATTTGGATCGATGAGGATCACTCCACGCTACTCTGGAGATAGCTTGAGTAATTCGCATAACTTTTCGAACGCGGCAGCAAATCGGACGACCGGCAGCGAGGTGGCGCCCTCACTCATGGCGGGGTCCGAATCTCAGCTCGCATTGGCCGGCACGTTTACCATCGAATCCTTAGTGCCGGCGCTAAATTATTTAATCGAGAAAGTAGCGCTTGATGTCGAATTAGTCCTCGCCCCCTACAATCAGGTTTTCCAGGAATTATTGTCGCCGGGTCTGTTGTCATCGGTCAGTAAGGGGGTCAATGTATTTCTGGTGCGCATTGAGGACTTCATAAGGTCGGAAGCGGACATAAGTAAGGCGCAAGGACTGGTTCACGGCATCATGACGGAATTCCTCGAGGCAGCAAAAACATTTGGAACTCGGGCGAAGGTTCCGATTATCTACTTTGTATTCGCGCCAAGCCGGATGCCAAATGACGCCCTGCATGAAACATTGGCGAAGGCAACCGAGCGGCTAGACGAGGGGCTCCGGGAACTCCCAGATACGACAGTACTGCATTCCAGTTTTGTCGATCCCTTATGCCGCGGAAATCGATTTAATCCCGTCGAGGATGAGCTAGGGCACATTCCCTATACGGAAGAATACATGAGTGCAATCGCTCTGGTGATCGTCCGTACTGCGTATTCGCTGCTAGTGCAACCTCAGAAGGTACTAGTTCTAGATTGCGATAACACATTGTGGCGTGGAGTCGTTGGTGAAGACGGTACGTTTGGCATTGACTTCCCTCGCCAATTGCTGGCAGTGCAAAGGTTTGCTGGCAAGGTACAAGCGCAAGGCACCCTCCTGTGTCTCGCGAGCAAGAACGTCGAACAGGACGTTTTGGACGTATTCAGAAACCGACCGGAAATGGTACTGAAGATGGATCAGATATCAGCCCATCGAATCAATTGGCACTCCAAAACCAGTAACGTTTTGTCGCTGGCGGAGGAGCTTAAAGTGGGCTTGGACTCCTTTGTGTTTATTGACGACAACCCGGTGGAATGTGGTCAAATGCGCGTTGAACTGCCCGATGTCGTAACATTGCAGCTGCCGTCACTGGATCGAATACCCTCTTTTCTGGAAAATCTTTGGCTGTTCGATCGTAGAAAAATCACAAAAGAGGACGTCCGGCGGACGGTCATGTACAAGGAAAATGCCGCGCGTCGACGGCTGGAAGAGGCTTCAAAAGACATATGTCAATTTATAGAGTCATTGCAGATAGTGATTGATATTCGCCCTCCCAGTGAAAGCGAATGGAATCGCTTGTCGCAGCTCACACAAAAAACCAATCAATTTAATTTTACTACCAAGCGTCGTTCAGAAATCGATTTACACGCCATGTGTCACGATGGCGCTCAAGTACTCGCGGTGAATGTGCGGGATCGATTCGGGGACTATGGGCTGGTTGGCCTGACGATTCTGGTATTAGGGGAAAAATCACTCGAGGTGGATTCGTGCATTTTGAGCTGTCGAGTTTTGGGGCGGGGCGTTGAACACGCACTGATGCGGCGCGTAGGAAAGGAGGCGGAAGATCGCGGTTTCTCATCCGTCAGAATTTTACTGATACCGACTTCGAAGAACCAACCGGCGCTTGCGTTTATCGAAAGTGTCGCGGCGCAGTGGCGCGAGGAAGCTTCTGCTGGCATCGCATATGAGATTCCGACTCCCGATGTTTTGCAAATGTATCATATGCCCGGCCGTGATCGAAAAGCGATTCTTGGAGCTGGTCCATCAGGGGTGCAGGTGTCGTCGGACGCGAAAAAGCGGTCTGTTAGTAACCGGTGGGAGCGATACGAAACGATAGCGCTCGAGTTGCATAGCGGTGCGGCCTTGGTAGAAGCGGTAGGATCTGCCAGGCGTCGGGACCGTTTGCTCCCTGGTATTCGTATCCCTCCCAGAGATTCCACCCAAATCAAGCTGCTGAAATTATGGGAGGATGTCCTGGCCATTGAAGGAATTGGTATCGATGACGAGTATTCCGATCTCGGAGGCACTTCGCTTATGGCTGTTCACCTGTTTGCAGCGATTTCAGCGGAATTTCAGATAACCTTGCCTCTGACTAGCATTCTCAGCGCACCGACGGTGCGCAGCCTTTCTATAGAGATTGACGGTGGGCCAAGCCGGAAAGAGAAAACACTTGTTGAGTTGAAGGCGGGAGGGGATTGTTCGCTGTATCTCGTGCATGAGGGAAACGGTGAGATTCTCCTTTACACTCATGTTGCCCGACGATTCCCGGCCAATTTTTCAGTCTTTGGCGTTCAACCCCGCGTGCTTCCAAATGTTCCATTGGCCCACGACAGTATAGAATCGATGGCCGACTATTACGTCAATGCAATTGTACGGCGAAACACTGTTGGTCCGATATTCCTAGGAGGATTATGCGCGGGCGGAGTGCTTGCGTTCGAAATGGCTCGTCAATTGCAGACCATGGGTCATAAGATTGGTCATGTCTTCCTGCTTGATTCCGCTTCCCCAGACGCATTACTTCGCGCCGGAAGTGCGTCACAGCAGCGACTTGACCGGATGCGCGTAAACTGGGCTAATGCACTGAACCGTCGGGGAGCAATTGTTGGCGGTTTTACTGCCGCAACGTCGACGATGAGAAAGGTCGTCAAAGCTATAAAGCGGAAGTGGCAGATCCGTTCGGAGCGAGCTAGCGAATCGCGAAGGTTCGACTTATTTCATCGCGTATTGCGTGGTGAGACTCAATGGCCGACCGAAGTCGCGCCCTTGTCGGCAATCGAGATTTATGGGCGAATTGAGCGCAACTATACTCCGAAAAAGCTAGAGGGTGTGCCTGTTACGCTAATACACGCCAGTGCAGGCGATGGCAATGATCGACCTCTAAAAGTACTTTATAGCGAGCCATCACTTGGATGGCATACATACGTTGAGCGACTTGAGATAGCTCACGTCCAAGGCGGTCACGCTAGCATGTTCCAGACGGAAAACGCGGCTGCCCTGGCTGACTTGATGATTGCGAGGATGAAATTGCCATCTTTTGTTGTCGAATGACGAGCCGGTGAAATGACCGATTTCTCGCGGTTTGAAAATAGTATACGAGTGCGCCGTATCTGCCGAGAACCCGATTCCAAGAACATCTCCACGGCGGTCTCGACCTCGTCGCGGTTGGCGTGTGGGATCTTATTTGGACTTCATTGATATCGTTGCACCAAATTCCAAATCCCGGTTCGCCAGCGGCGTAGTAAGCGCTCGATCTCGCACACCCTTGTAGTGCACGAGCGATTGCGGGCCGTTACCTCATATGGACATGAAGATCACCCACGTCATCCATGGGGACGATCGTAGGCGGTTGGTGAGGCTTTCAATTACCCACGCGTTGATGAGCGTCAATCTTGGCTCTTCACGGCGTTGTCCGAAGTGATGAAAGGATCGTTTGATCCGACAATGCGGCATGATCCATTTGAAGAAGGGTTCATTATGTAGCCTGCTCCTATACACTGCAAAGACGCTCAGACCTGGGCTGATCACAGGACATTCCCGCGTGGCGATGGATTGGCGCGGAGGCAATACGCTCGACATTCGACGTGCGCTTGCCACGGGTGACGAAATACCTGCTGCTTTGATGCAATGGGTAGAGTCGCAGGCAATTCAGGTGCCTTCGATCTACCACATGGAACGTCGGCTTCGAGGATCAAGGCGTCGAGTGCATTAGAGCCGTCTCATTTACCATCGACAATGTGGATAAATATCTGGGATTGCGTCGCGCCAATCTCGCAGCGTATTCAGCTTAATGGCCGCGTTCGGCAAGCGAGGCGGTGTCCCGGGAAACAGAGTCAGTCGCAAATCGATAATGGTAGAGTCCAGTGCGGATACGGCGGCGCTGAGCGATGGGAATAAAAGCGCGAACGAGCTGGAAGTACAGGCGCCAGTCGCACCGGTTACTCACATCAGCAATATTGCTGCACATACCGTCGCCGACAAACCCCAGTTGATGCGCCGTGGCCACATCCAGTGCCAGGCACGCGTCCGTGTCTCGTAGGTTCACTCGAAAGGTGATTTGCGCGAACGCCATGCCTAACATTTCATCGTGATAACTGAACCCGCGGATCTTGAAGTTGCCGCGAGATCTGGCCACAAGATGGCGGACCGTATATCACGGCGCAACCCCCACCACCCCTGGGCAATACCAGCTTACTTACATACAGCGAGTTCTCCCGGCGAGATTCGGGAAGCCTGCCGCTACGTGTCTCCGAATTTCAAGTCGTTAACACCTAAAAATCCTCTGACATCGGTGAAATAACGCACTTTTAACCAATCCGACCTCAAACGTTTCGGACACTTGTGAGGTGATGTTATTCTCTGCTATTGGCCGACAATCGATCTACTATATTTATGACCGCCGGCGCCGATCCCATTCTTGTTCAAACTCGCGGCACTTCGGCCCGCGGAGATATACTATCCGTCGACAATCACGACGATACGTTGCGCATTAATGTGGTAATCGTAAGCTACAAATGCGCGCCACTAACGATTGAATGTCTGCGATCGGTGGAAACGGAGCGCCGTGCGCTGGGTTTGTCAATCCAAGTGATCGTCGTCGACAACGCGTCCGGCGATTCGCCCCAAATCGCACAGGCGCTACACGACAACGACTGGTCTTCGTGGGTCACACTTATCAACGCGCCGATAAATGGTGGCTTTGCCTATGGGAACAATTTTGGAGTCGTGCACGCCAACCTCGGCGGGGCTCCGGCATATATTTATCTGCTGAATCCGGACACACAGGTTCGACCTGGCGCGATCGCCTCGTTGGTACGGTTTATGGAAGCGCACCCGGAAGTGGGAATTTCAGGCAGTAGCTTTGAAAATCCTGACGGCAGTGAATGGCCAATTGCATTTCGCTTCCCGACCCTTGTCAGCGAAATAATTGCCGGAATTGAATTCGGACCATTGACCCGGCTACTACAGCGATGGGTGGTAGCCAGAGAAATGACCCCCGTATCTCAACAAACGGATTGGATTTGCGGCGCATCCATGATGATTCGCCCGGCAGTATTTGCAGCAATCGGGGGTTTCGACGAAAACTACTTTCTCTATTTCGAAGAAACTGATCTATGTTATCGCGCCCGGCAAGCTGGGTTTCCAACATGGTACGTCCCGGAAAGCCGCGTCATGCACATCATGGGTCAGAGCACTCAGGTTACCAATCCCGGCGGCTCGCCAAGGCGCCTACCGCGCTATTGGTTCGAATCGCGACGACGCTACTTTGCAACGACGTTCGGCCCTGCTCACGCCATTGCAATCGATATCGCCGCATTACTGGCGCATTCCGTGGGATTGCTCAAGCGGCTGTTACTCGGGCGCCAACGGCACACTGTTCCATACTACATCCGCGATCTTCTTCGACATAGCGCAATATTTTCCAGAAATCGCAATTTTAGCGCCACAAAATGCTCGCAACCGCGGCGATGAGTTACCCAATTCCTCATCGAAGTATCAATCAAGAATGGCGATGGTTATGGCCTAGTTGGCGAGGGCGGTCGTGCTCCGTGTATTCAAACAATTCCTTGCTTAAGACGCTGTTCATCAAGCTTCGCGCCGTACTTTGACTGAAGATGTGGTCGCCGCCACCGATAATATGGAGGCGACAACGATCTCCCAATCGAGACACCGCAGAACCAGCCTGGAGCGCCAGTAAGTCAATACCCGGCTCACCCTTTGCGAATACAAAAACCACCCGCACCCCGCGCGCAGCGATTTGCTCGAGTTCAAAGCCCAGATCGTTAGGTAGCCTAATGCCAAGAGTGCGAGCGCAATCGCGCAGCGTAGATTCCGCCGCGAGACTCAAGCGCTTACAATAAATCAGGAGGATGCGCCAAAGATTAACCTGGCCGGTCAGCAATCTTCTCCAGCCGAATACTGACAACAGTCGAACGCGGTAAACGCCCGGATTGCGCACGGCTTCGGCCAATTGTACGTCAGCGAGATTCATGCCGCGTTTCCAGAAGTAATTTGCTGGATTGACCATCAATATGCGATCTACGGGCAGGGCGACAATCGCGGCGCGCAACGCGTGATAGGCGCCCGAACAAATACCTACCAGCGAAATTCCGGTGACACGATATCGATCGCGCAAAAAATCGATTGCAATGCGAATATCATCTAACGCAGCCGGCGGAAAAACCTCATCGTCAGCGCGTCCGGGACGAGTGCCGCTGTCGCCGATGCCCCCCAAATCCATACGTAGAACGACATATCCATGCCTCGCCCAGTTCCGCGCGAGATCCACGTACATCCGGTTAGGGCCAATATGGTAATCGACGCCCACACTGAGTAAAACCACACCACGGCGTCGACGCTCTTGCGCTGCTGGTTCGGTGACGATTCCGAATAATAGTGTCGGTAATGGCAGCGAAACCGGTCGCTCCGTAATCGAGTGTGCGGCGCCTGAACCATCTCCGTGCACGGTAAGGACCGGTTTTGCCAGATTTATGCCAATATTAGGATGGGCGCCTTCGGCGGGGCTGAGAGATGCAGCGGATTCGCTCTTCAGCCGCTCCAACCAATCGCAGGTCGCCGCGATCATTGCACTTGGTACTGCAGCGAATTGCGGTGCGGTCATTACCATCTCGACCAACCCTGGCAACGCCTGGTATTTCGTAGATACTCCGAGCCGTGACAGCACGCTTGGCCAGGCGCGGGCCACCGGCAAGCTGTTACCATCCAGAATCAGCATTTCACGGGCCGGAGCCGTATTCAGTGTCATCAAGTCGATTGCGGCAAGAGCGGCAAGCGTGGCCCGCGACAATAGAAAACCACTGACTTCTAATGAACCTTCAGTATCCAATTCAGCAGACATCGCGGTCCCACCGCGTGAATTGGCGTCCCCCGCGCCGAGCAATCCCGCTAGACGCGTGGTTCGCAAATCGCGCAAATAGCGCGGGCCGCTAATAATCGGGGAGATCAGGACCAATGAAGGGATATCACTGCATTTGGCGGCTGCGAGCGTCGCTAACAGCGCTCCCAGTCGAATTCCTAGCGCACAAATGTGCTGTACTCCGGTGAGGCGGCGCAATTCATTGACGGCCGCCAACACATCGCTGGACCACACTGCGATCTGATCCTCCTGGAATTCAATATCAGCCGAATCACCCGTGCCCGCATAATCGAACCGCAATACCGCAACCCCTACCCGCACGGCCGCCTCGGCAAACGCCCGTATGCTGCGCTGCGCGCATATCGCCTCGTATCCAAAGGGCTTGCAGATCACGAGGCCCACTCCGCAGGCGGTCGGCGCAGCAGGTCGATGGAGCCAAGCGAAAAGCTGACGCCTTCCTGAATTGAAATAAAGCGCTTCGGTCGATTGAGGATCCGATTGCATGGAAGTTTCGAGCCGAGCGGCACTCATTAATTTTCGAATATTTTATTCATCATAACTAGTGCCGCATCTGCCGCATCGTATACCGCACCCGCATATTAGCGCATGGCACAATTGCGTAGAACAGCAGCTAGTATCTGCCTTTTTTCTAATACCCCGCAGAATGGGTGATGAACCACGATATTGACATGCGCTCGAGATCGGCAGCCTGATAGGGCTCCCATTAGCGTCCGAGTATCCTAATTGATACCTGTGCGCGGACGGGCGATTGTCGACATTACGAGAATATTGCCCGAGGTTATGTGCAATTGGCATGCTAAAATGCTTTGCTGTATTGCGATTATCGGCTGCGACAGGCTAAATGGATAAATTCTCACGGAGAACCTGGGGCGCGTTGTCGCTTGAGGTTGGGCATTAAATTGGTTGCCGAGGCATTCGGTCAAGATTCCGCGGCTGCGCGCCCCTTACAGACGCTCGGGGCAGTAGTCATTGGGCGTAATGAAGGCGACCGATTACAGCGATGCATTGAGTCGATTCACGGTTTGGCCAATCGTTTGGTCTATGTCGATTCCGGATCCAGCGACAACTCCATTGCGCTCGCTCGCGGGCTCGGAGCGGTCGTTGTTGAACTCGATATTAGCGCTCCATTCACAGCGGCGCGTGCGCGAAACGAGGGCTTTCAGAAGTTGCTGCAGATGAATCCCTCATTGAATTGCGTATTCTTTGTCGACGGCGATTGTGAAGTTGTCTCCGGCTGGCTCGATAAGGCCAGTCAATTTCTCGATGAGCGACGCGATGTCGCCGTTGTCTGGGGATTCCGACGAGAACGTTTTCCGGAGAAATCCCTATACAACATGTTGTGCGACTTCGAATGGTGTGATTACCCCTTGGGCGAAACGAAACTCTGCGGTGGCGATGCGCTCATTCGCGTAAACGCGTTTCAGCAAATAGGTGGCTACAGAGCCGATTTGATTTGTGGCGAAGAACCGGAAATGTGCGTTCGACTACGCCATGCCGGCTGGCATATTTGGCGGTTGAACGAGACCATGACTCTACACGATGCCGCAATGTACCGCTTTGACCAGTGGTGGAAGCGAATGCTTCGCGGCGGCTACGGCTTTGCGCAGGGCGCGGCATTACATGGCGCAGCTCCCGAGCATCATGACGTCCGTGAGTCTTGGCGCGCTTGGATCTGGGGTCTTGGTATTCCTCTAGCTACGCTGATCGGCGTGATAACAAAGGGTTGGTGGGGAATTCTATTGCTCGGCATATATCCCCTCCAAGTGATTCGCCTCGCGCTGCTCGGCAAGCGGTCCGCCCGGGAGAATTGGTGGAGAGCGGCGGCGCTGGTACTCTGTAAATTTCCGGAAATGATTGGTCAAATCAAGTTCCTCGTAGATCGCCTTCGAGGCGTGCAGTCCCGATTAATCGAATATAAATAGACCCTGCATTGAAGATCGCGTATTTCATCAATCAATACCCGAAAGTCAGCCACAGCTTCATTCGTCGGGAAATCGTCGAGTTGGAACTACTCGGCTTCAACGTGCAGCGCATTGCACTGCGCGGATGGAACGAGTCGCTACCGGACCCAGAAGACAGTGTGGAACAGCGCAGAACGCGCTACCTCCTAAGATATGGGTTATTCGGATTGCTGGCGCCGACGCTTGTTTCGTTGCTGCGTTCGCCGATCCGCTTCTTTTCCGCGGTTGGTTTGGCGATAAAATTAAGCAGGAGTACGGATCATCGCCTTCTCCACCACATGGTATGCATAGCGGAGGCGGCTCGCACTGTGACCTGGGTGAACCGGTACGGCGCCGTCCATCTGCACGCGCACTTCGGGACGAATTCCGCCGAGGTTGCGATGTTCGTTTACGTCTTAGGCCGAGTCCCCTACAGTTTTACCGTGCACGGACCGGACGAATTCATGAGACCGATGGCACTCGATGAAAAGATTCTTCGCAGTCGATTCGCGGTCGCGATTAGTTCTTTTGGGCGTAGCCAACTCTATGTCAGATCACCTTATGCCGCCTGGTCCAAGATCCACGTGGTTCACTGCGGACTGGAGCGCTCCTTTTACGCTGGAGTTTCGCCACGATTGCCTAAATCTCCACGTTTCGTTTGCGTCGGTCGGCTTTGCGAAGCGAAGGGCCAGCTCCTGTTGATCGAGGCGGCTGCTCGGATGGCGGACAAAGGGATGATATTTGAGCTGGTGTTGGTGGGTGATGGCGCGCTTCGCGTCGACATTGAGAACTTGGTGAGACGATTTGGACTCGGCGATAAGGTGCGCATTACCGGCTGGTTGAGCAGCGCTGACGTTCGCAAAGAGATTCTTGCAGCGCGAGCGTTGGTTCTGCCGAGCTTCGCCGAAGGATTGCCGGTCGTGATTATGGAGGCGATGGCCTTGCGCCGGCCCGTGCTCACTACGTACGTCGCCGGCATCCCTGAGTTAGTGCGCGCCGGCAAAGACGGCTGGCTCTTTCCCGCGGGCTGCGTAGATACTCTTACGCATGCAATGGAGGAGTGTCTGGCGACCCCGGATGTTGACCTACAGAGAATGGGCGAATCTGGCCATCGCCGCGCGATCGAGCGGCATTCTATCGAAATCGAAACCCGCAAGTTAGCGAACCTCTTTCGTACCGCAAACTTTTCTCCGTGACCGCGGTCCTTCATGTTTGAGAATATTCGGCAAGATTTGAAAGCGCACGGTGGCGTTTGGGGCGCACAAGGCTTCTGGGTTCTCGTCGTCTACCGCTTTGGCCGATGGCGATACGGAGTTCGCCCAGTATTCGCGCGCAAAATCTTTTCCCTGCTTTACAGGGTCGCATTCAAACTTATCCAGATCGTCACCGGGGTGGAGTTGCCTTGTGAGGTCCAAATCGGCAGGAACTTCGTGATTGACCATTTTGGCGGCATCATCATTAGCGGCTATGCCAAATTCGGCGACAATTGCCGCATCCGCAATGGAGTCGTCGTCGGACTCCGCCGCGTCGATGAGCCACGTGCGCCAGTAGTCGGTGACAACGTAGACATTGGCGCCGGAGCTAAACTTCTTGGACCGATCGCAATCGGCAATAATGTGGCGATCGGCGCTAATGCCGTCGTGCTCGACGACGTACCCGATAATTGCATCGCCATCGGCGTGCCAGCGGTCATTAGACCGCGGCGGACATAAACCCGTGCACTTAACTCTGGAGATTCTTCTCTCCGGCGCGACAGTGCTGGTATTTATACCGTGTGCGGTGCTGTTCCTCGAGATTCTAGCCGCGATTACGCACCGGAAGAACACCATCATATGCAACGCCGAGCGTCGTCGGACAGCGGTCCTCATTCCGGCTCACAATGAGGAAACTGTTATCGGTGAAACGCTAAATTCCATCGTCCCACAATTACAATCGGATGACCGCTTGATTGTGGTAGCCGATAATTCCACGGACAACACCGCCGCCATCGCGATCGACGCACATGCGGAGGTCATCGTGCGATCCGATCTCACGTGCCGTGGTAAGGGCTTCGCGCTCGATTTTGGCATACGGCACCTCGAGGCCGATCCTCCCGATATCGTCATCATCATCGACGCCGATTGTCAGGTCGGTTGCGGCTCGATCGATCGGTTGGCGCGGTGTTGTGCGCAGACGTCCCGGCCGGTACAAGCATTGTATCTGATTCTGGCGGGCCCCCATGCAACGCTCAAGATGCGCATCGCCGAATTTGCGTCCACGGTCAAGAATCGCGTCCGCCCACTGGGGCTCCAAAGACTCGGCCTACCCTGTCAATTAATGGGAACCGGAATGGCATTTCCGTGGAAATGTATTCGAAGCGCAACGCTCGCCACCGGGCATATTGCGGAAGATCTGAAGTTGGGCCTTGATCTCGCGCGCGCTGGCACTCCGCCCGTGTTTTTCCCGGAAGCCCTGGTTACGAGCGATTTCCCTACATCTGCGCGTGCCGTACTTGACCAGCGAACGCGTTGGGAGCATGGACACTTGAGCATCATTCTCAGCGACGCACCACAAATGCTCCTGGAATCGCTTAAACGCGCAGATCTGGCGATGTTCGCGTTAGTACTCGATCTCATCGTGCCACCGTTGGCGCTATTGACCATCTTCGTGGTAACACTCGGCTGTGTTAGCGCGAGCGCATACGCGTTCTCCGACATGCTGATTCCGTTTCTCGTCGCGACCACTTCTGCCGTGCTGCTTGCGCTCTCAGTATTGTTATCGTGGGCGTGCTTTGGGCGGAAAATCATCACCCTCGGCAGCCTCGCCATCGGTGCTGTTCAGTCACTTTGGAAAATTTCTATTTACGCACGATTTTTGGTGGCAAGACAATTAGATTGGGTTAAATCCAAGCGCGGTGAGGATTAGAGTCAATCTGAGGCTCACAACAACCGCCGCAATTGGCGGGCGATAATCGGTGGCAACACGTCGCTCGCGATACGTCGTAAACGCTGCGCCGGCGTAAGCCGGAAATCATTCTTGTCGCGCTGGCGAAATATCGTCGAATGCTCACCACTCACCTCTTCAGCCGGCCGACCGTTGCTGAAATAATACAAAGCCAGGGATTTGCGAGTCATGCCTTCGGGGCACTGCAGTGGGTCGGGGTGACCGTGATAGGTGAAGTCGGTCGTGCCAAAGATCATCACGCGATTGAAAATCGGCAGCACCGTCGCCTCACATCGACTCATATCGCGGTCCCATAACTGCAAGTGTCCGCCATATTCCTCGTGCCAATCCTTGTTTAGGTACAATAGAAGATTGAGGCGCCTGTCCAGCCGGAATTTGCGGTGCTTGTTGAAATCCGTATGTAGGCCAAGTTTACCCCCGCGCACGATCTGATGAAGGCCTCCGCCTTCAAAACTAGGGTCTGGGATTAAATTGTCGATGCCGGTGATACGGCCGACGAACTCTAAAAACGTGATCGAATTCAAATGATACATGAACAAGCGCGTCACCGGCCCGAATGATGCCTCGGCCGCCGATGCAAGCTTGATTTCATGCGCGCTATCGAAGTTTTGCCATGGGATTGCGCCAGGCTTTGGAAATTCAGCTAGGATCGATTCGATGAGATTGGGTTCAAAAAAATTGTCGAAGATAATATGCGGGAACGGCTTTGCATTCATGTAGGAGTTGCGTGCCGTCGGCGCCACCTCCTCCATCCGCGAGAGCGGCAGGAAGGACGCTATCGTAAGATCAGAATGTAGTAGCATAACTCCCTCAACAGCGACGATATCCCAGTTAGGCCAGCAACGCATTGCAATTCAAAAAAGGGCCCGCATATTGCGACCGTCGACATTGCACGATAGGTCGTAAATGGGGATGCTACCATCTTGCTTTCGCGGGGCGCTCGGTACTGGTTGGGCGTTTTGGAACGAACTACTAGGCTTTGTGCTGGGCTCCTCAGCATCAATTGCGCGAGCGTCGATGCAGGTTCTCCGCGTTGCCTTGTGCGCAGTCATTGGCGAAAGGCATTAGTAAGATAGTTCAATGTAATCAATGATATCCGCCTACTCGTATTCAATGAGCGAGTTTATCGCTACGCGACCATGAGCCATCCCAACGCAGAATTTTTTATCAGGTATAGTCGAGCAATAAACGTCAATAGATCGATTGCTTGAGCCGCGGTACCCTACAATTCCGGCGGATCGCTTTCATGCTAGCTTGCGCTGTTACTTGAGATCATTGCAGAGATTGTCGTCCTAATGCTCAAGGCTGGCCGATCGAGTGTAAAATTCGGAATTCGCTAAATGGCGATTGCGATATCTCGCCAAATCACTTCCAATCCACCAGTACCTGGGGTTACAAGTAGCGCTGCAGTGCGAGCGCAGTGGCTGAGCGCCCATGGCAGCGATACCATGAATGCAGTCGATTTGGCGTCGGTGTTGATTGACTGGAAGCCTCCCCATGCTTAGAGCCGGAATAATTGGTCTTGGTAAAATGGGCCTATCCCATCAAGCAATCGCCAATACCCATCCAGACATCCGAATTGCGGCTGTTTGTGACACCACGAATTACGTGCTCGACGTCCTCGCGAAATATACGGGCGTCAAGACGTATTCGAACTACAAAAAGCTGCTCGCGGAGGACCAACTGGATTGCGTATTCGTTGCCACGCCATCGAAGTATCATGTCGAAATCGTCGATGCAGCGCTTGAACGAAATCTGCACGTGTTTTGCGAAAAACCGTTTGGTCTGAATCCTTCGGACGGTTACCGTCTCGCCGATCTGGCGGAGTCCAAGGGTTTGGTGAATCAAGTCGGCTATCACTACCGATTTGTCGCAGCGTTCAATGAGGCGAAACGACTGCTCGATCTCGACGCGATCGGCCACATTCATCACGTCCGCATCGAAGCGTACGGTCCAGTGGTCCTGCGCAAGAAGGGAGCGACGTGGCGATCCCAAAGGAGCGAGGGTGGCGGATGTCTATTTGATTACGCATGCCATGCAATTGACCTCGTTAACTATGTCGTGGGTCGACCCAGCAGCGTTTCCGGGACGGTGCTGAACAGCGTGTTCTCGAGCGATGTCGATGACGAGATCTATTCCACTTTGCAGTTTCCCGGCGGTGCATCCGGTCAGTTGGCAGCGAATTGGAGCGACGACAGTTACCGAAAAATGTCGGTTAAATTGAGCATCTGGGGTGCAAATGGTCGACTCAGTGCCGACCGCCAGGAACTCCAAATATATGTTCGCTCACTGCCGAAACCCATAGACGGTCTTTCCGCCGGCTGGAACGTTCGCTATACGACTGAGCTCACGCAACCGGTTTGGTTTTATGCTCGCGGTGAAGAATACTCGGCGCAAATTGATCATTTCGTTCAATGCATCAAGAACCGCCAACGTACAGCAAGCAGTTTTCGAAGCGCAAGCGACGCATCCTTGGTCGCCGCCCTAATGCGCGCCGATGCCGAACAACTTCGAACGTCCATCCAAATACCCGGCAATTCAGCCGCGGAAGCGCCGACCACTGGGAAAGCTGGCGACAAGCCCCGCTCGCGTTCACTGATCGCTCGGCTAGTGCGCGGCGAAAGGCATTAGCCCGTCATGCCCTCCAGTTCTCAATCGCGACACACGATGGACAGAATCCTGTTTGGCGACAATCAATTCTTCGGCGTGAATCACATGTCCGAGGAAAAAGCGCGTGCACAAGCGATGCGCTTCCAAGATATCGACGCCGTAATAAAAGTACTGGATGACGCATATTTCGAGGGTATCAAGACGTTTATGTGCACCACACATCAAAAGATTTCCGCGGTCTGCGATCATTTTCGCGCAAATCGGGAGCGATATCCCGGGTATCAATTCTATCCGTGTATGCCATACGCACATAAGTACGCGAACGCCGCCGCCGAACACGGCATGTTGGGAGCGCTGCGCAGCTTCCTACCGCAAGAAAACGCCCTCGGCGCCTTACTCAGCGGCAGCATATCGTTTGCACGCAAAGACATCGAAGGTCTTGCAGGCTTATTGATCGATGCTGAGATGAAAATGTTCGCCGGACTGGATACGCCGGTCGTATTTCTGCAGAACGTCGCCACCGACTTTTTGCTGGGTCTCGGCTTCGACGAAGCGTTCAGGATTTTCGCGGCACACGTTCGCGAGCGTTACGGTGCCGAACCCGGTTTTATAACCATGAATGCGCCGCGGTTATTGGAGAAACTAACTCAGCTTGGCATCGAGAACCCGATAATCTGCGCCAGCATCAACAACCTTTTCTTTCGAATGTGCGGCGGCCAACAAGTATATGAAGAGATAATGACTCGGGGGCGTTGTCGACTGATTGCGATGTCCGTCTTTGCAAGCGGTGCAGTACCGCCAGAGCAAGCTCTCGAGTACGTATGCAAATTCCCCAATATTGAGTCGATTGTCTTCGGCGCTTCTAGTCGGCGCAATATTGCGCAGACCGTTAAGCTCATTGAGCAATTCGACGCCAATCCGTAATCCCGATTTTCGATGATGCGAGCTATGAGCACGGTGAAAACATTCCGCATTCTCCTTCCGAGCTCCAGCGGAGGTCATCTGACTGAGCTCTTTCAACTCAAGGACCTGCTTGAATCGACGGAGCATCTCTTTGTGACCGAAGATTTGCCGCTTACTCGCCAGTTACTGTCCAATCACCCGTGCAGATTTGTTAGACCGAACGGCAGAAACAGAAACTGGGTTTTCTGGAAACATTTCATAGTCAATTGGTTTTTAGCAGTGCCAATCATAATGCGATTTCGACCACACGCAATTGTGACCACAGGAAGTCACACTGCGATTCCCTTTTGTTACATCGGCAAATTATTTGGCTGCAAAATCATCTTCGTCCTTTCATTTTGTCGAATAGATTCCAAGGCTGCCGCGGCCAATGCGATTTACCCCATCGCCGATCTCTTTTTCGTCCAATGGCCGCAAATGCGCGCGCATTACCCAAAGAGCATATATGTTGGACCACTATTTTAAAGTACTGGTCCGTGCGAACGCGTCATGATCTTTGTAGTCCTCGGCACATGGGAAATGTCGTTCCGACGTCCGCTCATCGAAATCGATGCGGCAGTCGAGTCCGGTCTGATCACTGATTCCGTCGTAGTGCAATGTGGAAATACGAAATATTCATCGTCGCGTATGCAGATGGTGCCGTTCTTTGGAAAGGACGAACTGGAACGCCTGTACGACGATGCGCGCTTGATAATATGCCAAGCTGGCGTCGGATCGATTATGCTTGGCCTGCGCAAGCGCAAGACGGTCATTGCAATTGCGCGACTCGCAAAGTTCGATGAACATATCGACGATCACCAACTCGAAATCCTCAACGTATTCTCGCGCACCGGTGCCGTCCTGACTTGGACCGGGGCGGGCGATTTAGCGACGGTACTGCGGCGATCCGAAAGCTTTGTCTCGGCTGGTTACCCTTTCGGCCCCGAAAAGATTTCGCACGAGATTCTCCAATACCTCGGCGCACAAATTCGATCAGCCGATTAGCCGATTAGCCGAGAAAGATGGAGTCAGTGATTTTAATATCCATAATCAGGCCTGTCCCAACGTTGGGTTCCGAGAATTCGATAAGCCTCTGAGGGAGCTAGCAAAAAGCAGCATATGACGATGTCCTCGATTTCAACTTCGCGCGATGCCATGGTGGCCCCGAACCGACAAA
>Ga0307374_10006903_pt1 | contig 17588 bp, 18 predicted proteins | sample OX3MG_FD_202532 | JGI IMG/M metagenome (GOLD analysis project Ga0307374, IMG submission 202532) | Soil microbial communities from Risofladan, Vaasa, Finland - OX-3 | ecosystem: Environmental > Terrestrial > Soil > Coastal area > Acid sulfate soil | place: Finland: Risofladan, Vaasa | collected... | reverse complement strand
CCGATCCTTCTCCGCCGGGCGGATTCCCCTACGAGCAATGGGGAGGCAACTGGGCCGGCGGCGTGGGCAATCCCCTCGAGGCCATCTACTACTGGATGTACAACGACGGACCCGGCTCGGCCAACGCCGACTGCACGCCGGGAAACAGCTCCGGTTGTTGGGGACACCGCGACGAGATCCTGCTCTCGTTGACCTGCACTCCCTGTGTCATGGGGACGGGTTTCGACGATCACGGCTGGGAGGGCCAACCGAGTTGGGCCGAGCTCCTGGTGGGTTCATCGGGCTCCCCGGCCCTCGATTTCACCTGGCAACAGGAGTCGGCCTACCTGTCCTGATGGGCCCCGTCCCGGTGAAGCGTCCAGGACAGGCCGCCGGCCACGTGGCGAAGGAATGTCGGGTTCTCCCAGGCCGCGGGAAAGTGTCCGAGCGACGTGTAGAAGGCGCGGCCTCGGCCCTCGGTGAAGCACCAGGCCAGAGGGAAGCCGCAATCCGGTACCCGGGCATCGGGCAGGCTCATGTCGAGCTGACCGTGGGCCACACGCAGAAGGACGTGGGCGTCGGGTCGCAGGGCGCCAAAGAGATAGACCTCGTCGTACCAGCGCCACGGTGAGCTCAGATGGGCGGTGGCGGGGTGGACCCGGTCGGCGATCTCGATCTCGAACTCCTGGGTCCAGGGGTGGCCGTCGAAGCGGGCCCCGACCAGTGCGGCGTACCCGTCCCAACCCCGACAGGCATCGGTGGCCGAGTGGAGGCCGACCACCGACAGCCGACCGCGGCGGACGCTGTCGGTGATGGCGTCGCGCTGGGCGGTGGACCACGGGGTCTCGCCGATGGTGAACAACGACAGGACACCACCATGGGCGAGGTCGGCCGGCGATATGTCGGTGACGTCGGACACGGTGACGGGCTCGAGTCCGGCCAGTCCGGCCAGTTCTCCGAGCGCGGTGGAAGCTTGGCTGAGCACTCCGTGGACGCCCGAAGGGCCGTCAGGATACGGAGCGACCTGCGTCACGATGAACATCGGTGATCGGGTCATGACCTGATCGTAGGGCCGGCCGTCGTCGACACCGCCTGTGCTCTCGTGTCGGTACGCGGTTTTCCGTTCACGACCACCGGTTCCGTGTCACCGTGTGCGGGTGCCTCTTCGCCATGCGGCGGTGCCGCCTTGACCGGTGGCACCGAGAGCCTGCGTCTGCGCGGATGGCACGACCGGGCCATCGTCGGCCTGGCCCTGATGGCACTGTGCTCGGGGTTCGGGCAATTCGGTGCCGTGGCCGCCCTGGGCGACGTGGCCAAGAGCTTCGGTCAGGTGACGTCCGGGGGCACGCCCATCCAGCAGGCGGGGCTCTCCGGTACCGAGCTCGGCGTGGGCCTGGCCGTGTTGCGGCTGGCCTCGCTGGGAGGCCTGCCCCTGTCGGGCCTGGCCGACCGGGTGGGGCGCCGGATCACCCTGATCGCCAGCTGCGCCTTCGGACTGACCTTCACGGTGGCGGCGGCGGCCAGCCCCGGCTACTGGTGGTTCGTCGTCATCTTCGCCTTCGGCCGACCCCTGCTGAGCGCCACGAACGCCGTGGCCCAGGTGGGTGCGGCCGAGGAGACCGCCGCGCGCGACCGGGCCAAAGCCGTCGCCCTGGTCGCCGCCGGCTACGGGGTGGGGTCGGGCCTGACCGCCGTGATCCACGGCCTGGCCAAATCCAGTCTCGGCTTCCGGGGTCTGTTCGTCCTCGCCGTCGTGCCCTTGGCGTCCGTCTTCTTCATCCGGCGCTGGTTGGTCGAACCCCACCGGTTCACCGTGGCCCGGGCCGCCGGCGGCCATCGGGTGCCCGTGTTCGGGGCCGTGGGCCCGGCCTTCCGCCGTCGATTGCTCGTGGTCACGGCCCTCGTCTTCGCCGTCTCGGTGATCACCGGACCGGCCAACAGCTTCATCTTCGTCTACGCCCAGAACGTTCTCGGCCTGTCGGGGGCGGTGACCGCCGCCATGGTGGTGGTGGCCGGGGTGGTCGGTCTGGGGGGACTGCTGGCCGGCCGGTGGCTGGCCGATCATGTCGGACGACGGCCGACCGGGGCCGCCTCCATGGTGGCCATGGCCGTAGCCGGGGTGTTCACCTACAGCGGGTCGCGGCCCGCCCTGTTGATCGGCTACGAGCTCGGTGTCCTGGCCGCCTCCACCTTCGCCCCGGCGGCCGGAACATTCGTCAATGAGTTGTTCCCCACGTCGGTGCGCGCCTCGGTGGCGGGATGGAACATCGCCGCCAGCGTTCTCGGCGCGGTGGTGGGTCTCGTCGCCTTCGGGGCCATCGCCCAGGTGGGCACCCACTTCGACGGGCTCCGGGCGGCGGCGACCACCTTCCTCCCCGTCTTGGTGGCCACCGTCTTGTTCCTCAGGTTGCCCGAAACGAAGGGCCGCGAGCCCGAGGATCTCTGGCCCCAGGCCGGCTGAGTTGTCGTCAGGGCACCCGTCGGGCGCTACGGTCGCATCGCGTGGAGCTGGTGGAGACCTTGCGGACGACGGGAGCGGTGCGCGACTTTCGCCCCGATCCCGTCCCCGACGATGTGGTGGCCCGGATCCTCGACACGGCCCGCTTCGCTCCGAGCGGCGGCAACCGGCAGGCCTGGAGGGTGGTTCTGCTCCGTGATCCCGACACCCGCCTCCGGTTGCGTCAGATCTACCTGAAGGGCTGGTATCCGTACCTGGCCATGGGGGCGGCGGGTCTGGTGCCCTGGGCCCCGCTCACCGATCGTGAGGCGGAGAGCGAGGCGCTGACGGCGGCGTCGGCCATGGCCGAGACGGCGGCGGCCGGACCGGGCGGGTTCGCCGAGCATCTCGAAGACGTTCCCGTCCTGCTCGTGCTCCTGGCCGATCTGCGGGCCCTGGCCGCGGTCGACCGTGATCTCGACCGCTACACACTGGTCGGGGGGGCGTCCATCTATCCGTTCGCCTGGAGCATCCTGCTCGCCGGGCGCGCCGAAGGATTGTCCGGTGTGATGACGACCATGACCACTCTGCACGAGGACGAGGTGCGGAGCCTTCTGTCGGTGCCCGCCCATCTGGCCGTGGCCGGCGTCTTGGCCCTGGGCCGGCCGGTGCATCAACCGACCAAGCTCCGCCGGGCCCCGGTCGCCGACTTCGCCACCGTCGACCGTTTCGACGGTCCGGTCCTGGCCGGTCCGTGACGCGCCACTGATCGGGGGCGGTCGGTGACCGGCGACAACGAGACCTTCACCTTCGTGCCCGATGACCCCGGCCTGGTGGTGGCGCGCATGGACGGTCTCGGCGCGCGGCACAAGGGATGGATCAACCTGGTTCCCGAGGTCCGGGAGGAGGATCAACCGGATCCCGCCGTCGGGCTCGGCACCCTGTTCACCGGAACCATCCACGAGATACCCATCTGCACGTGGGCGGCGGGGAAGGACGGTCGCCGGGGGGTCGAACCCGATTCCCTGGGCATCCAACACAACACGGGGACGAAGGTGGTGGCCCGGCTGGCCGGTCTCGACGTACCGCTGCCCCCGGGCTGGCGGTGGCGCCAGGACCATCCCCGACGGGGCCTGGTGGTGCTCGTGCCGCTCGAGGTGAGCCACGCCGATCAACTCGCCTGGCTCCTGCGGGCCGGCGCCGTACTGAGCACGGTGCCGCTCACCGGACGCTGGGAGGCCCGGGTCCGACCAGGTCGGTAACCTCGGCGGCCATGGCCCCTCTGCGCATCGGTGTGCTCGGCGCCGCCCGGATCGCCCCCGCCGCCATCGTCCGGCCCGCCCGGGCGGTGGAGGGTGTCGAGGTGGTGGCGATCGCCGCCCGTGACCGCCGTCGCGCCCGGGCCTTCGCCGACAGACAGGGCATAGCCCGTGTCGTCGACTCCTACGAGGAGCTGGTCACCGACCCCGGCATCGACGCCATCTACAACCCGCTGCCGAACGGTCTGCACGGCCGCTGGACCATGGCGGCCATGGCGGCGGGAAAGCACGTGCTGTGCGAGAAGCCCTTCACGGCCAACGCCGAGGAGGCCCGAGCGGTGGCCGCCGCCCACGCCGGTTCGTCCGTGGTGCTGATGGAGGCCTTCCACTACCGCTACCACCCCTTGTTCGCCCGGGTGCGGGAGTTGATGGACAGCGGTGCCGTGGGCACCGTGCGGCACCTGGAGGCCTGGCTGTGCTTCCCTCTCTTGTCGACCAAGGACATCCGTTGGAATCTGGCCCTGGCCGGGGGCGCCACCATGGACGCCGGCTGCTACCCGATCCACATGGTCCGGCACCTCGGCGACGGCGAGCCCGAGGTCAGCTCCGCACGGGCCCGGCTGCGGTCGCCCGGAGTGGACCGTTTCATGGAGGCGGATCTCCGGTTCGCCGGCGGCGTGACCGGACGCATCGTCTGTTCGATGCTCTCCTCACAGTTCCTGCGGATCGGCCTGCGGGTGCGCGGCGACGACGGTGAGATCCGTGTGCTCAATCCCCTGGCCCCCGACCGGTTCCACCGGCTGACGGTGCGGACGAAAGACGGCAAGCAGGTCGAACACTTCACCCGCCGGCATACCTACGACTTCCAACTGGAGGCATTCCTACGCGCCGCCGCCGGCGGTGGTGCGGTCCTCACCGGCCCCGACGACGCCATGGCCAACATGGTCGTCATCGACGCCGTCTACCGGGCCGCCGGACTCGAGCCCCGTCAGCCGACGGCGTAGCCGACGCATCGGACCACGCCGCTGATCGGAAGCGTCGGACCGGCGCTCAGAACATCCCCTCTCCCAGTCCGGCGGCCAGAGTGGCCCCCAACTCGGCGGCGGCCTCCAGGTCGGAGGGCGCGATATCGCCCACCACCGTCACCGGGGGAAGGACCAACCGCCAGCGCAGGCCGGTGGCGATCTTCTCGACGCTGGCCACGGCACCGTCGACATCGGTGTCACCCTTCACGATCAGTGCGTAGGGGCGGCCGGCCGAGTGTTCGAGACAGGGGTGGTAGATCCGCTCGAAGAAGTCCTTGAGAGCGCCCGACAGGGAACCGAAGCGGGCCGGGGTGGCCAAGAGAAGGGCGTCGGCCCACAAGACGTCGTGCGCGTCGGCGTCGAAAGCGCCCCGGACCCGTAACTCGACGTCCTCTTCCGTGCTGCCGACCACCTCGGCGGCGCCGGCCACGGCGGCGTCGCAGAGGACGGCGGTCGACCCCGAGCGGGAATGGTGGACGACACAGAGGTTCTTCGACACGGACCCCGATGGTAGAAGGCGGTGGTGGTGGACCGGCCCTGAATGAAACCGGCCCTGAATGAAATAGCCACCGCGGCGGCTCTACCGTCGGAGACGTGAACCACAAGAGGGGGGTGGCGATGGCGATGGCCTCCATCGCCCTGTCCGCCGCCACCGTCCTTCTCGGCCGCACCCCGGCCTTGGCCGGCCCGCAGACCCCGGGGTCGCCACCGGTACCGGACGTGGGTGGTGTCCAGGCCAGCACGCCAGCGGCGATCGCCGCCCAGGCCTCCGTGGTCGGATCACCCTGGGATCCCCAGTCCATGGCGGCGCCGGGGGGACGGTATCTCCGCGACAGCTTTGGACGGGTGGTGACCCTGCACGGGGTGAACGCCGTCTACAAGCACGCCCCCTACGAACTCGCCGTCGCTCCCGGCCAGGCCTTCGATTTCTCGGCCGCCGACGCCGCCGCCATCGCCGGGGCCGGCTTCAACATGGTCCGGCTGGGCATCCTGTGGGAGGGCCTCGAACCGGGCGGCGCACCGAACGCCCCCGCCGTCTGTGCGCCGGGCGCCCCCCGTGAACCGGGTCGCTTCTCGACGGCCACGGCCGACGCCTATCTGGACCGCGTCGTCGGTGTCGTCGATCTTCTCGGCCGCTTTCACATCCACACGCTTCTCGACATGCACCAGGACGTCTACGCCGAAGCGTTCCGAGGGGAGGGGGCGCCTCCGTGGGCGGTGTGCACGGACGGCCAACCCATCCAGGTGCTCCCGGACCGGTGGTCGCGCAACTACGCCAGCGCCAGCCTGAACATCGCCGAGAGACACTTCTGGCAGAACAACGTCGTCGGGAATCTCCAGGGCCAATTCGACCAGGTCTGGGCCACGGTGGCCTCCACCTTCCGGGACAACCCGTGGGTCGTGGGTTACGACCCGTACAACGAGCCCTTCTCGCGTGGCGCCGCCCTCGTGGCCGGATCGGACCCAGCCAGCTATGTGGCCACCGATCTCGAATGCTTCTATACGGGTCGCCTCCACCCGGGACTGGCCCCGGGCACCCACACCCCGGTGTCGTGCCCGGCCACCGACCCCGCCCTCGGGGTCGTGCCCACCATCGAAGCGGCCGATCCGAACCACCTGGTCTTCGTGGAACCCGACATCTACTACGACCACGGTGCCCCGGACACCCTCGGCCCCATGCCCTTTCCCCGCCTCGTCTACAACGTCCACGTCTACTGTTCGCACCGAAATCCCGTGACCGGGGCCCCGGCGTCACCCCCGGCCTGCGCCGCCCAGGCTCTTCGACAGCTGGCCGTCCGAGCCGGTCAGCGCGACCTTCTGTCCACACCCGAGCAGCCGGGCGGGCCTCCGATGTTCCTGTCCGAATTCGGCGCCACCGGCGATCCCGCGGTCCTGCAGTCGGTGACGACCGGCGCCGCCCAGATGCAGATCGGTTGGGCCTACTGGTCCTGGAAGTACTACAACGACCCGACGGGCAGTTCCGATGAACCGTTGGCCACCTCCGACGGCCGGCTGCTCCCTCAGATCACGACGCTGGCCACCCCTTATGCCGAGGCCATCGCCGGCCGGCCGACCCGGACGAGCTACGACCCGGCCACGCGGATCTTCGCTCTCGCCTACCTGGCCGATCCCGCCGTCGATGCCCCGAGCGTCGTCATCACCGCCCCGGCGCGCTACCCCGACGGCTACTGCGCCACGGCGTCGGGAGCCACCATCGAGTCCGCTCCGGGGGCGTCGCACCTGTTGCTCGAGAACGATCCGGCAGCCGGACCGGTCACCTTCCGGCTGGCTCCGGGGCCGTGCCCGGCGTCGCCCGGCACATCCTGACCAACCCGGCAATATCATCTGTGGGATAGATCATCTATGATATAAGTCCACCGTGGTGGAGAGCGGAGTTGCTATCGAACATATGTTCGTTACACTACGGCCCATGCGCGGATCCAGGGCCTTCCGCTGGCGCTTGGCCGACGACGACGGGGGCCAGTCGGCGCTCTTCGCCGAGGAGGAGCTCCTCCAGCGCCAGCTGGGCATGGGCGCCTACCGGGGTCTCGAGTTCCTCCACGTCCGGGCCAAGCGGATCATCGGCACGGTACCGGAGATGTCGCGGCTTCCCTTCCGCCACACCATCAACGCCTACCGCGGCTGCAGCCATGCCTGTACATACTGTTTCGCCCGGCCCACCCATGAATACCTGGGCCTCGGGACCGGGGAGGACTTCGACCGGACCCTGGTGGTGAAGATCAACGCCGTCGAACGCGTCCGCGCCGAGGTGCGGGGGAGACGCTGGAACGGCGACGTCATCGCCATGGGGACGAATACTGATCCCTATCAGAGAGCCGAAGGCAAGTACCGCCTCACCCGGGGCATCGTCGACGCCCTGGCCGAGGTGGGAAACCCCTTCTCCATCCTCACCAAGTCGACGCTCATCCTGCGCGACCTCGACCGCCTGGTGGCGGCCGCCGGTCGCGCCGAGGTGCGGTGCAATTTCTCCATCGCCACCCTCGACCCCCGGGTCTGGAAGGCCACCGAACCCGGCACCCCGCACCCGCGCCAACGGGTGGACGCCGTCCGCCGGTTGAACGAAGCCGGAATCCCCACCGGCGTCCTCATCGCCCCCATCATCCCCGGCCTGTCGGATTCGGCCGAGCAATTGGAAGAGGTGACGGCGGCCTGTCTCGAGGCGGGCGCGGTCTCGGTGTCTCCGCTGGTGCTCCACCTCCGGCCCGGGGTGCGCGAGCACTTCCTGGCCGATCTGCAGACCAAGGACCCCGCACTGGCCGGGCAGCTCACCCGCCGTTACCGCCATGCCTACCTGCGCGCCGCGGAGCAGGACGACATCGTCGGCCCGGTGACCCGGACCGTCGTCCGTCTCCGGCCGCAGGCCCCACCGTCTCGCCAGTGGCATCCTTCGTCGGGCCCTCGCCCGCATGACCGCAGCCCGCATGACCGGTACCCCGGTGGTCGGACACCGGCCGCCGGGTCAGCCGAACAACTGCCTTTCGGTTCCTGAACTCTGTCGACCTACCCCTCTGTCAACCTGCCCCTCTGTCAACATGTCGGCATGGGCGACAGCGGCGGCGGCACCTGGGTGATCGACCTCGACGGTGTCGTCTGGCTGGCCCAGGAGCCCATCGCCGGTTCGGCCGACGCCGTGGCCCGGCTCCGCCGTGCCGGTATCAACGTCCTCTTCGCCACCAACAACGCCCTGCCCACCCTGGCCGAGCTCGTGGCCCAGTTGGCCGCGGTCGGCATCCCGGCCGAGCCGTCGGACCTCGTCACCTCGGCCCAGGCGGCGGCCTCCATGCTCGTCCCCGGCTCCACGGCCGTCGTCTGCGCCGGCGGGGGAGTGCGCGAGGCCCTGGCCGACCGCCACGTCACCGTCGTGGCCGAAGGACCGGCCGACGCCGTGGTGGTCGGCCTCACCCGGCAGTTCGACTTCGCCATGTTGGCCACGGCGGCGGCCACCGTCCGGGCCGGGGCCCGGCTGGTGGGCACCAACGAGGACGCCACCTACCCCACCCCGGCCGGTCTGCTGCCCGGCGCCGGAGCGCTGTTGGCCTCGGTGGCCACGGCCGCCCAGACGACACCGGACGTGGCCGGCAAACCCCATGAGCCCATCGTGGCCCTGTTGGCCGACCGCGCCCCCGACGCCCGCATGGTGGTGGGCGACCGACCCTCCACCGACGGCCTCCTGGCCCGGCGGCTGGGCGTTGCCTTCGCCCTCGTCCGCTCGGGCGTGACGGGACCGGCCGGCTCCGGCTCCGGCTCCGGCGGCCCGATGGTGGTGGAGCCGGAGATCGACGCCGCCGACCTGGCCGACGTCGTCGATCGTTTCCTGGCGTCCTGAACCGGCATCGGGCCAGCACAGCGGGCCGGCCGCGCGCCCTTGCCGCGTGCCATCGCGGGTCGTAGCGTGGCGCCCATGCCCCCCAATGACGGTCTGAAGCGGTATCTCGAAGCAGGATTGGCGCTCACCCAGATCACCCGCGCCCGAGCCGAGGAACTCGTCCACGAGCTGATCCAGGCCGGCGAGGTGGAGACCACCCGTGCCCAGGACTGGGTGGAGGACCTCGTGAAGACGAGCCGGGAACGATCCGACACTCTGCTCTCGACCGTCCGCGGCGAGGTGAAGTCGCAGTTGGCCGAGATCGGGATCACCAGCATGGACGACCTGGCCCACCGCGTGGCCGAGGTGCTCGACCGGGCCGAGACGGCGGCCCGCAAGGCCACCAACCGCGGTCCCGGTCGGGGACGCACGTCGGCCCGGGCCACCACCACCAAGAAGGCCCCGGCCCGCAAGGCGCCGGCCAAGAAGGCTCCGGCCAAGTCGGCGGCCAAGAAGACCTCGTCCGGTCCCGCCGGGGCCCGGGCCGGCACCACGAAGGCCGGCACCAAGAAAGCCGCCACCAAGAAGGCTCCGGCCAAGTCGGCGGCCAAGAAGACGACCTCGACGGCGAGCAAGGCGCGCCGCTGACTCGACGGAGCATCCGCCGCCGACTCGATCTCGAGTTGGTCCGGCGAGGGCTCGTTGCCTCTCGCGCTCACGCGCACGATGTCGTCGCCCGCGGTGCCGTCCTGGTCGGTGGGGCGGTGGCCGACAAGCCCGCCCGTCTGGTGGCCGAGAGCGACGCCATCGTGGTCGAGCGGGCCGGACGGCGCTTCGTCTCGCGCGGTGGTGACAAGCTCGAGGCCGCCCTCGAGCGCTTCGCCGTCGCCGTCGCCGGTCGCCGCTGCCTGGACGCCGGCGCCTCCACCGGTGGTTTCAGCGACTGCCTGCTCCAGAGGGGAGCCGCCTCGGTCATGGCCGTGGACGTCGGTTACGGCCAACTCCATCCCCGCATCCGCGCCGACCGGCGCGTCACCGTCCGCGAGAGGACGAACATCCGGAGCCTGGCCGACTCCCCCGATGAACCGGACGAAGCCTTCGAGCTCATCGTCGCCGATCTGTCTTTCATCTCCCTGACCGTCGTCGTTCCCCGACTGGCGGGAACCCTGGCCGCCCCCGGCGCCGATCTGCTGTTGCTCGTCAAGCCCCAGTTCGAGGTCGGACACGTCGAGGCCAGCCGAGGCCGGGGAGTCGTGCGCGATCCGGTGTTGCGTCGGGGTGCGCTCGACAAGGTCGCCTCCGCCCTCACCGACGCCGGAGCGACCATCATGGGAGCCATGGCGTCCCCCGTCCTCGGCCCGGCCGGAAATGCGGAATACCTCCTCTGGGCCCGCCGGCCGCAACGAGGGGTCGAACGGCCGGTCGCCATCGACGTCGACGAAGCCCTGGCCGCCGCCGTCGCCGGCTCACCGGACAGCACCGACGCCGCCTCCCGTCCCGGGGACCGGTAGCCGCCGGTGGTGGCCGTCGCCTTCGTCGTGCATCCCGACCGTCCCGTGGCGGCCGACTTGGCCGCCCGTGCCGGCGACTGGCTGGTGCAGCGCGGCCACACGGTGACGCGGGTCGTCGAATCCATCCACAACGACGACGGGCTCGACGACGATGCCGTCGACCTGGCCGTCAGCCTGGGCGGGGACGGCACCATGCTCCGCACGGTGGCCATGGCCGCCGGACGCGGCATCCCCATCCTGGGGGTGAACCTGGGCCAGCTCGGCTACCTCACCGAAGTGGAACCGTCCGCTCTCGAACATGCCCTCGAACGCTTCATCAGTGGCGACTACGAGATCGAGCAACGCATGACCCTCGAGGTCGAGATCAGGCGCGCCGGACCCCGACCACCGTCGGACGCCGGTTCCCCCTACCTGGTGCTGAACGAGGCCGTGGTGGAGAAGACGGTCTCGGGACACACCGTCCGCCTCAGCACCTCGATCGCCGGGCTCCCCTTCGTCACCTATCTGGCCGACGGACTCCTCGTCTGCACACCGACGGGATCCACCGCCTACAACCTTTCGGCCCGTGGGCCCATCCTGAGCCCGCTCCTGCGCGCCATCGTCGTCACGCCCATCTCCGCCCACATGCTCTTCGACCGGACCATCGTCTTGGAACCCCGGCAGTGGCTCCGGGTCGAAGTGGCCGGACCGCGGCCCGGCATTCTCGTCATCGACGGTGTCAGCGTGGCCCAGCTGGAGCCGGGCGATGCCGTCGAGTGCCGCGAAGGTCCGGTCGACGCCCGACTGGTCTCGCTCGGTCATCGCGACTTCCACGCCATCTTGCGGTCCAGGTTCCACCTGGCCGATCGCTGATCGGTCCGGTCCCGACCATGCTCGTCGAGCTCCGGGTGAAGGACCTGGGTGTCATCGAATCGGTCACCCTCGACATCGAGGCGGGCATGACGGCGCTCACCGGCGAGACGGGAGCCGGCAAGACCCTTCTGGTCGAAGCCCTCGAACTGCTCGTCGGAGGACGGGCCGATCCCGTCCTCGTCCGGCCCGGAGCCGATCAGGCCCTCGTCGAGGGCCGCTTCGTCGTTGACGACGACGAGGTCATCCTGGCCCGGGCCATTGCCACCAAGGGACGGTCACGCGCCTGGATCGACGGGCGCATGGCCCCGGTCTCGGCGCTCTCGGAGATCGGGGCCAAGCTGGTCGACCTCCACGGACAGCACGCCCACCAGTCGCTTCTCGATCCCGCCGTCCAGCGCCGTTCCCTCGACACCTTCGCCGCCATCGACACGGCACCTCTTCTCGCCGCCCGCGCCGCCTGCCGCTCGCTCGTGGCCGAGCTCGACGCCCTGGGCGGCGACGTCAGGGCCCGGGCCCGCGAGCTCGACCTCCTTCGTCATCAGCTGTCGGAGATCGACGGCGCCGGCCTGACCGACCCCGACGAGGACGCCGTCCTGGCCGTGGAAGAAGAGCGGCTGGCCGAAGCGTCGGCCCACCGCCAGGCGGCGGGGGAGGCCCTGGCCGCCCTGGACGCCGAGCAGAGCGGGGCGCCAGCGGCTCCGGGACGAGGCGCCACCGGCGCGCTGGACCAGATCGGGGCCGCCCACGGCGCCCTGGCCGGCCGCACACCGCTGGCCGCACTGGCCGGCCGGCTGGCCGCTCTCCAGGCCGACGCCGGCGACATCGCCTCGGAGCTGCGCCAGGTGGTCGAGACCTGGGAGGACGACCCGGAACGTCTGGCCGAGCTGCGGACACGGCGCAACACCCTGCACGAGTTGTCGCGCAAGTACGGCGAGGGCGTCGCCGGAGTGCTCGCCTACGCCGACGAGACACGGACCCGGGTGGCCACCCTCGAATCGGTCGAGCAGCGCGCCGGCGCGCTCCAGGCCGAGATCGCCGCCGCGCAGACCCGGCTGGCCGCCGTCGAGGCCGAGGTCGGCGCGGCCCGCCGACGGGGTGCGCCCGCTCTGGCCCGCGCCGTCGAGGACCGCCTGCGGGCCCTGGCCATGCCCCGGGCCCGTCTCGAGGTCACGGTGGGCGAACGCGATCCCGGCGAGGACGTGGCTTTCCTGCTCGGCGCCAATCCGGGAGAAGCCGTTCTACCCCTGGCCAAGGTGGCCTCGGGGGGCGAGTTGGCCCGGGCCATGCTGGCCCTGCGTCTGGTCCTGACCGACGCCCCTCCCACCATCGTCTTCGACGAGGTCGACGCCGGCATCGGCGGCGAAGCGGCCCTGGCCGTCGGCCGGGCTCTGGCCGAGGTGGCCACTCGTCACCAGGTCCTCGTGGTCACCCACCTGGCCCAGGTGGCCGCCTCGGCCGGCCACCAGGTCGCCGTGCACAAAGAAGTCACCGGCGACCGCACCCTGGCCGTCACCCATGCCCTCGACGCCGAGGCCCGCGTCGTCGAATTGGCCCGCATGCTGTCCGGTCAGCCCGATTCACCGACGGCCCGCCGCCACGCCGAGGAGCTCCTGGCCGCGGCGGCCGACACCATGTCCACCGGTCCCACCACCGGTCCCACCACCGGTCCCACCACCGGTCCCACCACCGGCGCCGGGACGAAGAAGGCCAAGGCCCGTTGACCATGCCCCGATGACCCGCCCGCCGCCGCGGGTCGTCTAACGTGGACCAGGTGTTCAGCGGAATCCGAGCGTGAGCAAATACATCTTCGTCACCGGCGGGGTGTCCTCGTCGCTCGGTAAAGGTCTCACCGCTTCTTCTCTCGGTCGACTGCTCAAATGCCGGGGCCTGCGCGTCACCATGATCAAGCTCGACCCGTACATCAACGTGGACCCGGGCACCATGAACCCCTTCGAGCACGGCGAGGTCTTCGTCACCGACGACGGTGGTGAGACCGACCTCGACCTCGGTCACTACGAACGCTTCATCGACGAGAACCTGAGCCGTCGGTCGAACGCCACCACCGGTTCGATCTACCGCGACGTCATCGCCAAAGAACGGCGCGGTGCCTATCTGGGCAAGACCGTCCAGGTGATTCCCCACGTCACCGACGAGATCAAGGAACGCATCCGCAAAGTCGCCTCCGACGCCGTCGACGTCGTCATCGTGGAGGTGGGCGGCACCGTCGGCGACATCGAGATCCTTCCGTTCTTGGAGGCCATCCGGCAGTTCCGCCACGACGTGGGTCGCGACAACGTCTGCTACATGCACCTGACCCTGGTGCCCTATCTGGCGCCGTCGGGGGAGCAGAAGACCAAGCCCACCCAGCACTCGGTCACCCAGATCCGCGGCTACGGCATCCAGCCCGACGTCATCGTCTGCCGCTCCGACCAGCCCATCTCCGACGCGCTGAAGCGCAAGATCTCGCTGTTGTGCGACGTCCCCGTGGAGGGGGTGATCTCGGCCGTCGACGCGCCGAGCATCTACGAGATCCCTCTCGCCCTGCACGAGGAAGGCCTCGACCGGGTGGTCTGCCGCACCCTGGCCATCGACGATGAGCTCCACCCCGTCGACCTCTCCGGTTGGGAGCGGGTGGCGGCCCTGGTGGCCACGGCCGAGCGTCCCGTCCGCATCGCCGTGGTGGGCAAATACGTCACCCTGCCCGACGCCTACCTGTCGGTGGTCGAAGCCCTGCGCCACGCCGGGTTCCACCACGCCGCCAAGGTCGACCTGACCTGGATCCACTCGGCCGAACAGATGGACGACTGGCTGGCCGGCGACCGGCTGCAGCAGCTCGACGGCATCGTCATCCCCGGTGGTTTCGGAGAACGCGGTATCGAGGGCAAGGTGGCGGCCGCCCGCTACGCCCGGGAACACGACATCCCGTGCCTGGGCCTCTGTCTCGGCCTCCACGTGATGGTGATCGACTCGGCCCGTCACCTGGCCGGGCTCGAAGGGGCCAACTCCACCGAATTCGACTCCGTCACCCCGGCGCCGGTGATCTACCTGATGGAGGAGCAGCACGACGTGGTCGACATGGGCGGCACCATGCGCCTCGGCTCCTACGTGGCCCAGCTGCTCCCCGGATCGGTGGTGGCCGAGGCCTACGGCACCACCGTCGTCTCCGAGCGCCATCGTCACCGCTACGAGGTGAACACCCACTTCCAGCCGGCGCTGGAGAAGAGCGGCCTGGTCTGTTCGGGCATCTCCCCCGACGGGCGGCTGGTCGAATTCGTCGAACGGCCCGACCATCCCTTCTTCGTGGGCACCCAGGGCCACCCCGAGTTCAAGAGCCGTCCCGACCGGCCCCATCCTCTGTTCCGGGCGCTTCTGAACGCGGCGCTGGCCCGGGCCGAGGGCCGGCTGCCGCGCCTCATCGACATCGACGTCGATGTCGGCGCCGTCTCCTGACCGGCTGATCGCCATGGCCGAGGGACCGTCCCCGACGGACGGATCCGCCGGTTTCCGGCATCTCCGGGAAGAGCAGCGCTTCCGCGGCTGGCGGATCTCCGTGGTCCAGGCGACCTTCCGCGCCCCCGACGGCACCGAGTTCACCCGCGACATCGTCCGTCACCCGGGGGCGGTGGCCGTGGTCCCCGTCACCGATGACGGCGACGTCCTGCTCGTCCGTCAGTACCGGGGACCGGTCGACCGCGAACTGCTCGAGATCCCCGCCGGCACCCGGGACGTGGACGGCGAGTCACCGGCGGACACCGCCCGACGGGAACTGCTCGAGGAGGTGGGCGTCCACGCCCGCCGGATAGAGCTCCTCGGCACCATGCTGAACAGCCCCGGATTCTGCGACGAGCAGACCCACCTCTACCTGGCCACCGATCTCGAAGCGGCTACCCATGCCCGCGACGGCGTGGAGGAACAGCACATGGAGGTGGTCCCGGTGGCCCTGGCCGACGTGGACCGGCTGGTGGCGTCGGGCGAGTTGGTCGACGGCCAGACCATCCTCGGCCTGCTGCTCGCCCGCGGCGCCCTGGCCGGCGCCTGATGGCCCGGACCACCGTGGCCTCGGCGCTCAGCCCGAGCGCCGAGGAATACCTGACGTGGCTGGCCGTGGAACGCGGACGGGCCCGCAACACCCTCGTCTCGTACCGACGCGACCTCCTCGTCTACGAGGGCTACCTCAGCCGGCGCGGCCGCAGCCTCGACGACGCCGACCCGGCGTTGGTCGAGGACTACCTGGCCGCCCAACGCGCCTCGGGACTCGGACCCGCCTCGGTGGCCCGGGCCCAGGCCGCGGTGCGGGGGCTGCACCACTTCCGGCTGGAGGAGCGGTGGGCCGAGACCGATCCCACCACCGACGTCCGACCGACCGGCCTGGCCCGGCGGCTGCCCAAGGCACTGACCGAGGAGGAGACCGGGAAGCTCCTGGGGGCGGCACCCGGCGACGACCCGTCGGCCCGCCGCGACCGGGCCATACTGGAGGTGCTCTACGGGACGGGCATGCGGGTGTCGGAACTGGCCGGCCTCTCGCTCGGCGACCTGGGATCGGACACCGGTCTCGTCCGGGTGCTGGGCAAGGGGGCGAAGGAACGGCTCGTCCCCCTGGGGCGATGTGCCGCCGCCGCTCTCGACGAATGGCTGGCCCCGGCCGGCCGCGGCCGCTTCGAACCCCGTCGGTGGGCCCGGCGCGGCGACGCCGAGGCCGTCTTTCTGAACAGCCGGGGAGGCAGGCTCACCCGGCAGGGGATCTGGGGGGTGCTCAAGAAGCGGGCCCGGGCCGCCGGCCTCGAGGAGTTGGTCCATCCCCACGTGCTGCGGCACTCCTGTGCCACCCACATGCTGGCCCACGGGGCCGACATCCGGGTGGTCCAGGAGCTGCTCGGCCACGTCTCGATCGCCACCACCCAGATCTACACCCGGGTGTCGCTCGGCCATCTCCGCCAGGCCTACGAGCAGGCACACCCGCGCTCCGGGCGCTAACCCAGGCAGTATCGTTGTGCCGTGCCCAACGATGCGTCGACGGTCGATTACCGCGCCCTGCTGGTGGAGGAGCAGCGGGACCTCCAGGCCAAGCTCGAGGAGCTCGGCATCGGTGGTGACAGCCTGACCTACGACTCGAATTTCGCCGACTCCAGCCAGGTGACCGCCGAACGCAGCGAAGTCGAGGCCCTGGCCGGACAGCTCCGGGAGACCCTGTCCGGCGTCGAGCGGGCCCTCGAGAAGTTGTCGGACGGCGGTGGCTACGGGGTCTGCGAGGACTGCGGCCTGCCCATCGACCCGCTCCGCCTGGAAGCCAAGCCGGCGGCGCGGTACTGCATCAACTGCATGGCGAAGCACTGAGTCTGTGAGCAACCCCTGGGGCCCCGCCCCACAGGGAACACCACGAGGCCAGGGTCCGAACCCGCGCACCGTGGCCTGGGTCATCGCCGGCCTGGCCCTGGTGGTGGTGCTGGTGCGCACCCACCACATCAGCACCTTCTCCATCCTGGCCTTCTGTGCCCTGATCCCGTCGGTCATCCTGCACGAGGTGTCGCACGGGGCGGTGGCCCTGGCCTTCGGCGACGACACGGCCAAGAGGGCGGGTCGTCTCACCTTGAACCCGATCTCCCACATCGACCCGTTCGGGACGATCATCTTGCCGGTGCTGCTCTCGCTCTCCTCCTTCGGCATCATCGGATGGGCCAAGCCCGTTCCCGTGAACGTGTCGCGGCTGCGCCATCCGAGAAACGAAGGGGTGGCCGTCTCGCTCGTGGGGCCGGCCGTGAACATCGTGCTGGCCATCCTCTTCGGTTTGGCCTACCGCTTCCTGGTGCCGTTCGCCGACAAGATCACGTTCAACCCCGGGGGCCTTCCCGGTCCCACGTGGGCACAGTTCATCTTCGTGGCCGGTTACATCAACGTCATCCTGGCCGCCTTCAACCTGATCCCGCTGCCCCCGCTCGACGGATCGGCCGTCCTCGAGCGTCTGCTGCCGGCCAGTGCCTTGCCGGTGTACTACCGGATCCGGCCTTTCACCATGTTCATCCCTCTGGGCGTGGTGCTGTTGTTCCCGAGTGCGCTGTCCCACGTCTTCGACCCGGCGCTCAATGAATGGGGTCGACTGCTCGGAATTTGAACCGTCCGGAATTTGAACTGTCCGGACTCTGAACTGTCCGGACTCTGAACTGTCCGGAATCTGAACTGTCCGGAATCTGAACTGTCCGG